>ERZ1035041.37-NODE-37-length-85858-cov-32.910574_pt1 | contig 85858 bp, 92 predicted proteins | sample MGYA00520684_ERZ1035041 | MGnify/ENA primary metagenome ERZ1035041 (study PRJEB33766, sample SAMN09781699) | gut metagenome | biome: gut microbiome | host: Homo sapiens | place: Madagascar | study: EMG produced TPA metagenomics assembly of the PRJNA485056 data set... | reverse complement strand
GTTACGAGGTCGATGAAGCAGGAAGCCCATTGGCTTAAGACAATGGGTAGTTCACCCATGTGCAGAAGATAATCTTGATAAATTCAAAACAGAACTTAAAGATGTTATTGCCTATGTGAAATACAGTAAAAGCACGGAGGAATTAAGAAAATACAACGAAAAAAACAGACCTGGTCTGTCAAAGGATACGGTATCGCTTATTAATGTACTGACAAACAGTAAATATGAATTTATCGAAGGAAAGGAGAGACTCGATATGTGCGAAGCATTTGATGGAATAAAAGCAGAAGGAATTGCAGAAGGAATAGCAAAAGGAATTGCAGAAGGAAAAGCAGAAGGAAAAGCAGAAGGAATTGCAGAAGGAAAAGCCGAAGAACTAAAGGAAAAATACAAATCATGGGTAACATTAAGCAACAATCTAAAAAAGAGAGGTATGAGTAATCCTGAAATTGCTGCTTTACTTGGTGTACCGGAAACTGAATTACAAAAGGCATTTAAGATGATTAAAGAAGAAAATGAAAATATAAAATAAACTAAACGATATTAATGATTTTCATAACCTCTTGACAAGGGTAGTATAATGTGGTTGAAGTAAAAGAAATGGTTCAATGAAAGAAGGAATTTTTATGAAAAAGTTACTTGTACCGGTTATACTTATGATGGCATTGTTAGCAGGATGTGGCAATGCAGGCAATGATTCACTTGTCAATAAAGATTATACCATTGATTCAAGTGACAATAATGAAGCTGAAGTGACCACTCCGGCAAAGAATGAAGAACAGCAGACAACTTCTGTGAAGAATGAAGAGCAGCAGACAACTTCTGTAAAGGCTGGTGAAGATAGCACAACCAATGCTTCCAATGGCAATACATTGAATCAGCCATCAGATGACAGATTTGCATATAAGATAAAAGGTTCAATAATGGATTTTGATTCTGTAAAGGGTCCATATATTATAATTGACCTTGATAAGATGACAGTCCTTGATTCAACAAGTAAGAATGCCAGAATTGACAATTATTCATATGACGGAACAGTTCTTACCATAACGTTATCCAGCGATGAAGATAAGACCCCACAGACATATGTGATAGATACAAGTGTAAAGTCAATGGGTAAGTTACCTGTATCCTAAATCAAGTTGGTGTAAAAGCGTAAAAAAATATTGCATATATAAATAACTTGTGTTAAATTACATCTTAGTGACGAGAGTCAATTCAGACCGCTTCATTTATGAAGAGAGCCTTACGGACAGGCGGGTCGGCTGCCGGGCGGATAATCCGCATTATTGATTACATTATCATCTTGTGAAAGTCAATAAGAGCAGTAGGCTTTTATGTGCTGAATACTCTGGCAACATATAATTATTTGTATTGGACGACAACAGGTGGTAATGATACCACCTGTTATTTTTATATATACAAGGAGACCTTCAAATGGATTTGGAAAGACAGAAGCATGCACCTATATGTGATGCACTGGAAAGATTTAAGAAAAAGAGAGTAGTACCTTTTGATGTTCCGGGACATAAGAGAGGAAGAGGTAATCCGGAATTATGTGATTTACTTGGAGAACAATGTGTAGGACTTGATGTGAACAGCATGAAGCCTCTTGATAATCTTTGCAATCCGGTGTCAGTAATTTCAGAAGCAGAAGAACTGATGGCAGATGCCTTTAATGCGGCAGGAGCATTTCTGATGGTTGGAGGGACAACAAGTGCTGTACAGGCGATGGTTTTGTCTGTATGTAAAGAAGGAGACAAAATTATTTTACCGCGAAACGTACATAAAAGTGTGATTAATGCACTGATTTTATGCGGGGCGGTACCTGTTTATGTTAATCCTACAACACATCCTGAGATTGGTATATCGCTTGGGGTACCTGTTGATAAGATGCAAAAGGCAATAGAAGAAAATCCTGATGCTGTGGCGGTGCTTATTAACAATCCCACATATTACGGAATCTGCAGTGATTTGAAATCGTTAACCGATTTGGCACATAGTCATGGGATGAAAGTACTGTGTGACGAAGCCCACGGAACACATCTTTACTTTGGGAGTAATTTACCAATATCGGGCATGGCGGCAGGGGCAGACCTTGCGGCGGTATCCATGCACAAATCGGGTGGAAGCCTGACGCAAAGTTCCGTGCTTTTGACAGGACAAAATATGGATAAAGGACTTGTAAGACAGATAATTAATCTTACTCAGACAACGTCGGCAAGTTATTTACTTTTATCAAGTCTTGACCTTAGCAGACGTAATCTTGCCCTGCGTGGAAAAGAATGTTTTGACAAAGTTGTTGAGATGGCAGAATATGCGAGAGAAGAAATTAACAGAATCGGTGGATATTATGCATACGGGCGTGAACTTGTGGATGGTGTTAATGTTTTTGATTATGACGTTACCAAGCTTTGTATATATACAAGGAATATCGGGCTTACGGGAATAGAAGTGTATGATTTGCTCAGGGATGAGTATGATATTCAGATTGAATTCGGGGACCTTGGAAGCATTATGGCATACATCTCAATCGGCGACAGGTTAAGGGATATTGAGAGATTGGTAGGTGCATTGGAGGATATAAAAAGACTTTATGCAAAGGATGGAAGCAACCTTGCATGTGTAGATTTTATAGAGCCTGAAGTTGTTAAAAGTCCTAAACAGTCATTTTATGCAGAGAAGGTTTCAATGCCGCTTTCAAAAAGTGCAGGAAATGTCTGTGGTGAATTCGTAATGTGTTATCCACCGGGAATTCCAATACTTGCACCGGGAGAACTGATAACAGATGAGATAATTGAACATATTGTTTTTTCAAAAGAAAAAGGCTGCAGCCTTCAGGGTGCGGCTGACCCGGATGTGGAAAATATCAGGGTTTTAAAATAATCATACAGGAGAAATGAGATGGCAGGGAAAAAAGCAGAAATGTGGTTCTCTGATTATCAGACAGAAAATGTCTGCCTTGATATCAGAATTGAAAAAGAGCTTTATTCGGGACAAAGTGAATATCAGCGTATAGAAATACTGCAATCTGAATCTTTTGGCAGAATACTTGTTCTTGATGGAAGCATTGTATTTTCAGAAGCAGATGAATTTATATATAACGAAATGGTTACGCATGTACCGATGTCGGTACATCCCGATGTTAAAAAAGTTCTTATAATAGGCGGCGGTGACGGAGGCGTATGCACCGAATTTACGGCATATCCCGAAATTGAAGAAATAGATGTTGTTGAGCCTGATGAAGAACTCGTAGAGGTATGTATGAAATATTTTCCGGATACGGCAAGAGGCCTTAATGATGAAAGGGTGCATATATATCATCAGGACGGGCTTAGGTTTCTGCGAGGCAGAAAAGGAGAATATGACATAATTATAAATGATTCTACAGACCCGTTTGGACACACGGAAGGACTTTTTACTAAAGAATTTTATGGAATATGTTATCAGGCACTTAAGGAAGATGGAATAATGGTTTATCAGCATGGAAGCCCCTTCTTTGATGAAGATGAATCAGCATTCCGTTCAATGCACAGGAAAGTATACAGAAGTTTTCCTATAAGCAGGGTATATCAGGCGCATGTGCCTACATGTGCCAGCGGCTACTGGATGTTTGGTTTTGCCAGTAAAAAATATCACCCGCTTAATGATTTTAATCCAGAAAGATGGGAAGAGAGACATCTTAAAACATGGTATTACACAACTAATCTTCACCTTGGAGCTTTTATGCTGCCAAAATATGTTGAGGATTTATTAGAACAGGAGGAAAAAGAGAATGGCTAGATTATTAATTATCGGATGCGGTGGAGTTGCAGGAGTTGCAATAGCAAAATGTTGTCAGAACAGTGAGGTATTTACGGATATCTGTATTGCCAGCAGGACGGTTTCAAAATGTGAGGCGGTTAAAGAAAAACTTGCACCACATACTAAGACCAGAATTACAACAGCTAAAGTTGACGCAGATAATGTTGAAGAGCTTGTTGCACTCATTAAAGAGTATGGACCAACGGCAGTTCTTAATGTGGCATTGCCTTATCAGGATCTTACAATAATGGATGCATGCCTTGAAGCAGGCGTTGATTATATTGACACTGCTAATTATGAACCGGAGGATACAACGGATAAAGTCTGGAGGGAAAAGTATGAAAAAAGGTGCAAAGAAGAAGGCTTCAGTGCATATTTTGATTACAGTTACCAGTGGGCTTATGAAGATAAATTCAGGAACGCCGGACTTACCGCACTTCTTGGAACCGGTTTTGATCCCGGCGTAACAAGTGTGTATACAGCTTATGCCCTGAAACATTATTTTGATGAAATCCATACAATAGATATTCTTGACTGTAACGGTGGCGACCATGGTTATCCTTTTGCAACTAATTTTAATCCCGAAGTTAATTTAAGGGAAGTAAGTGCACCGGGCAGTTATTGGGAAAACGGCAAATGGATTGAAGTGCCTGCCATGAGCATTAAGAGGGAATATGATTTCCCACAGGTGGGAATGAAAGATATGTATCTTCTGCACCACGAGGAAATAGAATCCCTTGCTAAAAATATTCCGGGAGTAAAAAGAATCCGTTTCTTTATGACATTCGGACAGAGCTACCTTACCCACATGAAATGTCTTGAAGACGTGGGAATGTTGTCAACGGAACCGGTTATGCATAATGGACAGGAAATAGTTCCAATCCAGTTTCTTAAAACACTTCTTCCTGACCCGGCTTCACTTGGAGAGAGAACAGTTGGCAAAACTAATATAGGATGTATTTTTAACGGCGTTAAAGATGGTAAAGAAAAGACAATTTACATCTATAATGTCTGTGACCATCAGGAATGTTATAAGGAAGTGGGAAGTCAGGCAATCAGTTATACTACAGGAGTACCGGCTATGATTGGAGCAATGCTTGTATGTCAGGGAATATGGAAAAAACCCGGCGTATTCACCACTGAGCAGTTTGACCCGGATCCATATATGGAGGCCCTTAACAGGTTCGGACTTCCTTGGGTTGTTGATGAGAATCCTGCAACTGTAGAATAATCGGCGAGGTTATAAAGTGAAAATTAACGAGTTACCAACACCCTGCTATGTTATAGATGAAAATATCATAGAGGAAAACTGCAAGGTTCTTGCAGATGTTATGAAAAAAACAGGCTGTCATGTGCTTCTGGCGCAGAAAGCGTTTTCCAATTATGCCTTGTATCCGCTGATTGGAAAGTATTTATCAGGAACAACTGCCAGCGGACTTTATGAAGCAAGACTTGGCAGAGAAGAAATGGGCAGGGAAAACCATGTTTTTGCTCCGGCATATAAGGATGAGGATATGGATGAACTTGTAAAAATATGTGACCATATTGTATTTAATTCCATATCCCAGTTAGAAAAACACAAAGAAAAATGCAGAAACGTCAGCATAGGAATACGTGTTAATCCTGAATTTTCAACGCAGAATGGACACGAAATTTATGACCCTTGCGGAAAAGGAAGCCGTCTTGGTGTGACTGCCAACCTGCTTAGAAATGCAGATTTAACCGGAATTGACGGACTCCATTTTCATACGCTTTGTGAGCAGAATTCGGATGATTTGAAGAAAACACTTGATGTTGTTGAAGAAAAGTTTGATTTCCTTCTTAGGAAGGTTAAATGGGTAAATTTTGGCGGTGGGCATCATATTACGAGAAAAGACTATGATGTGGAGCTTTTATGCGACTGTATTACCCATATAAAAGAAAAATATAATGTCAAAGTATATATTGAACCGGGAGAAGCGGTTGCACTTAATGCAGGTTATTTTATCACAACGGTGCTTGATAAGGTTAAAAACAGCGGAATAACCTGCCTTATTCTTGACGGAAGTGCGGCCTGCCATATGCCGGATGTACTTGAAATGCCGTACACACCACCATTATCAGAAGGCAGCATTATAGAGACTCCGGAAAAAGAGTTTGACTACAGGCTTGGCGGAAATACCTGTCTTGCCGGTGACATTATTGGTAATTACAGATTTGACCATGATGTTCAGATTGGCGAACACCTGACTTTTTGTGATATGGCGATTTATTCCATGGTAAAAAATAATACATTTAACGGGATACCGCTTCCATCCATATATTCAATGGATAGAAACGGGGATTGCCGTCTGATAAAATCTTTTGGATATAATGACTTTAAAGAAAGGCTTTCATAGATAATGGACTATAGTATAATAAAAAATTACCGTATGCCCGGTGAATTTGAACCCCATGACGGCTGTATTATGATATGGCCCGTGCGACAGGGCAGCTGGCCTTATAACGGCAGGGATGCAAAAAAAGCTTTTATGGAAGTTGCCAAAGCCATTGCTAAAAGTGAAAAAGTATATATGCTTGCGGATGAAAGTCATATTGAAGAAGTTAAAAACAGCCTTAAGGAAAATATGGAGGCTGTGATTATAGAAAGCGATGATGCATGGGCAAGAGATGTGGGACCTACCTATGTTGTTGACGATAAAGGCAACAGAATGGGAATTAACTGGAAATTTAACGCATGGGGAGGCAGCGTTGACGGGCTTTATATGCATTATGACAAAGATGACAAGGTAGCTTCCGGGTTTTTAAAGTATATAGGAGATATGATTTTTGACGCCCATCCTTTTGTACTTGAAGGCGGTTCGATTCACAGCGACGGAGAAGGCACAATTCTTACTACGGAAGCATGTCTTTTAAGCAAGGGCCGTAATCCTTCAATGACCAAAAATGAGATTGAGGATATACTTCTTAAAACACTGGGCGGCAAAAAAGTTCTCTGGCTCCCTTGCGGTATATATAATGATGAGACTAATGAGCATGTTGACAACATATGTGCATTTACAAGACCGGGCAGAGTAGTGCTTGCGTGGACTGATGATAAAAATGATCCTCAATATGAGATGAGCAGAAGATGTGAAGAATATCTTTTACAACAAAAAGATGCAATGGGAAGATCTATTGAGATTGTTAAACTGCCGGTTCCTTCAACTCCTGTTCTTGTTAAAGAAAGTGACCTCCAAGGATATGTGTTTGAAGAAGGCGAGGATGTGAGAGAAGCAGGAGAACGGCTGGCTGCCAGTTATGTTAATTTCTATATATCCAATAAAAGTGTTATTGTTCCACAATTTGGTGATGTTAATGATGAAACAGCGGTTAATATTCTGCAAAAGGAATTTCCCGGCAGGACGGTATGCCCTGTCAAAGCAGATGTGATTTTGCTTGGAGGAGGAAATATTCATTGCATTACCCAACAGATTCCTAAAGGAGGAAAATAATGAGAAAAGTATGTGTTGCTTCCATTCAGATGAAGTGCAGCAGGGAAGTTAATGAAAATATTCTTACGGCAGACAGACTTGTAAGGGCTGCCGCAGAAAAAGGAGCAGAAATTATTCTGCTTCCTGAACTTTTTGAGAGACAATATTTTTGCCAGGAAAGACGATATGAGTACTACGGATTTGCAAAACCGGTTGAGGATAATGATGCAGTAAAACATTTTCTGCCTGTGTCTGAGGAACTAAATATTGTTCTGCCATTGAGTATTTATGAAAAGGACGGAAATGTTCTGTATAATACTGTTGTGGTACTTGACTGCGGAAAAATACTTGGAATTTACAGGAAAACACATATTCCGGATGACCATTTTTATCAGGAAAAATTTTATTTTACTCCGGGAAATACAGGATTTGTGACATTTAAAACAACTTACGGACAGATAGGAATCGGTATATGCTGGGACCAGTGGTTTCCGGAAACAGCAAGGTGTCTCACACTTAATGGGGCAGAGCTTTTATTTTATCCTACGGCGATTGGCAGTGAACCTATCCTTAACTGTGACAGCATGAAGCACTGGCGTAATGTTATGAAAGGTCATGCCGCAGCTAATATTATTCCTGTTATAGCAGCCAACAGATACGGCCTTGAAGAAGTAACGCCGTGTGATGCCAACGGAAACCAGAGTTCTTCACTGGAGTTTTACGGTTCCGGATTTATTACTGATGCTACGGGCGAACTGCTCTGTGAGTCGGGAAGAAAAGGCGATGACATTCTTTTACAGGAATTTGACCTTGATGAAATAGCCGCAATGCGACTTGAGTGGGGACTTTTCAGAGACAGAAGACCGGAATGTTACGAAAAAATATTGAAATAACACACGTTAATGTGTTAAAATGAGGAGTGCAAAATTTTAGCGCTCGATTAAATTCCAAGGAGGAAGAGATGGGAAAACTTTTTAAACTCAAAGAGAATGGTACTACTGTTCGTACTGAGATAGTTGCAGGTCTTACCACATTTATGACAATGGCTTATATCATTGCATTAAATCCTAACCTGTTAACGGCTTTTGGTGCCAATGGTGGAACAGAGTTATGGAACGGTGTGTTCCTTGCAACATGTATTGCTTCTGCAATCGGTATGTTCGTAATGGCATTTCTTGCCAACAAGCCTTTTGCCCTTGCACCGGGTATGGGACTTAACAGCTTTTTTGCTGTAGTTGTAAGTAATATTGTTTCAATTACGGGATTAAGTTACACTGAATCATTTCAGGCCGGACTTTGTATAATCCTTATTGAAGGTATTATTTTCTTTATTCTTTCTGTACTTAATATACGTGAGAAAATTGTCCAGGCAATTCCTTTGGGAGTACGACTTGGTATTGCTCCGGCAATCGGTCTTATGCTTATGAACATTGGTTTTGGTTCTAATGCGGGTATTTATAGTGATAAGGGCGGCCCTTTCTATGTAATGAGAGACTTTTTCGGTTCATTAACACCGGGTCTTGCAAGAGATACAATGGGCTCAGGTTACTCAGCAATGGTTTTAGCTGTAGTGACAATGTTTATCGGATTATTTGTTATCATTATACTTGCTCATAAGAAAGTTAAAGGTGCCGTTTTACTTGGTATGCTTGCTTCATGTGTTATCTATTGGGCAGGCGAAGCTATCTTCCTTGATACTAATCCATTTGCATCACTTAAGGGTGCTTCTTTTGTACCTCCATTCGCAGATATGGCGGAGACAACCTTATTCAAGTTCAATTTTTCAGGATTTGTTGAAATTGGATGGTTTACAGCAATTACGCTGATAATTACATTCTGTATTATCGATATGTTTGATACAATCGGAACTCTTGTAGGAACAGCTTCAAGAGCCGGTATGGTTGATGAAAATGGCGAGATGCCTAACATGAAGCAGGCATTGATTGCAGATGCTGTAGCAACAGTAGCAGGTTCTGCAACAGGTACTTCTACAGTTACAACATTCGTAGAATCAGCTTCAGGTGTTGAAGCCGGCGGACGTACAGGTCTTACAGCTTTGGTAACAGGTATTCTTTTCCTTGCATGTATGTTTATTGCACCTATTGCAGCAATTATTCCACCTGCCGCTACATCAGCAGCGCTCATCTATGTTGGTATCCTTATGATTAGTGGTCTTAAGAAAATTAACTTTGATGATATGACACAGACAGTTCCTGTAGCACTTATGTTAATTTCAATGCCTATATCAGGATCTATCGGACATGGTATTGGATTAGGATTAATTGCTTACACAGTAATTAAATTATTCACAGGTAAGGCTAAGGAAGTTTCAGTTCTTACTTATATAATTTCAATTATATTCCTTATTAAATTTTTCCTTGTTGTTACCGTGTAATAACATAGGATAATATAAAAAAATAAACGGGCTGTTCCACTATTGTGTGGGCAGCCTTTTTTTTATAAAAATATCTTTAAATATCTAAATTATGAATATTTACAAAACTAAAGTAAAATAATATAATATATATTAGGAGGCGGTAAAATGATTTCATATAAAAAACTATTTTTAATAATGGAAGAACGGGAAATATCAAAAGAAAAATTAAAAAATGAGACCGGTATTTCATCAGCCACATTAGCCAAACTTTCAAAAAACGAGGATGTATCAATGGCAACAGTTCAAAGTATATGTGAGTATCTTGATTGCCAGCCCGGTGCAATTTTATCTTATGAAAAAAATATTGATGAAAATTCTGCCATTTTCAGACTTAGGGAAGAAATGGAGATGAAATTAAAGGGAGGATTATATCATCAGACACAAATAAGATTTGCATACAATTCTAATCATATAGAAGGAAGCAGATTGACAGAGGACCAGACAAGAAGTATATACGAGACACATACCATTGGAGATATGGAGGGACATGAAAAAGTAGATGATATTATTGAAACCGTAAATCATTTCAGATGTTTTGATTATATTTTATCCGTTGCAGATAAAGAATTATCGGAGGAAATAATTAAAAAAGTTCATTATATTTTGAAAAGCGGAACAACGGACAGTCAGAAAGAATGGTTTGCGGTGGGAGAATATAAAAAGCGTCCCAATATGATTGGAAGCATGATTGAAACTACGCCTCCGTCAAAAGTCCCTACGGAGATAAAAAAGTTACTGACAGACTATAGGGAAATGAGTAATATAACTTTTGAAGATATAATTGATTTTCATTATCGGTTTGAAAAAATACATCCCTTTCAGGACGGTAACGGACGGGTAGGGAGACTTATAATGTTTAAGGAATGTCTTAAAAACAATATTCCTCCTTTTGTTATTGAAGATTCGGCAAAGGAATATTACAGGAGAGGATTGAATGAGTATGCTTCAGAAAAAGGATATCTTACTGAGACCTGCAGATTATCACAGGATAATTACAAAAAAATGTTAGAATATTTTGAATATATATAAAATATAAAAATCACTGAGGGCATACCGCCATCCGGAAGTCAGACCTGTAAATCTGACAACAGGAGGCGGATGTTCTCAGTGATTTATTTTAATTCAAATAATGCGGCACTGAAGCGTGGCATTGTGCAGGTTAATGCGTTGCCGTCAATATGCCAGAACACATTGTTTTCATCAGCATTTCCGCCATAACATTTCCAATCACTGTTCATAAGGATATTTACACCCTTATTGTCCGGAAGTTCAATCCGGTAATCAATCTGCTCATATTTGCTGAAGTTAAATATTGCAAATATACGGCTTTTATTATCTTCTCTCAGAATAGAGTACATAAGTCGGTCAGGGGAGTTACAGTCTAGCCATTTAAAACCGTCATAATCATATTCTTTTCCGAAAAAAGCTGAATGGGAAAGATAATTTTTGTTAAGATCTGCAATGTAATTGTTAAATGCCCTATGGATAGGAAAATCAAGAAGCATAAAGTCTTGTTCCCTTTTTTCGTCCCATTCCCTGAACTGACCGAGTTCATTACCCATGAAATTAAGCTTTTTGCCGGGATGAACCATCATATACATATAAAAAGCTCTTGCCTGAGGAAACTTAATATCGTAGTCACCATACATTTTCTGTAAAATTGTAGCTTTGCCGTGAACCACTTCGTCGTGGGAGAGAGGCAGAAGAAACTTTTCATTATAGTAGTACATCATGGAGAAAGTGAGCTTATGGTAATTGTTATATCTGTCGTCCGGTGACATCTGAAAATATGATAATGTATCATGCATCCAGCCCATATCCCATTTGTAATCAAATCCAAGTCCGCCTTCCGACACTGATTTGGTAACATTGGCAAAATTGGTTGAGTCCTCGGCAGCAAGGAAACATCCCGGATTTCTGTCTTTGAGTCCCTGATTCATATATTTGATGAAATCAACGGCATTACCGTTAACACCTCTTTTTTCATCACCATGCCAATAAATTATACGGCTGATTGCATCCATTCTGAGACCATCAAAATGGAAAGTCCGGAGCCAGTAGTTGGCACATGACTGGAGAAAACTTCTGACCTCACCTCTTGAATGCATAAAGTTATTGCTGCCCCATTCACTGATACCTACGTCATTGTTAGGATATTCGTAAAGTGCAGAACCGTCATATTTGGCAAGTCCATAGTAATCTACAGCAAAGTGCACAGGCACAAAATCAAGTATTGCACCGATTTTGTTACGGTGAAGTTCATCTATCATATACATAAGGTCTTCGGCGGTGCCGTATCTGCTTGTAGGGGCAAAGAAGCCGGTATTCTGGTAACCCCAGCTTTCATCGCATGGATGCTCGCTGATTGGAAGAAGCTCGATGTAATTGTACCCGTTTTCCTTAAGATAAGGAATGAGTAGTTTTACAAGTTCCCTGTAATTATACCAGTCGGTAGGGCCATCACCTTTCTTTTTCCAAGAACCGGCATGTAATTCATATATGTTAAGAGGACCGTTAATACATGAAGTCCTGTTCTTAATCCATGCACTGTCCCTGAATTTGTATGAGGAAAGATTTCTTATAATTGATTTGTGGTCAGGTCTTAATTCCATACCAAAACCATAAGGGTCGCAGTGGTCGGTATATTGGCTTCCGTGATGATAAATTCTGTATTCATAGGTGTCACCACAGGCTGCATCAGCAACTTTTACTTCATAGAAATTGCCGTCGGAAATGCAGTTCATAGGGATTTCCCTGCCTTTATGAAGAAGAACCACACCTGAAGCAGATGGAGCGAATGTTCTGAAAACTACACCGTCATCCTCCACATGGGCGCCCAGCCATTCGTGGGCATCAAATATTTTTCCTGTATAAAAACCATAATTGTCCATATTGTTTACCTCTTGACTTATTCTGTATTTCTGTTATAAAGATAATAGACACCAGTCTAAAAAACAACGTGCTATTTTTTAAATTAGTCAATTAATAGACACATAGAGGAAAAAGGATAATAAAATGGATTTAAGAATGAAAAAAACTTTGGCTGCAATCCGTAATGCATTTATTGAATTAAGGTCACATAAGCCTCTTGAAAAGATTACAATAAAGGAACTGACTGAAAAAGCAGAAATCAGTAAGGCAACATTTTACCTCCATTATCAGGATGTATATGATCTGTCATCATCAATCCAGGAGGAAGTAATTGATGAAGTATTTTCCAATATAGAGAATCCTGAAACAATTCTTTCTGATACGGAAGGTTTTACAAGAACACTCTTTTATGCTACGTCTGCGTCTAAAGCACTGATTGATATTGTGTTTGCAGACAATCAGGCAATTGTACTTCCTGAAAAGATTGAGGAGAAGATTAAAAAAAGTATTTTTACCATTCATCCGGAATTTAAAGATGATATAAGGCTTAATATATCTATTACATTCAGGGTGCAGGGGGCCTATAACGTGTATAGAAAATATTACGGAATTTATGAACAGGAGGAGATTATTAACAATCTATGTGTGATATTTAATTAAATAATAACCGAGCTTGATTTATTATTTATTAAATGATATAGTATGCGAGGATGGTATTCGGAAAGAAGCTGTACCTGATTAATTTTGACCCATATGCTTTTATTGCTTACATTGTTTTTACAAGTAGGACTTTAACGGAGGAATGCGTATGAGAATAGGATTTATTGGCGCAGGGAAAGTAGGATTTACCCTGGGAAAATATTTTGCCGTCAACGGACTTGATGTTGCAGGATATTACAGCCGCAATTATAAATCGGCTGAGGAAGCCGCTGCATTTACCTGTTCAGAAGCGTTTGATTCAATTACACGGCTGGCAGGCATATGCGATATTATTTTTTTGACCGTTACTGACGGAAACATCAGAGAAGTAGCGGAGAGTTTAAAAAGGGCAGATATATCGGACAGGATACTCTGTCATTGTAGTGGGGCACTATCATCAGAAATCTTTTCGGACATAACCGGATGCACCGGTTATTCAGTTCATCCGTTCTTTGCAATCAATAATAAATATGATTCTTACAAAGAACTTACATCCACGTTATTTACAATTGAAGGACCGGATACCCACAGGGATTGTGTTGCTTCCCTGATAAGGCAGTGTGGCAATAAAGTGATATTTATACAGCCGGATATGAAGGCAAGGTATCACGGAGCTGCGGTATTTGCCAGCAATCTTTTAATGGGATTAATGGAGACGGCAGTTGATGAGCTTGCAGCCTGTGGTTTCTCTAAAGAGGATGCACTTACCGCAATCTATCCACTTGCTTTGAATAATTTAAAACATCTGGAAAACAATAGCCTTGAGGACTCCCTTACCGGACCGTTAGAGCGTAACGATGTCAGCACAGTCAGAAAACATCTTGGATGTTTTAAAGGCGATGACAGGATGATGTATATTTTATTATCCCGTAAGGCACTTGAAATTGCAAAAAGAAAAAACTCTGACAGAGATTACAGAGAAATGGAGGATTTGTTATATGACAACAGTCACTACACTTATGAATATGAAACAGAAGGGCGATAAGATTACAATGCTTACCTGCTACGATTATTCAATGGCAAAATTAATGGATAATGCAGGTGTTGATACGCTTCTTGTAGGCGATTCCCTGGGAATGACCATACTTGGGTATGAGGACACACTTTCAGTTACAATGGAAGATATGATTCACCATACGGCAGCAGTTGCCAGGGGAGCAAAGAACGCCCTTGTTATCGGAGATATGCCTTTTATGTCATATCAGGTTTCTGTCGAACAGGCAGTAATTAATGCAGGAAGACTTATTAAAGAAGGCAGGGCACAGATGGTCAAGCTTGAAGGCGGTGCAAGTGTCTGCCCTCAGATAGAGGCTATTGTAAAGGCGTCAATTCCTGTATGTGCACACCTTGGACTCACCCCACAGTCAATTAACATGTTTGGCGGATTTAAAGTGCAGGGTAAGACAGAGGAAGCTGCCAAGAAAATTATTGACGATGCCAGAAAGATTGAAGCTGCGGGAGCGTCAATGGTAGTCCTTGAAGGAATACCTACAAGGCTTGCCCAGATTATAACAAAAGAACTTACAATTCCTACAATCGGTATCGGAGCAGGCCGGTTCTGTGACGGACAGGTGCTTGTATATCAGGACATGTTAGGCATGTTCAGCGATTTTAAGCCTAAATTTGTAAAGGTATTTGCAAATACCGGAGAATTTATGACTAATGCTTTTAATGACTACATTAAAGAAGTAAAAGATGGTTCATTCCCTGCTGAAGAAAATTCTTATGCAGTAGATGATGGAATTTTTGACTTTATTAATGAATAAAATAAAGAGGTAAAAGATAAAATGAAAGTAGAAGGAACAGTTAAATCAGTTAAAGACCAGGTTAAAGAATGGAAAAAGGAAGGATTAAGCATAGGATTTGTCCCAACAATGGGATATCTCCATGAAGGACATGCAAGTCTTATTAAAGCCGCAAGAGAAGGCAATGACAGAGTTGTTGTAAGTATTTTTGTCAATCCTATGCAGTTTGGACCGACGGAAGATCTTGCAAGCTACCCAAGAGACCTTGCAAAAGATAGTGCTTTGTGTGAATCCTTAGGCGTTGATATGATCTTTCATCCGGAACCTGAAGAAATGTATCATGAAAATTTCAGCTCTTATGTTGATATGTCAGTGCTTACGGAAGAACTTTGCGGATTAAGCAGACCTGTTCATTTCAGGGGTGTATGCACAGTTGTTAATAAGCTTTTTAATATTGTACAGCCTGACAGGGCATATTTTGGACAAAAAGATGCACAGCAGCTTGCAATAATAAAGCATATGGTTGAAGACCTCAATATGAATGTGGAAATTATCGGATGCCCTATTATCAGAGAAGCTGACGGACTTGCAAAAAGTTCAAGAAATACCTACCTCTCAGCAGAAGAGAGAAAGGCAGCCCTTATTCTCAGTAAGAGTATAAACCTCGGACGCAAGATGGTAGAAGACGGTGAAACAGACACAGGCGTTATCACAAAAGCCATGACAGACCTTATTAACACAGAACCACTTGCAAAAATTGATTATGTTAAGGCTGTTGACGGCATCACAATAAGACCTGTTGCAAAGGTTAAGAAGCCTATGCTGGTTGCGATTGCGGTATACATCGGTAAGACAAGACTTATAGATAATTTCATGATTTAAGCTGTCCTTTAACCCCTTGATTTGACAAATTACAGAAAATGTGTAATTATATGGGGTATATTTAGAGAAGGAAAAAGTTATGATAAGAAAATCAAGTTGTATTTTTGTCCTGACACTTGTAGTCCTTGCACTTGTGGCGGCTGTCGGGTCAATTGATAATAACAGGATGATTGCCGGAAATAACGGAGTATCGGATAATGAGATTGTTACCGATATGGATGATATGGTTAAATATGATATCAGCATAGAGTCTGTAAAACAGGATAAGGTATCGGGAACGCTTTCAGGCGGAGAGACAGGCACCTCAGAGAATGTCAGTGAGGCACCTACGGAGCCTGTTACACAAGCACCGACAGAACCTGCGACAGAACCTGCGACAGAGCCGGTGACAGAAGCACCTACAGAGCCTGTTACAGAACCGGAAACAGCAGCTCCTGTTAATTGGAAATATGTATATGTCGGAGATTCCAGAACAAAAGGACTTAAAGCGGCACTTGAGAAATATGGCAGAATTACCGGTAAAGAGACTTTTATCTGTGAAATCGGTGAAGGATATGACTTCCTTATGGCTAATATGGCTAATATCAGAAGTGTATGTGATTCTTCAACAGTTCTTATAATAGGACTTGGAATTAATGATATGAAATACAGATATAACGAGTATATAGCGGCTATTAATAATATGGCGGCTACAATGGACTGCCAGATTTATTTTATGCTTGTTAATCCGGTTAATGAAGCGGAAGAAGCAGCTGACGGCAAGTTCCATATTACCAATGCCGATATAGATACTTTTAACGCCAGAATGTTGTCGGGACTTGGACCAAGTGTCCATATTATAGATACTAATTCATATCTTAAGAATGTGATCGTCAATTACACTACAATGGATGGATTACATTATACGGATGAGACATATATAATTGTCTATGATTATATGCAGAATTTTATACCCCATAGTTAAAAATAACGAGATTCGCAAAACTTTATGCGAATCTCGTTTTTAATTAGTTGTGTATACGTTCTGATTTATAAATTTCGGTAAATAATTCATATTCGCCTTTGTATCCGTCAGCACAATAGAAAGTATATTCATTGTTCTCAAGCTCTGCAGTTGACTGTATTGCTTTACCTGTGAAAAAGAATTTATCTTTTCTGACAAATACAAGAACTTCATGAAGGGCAACATTGATATAATGATGACCTTTTCTAAGAGGGACAACATCACGGTCTTCAAGACTTCTGAAACGTATCATTGTCATATCCTCCGGAAGATATACATATCTTCCAAAAGTATTCTGCTTATAGACAGGTGCAATCATTATATTTTCACCTACCATAAGCTGGTCTTCAATATGACGGCAGATTCTGTCTTCAGGAAAAGCAATACCCAAAGGAGTAAACATCAATGTGTTAAATTTAACTGATTTGAGATATTCACTGTAAAGGTAAGGAATCATGCCATATCTTAACGTAACAAGGTTACGGAACGTTTTGATGTTTTTGTAGCGGAAAAATTCCTGTGGTCTTGTACCCAGGGCTGCATGGTTACGCATAAGAGGTGTAAACATTGAAAGCTCGGTAAATCTCATCAGGAGGTCTTCCGTTGCATTATTGTTAAAGCCGCCTGTATCAGCACCGACATACATGAATCCACACATATTCATATTAGGAAGCTGGTGCATGATAAGTTCAATATGTGACCACCATGACGAATTATCACCTGTCCATATACCTGCATAACGGTGCATGCCAATGTATGAAGCACGGGAAAACATAAGGACTTTTTTATCAGGTTCAATTATTCTGAATGCTTCCGCAGCCGCTCTTGTCATAAAATAGCCATATAAGTTGTGGACTCTTTCATGACATACCTTTTCACCGTTGAAGTTATGGTAAAAACTTCTGTAGTCCGAAGGACTGTTGGCAAGACCGTTCACAAGGTCTTTGAAATCCCAGAGTTCCTGAAGGGAAAGGTCTTTGCCGACATATTTTTTAAGTTCTTCCATTGTCTTTTTAAGATTCTTTTCGGAATAAAAGAGAGCAGGCTCGTTCATATCGTTCCAGAAACCGTCAATGCCCATATCAATAAGTCTTTTGTATTTCATGCCGAACCAGTCACGGACTTTTTCATTAAGAAAGTCGGGGAGAAGAGATTTGCCGGGCCATACAGCTGTGACAAAATCGTTTCCGTCTTCATCCTTGCAGAAATAATCTTTTGCAGCACCTTCTTCGTAAACATCATAGCCACGTTCTTTTTTTACGGCGGCATCTATTATTGGAACAAGGTGGATATTGTTATCTTTCATCTCGGATACAAAGTTTTTGAAATCAGGAAAGGCTTTTTCACTGACTGTAAAATCTTTGTAGTTGTCCATATAGTCGATATCAAGATATACGGCATCTATAGGAATGTGGTTATCTCTGTAGCCTCTGACGATTTCCCTTACTTCATCGGCAGTATTGTAACTCCAGCGGCTTTGCTGATAACCAAAAGCCCATTTAGGAGCTACATAACTCTGACCGATTATTTCACGGAATTTTTTGATAATGTCCATAACATTATCGCCTTCCACAACATAAAGTTCATAGTTGGCTTCTTCCACAGAAACTGTTAATGTATCTAGGTCTGTATAGCCGAAATCAAAATATACTTTACCCGGAAAATCAACATATATACCATAAGTTTCCTCGCCGTCTACCACGAAAAAGTTGTGGGCGGCATAAAGAGAGGATTTGTCTTCAGTATGGCTGAAGTCATCTGTGCAATTACTGATATATCTGAAACCACGCTTATTAATACCACGAACACTTTCACCGAGTCCGTAAATAATATCATCTACTCCCAATTTTGCAGTAAAGGATTTCTTATCCTGACTCATTTCAATGTAGTCAGGAAGAGAGTTGACCAGTGGAAAGCTTTTAATAACCGCATCTGTTTTGAATGGTCTTCCAAAAGCATATTTAAAAATCATAGCTGCCTCCTAAAATTAATGGTGGAAAAGTCTGATTCCTGTGAAGCACATTGCGATTCCATACTTATTGCATGTATCGATTACATTATCATCCCTTACAGAACCACCCGGCTGTGCAATATATTTTACACCGCTTTTATGTGCTCTTTCTATATTATCACCAAATGGGAAGAAAGCATCCGAACCAAGGCAGACATTATCCATTTTATCAAGCCATGCTCTTTTTTCTTCTCTTGTAAATACGGAAGGCTTTTCTGTAAAGAATTTCTGCCATGTACCTTCAGCAAGGATATCTTCGTATTCATCACCGATATATACGTCAATAGAGTTATCTCTGTCAGCACGTCCGATTTCGTCCTTAAACGGAAGATTAAGAACCTTTGGATTCTGACGGAGGAACCAGTTGTCAGCTTTCTGACCTGCAAGTCTTGTACAGTGAATACGTGACTGCTGACCTGCACCGATACCTATAGCCTGACCGCCCTTTGTATAACATACAGAGTTAGACTGTGTATATTTGAGGGTAATCATTGCAATGGCAAGGTCAATTCTGGCTGACTCAGGGATATCTTTGTTCTCTGTAACAACATTGGCAAAGAGCTCATCATTGATTACAAGTTCATTACGTCCCTGTTCAAAAGTAACACCGAATACGTCCTTGCGTTCAATAGGAGCAGGAACATATTCAGGATCAATTTTAATAACACAATAGTTGCCTTTTTTCTTGGCACTTAATATTTCAAGGGCTTCAGGCTCATAACCGGGAGCAATAATTCCGTCGGAAACTTCTCGCTTGATTAATTTTGCTGTAGCAACATCACATACATCTGAAAGTGAAATAAAATCACCGAAAGATGACATTCTGTCAGCACCTCTTGCTCTTGCGTAAGCATTTGCCATAGGAGTAAGTTCTCCCATATCGTCTACCCAGTAAATCTTTTTCTCTATGTCAGTTAATGGAAGACCTACTGCAGCACCGGCAGGTGATACATGCTTAAAAGATGTTGCAGCAGGAAGTCCTGTTGCTTTCTTAAGTTCACGCACAAGCTGCCATCCGTTGAAAGCGTCAAGGAGATTAATATATCCCGGCTTTCCGTTAAGTATCTCAATAGGAAGTTCTCCGTTCTGCATAAATACGCGGGCAGGCTTCTGATTAGGGTTACAACCGTATTTTAATTCAAATTCTTTCATCTTATACCTCACATTAATTGTTTTTGTTGATTATTTTTGTCTCGTATGAACCATCTTCAATATTGATATATCTTACAAAAAGTGAAACTTTGTTGTCGTTGTTAAGATTGTTCCATACAAGGTCTGCAAAATCGTCCATATTATCAGGAACGTCAACAAGTGTTGGTTCACCTTCAAAGCTTGGAAGCGGATTGCCGTCACCCATATATGTGTGTATAAAATGAGCCTCTCCGGCTACCGGGTTTTCGTATGCAAAAGTGTATCTGTTGCAGGCTTTTGGGTTGCCGTTATTACTTTTTAAAATAGACATGGCATAGTTAAATGAACCCTTGTCAAAATGAAGTACACCTGAAATTCTAGGAGTGTAGTTAGGCGCATCAGGTTCAAATTCTCTCGTTCTGAGAGCCTGTTCAAAAGTATACTGCTTGTCCATTAAATCATAAATTGTATCTGTCTGGTCACCGTTGGTAACGATTGTCTTATTGCCAAGGACTCTTACCGGGGCGTAGATAATAAGACTTGGGTCTTCTAATTTGGAAGGGTCAAAAGCTTCTGTGCGGATGCCTTCCCCGTCTTTTACAAAAATACGGTTACGGCTGTTCTCGCTTCTTCCCATAATAAAGTATGCAATAGCTGCTTTCTTTCCGTCAGGAGTCTTTCCGATAACGATTCCCCTTCCCGGATAAGTGGTAGAACTAAGTTCTTCTGCCAGTGATTTTTTTAACATAATAATTCCTCCGTAAAAATAAGATGCCGCCTGATAATCAGACGGTGCCCAGACGGTCGGCAAACCACATACTGCGCTTCTCTGGAGTAAGCTCTCCTATTGTCCGTCAGTCACGCAGTCTTTAGATAATTATTGCAATATTTTTATACAATGTCAAGCAATTCGACAAAGTCATGAATCTCATATACAGGCTGGATTTCAGTCTTTTTTTTCAGATATCCGGGGTTATAATAACAACTGTCAATACCTGAATTTCCGGCACCGCCGATATCATTAACCAGAGAATCCCCAATCATAAGGCATTCTTCGGGCTGACAGTTAAAATAACCGGTTATGTATTTAAAATATTCGGGGTAGGGTTTCATGCAATTCATCTCTTCGGATATGAAAATTTTATCGAAAACTTTCGGAAGTTTTGTCAGTTTATAAGGCTGGATTATCGTAAGCCCGTTGGTTGCAACGGCAAGAGTATACTTATCCTTTAGTATATTAAGCACTTTGACCGCATTTTCATTAACATGAGCTTCTTCGCCAAGTGAATGGTTAAAGCAGGTCATAAGGTCATCGTAATTGCCCTTTAATCCAAATTCGTTAATTGCTTTATCCAATGAATCTTCCACATATTTGTGATAGAGCCGGTGATAATTTTCCTTAATATATGGCTCATATATATCTTCAAGTCCTGAAGAAAACCATACAATGTCATTAAGCTCTTTAAAACGTCGGACATTTCTGCCGGTAACTTCACAGCCTCCGAGTTCAAGGACCTTTGCTGCACAATTATGGAAAGATTTTTCAAAATTTATTAATGTATCATCAATGTCAAATAACAGGTATTTATATTTACGCATGTTTGTACCTTTCAAGTCTGTATTTTGTAGTCAATGTAACATGAAAAAGAATTTGAATCAATAGTAATACTGTGGTAAAATCTTTGACAGAAAACAAAAGGAGAGCAAAGGTATGTATAAAAATTATATTTTTGATCTATACGGAACACTTATAGATATCAGAACGGATGAATGGAGCGAGGAACCATGGGAAGAATTTGCCGCATGGCTTACCGGCAACGGCATGCCATATACCGGAAGTGAGGTTAAAGCTCTTTATGATAATGAAGTTAACAGGCTTACGTCAGTTAAGACTAAATACACAAGTCCTGAAATTGATATAATCCCTGTATTTGAAGCAATATGCAAGAAGCACAGACCGGACATCACAGATGAAGAGGTGTGGAAAGCAGGAGAACAGTTCAGGATAATTACAACTAAGATGATTAAGCTTTATCCTAATACTAAAAAGGTACTTACCGGACTTAAAAAGGCTGGGAAAAAAGTATATCTTCTTTCTAATGCACAGCGTGTATTTACATGGCAGGAGCTTGTGAAGACAGGTATTGTGGATGATTTTGATGATATTTTTATATCATCAGATGAAGGCTGCAAGAAACCGGATCCTGAGTTTTATAAAAAACTTATCAATAAGCATAATCTTGATATAACAGAATGCATAATGATTGGTAATGACAGTACAAGTGATATTGCCGGGGCAAAGGCAGTAGGAATGGATGCACTTTATGTGAGAACGGCCATTTCGCCTGAGAATGACCCTGTACCTGATTGCAGGTATGTATTTGAAGACGGAGATATTGGACATGTTCTTGACATTTAGGAGGATATAATTATGTATACAACAGTTATTTTTGATCTTGACGGAACCTTGCTTAATACTCTTGATGACCTGATGGACAGTACCAATATGGCACTTGAAGCATACGGCTTTCCTAAAAGGAGTCATGAGGAAATCCGATGTTTTGTAGGAAACGGTATCAGAAAGCTGATTGAGAGGGCAGTACCTGACAATACGGATATTGCCGATACAGACAAGGTTTTTAATGAATTTAAGAGATTGTACCAGATTCACTGCAATGATAAAACGGGTACATATCCCGGAATAATCGAACTTCTGCGTGAACTCAAAAAACATAACATTAAAATGGGAATTGCTACTAATAAAGTTAAATCAGCAGCGGACAAACTCAACGAAATCTATTTTGAAGGTCTGATTGATGAAGTTGCAGGAGTAGAGGATGGCATAATTCCAAAGCCTGACAGATGTATGATTGATAATCTGATGAAAAGACTTAACGCAACAACAGATGAGACGTTATATGTCGGGGACTCACAGGTAGATGTGGCTACGGCAAGAAATACAGGACTTGATATGGTGGCGGTACTCTGGGGATTCAGGACAAGAAAAGAACTTGAGGAATCAGGTGCCATGGTATTTATTGATGATCCCATGGAAATTTTAGATAAAGTATTATAAAAAAGTAACAGCTATAGGTATACACAGGTGGATTACCGTGTTCCTATAGCTGTTTTATGTCAGATAGTAAATTTTATATCAGAGTGAAGCTCTGACATATTATACAAAGGATATTCTGCCTGTAATTTCTCATAGTCTTCCTTTGACACTTCTTTGTCGATTGTATATATTCCATTTTTTTCATCGGCAAGGTAGGATTTATACATACCGGAAACTCTGGTAAAACTTACTTTATAGTACGTGTTGACTCCCGTTCCTTCATTAAATAAGATAACACTGTTACCTGCAACTGTGAAATTTTCGGATCCCAAATCACATACAAAGACGTTATCCGAGCTATTAGTCAGAAAAGCAATACTCTTATTGTATGTAGGAACTTTACATATTAAATCGTTAATTCCGTCACCGTCAATGTCTATTGCGTAGACGCCGTTTACAGCATCGATAGGGCGTTCTTCATTATCATAATATATCTGAAAATTTTTAAGCGTAGTAGTTTTTTCATTATGTGTAGTATCGATAAATTGTCCGTTATCGGTGAAAATTTTTTTAATATTCTCAGGAATATCGAGAGAATTTATTTTTGTAATTGCACCGCTGTTATTGGATGCAGCACCATTGTTAATTGTAAAAGACAATTCGGTAAAATAGTCTTCCATTTTATATAATGGATAAGGCTCTAAGAATTTATCATATTCTTCTTTGGAAACTTCACTTTTAATTTTATAAGTTCCCCAATATTCACTGCCAAGATAATCTTCATGCATCTCATCATCGGTAAACGTTACTTTGTAGTATGAATTAGCTTCGGCGCCGCTGCTTCCTAAAATAGTGCCTTTTTCAGCAACCTGAAATCTAGATGAATTAGGTATATATGCGGTAACTTTATCTGAGACATCATCTGTATGTAATATAAGCTCTGCAAGACATGTTGGTAAAAGACATATTAATTCGTTAATTCCGTCACCATCAATATCAGCTGTGTATATACCATCAATGTAATCAATAGCTTTTTCACTATCTGTATAAAAATAACGAAAATCTTCAAGTGTGGTTACTTTGCCGTGATGGGTAGTATCAATGAACTCACCGTTATTAGTGAAAACTTTTTTGATATTTTCAGGGACATCAAGAGCATTTATTTTTTCAATGGCATCCTTGTTATCGGGTTTGACCGGTAATGTTTCTACCGGGGTTTCTTTGGTAGTGATAACAGGTTCTGTGGATGAAGAAGCCTCAGATGCCCCCGGAGCTTCTTTTTTATTGGAACATGCTACAGTAGATAAGGCTATTAATGCGGTCAGGGTAAGTGCTAAAAATTTATTGTGGGTTTTCATATTTATACTCATCCTTAAGTAAAGTAGTTACATCTATGCTCTGATTTGATATACTCTACACCGATATGTTCTTTGGATGAAGGCGTATCTGATATGGTATGATTCTGTCCATTTGATTCTGTTGAGTTGGTGTACAACTCATTTTGTCTTGAAATACTGTTAATTTGCATCATTTGGTTCCTCCTAAAAATAGTTTTTTTGGATACATTCAACGTATCTTTTTTACATATGAATCTTCCTTCTCTGTGGCGAAAAAAAACCACAGATATGTAATCCATGGTTGAGGAGTAAACTATATGATGTGCCCTATTAATTATGTATTGTACTCCTTAACTTAATTTATTTGAAGCATAAGCATATTATGATGTCAACGGTAAAAATAGCCCGCATCCCAAAAGAAGACTTTGGGATACAGGCATAATGTTATGTTTTATGATAATGCAATCTGGTCGATAAGTGCAAGATCTTTGAAATTGAGTGGCATGCTGCCAATTGCACCCAGGTCTTCAAGAAGCTGTTCAGGTCTTGAAGCACCGATAACAACGCTGGATACGTTCTCATCCCTTAATGCCCAGCTTATAGCTAACTGTGAAAGAGTCTGACCTCTTAATGCAGCTACTTCGCTAAGTCTTGTAAGCTTGCTTAACATATCAGGAGTAAGTGCATCACTTGTAAGGAAAGGACTGGCTGAAGCCATACGGCTGTCAGCAGGAATTGTACCGTTAAGATATCTTCCTGTAAGGAGACCCTGCTCAAGCGGTGAATATACGATAAGCCCCTTGCCTGAATTGGCTGTTGCTTCTTTAACACCGTTCTGGTCAATGGTTCTGTCAAAAATAGAATAACGGTTCTGATTCACTATGTATGGACACTTAAGGTCATTAAGAATAGCTGTTGCTTTCTTAAGTGTATCTCCGTCATAGTTGGAAAGACCTATGTAAAGAGCCTTACCACTTTGAACAATCTGATTAAGAGCCAGCATTGTCTCTTCAAGAGGAGTATCTCTGTCCATGCACTGGTGATAGAAGATATCAACATAATCAATACCCATTCTGTTAAGAGACTTATCAATACAAAGTGAAAGATATTTACGGCTTCCTCCGCGTCCGTAAGGACCGGGCCAGATTTCAAAACCGGCCTTTGTGGAAATAACCAACTCATCTCTGTAGGCATGTAAATCCTCTGTAAGGATACGACCAAGGTTTCTTTCTGCTGCACCTACCTCAAAACCGTAGTTGTTTGCAAGATCGAAATGTGTAACTCCGTTGTCAAATGCGGCAAAACATATTGCCTTCATATCCTGGACATTGTTGTAGTTACCGAAATTGTGCCAGAAACCAAGTGAAATAGCCGGAAGCTTAAGACCGCTCTTACCGGCGTTACGATACATCATTGCACTGTATCTTGTGGAATTTGGTGTATAACTCATATAACCCTCCATATACCTTTATTTGTTATTCTATTATAACATTAATTGTGATATAATCAAATAAAAGTTTTTTAAGAAAGTACGATTTATGGAAAAAAATAACAAAAGAAAATTAACACCTTATTGGAAAAGCGTTATTATACTTTCCGGGGTAATAATTATATGTAATATCCTTGCAAGAATCAGGGCGGTATGTGATTTTTATGTGGATAATATTTTTTTTGTATGGTCGAATACCTATGGACGCATAACCGGTATTTTCCCTTTTTCGGTAGGCGGGGTCCTGATTATAGCAGCAGTGATGATAGTAATTGCTGCACTGGTATTGGGTATACTTTTAATATTTTTACATCGTAAGACAGGATTTAAAAGGAGAGCGGTCTGTTTCTATAAGGTTAATTTAATTATTGTACTTGTTACGGGGCTTATTATGACGCTTAACTGCTCAGCTCTTTACAGATGTTCCAAAATAAGTGACAGATGCAGGGAATACGGCACTTCAGAGTTAAAGGAAGTATGTGATTATATTGTAAATAAATGCAACGAGCTTTCAAAACAGATAGAACGTAATGAAAATGGAGAGGCCGTATATAACGGGGATATAGATAAAGCAATCAGCCTTGCGGTTAAAAAAATGGCTGGGACTAATAAAAGATACCGTGGATATACACCCGACGCAAAGCCTTTTCTTTTTAGTTATATAGCATATAAGCAGGAACTTATCGGAGAGTATTATCCTTTTACCATGGAAGCAAATTATTCTGTGTATATGAATGATCTGGCATACGCATATACGGTGTGCCACGAGCTCTCCCACCTGAAAGGATATATATATGAAGATGAAGCAAATTATATGTCGTTTATAACCTGTATTGAAAGCGATGATCTTTTTTTGCAGTATGCGGGTTATATAAGTGTTGCGGCATATATCTGGAATGATTATATGAATGTTGCGGACGATAAGAACATGGATAACTTTGACAGGATTATTCTGGAAAATGACTTTGAAGTATATAAAAAAAATGTTGAGGAGCTTGTAGCAAAGGACAGGACTTTTGAATCAATGGACTGGGTTGCGAAGGTTGAGGATACAATAACCGGCTCATCAATGAATTATTATAAAGCAGAGTATAACTATAACGAAGTAACAAAGCTTGTTCTTATGTATTATGACAGTCTGGGTATGTTTGACTGAATGGAGATTATATGAAAGATTTTTTACCTATATCAAAGGAAGATATGAAGAAAAGAGGATGGGAACAGGTGGATTTTACCTATGTCATAGGTGATGCTTATGTTGACCATTCGTCGTTCGGACCTGCGATAATCAGCAGGGTTCTTGAATCAAGAGGGTTTAAGGTGGGGATAATTGCCCAGCCTGACTGGAAAAATGAGGAAAGCATAAATGTTTTTGGCAGACCAAGGCTTGGCTTTCTTGTATCCGGCGGCAATATGGATCCTATGGTGAATCATTACACGGTTTCAAAGAAAAGAAGAAAAACAGATGCCTATACACCGGGCGGGGTTATAGGAAAAAGACCTGACCATGCCACGGTTGTGTACTGCAATCTTATAAAAAAATTATATAAAGACAGTCCGATTATAATCGGAGGAATTGAAGCAAGTCTAAGAAGGCTTGCACATTATGATTACTGGTCCGACAGCCTTAAAAGGTCAATTCTTCTTGACTCACAGGCTGATATTATCTCTTATGGAATGGGAGAACATTCCATTGTTGAAATAGCGGAAGCACTTGATTCGGGACTTGATGTAAAAGACGTTACATTTATTGATGGGACAGTATATAAGACAAAAGAAATTGAAAATGTGTATGATTATGAGATGCTGCCTTCTTATGAAGACCTTAAGGCTGACAAGCTTAATTATGCAAGAAGTTTTAATATACAGTATATGAATACGGACCCATTTACAGGTAAAAGACTTGTAGAGCCTTATGATAAGGGGATTTATGTGGTTCAGAATCCTGCTGCCAAACCCCTCACACAGATTGAGATGGATGATGTATATGCCCTGCCTTATATGAATACATATCATCCTGTATATGAAAAAGACGGAGGTGTGCCCGCCATCTCTGAAATCAAGTTCAGCATAACAAGCAACAGAGGATGTTTTGGCTCCTGCTCTTTTTGTGCCCTTACATTTCATCAGGGACGTATACTCCAGACAAGAAGCCATGAGTCAATAATTGAAGAAGCCAAGGCAATGACTGAAGAGCCTGATTTTAAAGGATATATCCATGATGTGGGCGGACCTACAGCCAATTTCAGACAGCCCGCCTGCAGTAAACAGATGGAGCATGGGGCATGCAAAAATAAGCAATGTCTTTTTCCTGAACCTTGTAAGAACATGAAAATAGACCACAAGGATTACATTAACCTTTTAAGGGAATTGAGAAAAATACCTAAAGTGAAAAAAGTATTTGTACGTTCGGGAATCAGATTTGATTATGCCATTGCCGATAAAGACCATACTTTTATCAGGGAATTATGTAAATACCATGTGAGCGGGCAGTTAAGGGTTGCACCTGAACATGTGTCGGATAACGTTCTGAAATTAATGGGTAAACCGGGGAATGATGTATATGAGAAATTCGTTAAAGAGTGTGAGCATATTAATGAAGAACTTGGACTTAAACAGTATCTTGTACCATATCTTATGTCGTCACATCCGGGTTCAACACTTAAAGATGCGATTAAACTGGCAGAATATGTAAGGGATATCGGATATATGCCGGAACAGGTACAGGATTTTTATCCAACGCCGTCAACGATTTCTACATGTATGTATTATACCGGAGTTGATCCAAGGACGATGGAGCCGGTGTATGTTGCCAGAAATCCTCACGAAAAGGCAATGCAGAGGGCACTTATACAATACAAAGAACCATCTAACTATGAACTTGTAAAGGAAGCCCTTATAAAAGAAAAAAGACAGGACCTTATCGGATTTGGAAGCAGATGCCTTATTCCGCCAAGAAAAATTGAGTATCATAAAAAGAAAAGATAAGTTTTTCCATTTAACATCTTTTGGTTGAAAAAAAACACTTCAGGCTATAAAATATATTATATATTGAGTACCGGAAAGGAAGTAATTATGTATAACGGAAATGAGAATATTACAATATGTGACCATCCTCTTATTAAGCATAAGATAACCATGCTTAGGATGAAGACCACAGGAACTAATGAATTCAGGGCTTTGGTTGAGGAAATTGCCGTGCTTATGGGATATGAGGCATTGCGTGGACTTGAGATAGAAGAAATAGATGTTGAGACTCCTATCGAGAGAGCAAAGTGTCCTGTTATTGCAGGTAAGAAGCAGGCTATTGTTCCTATCCTCAGAGCAGGTCTTGGTATGGTAGGAGGACTTCTCACACTAATGCCGGCTGCCAAGGTAGGACATATAGGTATGTACAGGGACGAAGTGACACATGAACCACATGAGTATTACTGTAAATTGCCTAATCCTATTGACCAGCGTAAGATATTTGTTGTAGATCCTATGCTTGCAACAGGAGGGTCTGCGGTAGATGCAATTAACCTCATAAAGGAGAAGGGTGGTAAGGATATAACATTTATGTGCCTTATTGCAGCACCGGAAGGACTTAAGAGATTAAGTGAAGAACACCCGGATGTTAAGATTTTTGTTGGTAATTTGGACAGAGAACTTAATGAAAATGCATATATTTGTCCCGGACTCGGAGATGCCGGAGACAGAATATTCGGTACAAAATAATCTGTTTTAATTATGACAATGAAGAGTAACATCTGCAGCGGATGTTACTCTTTTCTATTTTACAGAAAGGACGTTAGATTAATGAACAGAAGTATAGATTTAATAAAAGGCAATGTATTTAAATCGCTTGTTATTTTTTCACTTCCATTTTTATTTTCAAATCTCTTTCAACAGCTTTACAATACAATTGATACATACATAGTCGGTAATACTTTAAATGAAGGATCCCTTGCAGCAATAGGTGCATGTGCGGCGATTTTTGAATTATTGGTCGGATTCGCAGTCGGTGTCGGAAATGGTATGAGTGTTGTAACCGCCAAATATTACGGAGCCGGTGACAAAGAGATGGTACGTAAATCCATAGCATCTTCTTTTATAATAGCTGTAATAGTTACCGTGGTTATGATGATTGGCTCAATTTTCGGATTATATCCTCTTCTCAGGGTGTTAAAGACGCCTTCTGATATAATTGATGAAGCATATTCTTATATTTCGGTTATTGCTTTATTTGTGGGCGTTATGCTGTCCTACAATCTCTTTTCGGGAATATTAAAGGCAATGGGCAATAGTTTTATGCCTCTCATATTTCTTATAATTTCAACAGCCATAAATGTGGTTCTTGACTATATTTTTATTGCTGTTGCAAAGATGGGAATACGTGGAGCTGCAGTTGCAACGGTAATAGCTGAATTTACATCGGCAGTTTTATGTATGATATATCTTTTCAAAAAATACAGGGAATATCTGCCCGGCAGAAAGGATTTCAGATACGACGGCAGGCTTTCCGGAGAACTTTGGGCGCAGGGACTTGCGATGGGATTTATGTCCTCAATTGTATCAATTGGAACGGTTATTTTACAGTCGTCTATTAACAAACTTGGAAAACATATTATTGCAGGACATACTGCTGCAAGAAAAATAATGGCATTCTCTACATTGCCGATAACCACAGTCGGACTATCAATTACAACCTTTGTTTCACAGAACGTGGGAGCGGAGAAACCTGACCGTGTCAGAAAGGGCATAAGGTACGGATGTATTATTACTACGGTATGGAGTGTGATTGCACTTATTATACTGGAGCTATTATCTCCTGTACTTGTAAAATTTTTATCGGGTTCAGAGGTGGATACTGTTGTGACTACAGGTGTGAATTATTTAAAATTCAACGTCCTGTTTTATATTCCTCTGGGAATACTTATAACGTTAAGATGTTCATTACAGGGTATGGGCAAAAAAATATTGCCGATATTATCAAGCGTTATTGAACTGCTTGGAAAAGTGATTTTTACATTCGCTGTTATTCCACATATGGGATATAATGGCGTAATTATATGCGAGCCGGTTGTATGGTGTGCAATGGCGGTTTATCTGGTCATAGCATATATAAAAGCGGTGCCTAAATCATGTCCTGAAGCATAAAACCAAGTGACAGTTCAACCCTTGCTTCAAGGGAAGATAAATCAACGTCAAGTATTTCTGCAGCCTTGCTTAATTTGTAATTAATGGTGTTACGATGAACAAACAGTTCATCGGCAGTATCTTTTACACTTCCGTTGTGATTCAGGTAACATCTTAGGACAGTGCAAAGGTCAGAGTTGTTGGTATTGTCATAATCTTCAAGCGGTTTGATAATGTTATTATAGTAATCTGTTATTATGTCATGGTCATCTATACCTATGAGAAGTCTGTATACGCCCATATCTGAATATGAAATCAGATCAGGGTCAATCCTGCCTTTAATATGGAGGCGTTCAATGGCAAGAGCCTGATTATAACTTTTATACAGACAACGGATACTTTTGGTAGAACGTCCAAGTCCCATGATAACAGCTTCGTTTTTATAGAGTGTTGTTTTGAAAAAACTTTTAACGTCGGCAACAAGCGATTTGGTCTCGCTTTCATTGTGGTCTGCAAGAATTACGATAAGGCGGTTATCATTAACAAATACCGCAAAAAGCTTGTTGCCGTTATGGGCAAGGTAGGATTCCAATGACAGGCAAAGATTATCCGCCTTGGAGGTAAATACAGTGCTTTTCACAGAGGTAATGGCAATGGCAAGAACCTGATAATTCCAATTTGGAAGAAAACCGTTCTGGGAAAGGGGGACAACATACAATTCCTCCTGTTTTGGAAATAAAATTGCATTTTTAAAAGCTGATGCGATAGCAAGATTGTGCTGGTCATCTTTACTTATGGTATATGAGAATATACGAATTATTTCGGCAAGATGTATTTTCCATGGAACCGAAAATATGGGGAAATTATTCTCATTGCCGAATTCAATGATGGATTCGGGAATCCTGTCAATAAACGGACCTATATTCAGGATAACACCGGAGGCATTATTGTTATAGATTGACTTTACAAGTGCGAGAAGATCATCATCTCCTGAGGTACCGATACCGGTAACAAAGGCAATTTCACCGCCATCAAGGAAGGTCGTTGCTTCCGAGGTCTCAACCATATGAACCCAGCTTACAGCATTATGAAGACCGCCTCTGCCGGCTTCAAGTTTTATATCATAATCACTTACTTTTTTTATTAATCTTTCTAATTCAACAGCCATATCCGTCACTTCCGTTTTTTACTTAATAGTATAATTACACAGCTTATATATAATCAAGATACAGGGACTTTATATAATTAGTTTTTTGTGCCAAAGCACAAAATAATTTGTGTTTTGATTTATTGAAACAAATTTTCACCGTATTACAATATGCCTGTAATAAAAATTTACAGGGAGGTATCCATTATGAATGGTGAAGAAGTAAAGTCAAAACAGAAAGAATATGTATTACAGTCTTGGAGTAAACAGGGAGCTCTCAATCCTATCCCTGTAGAGAAAGCAGAAGGAATTTATTTTTATGATTATGACGGAAAGCGCTATGCGGATATGTCATCACAGCTTGTAAACCTTAATTTAGGTTTTGGAAATAAGGATATTGCAGATGCGATTAAAGCACAGGTCGACAAGTTCTGCTTTGTAGGACCATCTTATGCAGTTGAATCACGTTCAACACTTGCAGAAATGATTATCAATCTTTTACCGGAGGAATTCGGAAAAGTATTTTTTACAAATGCAGGCGCTGATGCCAATGAAAATGCAATTAAAATTGCAAGAATGTACACAGGAAGAAAAAAAATCTTCTCAAGATACAGGAGTTATCACGGCTCATCCTTCGGTGCAGGTAATTTAACAGGTGAACCAAGAAGGTATCCTCTTGAACCTGGTATTCCTGGATTTGTTAAATTTTTTGACCCATATATTTACAGGGAGCCAATTGAATTTAAGTCAGAAGAGGAAGCAACAAGATATTATCTTACAAAGTTAAGGGAACAGATTATATATGAAGGACCTGACAGCGTGGCAGCCATTGTTATGGAGACTATCACAGGTTCAAACGGTATTATTATTCCGCCTAAGGGATATTTACCGGGAGTCAGAAAAATTTGCGATGAGTTTGGCATCGTAATGATTTGCGACGAAGTTATGGCAGGCTGGTGCAGAACAGGTAAGATGTTCGCATTCCAGAATTTTGATGTGGTACCTGACCTTGTTACTTTTGCAAAAGGTGTTACCTGTGGATATGTTCCCCTCGGCGGCGTTGCGGTAAGTAAAAAGATTGCATCATATTTTGATGATCATTTACTTTCATGCGGACTTACATACAGCGGACATCCTCTGTCATGTGCGGCAGGTGTTGCCTGTGTTAATTATTATACCAAGGCATCAATCCCAGAGCATGTTACTGAAGTCGGTAAGGTACTTGGAAGTGAACTTGAAGCAATGAAAGAAAAACATCCATGTGTAGGTGATGTGAGATACATAGGTCTGTTCTCATGTGTTGAACTTGTAAAAGATAAGACAACCAAGGAACCACTTGTTGAATATGGCAAAGACCCTGAAGGGAAGATGGGCAGGATAGTAGGAGCTTTGAAAGCGAAAGGGTTCTCTACATATTCACACGAAAATATGATTTTTGTCTGCCCACCGCTCATCATTACAGAGGATGAACTTAAAGAACAGTTAGCTATACTTGATGAAGTATTATCAGAAACAGATAAAGAAATTTAATTTTATTACGGAGGTTATCAATATGTCACAGTTTGTTACACCACATTATATTTTTACGGGAGAAAATGCCCTTGATGATGCAAAAAATGTTATTGGCACTTTTGGAAAAAAAGCGCTGCTTGTAACAGGAAGGCATATTGGTAAATCTCCTATGTTTAAAAGTCTTACGGACGCATTAAATGATATAGGAACTGATTATGCCGTATTTGATGGCATTACCGGAGAACCTACGGATACTATGATAGCTGAGGGACTTGAAATCTATAAAACTGAGAACTGCGATTTCCTTATAGGAATAGGAGGAGGAAGTCCTCTTGATTCAGCTAAAGCCATTGCAGCCATGTCTGTTAATCCCGGTAAAATATGTGATTATAACGGCAAAGTTATTGAAGGAAAAGTTCCACCTATAGTGGCAATTCCAACCACTGCGGGAACAGGTTCAGAGGCTACAAAATTTACGATTGTAACCGATACGGAAAAGGGAATTAAGATGTTGTTAAAAGGTGACTGCCTTGTCCCTGAGGCTGCGGTTATTAACCCGGAATATACTGTGGATATGCCAAAAACTGTTACTGCCGCAACGGGTCTTGATGCCCTTACACATGCGGTAGAAGCGTACACATCGGTTAAGGCAGGTGATCTTACGGATGATCTTGCCGTATCTGCAGTAAAGCGTATTGTAAAATATCTTCCGCGTGTATACAAAAACGGCTGTGATATGAAGGCAAGGAATCAGATGCTTATTGCCGCATTTGAAGCAGGAATATGTATCAATAATTCAAGTGTAACCATTGTGCATGGAATGAGCAGACCGATAGGTGCATTGTTTCATGTACCTCATGGATTATCAAATGCCATGTTGTTAAAGGAATGTATCGGTTTTGCACTGGACGGAGCATATGAGAGATTTGCGGATTTAGGAAGGGCAGTCGGAGCAGCAACAAAGGATGATGTTGACGAAATGGCAGCCAGGAAATTCCTTGAAAAATTATCGGAGGTATGTGAAGTCTGTGAAGTACCGACACTCAAAGAATATGGCATAGACAGAGATAAGTTCCATGCCGTAATTGAGAAAATGGCAGAAGATGCCATTGCATCGGGAAGCCCTGCCAATACAAGAAAGCAGGTAACCAAAACAGATTGTATTGAAATATATGAGAAACTGATTTAACAATATGTGCCGAAGCACAAAACGTTTTGTGCCGGAGCGTATTGATAACATATTATCAGTTGGATATACTTCAAACATACTAAATAAGGCAAATACAAACGTCGGACAAAGGAGTCTGTAAGATAGAGAATCCTATGTCCGGCGTTTTTTAAATATAAAGGAGGTTTTGCTATGAGCAATGTTGAAATCAGTATTAAAGACTTGGGAATGACATTCAAAGACAACAGCGGAAATGACGTAAAAGCACTTACCGGAGTTAATCTTGATATTTATAAAGGTGAATTTATTTCCCTTTTAGGTCCTTCCGGATGTGGTAAGACAACGTTACTTAGAATGGTAGCAGATCTTCTTGAACCTACAGAAGGAACAGTAAGAATCAGCGGAATGACACCAAGGGAAATAAGACTTCAGAGAAAATTCGGATTTGTATTCCAAAGTGCAGTGCTTTTTGACTGGAGAACCATTGAACAGAATATAGAGCTTCCGTTAGAGACTATGGGATTCAGAAAAAAAGAAAGAAGGGCACGTTCAAAGGAAATGCTTGAAATGGTAGGTCTTTCAGCTTTTGCCAAACATTTTCCGGGACAGTTATCAGGCGGTATGCAGCAAAGAGTAAATATCGCAAGGGCACTTTCTATTGAACCTGAAATTCTTTTAATGGATGAACCGTTCTCGGCACTGGATGAATTTACTAAAGAAAAGCTTCACGAAGATTTGTTAAGAATCTGGAGAAAGACAAATAAGACAGTTCTCTTTGTAACCCATAACATTCAGGAAGCCGTATTTTTATCAGACAGGGTATGTGTATTGTCACCACATCCCGGAAGACTTTCGGCAGTTGTTGATATTAACCTGCCAAGGCCAAGAAATCTGGACATGAAAGAATCACCTGAATTTAACGAACTTGTAAAGAAAGTCAGAAACAGTTTTGAAGGAGGCAGCGTATGAAAAAGAAATTATCATCAATGCCAAGTTTTGTACCCACAATGATATCAATGCTTTTATGGATTGGTATTCTCGTATTTTTCTGGGAAATGGGTGCAAGAAAAATGGATTTGACAAAAAGAACGCCTGAAAATATTTTGCCTCACCTCAAAAATATATGGGAAGCCATCATAAGCAGCAAAAAGGTGGCAGGCGGTAAAACTGCACTTCAGGTTGTACTTTCAAGTGCGGGAATGACGCTTTTAAGAGCTTTATACGGATTCCTTGCAGGAACTGCATTCGGATTTCTGTTAGCGCTTGTCATGAAGATGTCAGGAATAGTAGAAAAACTGCTTTTTCCTTATCTTATGCTTATCCAGATGATTCCTATACTTGGTATGGCACCTATCATTTTATCAATAACCGGAGATATTAACGTAAGCCGTGTTGTAATTGCGGGAATACTTACATTCTATCCGGTAGCTACAAATACTCTTGCAGGATTTAATGCGGTAGAAAAAGAAAAATATGAACTTATGTATACATACGCGGCAGGCAAAGCCACAATTTACAGAAAAGTTCTTATTCCATATTCAATTCCATATTTTTTCACAGGACTGAAAATTGCAGCACCTATGGCAATCACAGCGTCAATCCTTGTAGACACACTTCAGGGGGACGGAGGCCTGGGATGTATGTTATCCCAGTCATTGAAACACGCGATGTCAATATATGTGTTCTGGATAATCGTATTTTTCAGTGCGATAATCGGTATTTTAAGTTCCAGACTTATGGGATGGCTTGAAATCCTTATTTTACCTAACAAGAGGAAAAGGAGGGCTAAAGCATGACAGGAAAGATTAAAAGAAAGAAAAGTCTTTTTAAGAGGCTTCACGAAAATAAAAAATTTCTGGCAGCAGAAAGTATATTTTTACCCGTTTTATTAGGATTGGTTATTTATCTTCTATGGCAGTTTCAAATACTCCATAAGATTTTAAATACAAACACATTTGTTCTTCCACTCCCGAGTCGAATTGGTCATATTATCACAGGGAACTGGAGCAGGATTGTAGTTGACATCAAAGCAACCATGACAGTTGCATTAATCGGTCTTGCAGTTGGTGTATTAGCCGGTTATCTGATAGCTGTTCTCGCTTCCGTCTTTCCTCTTTGGATGAAGAGCGGGGTAACAATCGTGGCAGCTTTTAACGCAATTCCCATTGTAGCTCTTGCACCTGTAATGACCAATTGGACGAAGGACGTAAGCAGTGATGCAAATTTCCGTTCAATGGTAGCTAAAACAATTGTGGTAGCAATAGTCAGCATGGCCAATATGAGCATAAACGCATTCAGAGGACTTACGGAGCTGAAACCATATTCGGAAGATCTTATGAGAACTGTGGCAGCAGGAAGAATGAAAGTTCTTTTTAAACTGAGGATACCAAACAGTGTACCATACATATTCACAGCTTTGAAGGTGGCAGTACCATCCAGCATAATCAGTGCTATAGTCAGTGAATATTTTGCAGAATACATTGTAGGCGTCGGCAGAAAAATCAGGGAAAACATAGTTCTTGCACAGTATTCAACAGCATGGGCATATATAACAGTTGCCTGTGTATTAGGAATTCTGATGTATGTTGTTCTTATGATTATTCAAAAGATTTTTTTGGGAAAACGATATCGTGCTTCCTGATTAAATAAATATTAAGTTATAGGAGGAAAAATTTATGAGAAAAGGAATCAGAAAATTTGCAGCAATTACAGGTAGTTTGGCACTTATAGGTGCAAGCCTTGCAGGATGTGGTAAAAGTGAAAAGACACCTGCAACATCAGACACAGGCGTGTCAACTCCTGCAGAGTCAAAAGATGAACAGAAAACACAGATGACCTCGGAAGAAATCATTAAAGCAGCTGCCGCAGAAGGAAAAGTCGGTAACTGGGGACTTGGAAATGAATACGAGATACTTGCATTACTTGCAAAGTATGGGCTTCCAACTTCTTATTTAAGTCAGGATTTTACAATGGATGGTTTTGATGATGATTCGATTACACTTGCCTCAGCAATGACCTATAACGAATATGGTCTTGTAATCAATGACTATGACGGAGGCTACAAATACGGTGACACAGTCGGCACCATTGATATGAATGATGAAGGTGTTGCGATGCTTGAGGACATGATTTTCTGTACAAAAGATTTTGCTAAGAACAATCCGGAAACAGTTAAGGCATTTCTTTATGCATCATTAAAAGGATGGGCAGATGCCTGTGCAGACCCTGAAGAGGCAGCAGAGATTTGTTTTGAAGCAGGTTCTTCAGTATCGGCAGATCATCAGAAATTTATGGCATCAGAAGTTAAAAAACTTGTATCCACAGATATGAAGGGCAATAAAGTATCTGAGTTAGGCAACATGGATGAAGAAGCCATGAAGCAGACACTGGATATTGCAAAGCAGTATGTAAAACTTGATGACAGTGCAGCAGCAGATAAGCTTGCTAATATGACACTTGATGATATCAGGGATACATCATTTATGGAAGCAATTAAAGATTGCGACGGTAAGTTTAATGTAGAAAAATCCAAAGTATCAATCCAGCTTAAGTGGCTTCCGGATGCACAGTTCATGGGCTACTATGTAGCAAAAGCAAAAGGCTACTATGACGAAGTCGGACTTGATGTTGAAATTGTATCAGGTGGCGGCGATATTTCAGAAACAACAGCCGTAAATAACGGAACAGTTGATTTCGGTGTTACATGGGTAACCAACCTTGCAGTAGCAAATGCAGGTGGTATGAATCTTGTTGAAGTATCACAGATATTCCAGAGATCAGGATTGCTGCTTGTATATAAGTTAGCTAATTTCACAAAATAATTTACATATATAACCGGCAAAGGAGCCCTGCAGATAACATCCCGGGGCTTCTTTACTTATAGAAAAGAGGTAATGATTATGGATTTATTGATAAAAGGAGGAACTATTGTAACGGCAAAAGAAAGTTTTGCAGCCGATGTGGCAGTTAAAGACGGAAAGATTGTGGCAATAGGAAAAGATTTACCGTTTGAAGCAGAAAAAGTAGTTGATGCAAGTGGCAGACTGGTTCTTCCCGGAGCACTGGATGTACACACACATATGGCAATGCCTTTTGGCGGAACGGTTTCGGCAGACAGTTATCTTTCAGGAACAAGAGCTGCAGCATGTGGCGGCGTTACAACAATTTTTGATTATCCTGTACAGCATAAGGGACAGACAATTCTCGGTCTTTGCGGAGAAAAAAACGACGTTCTTGAAAAGGAAGCCTGCGTTGATTACGCCTTTCATTGCTGTATAACCGATTTAAACGGAGGAGCAATCCTTGATGAAATGGAAGAAGCGGTTAAAAAAGGAATAACAAGTTTCAAGTGTTTCCTTGTATATAAAAAAGAAAATATGATGGTGGATGATGCAACCCTTACAAGACTTCTTTTAAGGGCAAAAGAACTTGGTGCAATGATTAATGTTCATGCGGAAAATCCTGATCTGATTGATTTATACACAGAAAAATTTTTAAAAGAAGGCAAGACTTCGGCATGGTACCACTACCTTAGCAGACCTGAATTTGTGGAAGCTGAGGCTGATAAAAGAGCTGTACATTGGGCATCACACCTTGAAACTCCTATTTATATCGTGCATATGGCTGACAAAGAAGGTCTTGAAGCCTGCATAAAGGCAAAAGAGGAAGGACATAAGGTATATGTTGAAACCTGTCCTCAGTATCTTGAATTTACCTGTGATGTATATAAGAGGGAGGACGGAAGAAACTTTATCTGTTCACCTCCTATGAAGGGCAAGGAAAGCCAGGATGCTCTCTGGAAAGCACTCAAAGCAGGATATATTGACACGGTTGCAACGGATCATTGTCCATTCCAGAGTTATGAAAAAGACTGGGGCAAGGATGATTTTACAAAGGTTCCAAACGGATGTGCAGGTGTTGAAAATCTTTATCCATATATGCTTGATGCAGCCAACAGCGGAAAACTGAGTTTTGAAAGAGTTGTTGAGTTATGCTCAACTAACCCGGCAAAAATTTTCGGATGTGAAAACAAAGGTTCAATAGCAATCGGAAAAGATGCAGATATCGTTATTTATGACAAAGACAAAGATTTTACTATCAGCGTAAGCAATATGCACTCTGATTATGACCATACAATATGGGAAGGAAAAGAACTTCACGGATATCCTGTACAGACATATTTAAGAGGAAAATTGGTATATGACAATGGTGAATATGTAGGTAATCCGGGAGATGGTAAGTATATCAAGAGAAAAGCAGCAAAGTAAGTGAGATGAAAGGAGGATTTTTATAATGGCGTATGAATCAATAATTGAAAAAGAAGAAACATCCAGATGCTTTCTCTGCCTCAATGGTCCATGTGAGAAATCCTGTCCTAACGGGGTAAGAGCAGCGGAAATAATAAGATCACTCAGGTTTAATGATGAGGCAAGAGCCAGGAAACTTATTCCTCACAACAACCCATGTAAAACCTGTATGACAAAAGAATGTGAAAAGAATTGCAACAGATTAAAACTCGGTAATCCCGTAGGGATATGTGAAGTGATTTCAGAACTTACCTCCGCAGAAAATAATGCAGAGGATGTAGATTTATCCATTGATTTTTGTGGAGTGCACTGTGAGAATCCTTTCTTTTTATCTTCATCAATAGTAGGAAGTAATTACGAAATGGTTGCCAAAGCCTTTGATATGGGCTGGGCAGGTGTAGCTTTTAAAACAATAGGAAATTTTGTTCCGGAAGAAGTATCGCCAAGATTTGATACGCTCGAAAAGGAAGATAATCCTTTTATCGGATTTAAAAACATTGAGCAGATATCAGACCACACATTGGAGGAAAACCTCTCATATCTGAAAGAATTAAAAAAACATTACCCTGCAAAAGTTATTATCGCCTCAATTATGGGACGCAATGAAGAGGAATGGACATATCTGGCAGATGTGTGTACCAAAGCAGGTGCAGATATAATAGAATGTAATTTTTCCTGTCCCCACATGAGTGGTGAGGGTCTTGGAAGTGACGTAGGAACCAACAAAGATCTGGTTATCAGATATACTGCAGCAACAAGGAGAGGAACAACACTTCCTATTCTTGCCAAGATGACCCCGAATATTACAAATATGGAAGTTCCGGCAATTGCAGCGATTGAAAACGGTGCTACGGGAATAGCGGCAATAAATACAATAAAAAGTATTATGAATATCAACCTGGATACTTTTGCATCGGGACCTGATGTATCAGGCAAATCAGCGGTGGGAGGCTATTCCGGAAAAGCCGTCAAACCTATAGCATTACGTTTTATACATGATATGAAAGCAAATGATATGCTAAAAGATATACCGGTAAGCGGCATGGGCGGAATCGAAACATGGAAAGATGCGGCAGAATTTATGGCACTTGGATGTGAAACGGTACAGGTTACAACAGCCGTTATGCAGTACGGTTACAGGATTATAGATGACCTTATATACGGAATGAAAAACTATCTTTGGGAAAGCGGTTACGGTTCGGTAAAAGATATGGTGGGAAAGGCACTTCCTAACATACTTCCTGCAGAGAATTTAAACAGAAAAAGCATTGAATATCCTAAGTTTGACAGAAAAAAATGCGTATCCTGCGGCAGGTGTTATCTTTCCTGTTACGATGCAGGCCATCAGGCCCTCAGGATTGATGAAAAAGGTAATGTAGTAATGAATCCGTCAAAATGCGTCGGATGTCAGTTGTGTAAAGTAGTGTGCCCTGTTGAAGCAATCACAAAAGGCACAAGAGTAAATATTTAAGGATGGTGTTAGTTATGTATACATGTAGTCTTGAAAGAATGAAAGATAAAATAAGTACAATGAGTAAATTCGGTGATGCAGGTCACGGCGGAATTACAAGATATTCCCTCTCAGAGGCAGCAATAAGTGCAAGAAACGAATTTATTAAAAGAATGAAAGCAATAGGCGCAACTATTGAAATTGATGATGTGGCAAATATTTATGCTACAATTGAGGGTTCGGATATAGATGCAAAAAGAATTGTAATGGCTTCCCATTGCGACTCCGTTAAAAACGGCGGTAATTACGATGGTATCCTCGGTGTAATGTCAGCTATGGAAGTCCTTGAAACAGTAGTTGAAAATAATATTCCACACAAACATCCGCTTACGGCAATGATATGGACTAACGAGGAGGGTTCTCTTTATCCACCTGCAATGATGTGTTCAGGAATTGTATGCTACGATTATCTTCCTGAGGATATCAGATGCAAGTTCAGATATGAAGATATGATGGCATCAAAAAGTATTCTTGATAATAAAAGTACATTTGGTGAAGCTCTTGAAAAATCAGGTTTTAAAGGGGATAAAAAATACCGTCTTAATCCTGAAAAGTATCTTTATATGTTTGAAACACATATTGAACAGGGACCTATCCTTGAGGATGCAGGCAATGACATAGGCGTTGTTGATTGTGTACTCGGAATGTTTAACTACAGACTTAAATTTTACGGACAGACAACCCATGCAGGTACATTCCCAATGCCAAAAAGAAAAGATGCTTTTCTTGCAGCATCTGAAGCACTTGTTTATCTTCACGAAGAAATTGATAAACTTGGTTATCCTGAACTTGTATATACAACGGGTGAGGTAGTATGTCATCCATGCGTACATACCTGCGTACCGGATTACTTTGATTTCTCTTTTGATGCAAGACATGAAAAGCCGGAAGTCCTTGCGAAAGTTCTTGAGATTGTTAAGAGCTGTGCCGGAAAGACATGGGCAGGATGCACCTGTGAAGTAGAAAAGGCATGGAACCGTGATACGGTTTACTGGGATAAGAAATTGGTATCTTATGTAAAAGAAGCGGCAGAAGAATGTGGTGTAAGCCATCAGTATATTCATTCCGGAGCAGGACATGATGCACAGTTTGCCTCATATATGCTTCCTACAACAATGATATTTGTTCAGTCAAAAGACGGACTTTCACATTGCGAACCTGAATATTCTAAGCCTGAACATTGTACAGAGGGTGCAACCGTTATGTTGAATGCGGTATTAAAAGCAGATGCAGAATAAAAACAGAAGGGAGATTTTGTTATGAATAATTTTGTAATTACCATAGCAAGAGGCTTTGGCAGTGGCGGAAAAGAAATAGCCACCAAATTAGGAGAACGGCTTGGCATACCGTGTTACGAAAGACAGATCCTTACGTTGGCTTCCGACAAAAGCGGGATTGACGAAAGTCTTTTTGTAGACAGTGATGAGAAATTAAGGTCCAACAAGGTAGCCAAACTTTTACATAAAATCCCTTTTAGTAATGTGCTGGAGCCTCATGAAAAAGCTTTTGTATCAGATACCAATCTTTTTAACATTCAGGCAGAGATTATCAGGGAACTTGCGAGAACCGAAAGCTGTATAATCGTCGGAAAATGTGCTGATTTTGTACTTAAAGATTTTGATAATGTAATAAGTATTTATATAGAAGCACCTAGAGCAGCCTGTGTAAAATCTGTTATGAGTAAGATGTATATTTCAGAGGAAAGGGCTAATCACCTTATTAAAAAAACCGATAAGTACAGAGCTGATTATTACAATTTCTATACAGGAGGCAATTACTGGACAAATCCTGTGAATTACGATATGACACTTAACAGTGACAGAATCGGCAGGGATAAATGTGTAGATGTAATAATGAATTATATCGGAACCAAATTTGCCGGAAGGTAAAAATTAAAGGCAGGGTAATGCACACCCTGCCTTTTAGTTATTTTATTCTATTTTGCATTCCCTGAATCTTCGGCAAAATCGTCACCTACCTGAAAATTTACACCTGTATCATTAGGTTCGTCATCTTCAAATTTGTAGTCTTTGCCCGGAAGAATTGCATTGAGGAGAATACCGACAATGGCACCTACGGCAAGACCTGAAAGACTTATTGTTACATCTTTAATGGTAAAGCTTATTGCACCTGCGGCACTGTAATTTATTCCAATTGAAAGAACGAGGATAAGAGCTGCAATAATAACATTTCTTGACTTTGAAAAGTCAACTTTGTTTTCTACAACATTTCTTACACCGACTGCCGAAATCATACCATAAAGCACAAGGGATATACCACCAACCGTAGCAGATGGCATAGCACTGATTACTGCGGCAAATTTAGGGCAGAATGAGAAAAGAATTGCAAAAACTGCGGCTATTTCAATTACAAATGGATCATATACTTTAGAAAGAGCAAGTACACCTGTGTTTTCACCGTATGTTGTATTGGCAGGGGCGCCGAAAAGTGATGCAACGGTTGTTGCAATGCCGTCACCTGTGAGGGTACGATGAAGTCCCGGATCTTTAATATAATTAATGCCTGTTGTTGATGAAATAGCTGAAATATCTCCGATATGTTCAACAATTGTAGCAAGGGAAATAGGTACAATTGTAATAATTGATGTAATTAATAATGAACTGTCAAATCCTTTTCCGAAAATGGAAAATACGGTTGAATCTTTTACAATAGGGACGCCAACCCATGCAGCTTCCTTAACTCCTGAGAAATCAACATTACCTGTAACTGCAGCAACAACATAAGATGCAACTACACCGATAAGAATTGGAATAATCTTAATCATTCCTTTTCCGAATATATTACATACAATAACTACTACTATAGCTACAAGAGCAATCCACCAGTTGGTAGAGCAGCTGTTTACAGCTGACTGTGACAGTGTAAGACCGATTGCAATTATAATAGGACCTGTTACTATCGGTGGGAAAAATCTCATTACCTTGCTGGCACTGAATATTTTGATAAAAAGTGCAAGTATAAGATAGACAAGACCTGCAACTGCAACACCTGCACACGCATATGGAAGTGCGGGATTAGATACGGTAAAGTTGCCGTTAGCATCTTGAAGCAGCGGTGCGATTGCCATATATCCGCCTAAGAAAGCGAATGATGAACCAAGAAATGCAGGTACTTTTCTCTTAGTGATGAAGTGAAAAATTAATGTACCAAGCCCTGCGAATAAAAGTGTAGTCGATACACTGAGTCCGGTAAGAATTGGGACTAATACTGTTGAACCGAACATAGCAAACATGTGCTGAAGTCCGAGAATGACAGTCTTAGGAGCGCCAAGTTCCCTGGCATTGTAAATGCCGTCTTTTTGTTTGTTATCCATTTGTTTCCTCCTAATTTGTAATGCCATAGGGGCATATCATCAGAAATCGTTATAGACGAAATCCTCTAAAAATATTATCATAGGTATATTGGATTATGCAATGTAAAAATAATGTAAACAGAGGTGTTTTTTTGGAAAATACAGGATGCGGTCTTTGCAACAGAAAATGCAGGGTTGACAGGGACAACGGAGAGAAAGGTTTTTGCGGGGAAACCAGTGAAATCAGGTGCGGCAGGGCGGCACTTCATATGTGGGAGGAACCCTGTATATCGGGAACCCGTGGATCGGGAACAGTGTTTTTCACGGGATGTGTCCTGAAATGTGTATTCTGCCAGAATTCAGTTCTTGCGGAATCTAAAGTAGGCAAGCCTGTCACGGTTTCAAGACTTGCGGAAATCTTTCTGGAGCTTCAAAATAAGGGTGCGCACAATATCAACCTGGTCACGCCTACCCATTTTGTTCCGTCAATCAGGGAGAGCATTATCCTTTCAAAGAAAAATGGACTTGCGGTGCCTATTGTATATAATACGGGGAGTTATGAGTCCGTGGATACAATAAAAAGCCTTGAGGGATTAGTCGATATTTACCTTCCCGATCTTAAGTATGTTTCTTCGGAACTTTCTAAGAAATATTCTAAAGCTCCGGATTACTTTGAAACTGCTAAAAAAGCAATCGACGAAATGGTCAGGCAGACGGGAACACCGGAGTTTGATGATGACGGTATTATGAAAAAGGGTGTAATCGTAAGGCACTTGCTTTTACCCGGATGTCTTTCCGACAGCAAAAATGTGATAAAATATTTGTACGATACTTACAGGGATGATATTTTTATAAGCATAATGAACCAGTATACACCAATGGAAGGAATCGGCGATAAATACCCGGAGCTTAACAGAAAAGTGCGGAAAAAAGAGTATGACCGTCTGGTGGATTATGCCATAGACATCGGTGTTACCAACGGATTTATCCAAGAGGGCGGGACAGCAAAGGAAAGTTTTATACCTGAATTCACGGAGGAAGGAATTTGATATGAATAAATGCAGATATTCAGCCAAATGCGGTGGCTGTGTCCATATGGGCAAAAAATACAGCGAGAGCCTTGAATATAAACAGAAAATGATTGAGAAGCTTATAAGACCTTTTTGCAAGGTTAATAAAATTATCGGAATGGATGAGCCGTATTTTTATCGTAACAAAGTTCATGCCGTTGTGGGTGGCGACAGAAAGGGCAATATCTACGCCGGAACTTACGAGGCGGGAAGCCACAAAATAGTACCTATTGATAAGTGTCTGCTTGACAATGAAAAAGCCGATGCCATCATTGCCACTGTAATAAAGCTGATGAAATCTTTTAAATACAGACCTTATAACGAGGATACCGGCCGAGGATTTTTGCGGCATATTCTCATAAGAACGGCGGAAGTTACAGGTGAAATTATGGTTACACTTGTGGTTGGTGAAAATATTTTCCCATCCAAAAGCAATTTTATCAAAGCTCTTACTTCGGAGCATCCAGAAATCACCACAATCGTAATGAATGTTAATTCAAAGCGTACAAGTATGGTTCTTGGTGAAAAGGAGGAAACGCTTTACGGGAAGGGCTATATTGAAGACATTCTTTGCGGCAAAAGATTCCGCATATCTTCAAAATCTTTTTATCAGGTCAATCATGAACAGACAGAGAAACTATATAATATCGCCATTGGATATGCCGCACTTACCGGAAAGGAAAATGTTTTTGACGCATACAGCGGAATAGGTACTATTGGCATCTGTGCTTCCGATAATGCTTTGTCGGTAACGGGCGTTGAGCTTAACCGTGACGCAGTAAAGGATGCCCTTATAAACTGTAAACTCAACAATTTGAAAAACGTGAAATTCATGGCAGGAGATGCGGGGGAACATATGGAAAAGGAGGCAGCTTCCGGACGTAAATATGACGTTGTCTTTATGGACCCACCACGAAGCGGCAGTTCTTTGAAATTCATCAATTCGGTGTGCAAAATGGCTCCTTCAAAGGTTGTATACATTTCCTGCGGTCCCGAAAGCCTCGCAAAGGATTTGCAGCTTTTTAAGAAGAAAGGCTACCGCGTTGTGGAATGTCAGCCAGTGGATATGTTCGGGTGGACGGGGCATGTGGAGTGCGTGGTGTTGATGTCACGCATTCAGGCTTGATCGAGGAAATAGCGCGGAGATACGGGCTTTCCGGGCACTTTGGCATCAGCGCTGGAGGACGGATTTGGGCCTAAAAATCACTCCGACAGAATATATCTACTACTACTGCCGGAGGGTTGAGTAGGCCATTTAGATGTCACCGAGTTGAGTGGCCGGTTTAGATGTTTTTGCCGCAGGGTTGAGTTAGTGATTTGGATAACACAGGGGTGAGGCTGTGATTTAGATGCCGGAGCGACAACTTCGGATCTGAGGAGATGACTGATTGAACGAATCGGAGTTATATAAAGAACTTGGAGTGCTGACAAAAGAAAAGGATAAATGGGAAGAAAGCATCCCATATGTTTCATCCCTTCTTTCACATGATTCTGTAAAGATAAAAGCAAAGGCGCTCTGGCTGCTTGGCGAAATGGGTCTTGTATATCCTCTGTTAGTGCAGGATGCGGTTCCTGAAATAGCTTCTTTCTGTGATAGTTCCGATTCACTTTTACGCGAACGGGCAGTTAATGCTCTTGGCAGGATCGGACGAGGTAACTATCAGGTTATCGAATCTTATTGGACCGGTCTGTTCCGTTTTGCCTATGATGAAGAGCCAAAGGTATGTCTGATAGTAGCACATTCCTGCAATTGCTTCTCAAGCTGCTCCGCCTTGTCATGCGCGGATAGAACGATGCTTTGCGAATCCGCACGAGACAGATCATTATTTTACTTTTTTTGTTATCAAGCGCTCTTTCTCCTTCATAAACCGGGAGTCAAGAGGATGACTCTTGGGTTATTTCATTTTTGCCCGAAATCTGCCATAATACAGTCAGCCAAAGGGCGACAACTTATGATGACAATGTGGTATTCACCTTCAAGGACAGGAAGGAAGTCACGATATAGGGAATAATATAACAGGCCGCTTTGATGGTTGATTTACGTCTCGCGGCCTGTTTGTAATGAATGATTATCTACTGTCTTTCGGAAACTGTGGTTTCAGAACAGAATCCTTTAGTGCTATGCTCTTATCTCTGCCCGGATACATGATGTAATAAGGCGGAATCTCGTTTGCCTTTTTCAAGAGCTCTTTTATCAGCTTTGCCTTCCCAAGCCACAGTTTGAGAGGATTGATCTTCGGAAGGTCTTCCTCCGTAATCTTACCCTTCATACCGCCGAATTTCATGACTCTTTCTTTGATATAGCGAAGGTCATATCTGGCAGGATTCACCTCGATGATTTCCTTATCCAGACCCGTAAGCATGTAAACTGCCTCCAGCGGTGTGCGGACAGAGGTTTCAATGGTGAACACCACATCACGGGGAACCTCGACATATTGTCCAATGAGAGCGAGATTTGTGCAGTCCTTCGGAATGATCGTCGGGCGGTCGCTTTCCTTGCGAGGCATGAACTGCGAGGTGATATAGGGCATCATACAGGTAGAGATATGGGAATGTGCCAGCACCTCATCCTTAATATCCAACATTCCAAAATGGTACAGCATCTCTTCAATGATCTCATTTCCTGTGCACTCCGCCATAGGCTTTTTGATATAGCTGCCAATACGCTCTCCAAACAGGCCATCTCCCCACAGAACGTCACGGTTCTTCTCCCGCTGATCCGGGAAATAGTCCCTATCATAAATGACCAGCGACATTTCCCAACCGGAATCCATGAAGGTGATTCCGCCGCCCGTACCGCTCTTGCTTCCGGTCATCTTCTCCAATCGTTCAAAAAATTCGGGATAGTCTTCTACGGTGAGGAAAAAACTCATCCATTTGGTCTTGTCGATATGGCTTAAGAACTTATCTGGATTGCCGAACTTTTTATTCCGTGCGGCAAGGTTTTTCCATACCGTGAACAAGCCCATATCTTCCGTGTCCCGGTTAATTTCAGCGATATGTGTATTATCACCGTAGGAGGCGTTTGTCATCATGGAGCCGCTGGTAAGAAGGACGTAATCCTGAGCTCTTACAGGAATGGTTTCCTGATTCTTGATCTTAATACCGTAAACCGTATTGCAGGCCTCATCCATTTCCAGATCATAGACTGCAGTGTCCATACGGAAGGTGACACCCTGATCCTCCAACCATTTATGAATCGGCTTGATCACAGAATCCTTGTCATTGCGTTTTGTATGCAGAATGCCCTCTAGATAGTCGAGCCTGTTCAGAAGGCCGAATCGGTTGAAATACCGCTGCGCCTCCAATGCACTGTGATAGGGCTTAAAAGCCAGCATAGAGTGATAGCACCACCACAGAGAGCTATGGAAGAACTCGCTGTCCTTTCCGAAATAGTCCTCAATCGTCATATCCTCCAGATCCTTTTCCGGGATGCTGGTGAAGTGCTCCATTTTCAGGAGCAGCTCCGGACTCATGCGGTAGTCATGCACCTTTTCGTAAATATGTCCCTGTTTGCACAGGAGTCTGCTTTCGGAATGGATCGGCATATCCTTATTGGCTCTTACTGATTCATCAAGCACCGAGATCGATGGATCTTCCAAGGACGGGATCTTGCTGCACAGATACCAAAGGCACTCCATAAATGGCTCCAGTTCACGCTCACCGGGGCAGATATAGCCCGCTTCCCCGGAATAAGCGTCACAGCAGCCGCCAAGGGAATTTCGTTTTTCATACAGCGTGATGTTCTTTCCCGGCATTCCGGCATCATCAATCAGAAAGACCGCTGCCGCAAGGCCGGCTATTCCTCCGCCAATGATGTGGGCGTTCCTTTCTTCTATACCTTCAGGTGCGGGAGCCTTGTAAAACAGATTGTAAATGTTCATGGCATACATTCCTTTCTGAAAAGTTTTCAAAACAGTGTTGAAATCACAACACTGTCTATATTATAATAAGGAGTGTACTATGGAGCAACCATTGATGTTATGCGAAGTGTTGATATATCCACACTCAACGCATATTTGTCGATATATTCAGGAGGAAATTTATGAAGGCAAAGAACCTGAACGCTTCATCTGTAAAAACAAGAAACCTCATAAGAGATACTTTTGCAGAGCTGCTTTACGAAAAGAAAAATATTAACAAGATCACAGTGACAGAGCTGGTGCAGCGAGCGGACATTAACCGGAGCACTTTCTATTCTCACTATGATGATGTGCGGCACGTTGCGGAGGATATTAAAGCTGAAACACTGAAAGCCTTCTTTGAGAACAAAACCATATCCAATGTACATGACATTGAACCTTTCTTTGATGAGATTTATGCCTATATCAAGAAGAACGATTCCTTCTTCCGGTTGATCTTCATCTCAGATGAAGTGACGAATTTTGTGCGTCATCTGGGCAACATCTGTAAAGGACGAATTTACGAGGCAGTAAACAAAGACGACTCTATTCGTGATAAATACCTGCTTGAACTGGAAGTTTCTGCATTTTCGGACGGCATCGCCATGCAGTTTATCCGTTATTATCACAATGACTATAACGTGACGCTGGAGGAGATCATCGAGTGCGGTAAACTCTGGTGTAGAACGATGATCGAACGCCGATCAGAGAAGACCGTCATGTTAAAGGAATGAGGCTGCAGAAACAAAAACTCTTCCAAGCGGTATATGGGTTCAGTCTCATCCTCGGCTTCTGTCATCACCTTGTGCCGCAGATAGGTGTTCTCCACCTTCGTGACATTGGCGTCACAATCCAGAATTCCAGATCAGCTTAAATGGGCTGAATACATATCGCAAACCGACGAAAACCGTGTTGTAAGGATACACTGTCTGGGTGCAATCAAGGCAACGACATCAAAGTAGTCATTAGACAGACTAAGGCTCCCACACTGCCATCATCGGCGGCGGGGAGAGCAAGAATGGAGGAGAATGCAATCGTAGAGGCACTGAGATATTTCCAGATGATTCCGAGTGAATCGTAGGATGATTCGGCTTATAAGAAAGAGAAAATTTAACTAATGCTATTAAACCTTCAGACATTGGGAATAAAACCTTATGTTTGTAGGCTTTTTGTTCATGACAATAGAATGTTTGCGGAGCGTGCATTCTATTGTATACAGAAAAATTTTTCGTGGATATAATAAACATGACATATAGTTGTCGTGTTGTGTTAGATATGATATGTATGGAGTGTGAAAACTATGAAGATAGATAGGCTTATTGGGATATTGTCAATCTTACTGCAGGAAGAAAAGACAACGGCTCCTAAACTGGCAGAAAAATTTGAGGTATCCCGCAGGACAATAAACAGGGATATTGAAGACCTTTGCAAAGCAGGTATTCCGATAAGGACGGCACAGGGAACCGGTGGCGGTATTAGTATTATGGACGGATACCGTATGGATAGGACAATTCTGACATCCAAAGATATGCAGATGATTCTTGCGGGGCTGAGAGGCCTTGACAGTGTGAGTGGAAGCAGATACTACAGTCAGCTGATGGAGAAAATCCAGACCGGATCATCAGAGTTCATCAATGGAAGAGACTCTATGCTGATTGACTTATCTTCATGGTATAAGGGTTCTCTTGCTCCAAAGATCGAGGTAATACAGAGTGCAATAGAAAACAGGCGCATCATACGATTTAAGTATTATGCTCCGTCCGGAGAGAGCAACCGAAGGGTAGAACCATATTATCTGGTTTTCCGGTGGTCGAGCTGGTATGTATGGGGGTGGTGTTTAGAACGTAAAGATTACAGACTGTTCAAACTGAACCGTATGGATTGTGTTGTTGAAACAGACCGTGGATTCCTGCGTAGAGATGTACCAATGCCGGATTTGTCAAATGAGAAGATATTTCCGGGTGGGATAAAGGTAAAAGCTCTTTTCACACCGAATATGAAGTGGCGGCTGGTTGAAGAATTTGGACCGAACTGCTTTACAGAAACAGACGATGGAAGGCTGCTCTTTTCAGCAGACTATACGGATATGGAAAACCTTGCTTCTTACCATTATGGCTTCACTTGCACAACAAGAATCAGAAAGTTTATCCCAGAATGTTAAGTTGGGGCTACAGTTCAGATACCAAGCTGTTTAAAAGAAGAAAAAGAAATCTGAGTGTACCTGCACATGTAGTGTCTACTGATGGAGATGTTTTAGTTGTAGAGGTTGAAACAAATAATGTAAACTATAAAAAAGGACAGATAGCCACAGCAATAGTGTCAACTAGAGAGAGGAATTGGAGAAAAAATGTTTAATGTTTCAGATGTAGTTGCACAAGGTCCGATATCAGATATTAGAGGAAAACATATCACAATTCGTTCAAATAGAAATAATCTAATTGTATCTAGGAAGGCAGCATTGGAAGCGAAAAATAATAAATCAAAAATAAAGGTAAAAGTGCGTTAATAATTTGAGTAGTTTATTGCATAAAAAAGTGGAGTTCACGCATGAAGCTCCACCGGCCATGCGCCTCGCAAGCAACACAGCACAACCACATATACTATAAATTGTGAATGGGAAGAAATTAACTACTTTTTATAACGCACAATTTTCTCCCAGTTTGCAGGGAACCCCATTTTCGAAAATAGCAATTCCTGACTGATATGAGGGCAGTTGTTGAGAACAGAATGAATCAATCGTTTGAGCTCTGTTTTAAACTGCTTAAATTCTTGATTATCTATGAGATAACGTAGAGCTATTACTACTGCAAACAGGTCTTTCTTGCCAATAGTATATTGACCCTTTTTCTGTGGTAACTGCAATTTACTATGTAAAACCATATCAGGAATTGCTTCATTTACCTGGAAGGAATAAAGCCTTTCATTATGGGCACATACATTTCTACAGCTTGCAAGAATACGAATGAGCTGATGTAACTGGACCTCTGACATGTTGGCGAAATTAAGACTGACCTTAGTGCGGATATCAGAAGTTGAATATTGATACATTTTTGAAATTTGTCCAAATGTAAGCGCATTGGTTGCTACCCACAAAGGTACATTACCATATACCCTTGCATGGTGCGTGATATAACTATAGTTGCTAGGCAAGGCTATAGTTTTGCTTAAGGTTGTAATCAGGCGATTTATTTTGCTGGAATTTTTGCGTGAATAGTTATAATTTCCAGCGGTTAAATATGCTGTTTGCTGTTCGCCATATTTTTCACAGAAGTAATATGACAACATGGATTTGAGCTGTCTTTCCACATGTAATATGTATTTAAGAAAGAGCGTTCTCAATTCTTCATCAAAGTAATAAAAGGCGGTAATTTCTTCAAAGGTGACACCATGTAGGTAATTCCCTGATGGCTTATGCTTAAATAAATCTTTATATCCGCCAATTAATGAAAAATAGCTTAGTTTTTGTAATGTTATTTTGGCAAATTCAGGATCAGAAATAACAAGCTGTTTTTCTTTTTCCAGTTTTTCAATTTGCTCATCATATGTGAGAAACGTTTTGTTAGCCATTTCTGAATCCTCCTATGTTTTGTGGCATAAAAAAAGTGGAGCCCACGCATGGAACTCCACCGGCTGCGGGCATCGCAAGTTTCCGCAGCGCAACCACTAAAGATAATATACCATCGAAAGCAAAAGCTGTCAAATGGATTTTTAGTGGTGGTAGTAGTTTATGCATCACAAATTAATATTATTCTAATTGTTTTAAAACCGATTGTTTTACCCCAAGAAACTTATCCCTATATTCAATCGCCTTTTCCGACTTCTTCCACCGTACATACAGATTATTTTCACCATCAACTGGTAGATTTTGGAGTATTCTGGAGCAATTAATTTTGCAAGGTATAAATCAGGATTTGGCAGAAGTATCTTAAAAGGCATAAAATGTGAGAAGTCACTCAGTTTACCATGGTGTAAATTGGGTGATTTTTATTAACAATTTAACAATTTCACCAACAGGAAAAATTGGATATTATAGAACATGAATATAATATTCCAATCAGTCAAGAATTCAGGGAGGATGTGAGAATTATGTGTAATCTGAGTACAGGAATTGAAGAAAAAGCTACTGAAAAAACAAGCGAAAAGTTTATTCTGAATATGTATAAAAAAGGTTATACATTGGATCAGATCGCAGATGTAGCTGAAACAGGTGTTGATGAAGTTAAAGCGATTATTAAGAAGAAAGAGCCTGCAATGGCGTAAACTTTATTAACCCAAAAGATCTAAAAATAAGACGGCAAATTGTCAACAAGTTGTTGATGATTTGCCGTCTTTGTTTGTATAGTGGAGTTATTCTTCTTTTTTCTTAGCCCTTGTCTTATAGACATTATAGCGAATCTTTATGAATTGTTCCGGAGAAACACATTCGGATGGAATTAATATTTTTTATTCAAATGCAAAGGAAAAAATAAATAATTATATTTCATAAACGTTTCATAAATGGCGTGTAGAATGTTATTGTAAGCAGCAATGGAATGCTAAGAAAAATAGAGAGGTGTGGTTAGTAAAGTGATAAAAAATGCTATAGCATACATTACAAGAAAGAGAAATAGAACTTTAATAATTTTTATCATATTGACTATAGTTTTTTCTTGTTTGTATTCTTGCTTGACAATAATGAAATCAAGCAATGAAATAGAAAAGGCTTTATATGAAAGTTCTAATTCTTCAATTTCAATAACAAAAAAAGATGGTGAATATTTTAATGTTAATCAATTTAAAGATATTGAAAAATTAAAAGAAGTTGAAGAAATAATAATTCAATATGATGGATTAGCAAAACTAAAAGATGCTAAAGTAGTTAGCGGAGAACAAATAATAAATAGAGAAGATTTATCTGACGAATTTAAGAATGTTGTTTCATTTGAAGCTACAAATAATACTAAAAGAAATATTTTATTTAGTAGTAGAGTGTTTACAATTAAGGAAGGTAAAAATATAGAAGAAAATGATAAGAATTCAATTATTGTTCATGAAGAATTTGCTAAAAAAAATAATCTAAAATTAGGTGATGAAGTTAATCTTGAATTACTTGACATTGAAAAAAGTGGAAGAATAAAGAGTCATAAATTTAAAATTATAGGTATCTTTTCCGGTAAAAAACAAGAAACATATACAGGATTATCTTCTGATTTTAGTGAAAATATGATGTTTGTAGATTATTCAACAAGCCAAGAGATACTAAATAAATCAGAAAATAATAAAATTGCAAATAAAATTTTAATGTATTCCGGCAGTGCAGAATCTACAGATTTAGCCTTAAACAAATTGAAAGAGCTTAAGATTGATGAGTCAAAGTATTTTGTTGAAAAAGATTCTAATGCGTTTGAAGAGTCTTTAGAGTCAGTGAGTGGAATAAAACATATGATAAAAATAATGACTTATTCTATTATGTTAGGCGGGATGGTTATTCTTTCATTGATTTTGATTCTATGGTTAAGAGAAAGAATCTATGAAATAGGCATATTTTTATCTATTGGAACATCTAAGATACAAATTATAATGCAATTTATATTCGAGTTATTATTCATATCGATACCAAGTATAATAGCTTCCTTATTTTTAGGAAATGTATTGCTAAGAGTAATTGCAGGCGGATTCATTAACTCAGATAACTCAATGATTTCTGGTGGAAATTTAATAAATAACAGCAGTTTTATTTTAAATATTACAACACTTGGACAAAGTTATTTAATATTAATAAGTATTATTGTTTTATCAGTTGTATTTGCTTCTTCATTAATATTAATCAAGAAGCCTAAAGAAATATTATCAAAAATAAGTTAGGAGAAAATGATGGATATATTAGAAATAAAGAATGTAGCATATAGTTATGCAAATTCCAAAGAAAAAGTTTTGTCAGGAGTAAATCAAAAATTTGAACTTGGGAAGTTTTATGCGATAGTAGGAAAGTCAGGAACAGGAAAATCTACACTTCTTTCCTTACTTGCTGGACTCGATAAACCTCAAACAGGAAAAATATTGTTTAAAAATGAAGATATACAAAAGAAAGGATATAGTAATCATAGAAAAAATAATATATCTTTAGTATTTCAAAACTATAATTTAATAGATTATTTATCACCGATTGAAAATATTAGATTAGTGAATAAATCAGCAGATGAAAGTATTCTGTTTGAACTAGGTTTAGATAAAAAACAAATAAAAAGAAATGTTATGAAATTATCTGGCGGGCAGCAACAAAGAGTGGCTATTGCCAGAGCATTGGTATCAGATGCTCCAATAATACTAGCTGATGAGCCTACCGGTAATCTAGACAGTGCTACTGCCGGAGAAATAATTAATATATTAAAGAAATTAGCTAAAGACAGAAATAAATGTGTAATAGTTGTAACACATAGTAAGGAAGCAGCAGATTCTGCAGATATCATTTTAGAACTAAGTGGTAAGAAGTTGAAAAAAGTAAAATAAATTTGGAGGTTGAATGATGATAAAAAATGCATTTGCTTATGTAACTAGAAAAAGTTTAAAATCATTAATTATTATGTTAGTTATTTTGGCTATGTCAACTTTAAGTCTTATTAGTTTATCTATTAAAGATGCTACGGACAGAGCTTCAAAAGAAACATTTGCTAATATAACAAATAGTTTTTCTATGGAGATAAATAGACAAGTAAATCCGGGAACACCTAGAGGTGGAGGAAATGTAAAAGGTGAAGATATTAAAAAGATATCTCAAACAGATAGTATAGACTCCTATGTAAAAAGAATAAACAGTGTTGCAGATTTAGTTGATTATGATATTATTGAAACTCAAGAGACTCTTGCGAATCAATCGCCTGAAAGAGCAAAGAATTTTAAAAGAACAGTGATGTTAACCGGAGTTAACGACTCATCAAAAGAAACAAAATTTGTATCAGGAGCATATAAATTAGTAGAAGGAAAGCATTTAGAAAATGAAGATAAAAATAAAATCTTAATGCATAAAGACTTGGCTGAAAAAAATAATCTTAAAGTTGGAGATAAGATAAAAATAAAATCTAATTTATTTGATGCTGATAACGAGAAACATGCAGATGAAACAGTAGAAGTAGAAATCAAAGGTTTATTCGATGGGCATAATAGCGGTGGAGTAAGTGCAGCACAGGAACTATACGAAAATACATTAATTACTGATGTTCATACAGCTGCTAAAGTTTATGGTAATACAGAAGATACAGCTGTATACCAGGATGCAACATTCTTTGTAAAAGGTGATAAGAATCTTGATAGTGTAATAAAAGATATTAAGAAATTAGATATAAATTGGAGAGCATATAATCTGATTAAAAGTTCATCAAATTACCCTGCATTACAACAATCTATATCAGGTATCTACTCAATTTCAAACAAATTATTTGCTGGCTCATTAATATTTGCAGGAGTTGTAGTTTCATTATTACTATTATTATGGATGAATGCCAGAAAGAAGGAAATAGCAGTATTACTATCATTAGGTAAATCAAAATTAGAAATTTTTGGTCAATTCCTATTTGAGATGGTATTTATATCAATCCCCGCATATGCTGGTTCTTATTTCTTAGCTCAATATACAGCTGAAAAGCTTGGAAATAATATATTGAACAAGGTTACTGGCAATATAGCAAAACAAATAGGTAGACAATCCGCATCCAGCCAATTAGGTGGTGGGGCAGAAGCTGAAGGATTTAACAAGACATTATCAAGTTTAGATATAAATGTATTACCTAAATTCATAGTTTATGTAGTTATATTTATGAGTTTAGTACTTCTTGTATCTTTGATTATTTCTTCATTCAATACATTAAGAAGAAATCCAAAAGAATTATTAATCGATAATAAATAAAATTTTTGGTGCAAAAAAGCACCAAAAATTTTTTGCTTTTAAATACCCAATAATATGCTGTACAATATAAGCGAATAGGTTTAAGTGGAGGTATACATGAATATATTAACTGTTGAAGATGATAATATGATAAGAGAGGGAATAAGTGAATATCTTTCAGAATTTGGATATACTGTTATTCAGGCTAAAGATGGAAGAGAAGCATTGTCAAAATTTAATAGCGATATAAATCTGGTTATCTTAGATATTCAAATACCTTTTATTAATGGTTTAGAAGTGTTGAAAGAAATTAGAAAGAAAAGCTTTTTACCAATTCTAATCCTGACTGCATTTAGTGATGAAGAATATAAAATTGACGCATTTACTAATTTGGTAGATGGATATATGGAAAAGCCATTTTCATTGCCGGTCTTAAAGGCCAGAATAGATTCCTTAATTAAGAAGAATTATGGACATTTAGAGATGTTTGAATATAAGAATCTATCAGTTAATTTTAATAGCTATACAGCTAAAATAAATGGAGAAGAGATAGATGTAAATGCAAAAGAACTAGAAGTATTAAAATGTTTATTGGATAATAATGGACAAGTGTTAACAAGAATGCAAATTATTGATTATGTATGGAAAGATAGCGAAGAAGCTCCTTATGATCGAGTAATAGATGTATACATAAAAGAACTTAGAAAAAAATTACAATTAGACTGCATAATTACTATAAGAAATGTAGGATACAAATTGGAGATAAAATGAAAAAATTAAAGATATTTCCCAAAATGTTCATACAAATATTTTCTGTTCTTGGAATAATAATTATATTAGTCCATTTATTAGTTTATTTTATCTTCCCTAAAACATATTTGGAGACGAGAAAAGAAAAGATCCATAATATTGCAGATGAAATTTCTGGTAATATGAATGGAAAAGAAATGAAATATATAGAACAAACTTTGGAGCTTTATTCGAAGAGCAGTGAAATAAAAGCATTTATAAAAGAAAAAAATAATAAAAATGAAATACAAATCAAAGATGATATAAATGTTAATTTAGAAAGCGATAGTAATTCTTTGATAATTGAAGAAAGAGAAATAAAGCTTAATGATGGTAAAAAAATAAATTTACAATTTGTTTCTACAGCTGATATGCAAAAAGATGCGAAAAATTTAAGCGTTAAATTTTTACCATATTCTTTATTAATATCAATTTCCTTTTCTGCTATTATTTCTTTAATTTATGCAAAATTAATAAAAAATAATATACAGGAAATAAAAATTGTTACTGATAAAATGAAGAAACTTGATAAAGAAACGCGATTAAAAGTTAGCTCTAATGATGAAGTTGGCGAACTAAAACAACAAATTAATGATTTGTATTCTACTTTATTAATAACGATTGACAATTTGGAATTTAAAAATAAAGAAATTTTAAAATTAGAAAAGTTAAAATATGACTTTTTTAAAGGTGCATCCCATGAACTTAAAACTCCTCTTGCCAGTCTTAAAATAATACTGGAAAATATGAAATACAATATTGGAAAATATAAAGATAGAGATACTTATATTAATGAATGTATTGAAATCGTTGATAGCTTGACCAAAAACATTTCTCAAATATTATCAGTTCATTCTATAGAAAACTTGAATAATGATGAAGAATATGGTAAAATAAATGATACATTAGAAGATATATTAGAAAAATACGAAATATTAGCAAATCAAAAGAAAATAACGGTCAATAATTACATATCAGATGAGAATATTTATATAGGAAAAACAGCATTAAAGATTATTTTATCTAATTTGATTAGTAATGCGATAAAATATACCGATGTAAATGGTGTAATTAATATTGGGATAGCTAATGATTGGTTATATATAGAGAATACATACGGTAACAATAAAATTAAGGATATGGATAAAATATTTGATGTAAAATTTGATTTAAATAAGGAAAATAGTAATGGATTAGGCTTGTATATTGTAAGCAATATCCTGAATAATTACAATATAGAATATAAAGCATTGCAGGATGAAGAATTTTTTATCTTTAAAATTAAAATGTGAAAAAAATGGAGAAGGGGGTCTAGTAGTCATGGATATCGAAACATATAACAGAAGAGAGAAAATGCTAAAACTCCGTGAAGAACTGCTTGCAGTAGAAGAAGACAGAATGGCAGGCAGAACCGGAACAACGGTGGATGAATTAGATGCATACCTTGATGACATAATCGAAGAGGTGTAGTCTATGGCAGGTAATGAAACATATAAGGTGATTGTATCTGACCGTGCAAAGCAGATGCCTGGAACTCATATCCGATTTATGGCATAGGTCAATAAGGAGGCTGCCAGCGACAAGAAAAAAGAGATTGTTCAATCAGTATTTTATGGGTTAATCAGTCTGGAGGTAAGGAAGATGAAAAGTAAGAGAGCAATGTGGATATTCGCCGCAATTCCAATGATTGTTACAAGTATTGTTCTTCAGTTTATGCCTGATACAATACCTATGCACCATGATTTGGCAGGAAATACTGACAGATGGGGAAGTAAAATGGAAAGTTTTATATTCCCTATTATCATTTTACTTATTACATTATTTTGGAACATATTGATTTGCATATATGAGAAAAAGGCTGTTAAGTCCCAAAATGAAAAAGAACAGATGGAAGCAAGAACATCTGCGAAATTGTTGTCTATAGTTGGCATTTCCCAGGCGATTATGTTTGGGGTTTTGCATTATTTTATTCTCTATGCTTCTTTTCAACAAGCTATTGTTAATGGCTCGAAGGCAACAATTGATATTGCAAAAGTTTCTTGTATCTTATGTGGGATTATGCTCATTGTACTTGGAAATTATATGACTAAATCAAAGAAAAATGCAGTAATAGGGTTAAGGACAAGCTGGAGCATATTTAATGATAATACCTGGAGAAAAAGTAATCGATTTGGGGCAATATGTATTATCATTGCAGGAGGATTAACTGTTGTTACATCTGCTTTTGCGAACGGAATAATAAGTACAATTTTTTTACTATTATATATTATAGTGGCATCAGTATTAGCAGTGATTTACTCTAAAAAAGTTTATGATAATGAAAGAAAAAAGGAACAAAATATTTAGAGGGTGCCATTGTACAAATTCTGGTTGTGTGCTTTTTATTACACTATCAGTTTTCGTATTTTTTATTGAAAAAATGGATAATGTTGTGCTTCAAGCTGTTATTTTTATACTTGCACTGTTTGTAGGGATTGCATGGGTTGAGTTTGAACCAAAAAGTGACAAATTTTAATCAACTGGTAGATTTTGGAGTATTAACAATTTATAAGATATTGATTTTGTATTGCCTTTGTCCGGACAAATGGATATAATATAGTTAGAAAAACTCGAAAGGAGTGTTTGCTATGGCAACAAAATCAGCAAATTTATACGCGCGCATTGAGCCTGATGTAAAAGAACAGGCAGAAGAAATCTTAGCAGCATTAGGAATTCCTGCATCCAATGCAATAAATATGTTTTACAAACAAATTATTCTTCAAAGAGGACTTCCTTTTGAAGTGAAAATGCCATCCGATCGTCCTGTAGACGTTAGTGCATTATCAGAAGCACAGATGAATGCAGAACTAGAGAAAGGATACGCGGATATGCAGGCCGGTCGTACTAGAACAGCAAAATCTGTTTTTGTTGATATTCGCAAAGATTACAATTTATGATTTATGATATCGTGATTTCAGATCAGGCCGAGATAGACCTTCGTGGAATCTTCGAATACATTGCTTTTGAATTGCAGGTACCAGAAAATGCAAGTGGTCAGCTTGATAGGCTTGAAGCATGTATTATGGATCTTGATCATATGCCGAAGCGATATCGACAATATGAATTGGAACCATGGAAAAGTCGAGGGCTACGCGTAGCGCCAGTAGACAATTATCTTGTTCTATATATTCCGGATGATGATACACAAGTGGTTACGATTATCCGTGTTATGTACGGTGGACGAGATGTGGATACGCAATTAAAAAGATTTACAAAAACAAAATAATTTGAAAGCATCAATCAAAAATGGTTGGTGCTTTTTTCATGCTTGGAGAAATCTGGGCTTTTTTATGCCCATTTTTACGGAACGAGGTATCGGCCATGGCTAACAGAATCATGGGTATTACTGTCGAGATTGGCGGAGATACCACCAAATTACAGACTGCCCTAAAGGGAGTCAATGGACAAATTAAAAGTACGCAGCATCAGTTAAATGATGTAGATAAGTTATTAAAGCTTGATCCTGGAAACACAGAGCTGCTTGCATGTATTACACAGGTCAAAGCTAAGAATGGAATCATAGAGCGTGAAAATTATAATAAAGCTAAGTCAGATGACGCAAGACAGCCTAAGTGTCCGAAGGAGAGGGAAACAGCAAGCGAGGCGGCACTGAGGCATTTTCAGATGATTCGGCTTATAAGAAAGAGAAAATTTAACTAATGCTATTGAGCCTTCAGACATTGGGAATAAAACCTTATGTTTGTAGGCTTTTTGTTCATGACAATAGAATGTTTGCGGAGCGTGCATTCTATTGTATACAGAAAAATTTTTCGTGGATATAATAAACATGACATATAGTTGTCGTGTTGTGTTAGATATGATATGTATGGAGTGTGAAAACTATGAAGATAGATAGGCTTATTGGGATATTGTCAATCTTACTGCAGGAAGAAAAGACAACGGCTCCTAAACTGGCAGAAAAATTTGAGGTATCCCGCAGGACAATAAACAGGGATATTGAAGACCTTTGCAAAGCAGGTATTCCGATAAGGACGGCACAGGGAACCGGTGGCGGTATTAGTATTATGGACGGATACCGTATGGATAGGACAATTCTGACATCCAAAGATATGCAGATGATTCTTGCGGGGCTGAGAGGCCTTGACAGTGTGAGTGGAAGCAGATACTACAGTCAGCTGATGGAGAAAATCCAGACCGGATCATCAGAGTTCATCAATGGAAGAGACTCTATGCTGATTGACTTATCTTCATGGTATAAGGGTTCTCTTGCTCCAAAGATCGAGGTAATACAGAGTGCAATAGAAAACAGGCGCATCATACGATTTAAGTATTATGCTCCGTCCGGAGAGAGCAACCGAAGGGTAGAACCATATTATCTGGTTTTCCGGTGGTCGAGCTGGTATGTATGGGGGTGGTGTTTAGAACGTAAAGATTACAGACTGTTCAAACTGAACCGTATGGATTGTGTTGTTGAAACAGACCGTGGATTCCTGCGTAGAGATGTACCAATGCCGGATTTGTCAAATGAGAAGATATTTCCGGGTGGGATAAAGGTAAAAGCTCTTTTCACACCGAATATGAAGTGGCGGCTGGTTGAAGAATTTGGACCGAACTGCTTTACAGAAACAGACGATGGAAGGCTGCTCTTTTCAGCAGACTATACGGATATGGAAAACCTTGTGACATGGCTTATGACATTTGGAGCAAAAGTAGAGGTGCTTGAGCCGGAAGAAGTGCGGGACATTATTCGCAGGAATGCAGAGGAAATAATAAAAATCTATGGAGGATTAGGAAAATGATGTTTGATTATAAAAAGGAATACAAAGAATTTTATATGCCGAAGGGAACACCATCTATTGTCAGAGTCCCGAAAATGAATTATATAGCGGTGAAGGGAAGCGGCAATCCAAATGATGCAGATGGAGAATATAAGCAGGCTATTGGACTTCTGTATGGAATTGCATTTACGATAAAAATGAGTAAAAAGGAAGACCATAAGATTGACGGATATTTCGATTATGTGGTGCCACCGTTAGAAGGATTCTGGTGGCAAGAAGGCGTGTCCGGAATTGATTATGCGCGCAAGGAAGAGTTCAAGTGGATTTCTGTTATTCGACTGCCGGATTTTGTTACCAGGGAAGATTTTGACTGGGCAGTCAGAAAAGCTACGGAGAAAAAGAAACAGGATTTCTCCAAAGTTGAGTTCTTTTCCTATGATGAAGGTCTGTGTGTACAGTGTATGCATATCGGAGCGTATGACGATGAGCCTGCTACGGTAGATGCAATGCACAGATTTATGGAAGAACATGGATATACACTTGATATAACGGATCAGAGGATGCACCATGAGATTTATCTGAGTGATGCGCGGAAGGTAGCGCCGGAGAAACTGAAGACTGTGGTCAGGCATCCAATAAAGACTATGAGGAAATAGGAAAAAAAAGATATGGCATCAACAAAGGCGTATTTGGATTTTGTTCTGGAACAATTATCAGGACTGGATGAAATCAGTAGTCGGGCAATGATGGGAGAATTCATTCTTTATTACCGTGGAAAGATTTTTGGTGGAATATATGATGACAGACTTTTGGTGAAGCCGGTTCCGATGGCATTGAGGTTGATGCCGGATGCCGAGATGGAACAGCCGTATCATGGCGCTAAGGAAATGATTTTGGTTGATAATGTAGATGATCGGCAGTTTTTGTGTGAACTGGTTGAGAGTATGTGGGAAGAATTGCCGGAAAAGAAAGAGAAAAATTGCAAGTAAGACTTGATAAAATCGAACAAATATTCTATGTTTAACTGCGGAGATTTTATACCCAAAAGTAGAAAATACGAATGTACAAATGGAGCTCAAACCATTGTAGTTTGGGCTTTTTTTAATTTTTTAGAAAATCTGAGAACAACTATTTCTAAAAAGTCAATTATCATTTTGTAATGGAAAATGGACAGAATTATTCACAGAACTGTTTGTACAATACTAACAAATTTTTGAGCGTATATAGTCTTGTAAAAGTGGCAGCATGGCAATCGAGTAACATTGGTTGCTTTTTTTGTTACCTATTTTTAGAAAGTCATCAACTGCCCCGATAGAGTGATTTCTAAAAAACAAAGTAAAAAGAGTGGAGGAAATACAAAGTGAAAGAGTATTCAAAAGGTATTTATGTGAAATTTAAACCGGAGGAGGAAATACTGTATGATCGGATGAAGGAAGCCGGAGTTCAAAATATGAGTGCGTATATCAGAAAGATGGCGTTAAACGGGTATGTAATAATCCCTGAATGGCCTGATTTGAACCGGGGAATATCTTTACATACAAGGATTAGTAATAATGAGCAAACAGAACTTTTGAAAAAGGCACTTGAAGCAGTTATTCATCTATATGAGGACGATTCAAAGAAGAGAAAGTGAATTGATAAAAAGCGTTAGCGTGTCTCGGCGGTTTATCCGCAGTTCAAGGGGATTGGGGGCGCAAGACGTCCGGTGGACGTCTGCTCTGCGCGGACCGGAGTGGAACGGAGACCTCCCCAACAAGCAAAAATACGCCGGGTATATACCGGGGCACTGCTTGCCAATGAGCAAAAAAGAAAGGATTTCATTTATGATTAAAAATAAAGTGGTTATAAGAGAAAGAGATGCATGGAGTGATTTGGCGAATTTCATTGGGGAAATGGTTGCATACATAACGGAAAATATTGAGAAATTCAGAAGTATTATCATTCCTATTGAAAAAAATGCTGCGGGATGATAGAATAACCGTATAGACGGAAACAAAATTGATAAATACGGATATAAAACATAACGGAGGAACACACATGATTATCAGTGAAAGAATTTTTTACATAATGGAGCAGAAGAACATGAGTCAGTTGGAACTGTCGAAAAGAACCGGGATTGCAACAAGCAACATCAGTGACTGGAAAAAGAAAAAGACGAATCCAAAAGCAGACTGTTTGTTATCCATATGTGACGCATTGGATATTACACCGGAACAGCTTTTAACGGGTAAAGGAATTGATCCGGAGTATAAAGATGCAGATATGGATTATGAAGTTACCAGGTCGGATATTAAGATGTTAAAGCAGATTCATAGCCTTGGAGACGATCAGTATAAAAGATTGATGGCGTATATGAAGGCATTGCAGAAACTGGAGCAGATGGAAAGCATTGTGGGGGAATAATGGAAGGAACAAAAGAATTGATTACTACAGATGCTATTCGTAGTAAGGTGTACATACTTCGTGGACAGCAAGTAATGTTGGATCAGGATTTGGCAGAAATTTATGGTTATCAAGTTAAAAATTTAAATCAACAAGTAAAACGTAATTTGACAAGATTTCCAGAAGATTTTATGTTTCAACTAACTAAAGAAGAAGTGGAATTGGTGAAATCACAATTTGTGACTTCACGGAATATAAATTATTTTGAAGGGCAGGAAGGAGGTCGTAGAAAACTACCATACGCATTTACAGAACAAGGAATTTATATGCTTGCGACAGTTCTTCGTGGAGAATTGGCAGAACAGCAGAGTATATTTATAATGCGCACTTTTAGGGAGATGCGTCACTATATTAGTCAAAATCAGCAGTTTGTTACTAGAAATGAAATGGAACTTTTAACAGCGAAGGTTGGAACGATAACGGAGAGACAGGATCGAATGGAGAAAAAAGTAGATTCCATTCAAAAAGATGTGACTATCTTAGCAGACAACTTCATTACGGATAAAGATAAGAAGGATTTTGTTATTTATAAAGGTCAGAAGTTAGAAGCTGACATTGCTTACATAGAAATCTATCAACAGGCAAAGAAATCAATCTATGTTGTGGATGATTATATGAATGCAAAATCATTACAGCACCTTTCACAGAAAGCAGATGGCGTGGAAGTTGTTTTATTTACAGAGAATGGAAAAGGTGGGAGAGGATTTCTTACGAACTCTTTAGTGAAGGATTTTCAAAATGAATATCCAACGATTCGGATTAAGCCTAATCCGGATTGCCACGACAGATTGATTGTACTTGATTATGGTGAAGAAACAGAGAGGGTATATCATTGTGGAGCATCCAGTAAGGATGCAGGGAAAAAGCTTTGTGCCATTAATCAGATTACAGAGACAGCAATCATTCATCCGGTAATAGACAGATTACTTTCATTGCCAGATAAAAAGATATAATTAGTGGTCATAATAAGACTAATATTAACAATACTGATTTTCATAATACCTATCTTATCATATCTGGCCGAAGGAATAATGTCTTGGATGGGATATGATGGAAAGCATTGTGGAGAAATAGAGATGGCAAATAAAATAGTTAGAGAAATTATTCATGGAGAAACCGCTGCAGAAACAATTTATCGCAAGGCAGAACGGTTTGAAGGAATTTTAAGGCTTAGTAAGAAAGAAATATTAACAAATGCAGGCAGTATAAATGATATTAACAAAGATAGATTGCATCATGATATTATGTTGTATGCTTATTGTGTTTATGTATAGAAATACTAGTAATGATTATACTGGGTGTGATTTTAATATTAAGAAAAATGTGCTCAAATACGAAATAGAAAGTACGAGGAAATTATGATGTCAAAGTTCATGAAAACATTATGTAAAATAGCAATTCCGGTCACATTGCAAAGTATGCTGCAGGCTTCTTTTTCAATTGTTGACCAGATTATGATAGGACAATTAGGTGAGACTAATATATCGGCAGTTGGATTATGCGGCAATTTTTCTTTGATTTTTTCGGTGGTAATCGGTGCGGTAAGCACAGTTGCGGGGATACTGATTGCACAGTTTATTGGTGCAGAAGATACAAAAGAGGCATGGTGCGGATTTGACGTGAGTCTCATTTGTGGGATATTAATATCGGGAATATTTATGCTGGCTTCCGGATGTTTTTCAAGGCAGATTCTCGGACTTTATACTACAGATACAAGTATTATAAACACAGGTACAGTATATTTCAGAATTATAGCTTTTTCCTATATACCAATGGCAATAAGCAATATTTTATCATCATGGCTGCGCTGCAGAGAGCATGCTACCATACCATTTCTGGCAAGCTTTGGAGCGGTTGGTGTAAATACCGGACTTAATTATCTGCTGATATTTGGAAAATTCGGATTTCCATGTATGGGAATAAAGGGTGCTGCGATTGCAACACTTATTTCACAGTTGTTTAATCTTGTAGTTATTGCTGCCGGATTTGCCTTATGTATCAGGAAAGATGGAGATAAACCGGTATGGTCATTGCATTTTAGCAAAATTACAATTAAGGACTATTTTATCATGATTATGCCGATTCTCATCAGTGAATTTTTATGGAGCCTTGGACAGAATGTTGAGTCTGCAGTATATGGACATCTTGGAACTTCCAACCTGGCGGCTTATACACTTACCTGCCCTATACAGGGGCTTATCGTAGGAGCACTTAGCGGATTGTCAGCAGCTGCCGGGGTAATGGTCGGCAAGCGACTTGGCAGGAAAGAATACGACGAGGCTTACACGGAGTCAAAGAAGATTATGTATGCAGGTCTGGTTGGTGCGGTTGTGGTATCCGCATTACTTATTACAATGGCAGGAGTCTATACCAAACTGTACCGTGTGGATGACAGCGTAAAATCACTTGGAAAGATACTGCTTATTGTATTTGCTCTATATGCACCGGTCAAGGTTGAAAATATGATTCTTGGCGGTGGAATTATCAGAAGCGGCGGCAATACCAAAATTATTATGGTGATTGATATTGTTGGCACATGGTGCATCGGAATTCCAATGTGTCTGCTTGCAGCGTATGTGTTTAAGTGGGGCATAGTTGGTGTGTATACGCTGCTTACCACGGAGGAAATATTCAGGCTTGTTGTATCGCTTGTTATTTTTAAAAGGCGTAAGTGGATGATTAGTTTATCGTAGTATTAAGGTATTGGATATGAATTATATGGTTTGTAATTGACAATGTTGCAACGCGTGAAGACTTTATCACGGACTCAGACAAGCAGGCTGTTTGCATCCAATAAAAATTCCTTTACACCCATCATCAAATAACCATTTTCATCATAACGAGGTTTCATACTCTTCTCAACAATAATAATCTTTTTAAAAGAATCCGTAGTGCGTTCAAATGACATGGTTTCCTGCTCATACTTTTCTTTGTCAGGTATTGCATACGCCGACTGAATATAATATTTTTTACTTCCCAAAGTAGCTATAAAATCAATTTCTCTCTGTATCCGTACTTCTTTTCCGCCTGCACCTCTCTCCCTCGATTCCACTGTGCCAACATCTACCTGGTAACCTCTAAACCTTAGTTCGTTGTATATAATATTTTCCATGATATGAGTTCCTTCAATCTGTCTGAAAGCTAAACGTGCATTTCTGAGTCCTATATCCTCAAAATATATTTTATATGGTGTGCCAATATATTTTCTTCCTTTTACATTATACCTTTTTACTCGGGTGAGAATAAAAGCCTCTTCAGCATAGCCAATATACTTATCAACCGTTGTATCACATGTAGTCGTTCCATGAACAGAATTCATTGTACTGGCTATTTTTCTGGGATTCGTTAGTGTAGAAATACCGGATGCAATTACATCCATTACTTCACCGAGTGCGGCTTCATCCTGTACTGAATATCTAAGAATAATATCTCTAAGATAAACATTCTTCATCTGTGAAATCAAATAGGTTGTCTTCTGTTCTTCAGTTGTCATAAGTGCAACTGCCGGAAGACCACCATACACAGAGTAATCATCATAGGCTTCACTTTTATCGCCCTGGATGAAGGCATAATATTCCGAAAAGGATAAAGGGAGGATATGGACCTCATCTCCTCTGCCCTCGAATTCTGTCAATATATCCTTTGATAAAAACCTGGAATTGCTGCCTGTAACATAAACATCCACATTGCTGTTACGAAGGAACCCATTCAATACTGATTCAAATGCCCCTAACTTTTGCACCTCATCCAATAAAAGATAATACATTTCATCTCCATTTATCTGTGGCATTAACCATTTAAGAAATTTGGAAGGATCAACTTTCCGGTCTTCTTTTTCGTTATCGAGAATAAGAGGATCTTCTCCAATTTTAAGTAAATCCTGTGCTGTATCAAAAGCAAATTTAATAATATGATCTTCTGCTATATTTTCGCTTTTTAAATGATTGTAAAATAATGTATTTAACAAATATGATTTTCCACATCTTCGTATTCCGGTAATTACTTTAATAAACCCATTGTGCTTTCTGGCAATGAGTCGCTCAAGGTATATATCTCTGTTTATTTCCATAAAACCTCCATTTAATATTATTGCCGCAAGCGGCATTTTTATTAATTATAGTATAAACTATATAAAAAAATAATGCAACTATCCAATTTAATATTATTGCCGCAAACGGCATTTTTATTAAATGGGCACTTTTGCACGGGAAATTCTAAAAATCGCTGATATACTACGTCTATCAGATTAGCAGATACCTTGACAGGTATCTACTAATCAATAATCTGTTAATAAAAAATAGAATGGGATGTAGAGCCGTGGTATTTGTATATATTTTTGTAGCTATAATTCAGGGGCTCATATGGGGCTTTATTGCACAGATAATTAGTGAAAATAAAGGTTATGAAGATGGCTTTTTCTGGGGTTTTTTCCTTGGGATTATAGGACTTATCGTTGTTGCTTGCAAACCGGATAATAATAGTTCGTATGATTCAGCATTATTATCAAAAGCGGCAGAGGCCTGTATTTTGATACCTGTAAAGACCACGGATATCTGGAATTCTGCAAGGTGTTCTGCACTTATGACTAGTACGCTTTTGGCGTATTAAAACGTCATTCAAAATTCATCAGACAATCTACCATCGCAGAGAATGGTACGGTGTGTCACGACACAATATGACAAAATCAGATTGACTAAGTTATCATTGACATTTATAATATAGACAAAATGAAAATGTCATAGACGGAGGCTGCTAATATGGAAAGAAATATAACGTTTGAAAATATGTCAAAAAAAATTGAAGAGTTGGAAAAAGAGAATAAAAAGCTTCGTGAAGAATTGGAATATTACAGAAATCGTAAAGTGAGTGGAAGACAGAGGCATAATGCCAAATGGATGGCAATTTATAACGATTTTGTTGCCGGATATGAGAGTGGAATGACTATGGTGGAGATTGCCAGGCGTAATAATGTCAGTGAAAGGACAGTTTATAGGTATAAAGCATATTATGACCAGATAAATGAAACTGAAAAAAGCGAAACGTGCGGAAAATATGATATAGAAGGGAGATAAGAATGACAAAGATTATTAAAGATATAATTCATGCTGATGGGATAGATATAAGCGTTTATTCAGAAGACTTAAAGAATGACTATATATCCTTGACGGATATTGCCAGAAAAAGAGAGGGTGAATATCCCGGGTATGTTATCCAAAATTGGTTAAGGAATAAAGGTACAATTTCATTTGTTGGATTATGGGAATCAATTCATAACCCGGATTTTAATTATATCGAATTCGAGGCAATTAAAAATGAAGCGGGGTTGAATAGTTTCGTATTAACACCCAAGAGATGGGTCGAGACAACAAATGCAATAGGAATTGTAACAAAGGGTGGAAGATATGCGGCAACATATGCACATAAAGATATTGCATTTGAATTTGCGTCGTGGATTTCTTCTGAATTTAAATTGTATATAATTGAAGATTATCAAAGGTTGAAAGCAGGGGAAAATGCCAGATTATCACTTAACTGGAACTTGAACCGAGAGATTTCAAAACTAAATTATAGGATTCATACGGATGCTATTAAAGAAAAACTAATCCCACCATTATTAACTTCAGAACAGATTTCTTATACATATGCAAGTGAAGCTGACTTACTAAACACGGTGTTATTTGGAAAAACGGCAAAGCAGTGGAGGGATGACAACCCTAATAAATCAGGAAATATCAGAGATAACGCAACATTATATCAACTGCTTGTTTTGGCAAATATGGAAAGTTATAATGCAATAATGATTAAACAGGGAAAGACACAAGTTGAGAGAATGAATCTTTTACATGAATTAGCGGTACAGCAGATGACCTCACTTAGCAGCTTGGAGTTAAATGATTTACCGGAAATTAATAAAAAGTGACAATATGATGAAATTTTTGCTATTGGGTAGGGGAAATATTGGTAAGTTGTAAAAATGAAAGTAATTCAAGAAAATGGTTTTCTTACTGCAAATCTTGATAGCAGAAGCAGACTGATAATTACATAAATTTTATAACTGCATACAAATCATATTGACATAGTAGGAATAAAGAAAGTACAATATCATAAACACCAATAAGGAGATTGATTTTATGAGTGAAATTTCAAGAGAAGAGGCTTTTGCCTTATTAAAAAAATATAACAAAGACCCATTTCACATCCAGCATGCGCTTACCGTTGAGGCAGTAATGAAATGGTATGCGGACAAGTTAGGATATGGGGAAGAAAAAGAACATTGGGGAATCGTAGGACTCTTGCATGATATTGATTTTGAACTTTATCCTGCGGAGCATTGCCTTAAAGCTCCCGAACTTTTGAGAGAAGCAGGTGTTTCAGAGGATATTATTCACGGTGTTGTATCCCATGGATACGGGATTACCATTGAATGTGGCGTGACATTGGATGCGGAGCCTGTCCATGAAATGGAGAAAGTATTGTTTGCTGCGGATGAACTGACAGGGCTTATATGGGCAGCTGCACTTATGAGACCGTCAAAAAGCACTAAAGATATGGAACTCAAATCTTTAAAAAAGAAATATAAAAGCAAAGGCTTTGCGGCAGGCTGTTCAAGAGAAGTAATTGAAAGAGGAGCGGACCAGCTGGGATGGGACCTTGAGAAACTTCTCACAATGACTTTGCAGGCAATGGCTGACAATGAAGATATTATTAATCAGGAAATGGAAGAGGAAAGGTGTGAATCATGCTAAATCAGTTTTCAAGAACACAACTGCTTTTAGGCGAAGATGCCATGAAAAAACTGGCTGATATGAGAGTGGCGGTATTCGGTATCGGAGGCGTAGGCGGATATGTGTGCGAAGCTCTCGTAAGAAGCGGAGTAGGACATTTTGATTTGATTGATGACGACAAGGTATGTTTAACCAATATTAACAGACAGATTATCGCAACAAGAAAAACCATAGGAAAATACAAGGTTGACGTAATGAAAGAACGAATGCTTGATATCAATCCGGAGGTTGAGGTAACCGTTCACAAATGTTTTTTTCTCCCTGAAAATGCAGATGAATTTCCTTTTGCCGAGTATGATTATGTAGTTGATGCGGTAGATACGGTAACGGCAAAGATAGAACTTGTAATGAAATGCCAGAAAGAAGGCGTACCGATTATGAGCTCTATGGGAGCGGGAAACAAGTTAGATGCCAGTGCATTCCGTGTTGCGGATATTTATAAGACGCAGATGTGTCCTCTTGCAAAAGTCATGAGACGTGAACTTAAAAAGCGCGGAGTGAAAAAGCTTAAAGTGGTTTATTCAGAAGAGAAGCCAACCCGCCCTATTGAAGATATGTCCATAAGCTGCAGAACCAATTGTATATGTCCGCCCGGAGCTGAGCATAAATGTACCGAGAAAAGAGATATTCCGGGAAGCGTGGCTTTTGTGCCTTCTGTTGCAGGTCTTATTATAGCAGGAGAAGTGATAAAAGATTTAACGGGTGTAAAGGGTGCACAATAATTTGATTTATAATCAGAAAGGACAGTAATGGATTTACGTGTTTTACGTTACTTTTTAATGGTAGCAAATGAACAGAGCTTTACAAAAGCGGCAGACCAATTAAACAATTATTTTTGGAGGTAACAGATATGGCAAAGAAGTTAGTAGCATATTTTAGTGCAGAAGGCACAACAAGAAAAAAAGCAGAAATAATAGCTGAGGCAGGCAACTGTCAGTTATATGAAATCAAACCCAAAGTTCCATATACCAAAGATGATTTGAACTGGATGAATAAAAAATCAAGAAGCAGTATTGAAATGGCAGATAAAAAAATCAGACCTGAAATAGAAGACTCAGACATAGATGTGGAATCTTTTGACGAGATTATTCTCGGTTTTCCAATCTGGTGGTATGTTGCACCTACAATAGTTAATACATTTCTTGAAAAATATAATCTTAACGGTAAAAAAATAGTTCTTTTCGCAACCTCAGGCGGAAGCGGCTTCGGCAATACGGTAAACGAGCTTAAAGTATCTGCACCGGGAGCTGACATTGTGGAAGGAAAACTCCTCAACGGATTAAGCAGAACAGAAATCGAAAACTGGGTAAAAGAACTTGATTAATTAAGGTATCGGAGGAAAAAGAAATGGAAAAAATCGTACATTTTAGTGATGATGTTTTCTTTGGAGATAACGGGGATATTGACTTAAAGACAAGAAGCATTATAACCGTTGTTGCCCTTATGGCATCGGGAATAACCGACTCATCTTTGAAAATTCATTTACAGAATGCCAAAAATCACGGCGTTACAAAGAAAGAAATAGCGGTAGCCATTACCCATGTGGCAGTTTACGCAGGCTGGCCTAAGGACTGGGCAGTTTTTAACCTTGTAAAAGAAGTATGGGATGCCAACGAAGGCGATCTGCCATATGAAGACGAGGCAATGAGAGCACACGCCAAAGAAATGGTATTTCCAATTGGTAATCCTAATGACGGTTTTGCAAAATATTTTACCGGCAAAAGTTATCTTGCACCTGTTTCAACAAGTCAGGTGGGAATTTTCAATGTGACTTTTGAACCGGGATGCCGCAATAACTGGCACATCCACCATGCCAAAAGCGGTGGCGGACAGATTCTTGTATGCGTGGCAGGCAGAGGCTATTATCAGGAGTACGGCAAAGAAGCGGTTATGATGAAACCGGGAGACTGCATTAATATTCCTGCCGAAGTAAAACATTGGCACGGTGCTGCACCTGACAGCTGGTTCAGTCATCTTGCTGTTGAAGTTCCGGGAACAGAGACCTCCAATGAATGGTGTGAGCCTGTAACCGACGAAGAATACAGCGTATTGAAATAACAGAAATATTGACTACATATCAACATAAATATATAATTTTCTATAGTGTTAATGAAATGCAGGTAAGAAAATGAATTTAGAAGCATTGGAAAAAGATATATGTTATGTGATAAAAGAAGAACAGATAAAGCTGGGTTTCAGAAAAGAGTCAATCAGTCTTTATTATCCTTTAAGTTCTTTAAACAGTATTCTGGAAACTGAGTGTGACACAGAAAAAATGTTACAGGCACTTGATGAATTCAAAATTAAATCAAAGGCAGAATTCGGCGATATAGACGTATCCGTAAAGGGAGAACGTTTTTGTATTAAATTACCGGATACAGCTTCGGAATATGTTAATAATACTACAGAAAAGACAGGCTTTTTGTATGATTTGATTGCAACGGTTTCAAGACACGGTATTACAATAGAAGATGTAAAAAAAGTATTTGAAGGCTATTCCTCACATGTTCATTTTGAAACCATGGAGCATGAAGAATTTAATTATCTTATTTATTTTGAGGACGGAACGCCTGATGACAGTTATTATTGTTTTACAGAAGAGGGCGGACACCTTATTTACCACCGTTTTTCAAAAAATGCCTATAAAGATACGTTTAACAGATAATGGAGACAGTAAGAATGTTTGAAAAATATGAATACGCAGAAATTACAATAGAAGAACTGGCAGATATCCACCCATCCCTTTACAGATTTTGCGATGTAAGGGACGAAGTATCATACCGCTACGGCTCCATTCCCAAGGCCGAGAATATAAGCAATATTGTAGAACTGGCAGAGGAGGGAAAGCTTGATAAAAACATTGCATACGTTTTGTATTGTATGAAAGGAATACAGAGTATGGACATGGCGTATGAGCTTCGTGGGATGGGATACGATGCCGTAAGTCTCAAAGGCGGATATGCAGCATGGCTTACTTCATCCTACAGGGAAGATTATGAGGATAAGCAGAAGGAAGTTGAGACAAGCATCCGCAAGACTTTTCACAAATGCATTTTTTCACCTTTTGCCAAGGCAATTAATGAATACGAGCTTTTGAAACCGGGAGATAAGGTTGCCGTATGCATATCCGGAGGGAAAGATTCCATGCTTATGGCAAAGTTATTTCAGGAGATAAAGAGACACAATAAGTTTGATTTTGAGCTTGTTTTTCTTGTAATGGACCCCGGATACAGTGAGGTCAACAGGCTCGTAATAGAGAAAAATGCAAGGATGTTAGGCGTTCCCATAACCATATTTGAGACTCAGATATTTGATGCGGTATACGATGTAAAACAGTCGCCTTGTTATCTTTGTGCCAGAATGAGGAGAGGTTACCTTTACAGTAAGGCAAAAGAGCTTGGCTGCAATAAAATCGCATTGGGACACCACTATGATGATGTAATCGAAACAATTCTTATGGGAATGTTGTACGGTGCACAGGTACAGACTATGATGCCAAAGCTCCACAGCACCAATTTTGAAGGCATGGAGCTTATAAGACCGATGTACTACATCCGTGAGGATGACATCATGCGCTGGCGTGATTTTAATAATCTTCATTTTATACAGTGCGCCTGTCATTTCACAGACACCTGTTCTTCCTGCAGGGAAGATGGCACAACTGCTTCAAAGCGTATGGAAATAAAGCAGCTTATTAAGAATATGAAGAAAGTCAATCCTTATGTGGAGGGTAATATTTTTAAGAGCGTTTATAATGTAAGTCTGGGAACAGTAATTGAATACAAGGACAAGGATGGAGTAAAACATAATTTCCTTGAGAATTATGATGAAAAATAACCAAAGTATTGTATAAAAAATATTTTTAGTGTAATATTGAATATTACCAAAGCAGATAAAGGAGTGAAAATATGAATCCGGCATCAATGATTAAATTAATGAAAGCAAAAAATACTTTTTCCGCTAATCATCCAAAATTCATTTCATATATAAAGGCAGTTTTCGGCACAGGAATACCTGAGGATTCTATTATAGAGATAACGGTAACGAAGCCCGGCGGACAGCCGATGACAACCAATATTAAGGTTAAACAGAGTGATTTGGAATTAATTGAAGAATTGAAACAGATTGCGAAATAGCGGAGGATATATGTTTCAGAAAAAGGATATTATATATAATGAGACTATCGGAGTCTGTCAGGTAACGGAGGTTACAAAGCTGGTGGATAAAAGAGGCCAGCCGATTATGTATTATGGACTTAAATCTTTACAGGACGGCAGGACCGCATATATTCCCGTGGAAAATCATTCAGTTGTACTTAGGAACCTGATTGACACGGATACAGCGGTAGAACGTAAGAATACGGGATTTAAGGACAGAAGCAGACAGGAACAGTATGAAATAAATTATGTGCTTGGAGGTATAAAATGATGTTAAAGCATGTTAGTGTAGAAGATTTTGAAGATGAAGTTCTGAAATCAGATGTAAAAGTCCTTGTGGATTTTTATGCTGACTGGTGCGGACCATGCAAAATGATGGCACCCGTACTTGAAGAAATTGCAGAAAACAATAATGGTTTTAAAATTGTTAAACTGAACGTTGATGAAAATATGTCAATAGCAGAGAAGTATAACATTATGTCAATTCCTGCACTTTTTGTATTTGATAAAGGCGAAGTGGTTAATAAATCAATAGGCCTTATCAGTAAAAATGAAGTATTGGATTTATTAAAATAAAACTTACACAGGAGAAAACATAATGGAAAAGATAGCTAGCTTTACTGTAAATCACCTTGATTTGAAAACAGGTATTTATGTTTCGAGAAAAGACAGGCTGGGACCAATAACGCTTACAACCTTTGATTTAAGATTTACAAAACCTAATACGGAGCCTGTGATGGTAACAGCAGGAATACATTCCATAGAACATCTTGGCGCCACTTTTTTAAGAAACCATCCTAAGTGGAAGGACAATGTAATATATTTCGGACCGATGGGATGCAGAACAGGTTTTTACCTGATTCTGGCAGGGGATTTAACTTCCTCCGACATAATAGGACTTCTTTGTGAACTGGCTGATTATGTTCTTGGATATGAAGGAGAGATACCGGGATATTCACCTAGGGATTGCGGCAATTACCTTGATAACAACCTTGATATGGCAAAGTATTATATGAGAAAATATAAATCAGAAGTGCTTGATAACCCTACAGAAGACAGACTTAATTACCCACAATAAATTAAAATAATAAAAAAGTTCCGGTTTTGATGCCGGAACTTTTTTTGGAGAAATTTTTATTATGCTTCAAAGAGTAACTCGCCATATGTAGGCATAGGCCAGTATTCTGAGTCAACAAGTGTTTCAAGAATATCAACAGGAGTTCTGAGTGCTGCCATATCAGCTTTGATAACATCTCTGTAGAATTCGGCAGTGCACTTGACACATCCTTTTTCAGCTTCAGCCTGATCAGCTTTAAGAGTTGTAAGGGCTGTTTTTGCTTCTTTAAGGTAAACTGTAATCTCATCGAGAGTCTCTTTCTGTACGCTGGCATCTGCACCTGCAGATACAACTTCATTGATTGAAGCGGCAAGCTCTGTAGTATATTTTATAACCGAAGGAAGAATATCCTTAGAAGCCATATCAATCATTGTAAGAGCTTCAATGTTGATTACCTTAGCATATGTATCATAAAGAATCTCGGCTCTTGATTCAAGCTCTACCTTATCCATAATTCCGTACTTAGAGAAAAGTGCAACGGATTTATCTGATACAAGAGCTTCTGTAGCGTCTACCATTGATTTAAGGTTAGGAAGACCACGTTTTGCAGCTTCTTCAACCCATTCATCCGAATAACCATTTCCATTAAATACGATTCTCTGATGTTCACGCATTGTCTTTGCGATGTATTCGTCACATGCTTTTTCAAAATCGGCAGAACCTTCAAGTTCATTGGCGGCTTCGTCAAAAGCCTCGGCTACGATAGCATTTAATGTAATGTTTGGCATTGCGATTGAATCCATCGAACCGACCATACGGAATTCAAATTTATTTCCTGTAAAGGCAAATGGTGAAGTTCTGTTTCTGTCTGTAGCATCTTTTGTCACAACAGGTACGGTGCTTATACCAAGGTTAAGTTCCTCTCCTTTAATGCAGCTTTCAGCAGAACCTTTTTCAATAATCTGGTTTACAACATCCCCTAACTGGTCTCCAAGGTAGATAGAGATGATTGCAGGAGGTGCTTCGTTAGCTCCAAGTCTGTGGTCGTTGCCTACATCGGAAGCAGACTGACGAAGTAAATCAGAATGTCTGTCAACGGCTTTCATTATGCAGGCAAGTACAAGAAGAAACTGTCTGTTCTTGTTAGGTGTTTTACCCGGATCAAGAAGATTTATACCTGTGTTGGTTGAAAGCGACCAGTTATTATGTTTACCTGAACCATTGACACCGGCAAATGGTTTTTCATGGAGAAGACATTCAAGTCCATGTCTTTCTGCTACTTTATTAAGGGTTTCCATTGCAAGAAGGTTATTATCTACGGCAATATTGGCAGCCATGTAAATAGGAGCCATTTCGTGCTGTCCGGGAGCAACTTCGTTATGCTGGGTAGTTGCTGTGATTCCCAGTTTCCAAAGTTCACGGTTGAGGTCTTTCATAAATGAACCAACGTTTTCTTTGATAGCACCGAAATACTGATCTTCAAGTTCCTGTCCTTTTGGAGCAGGAGCACCGAAAAGAGTTCTGCCTGTGAATTTAAGGTCTTTTCTTGCGTCAAAGCTGTCTTTGCTTATAAGGAAATATTCCTGTTCAGGACCAACGGAAGCAGTTACTTTGGTTGCTTCTGTTTCCGGGTCGAACAATTTAACAATTCTCATAGCTTCCTTGCTTACGGCTTCCATAGATCTTAAAAGAGGTGCTTTCTTATCAAGAGTTTCTCCGGTATATGAGCAGAATACCGTAGGAATACAAAGGACTGCACCTATTGCACCTTCCCTGATAAATGCAGGAGAAGTAACATCCCATACTGTGTAACCCCTTGCCGCACATGTTGCACGAAGTCCGCCTGATGGGAAAGAAGAAGCGTCAGGCTCTCCCATGATGAGCTGCTTTCCTGTAAATGATGAAATAACTTTTCCGTCCTCGTCCGGATGTGTTACAAATGAATCATGTTTTTCTGCTGTAAGGCTGGTAATTAATGGCTGGAACCAATGTGTGTAGTGTGTGGCTCCCTTTTCCTGTGCCCAGTCCTTCATTGCTTTTGCAATAACGTCAGCGTCCTCGATGGCGAGCTGTCCACCGTTGTCCATAACGTTCTTCAGATTTGCAAATACTTTTTTAGGTAATCTTTCTTTCATCTTTGCTACTGTAAATACATTTTCAGCAAAAATGTCTTCAATCTTAAATGCTTCACTCATTGTCTCATTCTTCCTTTCAGCATAAATATTTCTATCTCTGTATAAAAAAATAAAGGTGCCCAATAATTGGACACCTTTGTCTTGTGGTAAGAATACTACAACAAAATATAAAAATCAAGAACTTTTTTTATTTTATTAATATTTTTTAAATTCAGTTACTGATTTCAGCTATTAATTTGGCATGAACCATGTGTCTTTCCTTGGATGTCGAATCTGACTGGCAGGTGTAAAGAGTAAGTAGCCTGTCATTTGTATCAGCAAAATATCCTGTCTCATAAAGCTGTTTTTGCCTGATGTGGTTGAGATAACATTTCTTGGTTTCGTCATCCGAGATTAGAACGAGAAAAGATTCAGGGTCACTGTCATAATATGTATCTACTACAGAGAATATCTGGTATACGAGTACTCTTCCTTTCTGGTAAATATAGATATAGTTGTTAAAATTATCCTGATTCTTCTGATAAAATTCAGGATCATCATATTTCAGAAGGTTGGCAAACATACTGCCGTCATTCATGTGATGACCATATATGGTAAAATGTTGTTCATCAAGACTCCTGTCATTTCTGTAATCAAGATATATCGCACCTGACCACGCTTCATTTTGTGAAATATCATAATGCAGGTAGTAATCGTTATCAGGACCTTGGACGATAGGGTAACTTATGCCGACTGACGGAATCTGAATCCATCCGGCACATGCTTCATTGATTTGTAAAAGTTTATCAAAATCAATTGCAAGACCCGGGTTAATATTTTTGTATGTATCCGTACTCAAATCGGGTGTAGAGGTATTTTCTTCAATAACGGAATTATTAATTTCACTGTTATGGCGGCGCTCTCTTGCATAGCCTATATAACGTGAAATTATCTGGTACATACAAAATACCATCACACACGTTAAAATAAAGATTATTATATAACGTCTGATATCAAATTTTGTAATATGAAACTTTCTGTTATCAGGAGTAAGTATATAATTATCATAATCATCAGGGACAGCCTCAGCAGGGATTATTTCAAAATCATCATCCGATGTGGTCTGCTCTGTGGTATCGGTATTTTCAATTTCATTATCGGGTTGGACGGGAGGCTCATTTTCTTCTGAAACATTCTGAATATTAGAGGCAGCGTCGGAATCCGCCGCTGCCCCATCAATGGTATCAGAATCAATTTCTATAACCTCTATATCCGTAGAATCTTCTTCTATATCAATTTCAGGCTCTTTCATATATTATACCATTATTATCCGTGATTCAGGCTTTTCCTACTGAACCGAATAATTCCATTTTTTCTTTAACTGTTGCTTTGATTGCTTCAAAACCAGGAGCAAGAAGTTTACGAGGGTCAAATCCCTTACCTTCAAGGTCCTTACCTGCTTCAATATACTTACGTGTAGCATCAGCAAATGAAAGCTGACATTCTGTATTAACGTTAATCTTAGCAACGCCAAGAGAGATTGCTTTCTTAATCATATCAGCAGGGATGCCTGTACCACCATGAAGAACGAGTGGCTTCTCACCTGTTAATTCCTTGATTGCAGCAAGAGTCTCAAAGCTGAGTCCCTGCCAGTTAGCTGGGTATTTACCATGGATGTTACCGATTCCGGCTGCAAGCATTGTTACACCGAGGTCAGCAACTGACTTACATTCGTTAGGATCAGCACATTCACCCATACCGATAACGCCGTCTTCTTCACCGCCGATTGAACCAACTTCTGCTTCAAGGGACATTCCCATAGCACGTGTAACAGAAACTAATTCTTTAGTCTTAGCAACGTTCTCTTCAATTGGGTAGTGTGAACCATCGAACATGATTGATGTAAAGCCTGCCTTAATACACTTATAACATCCTTCGTATGTTCCGTGATCAAGGTGTAATGCAACAGGAACTGTAATTCCTAAGCTTTCATCCATAGCCTTAACCATAGCGGCAACAGTTTCAAAACCTGCCATATATTTGCCGGCACCTTCTGATACACCAAGGATAACCGGTGAATTTAATTCCTGAGCTGTAAGAAGAACAGCTTTAGTCCATTCAAGGTTATTAATATTGAACTGGCCTACTGCATATTTGCCAGCAACTGCTTTTTTAAGCATATCTTCTGCTGTAACTAACATAAATAATTACCTCCAAAATTAATTTTTAATTATTATAGCATACAAATTTCCAATGCACAATTATTTAATTGTAACAGGTTCATCATATTCTACGCCAAAAGTATCTACTGTGACGGATTTAATTATCTGATCTTCCATTGGCCTGTCATTCCAGTCGGTGCGTACATCCGCGATGGTATTGATAACATCAAGACCGTTTATAACCTTGCCAAAAGCAGCGTAAGAGCCGTCAAGATGAGGGGATGTCTCATGCATTATAAAGAACTGTGAACCGGCAGAATCAGGATCCATAGCTCTTGCCATGGAAAGGACACCTGGTGTATGCTTAAGGTCATTAGTAAAACCATTATTAGAGAATTCACCCTTGATTGAGTAACCGGGGCCGCCCATGCCTGTACCCTGTGGGTCGCCACCCTGAATCATAAAACCTTTGATTACACGATGGAAAATAAGTCCGTCATAGAAACCTTTCTTAACAAGACTTATAAAATTGTTGACGGTATTAGGTGCAATATCAGGATATAATTCAGCCTCAAAAATGCTGCCGTCATTCATTTCAAATTTAACAATAGGATTTTTAGCCATTTTTAAATTCCTTTCAGTAGAATAATTATAATCAGTTACATTTTAACATAATAAGAGGTCAAGTCAATGTTAAAAAAAATCAATATTTACAGTGATAAAGATGTTTTATATATCACAGATGATGAAAAAGAAGCAGAGAAATTATTAAAAGAAAAAGAAGCAGTACTTTTTGTATGTGAAAATCCCGAAAATGCTCCGTTTATACAGGGCTGCCGCTTTGTTACGGATACAGAGGGCATGAAAGACTACGGATACCTTGCAATGGTATACAGCAGATATAAAAATATACCGTTGCAAATCCTTGAAACAGAAAGAACTTACGTCAGGGAAATTACGACAGATGATGTAAAGGCACTGTATTCGCTGTATGATGATGAGGCTTTAAAATATGTGGAGCCGCTTTACGAATATGATGAAGAAGTTATTTTTACAAAAAAATATATTGAAAATATGTATGGATTCTACGGATACGGTTTGTGGCTTGTTTTTGAAAAAGAAACAGATGAACTGATTGGCAGAGCGGGAATAGAAATAAGAAACATAGACGGAGCAGATAAAAATGAGCTCGCATATATTATCAGAAAAGATTACAGGCGGAAAGGTTATGGTTATGAAGTATGTAAAGCTATATTAAATTATGCTTTTACAAAACTTTCTATGGATGAAGTGATGATTGTGATTGAAAAAGATAATGTTCCGTCAATTAATATGGCGGACAGGATAGGAGCAACTCCTATAGCACTGTCCGCCGTAAATGGTTGTGAATATATGATATTTCAATGCAGAAATAATTAAATTACTTCTTCACAATGAAATCAGCGTAAGCATTTTCAAGACCATGTTCTGTTGGGTCAAGACCTTCAATTTCTTCAGCAGGTGTAACACGGAGACCGATTGTTTTCTTGATAATGAAGAATACAATTGTCATAGTTACGGTAACCCACGCAACAATTGAAAGGATACCTATTAACTGTGTGCCGAGTAATTTAGCACCGCCACCGTAGAAGAGACCCTTTGCAGTATATTCGCCTTTACCGGTTGCGAAGAAACCTACAAGGATTGTACCTGTAATACCGCAGCCGCCGTGAACAGCTATAGCACCGACAGGATCATCAATCTTAAGTTTGTTCTCAACGAACCATACTATGAATACTACTACAAGACCGGCAACAACGCCAATAACTGCAGAACCCACAGCATCTACGCAGGCACATCCGGCTGTAATAGCTACAAGACCTGCCAATGAACCGTTAAGAGTCATTGATACATCAGGCTTGCCGTTTCTTATCCATGTAAATACCATTACAACGATAGTTGAAACAGCAGGTGCAATTGTTGTTGTGGCAAAGATTGATGCAAGGTTAGTGTTTGATGTAGCTGCCGCACCATTGAATCCGTACCAGCCGAACCAAAGAATGAAACAACCTAAAGCACCAAGAGTAATGCTGTGTCCAAGGATTGGTTTTGGTTTTCCGTTTTCATCAAACTTACCTATTCTAGGTCCTAACATTTTGGCACCGATGAGTGCTGAAACACCACCTACAGTATGGATACAGGCTGAACCGGCGAAATCTATGAAGCCTTTTTCAGCTAACCAGCCGCCGCCCCATACCCAGTGGGCTTCAATAGGATACACAATAAGGCTGATTACAAAACTGTATACACAGTAAGAAATAAATTTAGTACGTTCTGCCATAGCACCTGAAACGATAGTAGCTGCCGTTGCACAGAATACTAAGTTAAATACGAAACTCCCCCAGTCAATAGCGGTAGTTCCCCAGTTAGCAGGATTTAATGGGAAGTTGCTCCATCCGATAAATCCGCCATGGTCTGTACCACAAAGAAGTGAATAACCTAATAAAAGAAAAGCGACCGTTCCAAGACAGAAGTCCAAGAGGTTTTTCATAATAATATTACCTGCATTCTTTGCTCTTGTAAAACCGGTTTCTACCATTGCAAATCCGGCCTGCATAAAGAATACGAAGGCAGCACCGATAAGGTACCATACACCATTTGTTCCAAAAAAATTACCATCCATAATTTTTTCCTCCTTTTTCTTATAAACGTAAAAAAGAAGCACAATTACCATTCAAGGTTAATTGCACTTCTTTGTGTCTATACGTTTATAAATTTTTCACAAAATAATCTTAATTCTTTTTAGAGAGCTGTCTCTCCACGTTCGCCAGTTCTTACTCTGACTGCGTCTTCTACATTGTAGACGAAAATTTTACCATCACCGATATTGCCTGATGAGATTTCAGAAACAATCTTTTCGATAATAGGTTCTGCTACATCGTCTGCAACAACTGTTTCAACCTTTACTTTAGGAAGGAGATTTACAAAATACTCATTACCTCTGTAAATACGTTTGAAACCTTTCTGGGCACCATAACCCATGATATTTGTGACCATCACACCATTGGCCTTGGAATCATCAAGAATCTTCTTGACATCATCCAGTTTTTCAGGTTTGATTATCATTTCCAGCTTCTTCATAGTGACTACCTCCTGTTATACATTTTCTTGTACCAAATAATCATATCTGAGCTTGGCTATGGGTGCATTGTAGCACCGGATTTTTAAAAATGGAACCCTTTTTTTGAAAACTGAATAAAATTAAGTAATTAACGGCGTGTACTTTAATTTTGAAAAAAATAAATCCGGAATATTTCCTTTTTATGGTTAAAGAAATGGAAAATTCTGCCGAAATAACTATTAGATAAAGTTGTAATTTATATTATAGTCAGAATATATATATGTTATATACCGTACGAAAGGAGGCGTGGTCTATGAGAGTATTCGGTTATGAATACTTACATAACAGTGTACCTGATTTTAATACAAGTGAAAAGATAGATGCAGCCACACCTTCTGCAGAACGTGTTGATGATATACATAAGGAAGAAAAGGCTGTCACTATTGATTTTTCCGGCTCAGAAAGATTACATGGCAGAGAAGCATTCACTTCCGGCAATTTCCCGGGAACGGAATTCAGCACAGAAGATGAACCTGCAGGTAATACAGTACAAGAAGGTAATTCAATTCTTAATCAGTACCGTTTTTTCGTAAGAAGCAATCATTACGAAGGCAGTGAAGGTGTGGTAAGAAGAATTTTTAAATAAATTTA
>ERZ1035041.34-NODE-34-length-89270-cov-15.946444_pt1 | contig 89270 bp, 72 predicted proteins | sample MGYA00520684_ERZ1035041 | MGnify/ENA primary metagenome ERZ1035041 (study PRJEB33766, sample SAMN09781699) | gut metagenome | biome: gut microbiome | host: Homo sapiens | place: Madagascar | study: EMG produced TPA metagenomics assembly of the PRJNA485056 data set... | reverse complement strand
TGAACAGGCCCCACTTTGCGCCGTGGCGGAAGGACACCAGCACAAAGGGCAGCATGCTCAGCAGGGTAATGCTGCCGCCGTTGGGCATGGTGAAGAACTTGATGTTGGAAAGCACCGTGCCAATGGCAATCATCAGGGCACATTCCACCAGAATACGGGTCTTGGAATAGGTTTTGGACATGATGAAAAGATTCCTCTCTCATAGTAGTACACAAAAACAAAATGCGCCTGCTGGCAGCAGACGCATGGAGGTTTGTTGAACGTACCGGACAGTTCCGCAAACTCCCTACGCCGGCATTGCCCGGATCAGGTAAAGGGTACTCCGCGCGATGCGGATCTCAGCCTTACGGCGCCCCTGTTTTTATGTCCGCCCACAGTATACGCGCCGGGGGACAAAAAGTCAAGCCCGCAGACATAATCCGCCCCGGCGGTGCGTATGTTATACCATTGCAAAGCTGGAACGCAGGGAGGCGGGATATGAAAGCCGATCCGGAACAGCGTGCCGTGCAGCTGGGCGAATATATTGCCGCCCACAACGCCACGGTGCGGGCAGCGGCGGCTGCGTTCGGGTGCAGCAAGTCCACCGTGCACAAGGACGTTGCCGTGCGGCTGCGCAGCATCAGCCCTGCGCTGTACGGGCAGGTGCGTGCCGTGCTGGCCCGCAACAAGGCCGAGCGCCATCTGCGGGGCGGGGCTGCCACCCGGCGCAGATACAGCCGCCGCTAAAGCAAAAAAGACCGCTGCGCCGTGCAGCGGTCTTTTTTGGTTGGGACGTTCTTGAATGGCCGCCGCGCTGCTTTGGCCATATTCAGCGGAAAACATAATTATAATTTGTGGTTCAAAAACGTCTGCGGACGTTTTTGAACCACTTTTTCATAGGGGACGCAAAAAAACGGCTATTTTATCCCCCGGTGTGGAACTGCTGCAAGGCACCTTTTTCCAACCGGCTTACCTGTGCCTGACTGATGCCGATCTCCTGCGCCACCTCCATCTGGGTCTTGCCGCGCAGATACCGCAGCTCCATAATGCGCTTTTCCCGGGGCGAAAGGGCGGCTACCGTATCGCGGAACTGCAACCCGCTGATCCAGCTTTCCTCGCTGTCCGGGTCGCGCACTTGATCGATCACATACATGGCATCGCCGCCGTCGGTGTACACCGGCTCGTCAAGGCTGAGCGGTTCTACCACCGATTCCAGCGCGGCGGTCACCTCGCGCCGGGCAAGCCCCGCTGCGGCGGCGATCTCGTCCATGGTGGGCTCGCGCCCCAGCTGCTTTTCCAGCGTTTCCCGCGCCTGCATGGCGCGGTAGGCGGTGTCCCGCAGGGTGCGGCTTACCCGCAGGGCGTTGTTATCCCGTAGGAACCGCCGGATCTCCCCGATGATCATCGGCACGCCGTAGGTGGAGAACCGCACCGGCTGCGCGGGGTCAAAGTTGTCGATGGCTTTGATCAGCCCGATGCACCCCACCTGAAACAGATCGTCCAGATTCTCGCCCCGCTGGGCAAACCGCTGCACCACGCTGAGTACCAGCCGCAGGTTGCCCTCCACCATCCGCGCCCGGGCAGCCTTGTCCCCGGCGTGGGCAAGGGTGAGCAGCTGCCGCTTTTCCGCTTCGGTCAGTACAGGCAGCTGCCCTGTGTTTACACCGCATAGCTCCACCTTGTTGTACATCCAAACGCCCCCGGTCTTTTAGCTTTACCGGAAGTATGGCTCTGTGCGCCGGGCGCTATGCGTGGAAAAAATTGAGCGCCCCTCCGCAAAAGAGGGGCGCATTATAGACAAACCTGTAATTTTATGGTATGCTGTGACTGGCGGTGCAAGCCGTCCATCAGGCGCTGTGCCCACAAACGCAGGCGGCTAGCTCCTTACCGGTACCTGAGTGCCGGGTAAGAGCGAATTTTTTTCTTTGAAATCTCGATTCTCCCCGGACGCTTAAGGGCGGGAAGGGGGGATGCGTCATGACGTTTGAACAGGTCGTATTGCTGCTCACGCTGCTCGGCGGGGCAATCTACATCACCTTTCAGATCACATGGACTGTATCACACAGTGATGATAAAAAGAAAAAATGACCGCCCCAGTGACTCCCAATCCTGAACGGTCATTTTTCTTTTGATCTAACATGGTAAGGAGTTAGCCGTTTGCCGGGCCAGCGCCTCTTGTGTTTTCATTATACACGTTCCCACGCGGAATGTCAAGTGTGGCTACTCGCTTTCAAGGCGGGCTTTCAGGGTGTGGATGATGCGCTTTTCCAGCCGGGAGATATAACTCTGGCTGATGCCAAGGGCATCGGCGGCTTCCTTCTGGGTGCGCTCCACGCCGTCGGTAAGGCCGAAGCGCAGCTCCATGATCTGCCGCTCCCGTGCCGAGAGCGCCGCCACGGCGCTGCGCAGCACGGCGCGCTCGGCGTCCTGCTCCAGCTGCTGGCTTACCGCGTTGGCATCACTGCCAAGGATGTCCGAGAGCAGCAGCTCGTTGCCGTCGCCGTCCACGTTCAAAGGCTCGTCGATGCTGGCCTCTTGCCGGCGGTTGGAACTTTTGCGCAGATACATCAGGATCTCGTTGCCGATGCAGCGGCTGGCGTAGGTGGCAAGCTTGATGCTGCGGGCAGGAGTGAAGGTGTTTACCGCCTTGATCAGCCCGATGGTACCAATGCTTACCAAGTCCTCGGCGGGCACACCGCTGTTCTCGTACTTTTTTGCTAGATACACCACCAGCCGCAGGTTGTGGGTGATCAGCTCTTCCCGGGCGGCGGCGTCCCCGGCGGCCATGCAGTCAAGCAGGGCTTTTTCCTGCTCGGGGGTCAGGGGCGGAGGCAGGCTGGGCCCGCCCGCCAGATAATGCACTGCGCCGCAGTAGCGCAAACGCCCCCATAGCCGCTGCCAGACCTTGCGGAAAAACTGCAACATGGATATCCCTCCTGTGCACCTTTTATTATATGTAATGTAAGGGAAACCTGTCTGCGCCCTCTCCGTCACGGCTTGCGCCGTGCCACACTCCCCCTTTTGTCGCTGCGCGACATCTTCCCCCGGAGCGGGGGAAGTCTTTCCTCAAAGGGAGAGGCAAGAGCACTGCCGGAAACTTTTTCATTGCTCCTAAAGCTTTAGCATCGGACTTTAAAACTTGGCTCTCCCTTCGGGAGAGCTGGCGCGGGAGCGCCTGAGAGGGCGGAAAATTTCTACACCCCCACCTCCTCCGCTACGTCATCCCCCAGCAGCAGCGTCCATGGGCCGGTGGGGGCGTCCGGGGCGCAAAAAGCCGCCAGCAGACCGGGCACGCGGCGCTGCCCACGGCACAGCGCGGCAGGCACAGCGGGCAGCAGGCAGTGGCCGGTAACGGCGGCGCAGGGCACAAACTGCACCCCCAGCCCCGGGGGTGGGGCAGCACCGGCGGCAAACCAGCTGTCTAAGTAGGTACGCAGCGGCGCGGGCAGCCGGCTGCGCACCGGCGGGTACTGCACCAGCACCACCCGCCGCCCGGCAAGGGGGTCTTGCAGGGTAAAACCGGTGTCGTGGTAGGCCTGTACGGGTACAGCCGCGCCCGCTATATACAACACGGCGGCAAAGCAGCCCCGCTGCGGGCGGCCAAACACTGCCAGCAGCCCGCGCAGCAGCGCATACACCCCGGCGCAGCAGAGCAAAAGCCGCCCCGGGCGCACCGGCAACAGTACATTCAGGTTGTTGGCCTGTACCCCGGGCAGCACCACCGCGCCGCACAACAGGCCGTTGAGCGCCGCATACCACCCGCACAGCCGGGCAAAGCTGCGCGTCCCGGGCACGCCGTAGCACACCGCCACCACCCCGCAGCAGCTGGCTATTTTATATAGTACCGCCAGCGGGGCGGGCCACGGCGGAGCCAGCAGGGCAAGGGTGCTTGCCGCAGCCGCCGCACTGCCCGCGCACAGCCGCAGCCCGGTGCAGCTGCGCCCGCACAACAGCCCTGCGCCCAGCAGCAGCGCAGCGGCCGCAGCAAAGTTTACCAGCAGTAATTCGTCCACAAAAACAACTGTTTTCATTGCAAAGCACCGCCTTATGGTTCTGGTAGTCTATTTTTCACAAATTTGTGAAAAAACTTGTCACACCAGAAAAACCCGCATGAACAGTGCAGTTTTGCTACAAAAGTGGGGACGATGTTTCACAGTTTTTACACTTTTTTCAAAAAAGTACTTGAACATTTCTGGAAAGTGTGGTATATTATTGCCATCCTAGTAAGGATTGAGCCGGAAACACCGGTTCGAAAATATTTTTCTATTTTTGAAGGGAGTAATTCATTATGATGATGCCTGCAAATTTCTCTGCTGTGTCTGAGAACGAGATGACCTACGTTATGGGTGGTAGCGTTGCTGATTACCTGTGCCCCGTCATGACCAAGAAGGAGTGGAGCAACTTCAGCAAGAACCTGGTGACCATCATTGGTAACCACTACGTTGCTAGCTTCCTGGGCAACACCGTTGGTCAGGTCTTCACCGGCACCTACGTCCCCGGCGCTGTTCTGGGCGCTTTCGGCGACAACATCAAGGGTATCTGGGGCGACAACTACGGCACCCCCGAAACCACTGGTGAGAAGGTCAAGGGCGGCCTGCTGGGCGTTCTGAACGTTGGCCTGAACATCGTTGGCAACCTGGCTGCTATCTACAACCTGGGCTTCGGCACCGCTAAGAACGTCGTCAACGACACTTACGGCGACAAGAAGGTGTTCGAGTTCTAATCAGTTTTAACTGATTAGACCATGCTTGCGTGACTGTACCTTTAGGGGTACAGGGAACATACTAGCATAATAACACCCCCGTAGGCTTACGCCTGCGGGGGTGTTTTTTTACCCCTTCAGTCTCGCTGCTGCATACCCCCTCAGGCGCTCCCGCGCCAGCTCCCCCAAGGGGGCGCCTTTAGTGGTGGCGGCGAAGCTTCCGGCAGTGCCGAAAGGCGTCCCCTTGGGGGAGCTGTCAAAGCCGCAGGCTTTGACTGAGGGGGTGTCTCCGGGACGAACCCTCTCAGTCCGCTCCCGTTGGTCGCGTCCAGCTCCCCCGAAGGGGGAGCTTTTATGTGCTGCCGTAAACTTTGCGGTTTAGCGGAAAACTGTCCGCAGTCGCGAAAGCTCCCCCTTTCGGGGGAGCTGGCATCGCGCAGCGATGACTGAGAGGGTTTTTCGTTCACACTTCTTTTACCAGTCTGTTACTTTCCGTTTTGTGCGGTTTGTGGTATACTATGGTCAACATGGGTCACCATGGCAACATTGAAACAGACAGGATGTGAAATCCTCTTATGAAAGATGGTTTTTTGAAGGCAGCTGCCTTTTCGCCCGCGCTGCGGGTGGCAGACTGCACCTATAACGCACAGCAGGTGCTGGAGCAGCTGCAAGCTGCCGCGCAGCGGGGGGTAAAGCTGGCGGTTTTCCCGGAATTTTGCCTTACCGGCTACACCTGCGGCGATTTGTTTTTGCAGCGCACTTTGCAGCAGGGCGCACTGGATGCGCTGGAATGGCTGCTTGCGCAGACCCGCACGCTGGACACCGTGACGCTGGTGGGCTTACCGCTTTTGGTGCACGGCAAGCTGTACAACTGCGCCGCCGTGCTGTGCCGGGGGCAGCTGCTGGGCATCGTGCCCAAGACCTACCTGCCCAACTACGGCGAGTTTTACGAAAAACGGCAGTTCACCCCCGGCAGCACCGAGGTGCAGACGGTGACCGTCTGCGGGCAGCAGGTGCCCTTTGGCACATCGCTGCTGTTCCGCTGCCGCCAGATGCCCAGCTTTGTGCTGGGCGTGGAGCTGTGCGAGGATCTGTGGAGCGCGCTGCCGCCCTCCACCTTCCACGCGCTGGCGGGCGCAACCGTCATTGCAAACCTTTCTGCCAGCGATGAGACCGTGGGCAAGGCGGAGTACCGCCGCGCACTGGTGGCAAACCAGTCTGCCCGGCTGCTGTGCGGCTACCTGTACGCCTCGGCAGGGCACGGCGAAAGCACCACCGACATGGTGTTTGCCGGGCATGACCTCATTGCCGAGGACGGCAGCATTCTGGCAGAGACCGCGCCCTTTGCGGGCGACCACGCCGAGACCGAGCTGGACTGCCAGCGCATGGAAGCCGAGCGTGCCCGCAATACCAGCTTTGAGCACAGCGCCGAGGGCTATGTCACGGTGGAATTTGACCTTGCACCGGAAGAAACGGTGCTTACCCGCCGTATCGACCCCGCCCCCTTTGTGCCCGGCGACCCGCAGCGCCGCGCCGCCCGGTGCGAGCTGATTTTGAAGATGCAGGCCGATGGCCTTGCCAAGCGGCTGGAGCACGCCCACGCAAAAACAGCAGTCATTGGTATTTCCGGCGGCTTGGACAGCTGCCTTGCCCTGCTGGTGGCAGTGCGCGCCATGAAGCAGCTGCACCGCCCCGCCGCCGATGTGCTGGCAGTGACCATGCCCTGCTTTGGCACCACCAAGCGCACCCGCAGCAACGCCGAGATTTTGTGCGGGGAGTTGGGCGTGAGCTTTCAGGAGATCCGCATTGCCAACACCGTGCGCAGCCACTTTGCGGACATCGGGCAGGATGAGACCGTGCTGGACGTCACCTTTGAAAACGGGCAGGCGCGTGTGCGCACGCTGGAGCTGATGGACCTTGCCAACCGCACCGGCGGCCTTGTGGTGGGCACGGGCGACCTTTCGGAGCTGGCGCTGGGCTGGGCGACCTACAACGGCGACCACATGAGCATGTACGGCGTAAACGCCGGTGTGCCCAAAACGCTGGTGCGCTATCTGGTGCAGTACGAAGCCGAAGCCGCCGCTACCCCCGCTTTGCACGATGTGCTGCTGGATATTCTGGCTACCCCGGTCTCGCCGGAGCTGCTGCCCGCCAAGGACGGCGAAATTGCACAGATCACCGAGGACTTGGTGGGCCCCTACGAGCTGCATGATTTTTACCTGTATTATGTGCTGCGCTGCGGCTTTGGCCCGGCTAAAATTTATCGGCTGGCAAAGGCTGCTTTTGCGGGCAGGGCAGAGTACACGGATGCCGTGCTGTACAAGTGGCTGCGCAACTTCTACTGGCGCTTTTTTGCCCAGCAGTTCAAGCGCAGCTGCCTGCCGGACGGCCCCAAGGTGGGCAGCGTGACCCTTTCGCCCCGGGGCGACTGGCGGATGCCCAGCGATGCCTGTGCCACCCTCTGGCTGGCAGAGCTGGAGCAGCTCAAGCCCGGGGAGCAGTAAGCCATGAAGAACAAAAAGCTTTTGACCAATATCCTGTTTGCAGTGGTGGTACTGGCCATCGCAGCGGTGCTGCTGGCCGTGCGCAGCCACAACGCCACCGGCGGAAAACTGACTGCCCAGCTGATTTACGGCGACAACAACGCTGTGCTGGACATTCCGCTGGACAAGGACGAGACTTACAGTGTGGACACCGGTTATTATACGGTGCATATAGAGGTAAAGGACGGCAGAGCGCGGTTTATTGAATCGCCCTGCCCGGATCACATCTGCGAGGGCTTTGGCTGGCTGTCGGCGGAGGATCAGACCGCCACCTGCCTGCCTGCCCGCGCCGTGCTGACCATCGTTCCGGTGGGCTAAAAAAGGAGTATTCTCATGTTGGACGAAAACGAGCATTCCCGCAAGGAGGACGGCCGTTCCTTGCACCGTCTTTTGCACAAGGCTGAGCAGCAGGACGCCACCGTGGAGGTGGACAGCGCCGCGTTTTTCTCGGAGCTGCCGCCAGAGCAATCCGCTCCGCCGCCCCGCCGCCCGCAGCAAAACACCCCCCGCAGCACTGCTGGCGGGGCAAATGGGGCGTACCTGCCCCCGAAACGAGGGAAGATCTTGCTGGTCGTACAGGCAATTTTAAGCGTTCTGGCGCTGGTGCAGCTCTGGCGCACCCAAATGCTGCCGGTGCTGTATCTGGTGGTGCTGGCGGCGCTGCTGTGGCTGCTGTGGCTGCTGGTCAAGCGCTGTCAGGAGTACAAAACTGCAGGCACGGTGTCCCGGGTATTCTCGGTGGTGCTGTGCGCTGCCATGGCACTGGGCTGCGTGTGGGCGCAGCAGGGTCTGACGGCGCTGGGCGATATGACCACCGGCTTTTTGAGTGACGCCGAGGCGAAAAAAATCGCAAAGGAGCCCTTTGTGGTGTACCTGAGCGGTGTGGATACCCGCGGCGAGCTGACCGAAAAAGCCCGCAGCGATGTGAATATCCTTGCCGCTGTGAACCCCGTTACCAAGCAGGTGGTGCTGATCAACACCCCGCGCGATTACTATGTGGACCTTGCCGGAACAAACAGTAAGGATAAGCTGACCCACGCCGGGCTTTACGGCGTGCAGACCAGCATGGACACCCTTGGCAACCTGTACGGGGTGGACGTGCAGCACTACATCCGCATCAATTTTGCAGGGTTCATTAACATCGTTGATGCGCTGGGCGGTGTGGACGTGTACTCTGATCAGGCGTTCACCTCGGTGGGCAGCCCCGGCTACTACGACCCCACCACCTTTGCCGAGGGCTGGAACCATCTGGACGGCAAAGCTGCGCTGGCCTTTGCCCGCGAGCGCCACGCCTTTAAGACCGGCGATGTGCAGCGCGGCATCAACCAGATGAAGGTGATCGATGCCATGCTGAACAAGATCAAGTCCCCGGCGCTGCTGATGGGATTTTCCAAGATCATGGATTCTGCAGCCGATTGCTTCGTCACCAGCCTTTCCCAGAACCAGATCAGTGCGCTGGTGCGGATGCAGCTGAGCGATTTTGCGGAGTGGAATATTGAAAGCTACACCGTTACCGGCTCCTCCGGCAGCAGCACCAAGTGCTACTCTGCCAAGGGGCAGAAGCTCTACGTCATGAAGCCGGATGAAAACTCTGTGGCAAAGGCCAAAGAGATGATCGCGGCGGTGCTGGGCGGCGAGGGCACGGTAAGCTCCACCACCCAGACCCCGGAAAAGACGGACGTGTACACCCCCACCGCCGACCCGGATGCCGCTGTCTCAGTGCCCGAAACGCCTGCCGACAGCGTGATCGTGGATGAACCTGCGGAAAGCGTGCCGGAGCAGCCCGCTGAGCAGCCCGCCGAACAACCGACAGAGCAGCCCACCGAGCAGCCTGCCGAGCAGCCCGCTGCTACCGAGACGCCCCAGCCGGAGACCACCCCCGCCGAGGGCGGCAGCACCGAGACGCCCGCCGTCAGCCTGCCCACGCAGGAGCAGGTGGAGCAGGCCGCCGGCTCGCTGTACAGCGCCGCCTCCACCGTGCTGGACGCTATCCTTGGCGCAGGCGGGAACTGAGCAACCCTTTTGCGTGAAAAGGCATTTCGGAAAGATCCGCAGATCTTCCCGAAATGCAATTAAAAATGATCATTCCGCTGAATATGCCCAAAGCGCACGCGGCGGGCATTTTCAATGGTCTTGCTAACAACAAAGAGGTCACTGCACAAATCCTGTGCGGTGACCTCTTTTTACGTTGCTGCAACAAAAAAACGCTGCCTGCAACCGCAGACAGCGAAAAACCACAAAAGGGAAAACGAGATAGACCGTAAGCCGGGTTCTGTATTAAACGACGATCTGTCTAGGCCTGCCATTGCTGACAGGCTCGTGCCGCCTTCGGGACACGCGAGCAGCGCTGTACGTCCCATATAGGCGTTGCTTCCGGTAGGGTTTACAAAGCCGCATGGTCACCCATGCGCTGGTGAGCTCTTACCTCGCCGTTTCATCCTTACCGCATTGCTGCGGCGGTTTGTTTTCTGTTGCACTTTCCCTAAGGTCACCCTCGGCTGCCGTTAGCAGTTACCGTGCTCTGTGAGGCCCGGACTTTCCTCAGAGCGGTCAAAGCCGCCCCGCCGCCGTATGTTCCACTCGTTTTCCGTTCCTCATGATACCATAAAAAAGTAAGATTTGCAAGTGAAACGGATTTTTGTTATAATATCATTTGTGTTTTTGTAAATTTTGCAGGGGAGGGACAGGCCATGCAGCTGTATTTTGCCGTGCCGGATACGGCTGCTACCCACGATGGGGTGCTGGTGCGCAGCTTTCTGCGCCAGTGTGCCGTCTCTACCGACCTTGCCCGGGCGGTCAAGTTCCGGGGCGGCGGCTTTTTTGCGGACGGCGTGCCTATTCTGGCAAACCGGCGCATCTTCCCCGGGCAGGTGCTTTCCTTTACCCTGCCGCCGGAGGGGGACGGCGTGACCCCGCAGCCGGAGATACCCGTCAAGGTGGTCTACGAGGACGCCTTTGCCGTGGTGCTGGAAAAGCCGCCGCAGCTGGCGGTGCACCCCACTTTAAATTACCCGGGTGGTACGCTGGCCAACGGTTACGCCGCTTGGGCGGCGGCCCACGGCCACAGCCCGGTGTTCCGTCCGGTGAACCGCATTGATAAGGACACCAGCGGCCTTGTGCTGGCGGCGAAAAACGCCTACGCCGCGCCGCTATTGGCGGGCGGGGTGGCAAAGCTGTACTATGCCGTTGCGCAGGGTACACTGCCGTTGGGGGAAGGGGTTATTGATGCACCTATTGGCCGCCGGGGCGACAGCATCATCGGGCGCTGCGTTACCCCCGAGGGCAAGCCCAGCCGCACGGAGTATACTATTATAAAGGAAGAAAATGGCCTTAGCCTTGCGGCCTGTGTGCCGGTGACCGGCCGCACCCATCAGATTCGGGTGCATTTTGCGTCCATCGGCCATCCGCTTGCGGGGGACGACCTTTACGGCGGCAGTCGGGAGCACATTGGCCGACAGGCGCTGCACTGCGCGAAGCAAAGCTTTGCCGTACCGGTATATACCCCGCTGCCGGACGGTATCCGGGTGGAAATGCCCTTGCAGCTGCGCACCGTCACGGTGGAAAGCCCGCTGCCGTCGGATATGGAAGCGCTTTTTTCGTGAAAACTGCGTGAAAAAAGTAGCCAAATTTTATGTAAGCGCTTGTTTCAAACCATGCAAAGTGTATAATAAAAAGAGAGCGTATTGTGTACAGGCCCTGTTGGCCTTTTGAACAGGGGAACGTACACCATCTAGCTGTTGTGTTCCGGGCCGAAAAAATGCCCTGCAGCGGCGCAGGAAGGAGAAAATCCCGTTGATTGAAGATAAAACAAAGGAGCAGCAGCCCGCTGCGCAGCCGGTACGGCAGCCCCGCCGTCAGAAGCTGCGCTCGCTGTGGGCGCAGCTCCAGTGCCGGGGTGTGCTGCGGCGGCACAGGCTGCACCGCAAGCGTCAGCACCGCCGGGAAAAGTGGCTGCATAAGCTGCTGCACAACCCCGTAGCCCCTGTTGTGGGCGAGGGACTGTATGCCGTAGGTTTTTCTGCCGAGTATGCGGTCGTCCGCACTGGGCGCCGCTTACAGCACGGCTTGCAGCGTCTGCTGCAGACGGTCAGAGAACTGCTGAAAAATATCGCATCCATGGCGTTCCCCGGGGCGGCGCAGCTGCTGCGGGACCTGTTTGGCCCGGTGGTGCTTGCCCTGCGGGGTACTTGGGCGCTGCTGCGCCACGCACACCGAGTGCGCAAAGAAAAAGGCTTTGGCGCTGCGCTGCGCGCAAGCGGACACTTCCTTACCCATGGCATCGCCGATAACATCCGCCTTGTGCCCCGCATGGCCATGTATGTGCTGCCGGTGGCGGCGCTGGCTGTTATGGTGACCGTGTTCCAGACCACCATCCGCCAGCCCTACGCCTTGCAGGTGCAGGTGGACGACAAGACCGTGGGCTATGTGGCCAACGAAGAGGTGTTCAACTCTGCGCTGGAAGCTGTGCAGCAGCGTATCAATTATTCCGGCGCAGAGCAGGCGCGCTTTACCGTGGAGCCTACTTATTCCGTGACCGTCGCCCATGACGTGATGGACGAAAATGACGTGGCCGACGCCATCCTCAAAAATTCCAGCGACCAGATCAGCGAGGGCACGGCTTTGTATCTGGACGGCGAGCTGACCGCCGTGTGCGCGGACGGCACCAGCCTGCAACGATACATCAGCAGCCTGCTGGAGCCCTACGAGAACCCCGATGACCCCAACACCACCGTGGGCTTTAACAAGGATGTCACGCTGGAAAACGGCATCTACTTCAACGAGAGCTTCCAGGAGGAAGCCGAGGTGGAGCAGCTGCTCTCTGGCGTACAGCAGGCAGAAAAATCCTATACGGTGCAGAGCGGCGATACCATCTGGTCCATTGCCCAGAAAAACGGCCTGACCGTGAAGGAACTGTGCGAAATGAACACCGGCTTTACCGCCAACGGCGAAAACGGCCTGACCCAGAACTCCAAGATCCTGCCCGGCGATGCACTGACTGTGGTGCGGGAGGAGGAGACGCTGGAGGTGCGCATCACCAAGGTGGAAAGCTGGGAGGAAGAGATCGCCTACACCACCGAGACCACCAAGTCCAAAGAGCTGAACTCCGGTACCAAGCGCGTTACCCAGAAGGGTGAAAACGGCGTCCGCACTGTGACGGCACAGCGGGTGTACGATACAAACGGCAACCAGCTTTCCCAGCAGATCCTGAGCACTGTGGTGACCAAGGAGCCTGTGACTGAAAAAGTTACGGTGGGCACCAAAAAGGTTTCCTCCGGTGCATCCTATATCACCGGCAGCGGACGGTTCATCTGGCCGGTGCCCGGCTACCGGTACTGCTCCCGCTGGTACGGCGGCAGCCACAAGGGCGTGGATATCTGCGCCGCCGCCGGTACGCCCATTTACGCTTCGGCAGGCGGTACGGTGACCAAGGCCGGCTACAACCGCGCCGGTGCGGGCAACGGCTACGGCAACTCCATCATCATCAACCATGGCAACGGCTACACCACTGTGTATGCCCACTGCCTGTCGCTGGTGGTGCACGCCGGTCAGTCGGTCAAGCAGGGTCAGCTCATCGGCTATGTGGGCAGCACCGGACGTTCCAGCGGCAACCACTGCCACTTCGAGATCCGGCGCAACGGCGCTTACGTTTCGCCGCAGACCGTGTTCAACCGCAGCAGCTATCGCAACCGATAAATTACAATAAGATAAAAGGAGAGATCATCTATGTCTACCCCTCACATCAGCGCAGAAATGGGCGATTTCGCCAAGACAGTCCTTATGCCGGGTGACCCCCTGCGTGCCAAATTTATTGCCGAAACCTTTTTGCAGGATGTCCGGCAGGTGACCGGTGTGCGCGGGATGCTGGGCTTTACCGGCACCTACGAAGGCCGTCCCATCAGCGTGATGGGCAGCGGTATGGGGATGCCCTCCATCGGCATCTACTCCTATGAGCTGTTCAGCTTCTACGGCGTGGAAAACATCATCCGCATCGGCTCTGCCGGCAGCTACACCGAGAAGGCTAAGCTGTTCGACACCGTGTTGGCTACCGGTGCTGTGAGCGAGAGCAACTACGCCCGGGTGCAGAGCGGCTTTACCGGCAACATCACCCTGCCCAGTGCAGCTTTGAACGAAAAGCTGCGTGCCTCCGCTGCAAAGCAGGGCATCCCCCTGATCGAGGGCAACATCCATTCCTCGGATGTGTTCTACCGCCAGCCCTCGGACGCAAAGCCCACCTACTGGGAAAAGCTGCGGGACGAGGATGGCTGCCTGTGCGTGGAGATGGAAAGCTTTGCCCTGTTTGCCAACGCGCAGGTGCTGGGCAAGAACGCCGCCTGCCTGCTGACCATCTCGGATAGCTTTGTGGCCCCCGGCATCACCACCGCCGAGGAGCGCCAGAAGAGCTTTACCGACATGATGAAGGTTGCTCTGGGCGCAGAGTACTGATCGCATAACTTTCCAGCGCGGCTGCCGCCCAAGGCACAGCCGCGCTGTTTTTGCCCCAAAGGAGGGAACAGTATGACAAAACTGACCATGGAAGAAAAGCAGCAGCTGATCCGCATGGCACTGGCTGCGCGGGAAAATGCCTATGCACCTTACAGCGATTTTATGGTGGGCGCTGCACTGCGCGCTGCGGACGGCCGCATCTTTACCGGCTGCAACGTGGAGAACGCCGCCTTTACCCCCACCAGCTGCGCCGAGCGCACCGCCCTGTTCAAGGCGGTGGCCGAGGGCGTGACCTCGTTTACGGATATCGCCGTGGTGGGCAGCCGCCGGGGCGAAGTGAACCGGCAGATCACCTCGCCCTGCGGGGTGTGCCGTCAGGCGTTGTTCGAGTTTGGCGGGCCGGAGCTGAACGTCATTATGGCAAAGACCCCGGAGGATTTCATCGAGCGCAGCATGGACGAGCTGCTGCCCTTCGGTTTTGGCCCCTCCAACGTGGCGGGCAACAGCGCCGTGGAAGAAAAATAAGCGCTTTGCTTTGAAAAACAGCGCAAGCAGGGGCGATTGGTTAAAAAGCATTGCTTTTTCCTGAATTATACAAAGGATTTGTAAAGAATTTGTAATCGGAAATTGCTTGCATCTGTCACATCCACCCGCTATACTTGAGCCAGTAAATGTGCCAAAGCGCACATTTCGTTCATTTGACGAATTTTTTTAAAATAAAAGGAGACTTTCTTATGAAGATTTCTCGTCGTAACTTTCTGGCTGTGGCCGGTGCTGCTGCAGCAGCAGCTGCTCTGACCGCCTGCGGCGGTTCTTCCGCTTCCTCCACCAGCACTGCTTCTTCCGCAGCTGCCAGCTCTTCTGCCGCTTCCGGCGCAGCAGACGGCGCTGAGAAGATCGCCAAGGTCGCTCTGACCTGCGATACCGGCACGATTGATGATGAGAGCTTCAACCAGGCTTGCTGGGCTGCTGTTTCCGGCTACATGGGCAAAAACTGCCAGTACTATATCCCCGAGTCCGATGCTTCCGATGAGGATCGCGAGACCATGATCCGTCTGGCTGTCAACGAAGGCGCTGATGTTATCGTCTGCGTTGGCTACCTGTACGGCGCATCTCTGGCATGGGCTGCTGAGCAGTACCCCAACATCAAGTTCATTGCTATCGATGTGACTCAGGGCGATATCGGCACCGACAGCATCCCCGCCAACTGCTACTGCATCACCTTCAAGGAGGAGCAGGCAGGTTATCTGGCAGGCTACGCCGTTGTTAAGGACGGCTACACCAAGCTGGGCTTCCTGGGCGGCATGGCTGTGCCCGCTGTTATCCGTTACGGCTACGGCTATGTGCAGGGCGCTGACGCTGCTGCAAAGGAGCTGGGCACCAACATCGACATCAACTACTTCTACGGCGGTCAGTTCTACGGCGATGCCAACATTACCTCCCGTATGGAGGGCTGGTACGCCAACGGCACCCAGATCGTCTTTGCCTGCGGCGGCGGCATCTACACCTCCGCTGTCGAGGCTGCTCTGAAGAACAACGGCTACGTTGTGGGTGTTGACGTTGACCAGAACTACATCGGTGTCAACGGCGTTGAGAAGGACGGCTACGCTTACAACCCCTTCGTCACCTCTGCTATGAAGGGCTTGTCTGAGTCTGTCAGCACCGCTCTGGGCGACATCGAGGCCGGCGAGTGGAGCAACATCGCTGCCACCAACGGCAACTTCGGTCTGGAGGACGGCGACTACGTTGGTCTGCCCACTGCTGATGACAGCTGGAACTTCAAGACCTTCACTAAGGACGAGTACGAGACCCTGAAGACCAAGATCGCTTCCGGCGAGCTCGTTGTGGACAACAGCTCCGACGACGCTACCAAGCCCACCGTCAGCGAGTTCACCAAGGTCAACTACATCCAGTAATCGCTTTCCCGGAATTACTCCCGTGAATAGGGGCGGGGTGCTCATGCAGGGGCACCCCGCCCTTTTTGTATGCCTGTGTAAGAGAAACAGGGAGCAAATCATGCAGATCGCACAAAAGTAATACTTTTACTTGTGCTTTTTGACAAAAAATCAAAAAGCCGTGTGCAAACTGCAAAAAATCAGGTATAATGGGTTGTAGAATAGAAAAGGTGTCGTTACGGCACGAAAGGAGAGTGAGCAGATTGGCAGAGGATTATGTGATCGAGATGCTCCACATTACTAAGGAATTCCCCGGTATCAAGGCAAACGATGATATCACCCTGCAACTGCGCAAGGGCGAGGTACACGCCCTTCTGGGCGAGAACGGTGCGGGCAAAAGTACGCTGATGAGCGTGCTGTTCGGCCTGTATCAGCCGGAACAGGGCAAGATCCTGAAAAACGGCAAGGAGGTCGCCATCCGCAACCCCAATGATGCCAACGCACTGGGCATCGGCATGGTGCACCAGCACTTCAAGCTGGTGGAATGCTTCAGCGTGCTGGACAACATCATTCTGGGCGTGGAGCCCAACAAGATGGGCTTTTTGCAGAAGGCCGAGGCACGCAAAAAGGTGATGGCGCTGAGCGAAAAGTACGGTCTGCGGGTAGACCCGGACGCCCTGATCAGCGATATCTCGGTGGGTATGCAGCAGCGCGTAGAAATTTTGAAGATGCTGTACCGCGACAACGAGATCCTGATCTTTGACGAGCCTACCGCTGTGCTGACTCCGCAGGAGATCGACGAGCTGATGGAGATCATGCGAGGGTTCAAAAAGGAGGGCAAGTCCATCCTGTTCATCACCCATAAGCTCAACGAGATCATGGCTGTGGCTGACCGCTGCACCGTGCTGCGCAAGGGCAAGTATATGGGCACGGTGGATATCAAGGGCACCACCAAGGAAGAGCTTTCCCGCCGCATGGTGGGCCGTGACGTGCAGCTGCAGGTGGAAAAGCAGCCTGCGCATCCCGGCGAGACTGTGCTGGACGTAGAAAACGTTACCATCCACAACGACCAGCGCAAGAAGGACGTGGTGAAGGACGTGTCCTTCAAGGTGCACGCAGGTGAGATCGTCTGTCTGGCGGGCATCGAGGGCAACGGCCAGACCGAGTTCATCTATGGTCTGACCGGCCTGAGCAAGCTGTCTAGCGGCAAGCTTACGCTGGACGGCAAGGACATCACCCACGAGAGCATCCGACAGCGCTCCAAGGACGGCATGGGTCACATCCCGGAGGACCGCCACAAGCACGGTCTGGTGCTGGATTTCAGTCTGGAAAACAATATCGTATTACAGCGCTACTGGCAGCCGGAGTTCCAGAAGGGCGGCTTTATCCGTGCCGACAAGGTGCGCGAGTACTCTGACCGGCTGATCGAGCAGTACGACGTGCGCAGCGGTCAGGGCAGTGTGACCACCGTGCGCAGTATGTCCGGCGGCAACCAGCAGAAGGCCATCATTGCCCGCGAGATCGACCGCGACCCCAAGCTGCTGGTGGCAGTGCAGCCCACCCGTGGTCTGGACGTGGGTGCCATTGAGTACATCCACCGTCAGATCGTGGCCGAACGCGACAAGGGCAAGGCCGTGCTGCTGGTCAGCCTTGAGCTGGACGAGGTGATGAACCTTTCTGACCGCATCCTTGTAATGTACGAGGGCGAGATCGTGGGCGAGTTTGACCCCAAGACCACCACCGTGCAGGAGCTGGGTCTGTATATGGCAGGTGCCCGTAAGCAGGGAAAGGAGGAGCAGTAACACATGAATAAGAAAAAACTTTCCCGCAGCGGCAGTCTGCAAAGCTCTGTTACCAGCGTGCTGGCTGCACTGCTGTGCATCCTGATTGGTTTGCTGGTGGGCTTTCTGGTGCTGGTGGCTATCAACCCCGCACACGCATGGGGCGATGGCTTTGTGCGCATCATCAAGGGCGGCTTCCACGATGCCCCCTACGGCGTGGGCAAGGAACTGGCCAATGCCGCACCCCTGATCATGACCGGTCTGTCCGTGGCCTTTGCCTTCAAGACCGGCCTGTTCAACATCGGCGCAGCCGGTCAGTATACGCTGGGCGCTTACGGTGCGCTGTACTGCGCCATCATGCTCAAGCTGCCCTGGTTCGTCTGCCTGCTGGCAGCAGCAGTGCTGGGCGGCCTGTGGGGCGCGATCCCCGGCTTTTTCAAGGCCTACTTCAATATCAACGAGGTCATTACCTCCATCATGTTCAACTGGATCGGCCTGTATCTGGTAAATGAGCTCATCTACCAGAACGGCACCGGCCCCATGTACGATGTGCGCAACACCCGTACCCTGAACCTGAGCAAGAACGCTGATTTTGCCCAGTCCCTGATCCCGGACTTCGGTCTGAACAAGCTGTTCCAGACCAACAGCACCACCATTGCCATCTTCTTGGCGGCAGCGGTGGCCGTGCTGATCTGGGTGGTGCTGAACAAGACCACCTTCGGCTACGAACTCAAGGCCGTTGGCCTGAACAAGAACGCCGCCCGCTATGCCGGTATCAACGAGAAGAAGAACATCATCCTCTCCATGGCCATTGCCGGTGCACTGGCAGGCTTCGGCGCGGGTCTGTTCTATCTGTCCAACGTGTCCCAGTGGAACCCGCTGAACTCTACCAGCCTGCCGGGCATGGGCTTCAACGGCATCTCGGTGGCACTGCTGGCCAGTTCCAACCCCATCGGCACCGTGTTCTCTGCACTGTTCATCTCCCACATCTCGGTCGGCGGTTCCTTCCTGTCTACCAAGTATTACCCCACCGAGATCTCGGATCTGATCAGCGGCATCATCATCTACCTGTGCGCATTCTCCATGCTGTTCCGGGGCAAGATCCAGAGCCTGTTGTTCAGGAACGCCGAAAAGACCAACGTGAACGCAGAGCCTGCGCCTGCCGCAGAAAAGACCAAAAAGGAGGGCAAGTAATATGCTGCTTCTGATCAAATATACCCTGCTGTACGGCATCGTGCTGATGCTGGTGGCACTGGGCGGTATGTTCAGCGAACATTCCGGCATCATCAACATTGCGCTGGAGGGCATCATGGTCATCGGCGGTGTGGCCGGTGTGCTTACCCTGACCATGCTGCCTGCAAGCCTGTCGCCCTTCCTTGTGGTGCTCATCTCCATTCTGGTGGCAGCGCTGGCGGGCGTGGTTTACAGTCTGCTGCTGGCTTTTGCCTCCATCAACCTGAAGGCCGACCAGACCATCGGCGGCACGGCACTGAACCTGCTGGCTACCGCCATTGCCGTGGTCATCTCCAAGTACTTCAGCGAGAGCGGCAGCGCCAAGCTGAACTACTCCAACAAGCCCTTCCTGTTCAGCATTGGTGGGCTGGAGCTCAGCGTGTTCGTGCCGCTGGGGCTGATCTTGCTGGTAGTCAGCTACATCGTGCTGTATAAGACCCGCTTCGGTCTGCGTCTGCGTGCCTGCGGCGAGCATCCGCAGGCTGCGGACTCGGTAGGCATCAACGTCTACAAGATGCGCTACGCAGGTGTCATCCTTTCCGGTGCGCTGGGCGCCGTCGGCGGTCTGGCGTATATCGTGCCCCCGGTGCAGACCTGGAACTTTGAAGTCGGCGTGGCCGGTGCAGGCTTTCTGGCACTGGCAGTTATGATCTTTGGCCAGTGGAAGCCTTTCCACATCTTTGGCGCGGCCATGTTCTTTGCCGTGTTCAAGAGCCTTGCCAACATCGCAGACTCCACCTTCCTCGCGCAGCTGCACTGGTCCAGCAATATCTATAATATGATGCCCTTCGTGGCCTCCATGGTCATTCTGGCCTTCACCTCCAAGAACAGCATGGCACCCAAGGCCGAGGGTATCCCCTACGACAAGGGCTCCCGTTGAGCACATTCGCTAAAAATCCGTAAAATGAAGGCATCCGCAGTCATCCATGTGCTGCGGATGCCTTTTTTGTACGGGGCATGGCATATTTTGTCCATATATTTGCCGGCAGAAAATGGCATTTTTACTTGTAAAATATAACAAGATGTGCTATCATTATAAAACGAATGTGTATCTATAGGAACCCGGTGTACATTTCTTGCACTGCGGAACAACAGGAAAGGTGAGTTTCTCTATTATGGACGAAAAAACAACTATGGGACAGTCGCTCCGCAGCATGGAGGACGAAGAGACCATTGATCTGATGGAACTGGCGCGCCTGCTGTGGGCGCATATTGTGCAGATCGTGGCAGCAGCTGTTGCGGCAGCGCTGATCTGCCTGCTGGTGTGTATGTTTGCGCTTACCCCCAAGTATCAGGCTTCCATCAACATGATCGTGAACACCCGGCAGGACACGACCACTACCTTCACCAGCGATAACTTCAACTCTGCCAAGAACCTGATCAGCACCTATGCGGTCATCATCAAGGGCAACACCGTGCTGAACGAGGTCATTGATGAGCTGGATCTGGACATGACCTACGGCGAGTTGTATAAGATGGTGGAGGTTGCCGATGTGGACTCCACCCAGATCATGAAGATCACGGTCACTGATACCGATGCAGAGCGCGCAGGCGAGATCGCACAGACCATTGCGGACATCGTGCCTGACGTGCTGGTGGAAAAGGTAGAAGCCGGCTCCTGCAAGACGGTAAGCGATGTAGCCATCAACCCCAACAAGGTGTTCCCCCAGACCAAGAAGTACGTTGTGTTGGCCGGTCTGCTGGGCGCTGTGCTGGTGTGCGGCGTTCTGGTGCTGGCACATCTGCTGCACGATACCATTGTGGATGACGAAGACGTTCAGAAGAAGCTCGGCCTGCCCGTGCTGGGCCTGATCCCGGAGGTGTAAGACGATGTGGAATCTGTTTGGTAAAAAGAAGAAAGAAAGCGAGCACCGCACCCTGCAGCTGATCACCGATAAAAAGATGCCCTTTGGCTATGTGGAGGCCTACAAGTCTCTGCGCACCAATCTGGACTTTATGGCAGGCTCTATGGACGTGCACACGCTGGTCATCACCAGTACCGTGCCGGAAGAATCCAAGAGCAACGTAGCAGTCAATCTGGCACTGACGCTGGCCGAAAGCGGCAAAAAGGTGGCTCTGGTGGACTGCGACCTGCGCAAGCCGGTGCTGCACCGCTATCTGAAGGCCGGCCACAACGTAAAGGGCGTTTCCAACGTGCTGTCCAACCAGTGCACGCTGGACGAGGCCCTGCAGGAACTGAAGGAAATGAACCTGACCTTCCTGCCCGCCGGCACCCCGCCGCCGAACCCTTCCGAGATGCTGAGCCAGCCGCAGATGCAGGCTATGGTGGACACTCTGCGCCAGAAGTTTGATTTTGTCATCGTTGACGCACCCCCGGTGTCTGTGGTCACCGATGCAGCTGTCATTGGCCGCTATGTGGACGGTGCCATCTTTGTAGTGCGTTCCGATTACGCCCCTGCTGATGCAGTGCGCGGCGCAGTGAAAAAGCTGCAGGATGCAGGTGTCAAGGTGCTGGGCAGCGTGCTGACCCGCTACGACATGAAGAAGGCACTCAAGGGTTCCAGCTACGCATACAGCTATGCCTACAATTACAACTATGCCTACGGCAAGCAGGATGCCACTGCCGGTAAATAATAAGGAAGCATTGTTATGACCGATCTGCATTGTCACATTCTGCCCGGTATGGATGACGGCGCAAAGGATACGGCAGTCTCGCTGGAGCTGCTGCGCAGGGAATACGAGGATGGTGTGCGCAATATTGCGTTCACCAGCCACTTCAACAGCGAGCGCACCACGGTGGAAGCCTTTACAGAAAAGCGGCAGGCTGCCTTTGAACAGCTGACTGCCGCGCTGGAAGGGCAGCCCATGCAGTTTGATTTCAAGCTGGGGGCAGAGGTGTTCTTCTCGCCCGGTCTGTGCGAGCTGGACACCCGGGCGCTGTGCATGGGAGATACCGCCTATCTGCTGCTGGAATTCCCCACCACCCACAAGCCGCATTTTATCCGGCAGACCCTGTACAATTTGCAGCAACAGGGCATCGTGCCGCTGATCGCGCATATCGAGCGATACCCCTATGTGCTGGAGGATCCCACCCTGTTGTACGACTGGGTAGCCGCCGGTGCTTATGCACAGATCAACGCCGGAGCACTGCTGGAACCCAAGCTCTGCAAAAAGCTGTGTAAGTTCATCCAGTGGGGACTGGTCCACGTCATCTCCACCGATACCCATTCCCCGGACAAGCGTCCGCCCCGCATGGCACAGGGAGTGCAGCAGCTGGAAAAGCTGCTGGGCAAGGAAACTGCCGCCCGCATCGTGCGCAACGGCGATGAGCTGTTCCACGATCAGGAGTTGGACGCTGCGACCCTGCATCAGCCCAAAAAATTTTTGGGCATGTGGGTCTGATCCTATTAGTAAGGAGAAAACTGCCCGGGCGGGGGTGTACTCTGCCCGGGCAGCGGATTTTAGTATGAAGAAAAATAAGGTCCTGAAAATCGTATTGATCGTGCTGGGCGCGCTGGTGATTCTGCTGGCAGCAGCAGTCCTTGGGGTGTTGTTCTACCTCCGCGGTATGGCAGCCGGTATTCCCGAAACGTTGCCGGATGCCTCGGCAGACAGTACACAGCTCACCCTGACGGATGAGGATCTGGATAAGCTGCTCAGCGGCGATATCACGCTGGAAGAACTGACCGACGAAACCGCTGCGTCCAACAGTGGAGAACAGGAAGCATCGGCCAGTGCTCCGCAGGAGGGAGAGGATTCGGCATCCGCTCCGGCGGGTTCCGCTGCCTCCTCGGCAAGTTCTGCCTCCCGGACGGAGAGCGGCAGCACCACTTCCTCCGGCAAGAAGGAGAACACCACCGGCACAGCCAGCTCCGGCACGGCAGCTGCCACAGAAAAACCGGCGTCCTCGTCCGGCAAACAGGAGGCTTCCTACGAAGCTGAGGTCAAGGCACTGTTGAAACAGCTGTACAGCGTCAAGGCGCGTGCCGAGGCAGAACTGAACAGCTGCATTGCCGGGGCAAAGGCAGAGTTCAAGTCGCTGCCGGAGTCCCAGCAGACACAGGCGCGTAAGATCTCCATCGTGCTGGCAAGAAGCGGCAGACTGTATGCGATGCAGGCGTCCTACGACAGGGAAGTGGAGAGCATCGTCAGCCAGATGCGCGCCATTCTGACCGCCAACGGTCAAAGCACCGCACTGGCCGATCAGGCTATGGCCTCCTATAAGGCACAAAAGAGCGCCATGTACTCCCAACTGACCGCAAAGCTGTACTCCTGACCCGCAAAACGACCCATGACCACCCGCAGCACATCTCCTGGGCACCGACCGTGCCGGAGAAGGGGCTGCGGGTGATCTTTTTTTGCCAGTTTTCCTGTAACATGGAGAAAAATGCCCGTGACATGGATAGATGGTTCTGGGGGAGAGACACTGTCTTTTGCACTTAGCAGAGATAAACAGACTGTGCACGTCCCGGAATAGCTGCCAAAAAGACCAGAAAAGTAGCACTTTTACCTACAAATATACAGGAAATTTGTATAAAGTATAAGATTCCACTCATGCTTTGCTGAAATGAAGTGAATTATTTTCATGTGAATTGACAAAATTCGTGGTTCTCTCTATAATAGATAGAGTGTTTCTCGGGTATGGACGATGGTGTTTATGCGACCGCAAGATGCCATCGTTTTATTATTCGCTTTTTCTGTCCGTGTGCCAAGGACAGACGTCCGCTATGTGTGAGGCTGGCGGACTGCGGGAAAGTATGGCTCGGCCTGAGAGCAAATACAGTAATTCATTGATAGGATTGGAGTGGCATCAAACGATGGCAAAGTACATCATCAAGCGTGTCGCAATGGGTATCTTCAGTATCTTCATTGTGGCTACGGTTACCTTTTTTGTCATGAACCTGGTCCCCGGTGGCCCGTTCGTGGCAGAAAAGTCCATCAGTGCCGCTGCTCAGCAGGCTCTGGCCGAAAAGTATGGCCTGGATAAGCCGCTGGGTGTGCAGTACGTCAACTACATGAAAAGCCTTTTGCACGGCGATCTGGGTCTGAGCCTGCGTCAGCGCGGCCGTACCGTGAACCAGATCATTGCCAGCAAGCTGCCGGTGTCCTGCCGTCTGGCAGGCATTGCAGTGGTGGTGGCTCTGTGCGTGGGCATCCCGCTGGGCTGCATTTCCGCTTACAACCGCGGTAAGTGGCTGGATAACGTTATTATCGTGTTTGCAACCTGCGGCATTGCGATCCCCAGCTTTATTTCCAGCGTGCTGCTATTGTACCAGTTTGGTATGAACATGAAGGTGCTGCCCACCGTTGGTCTGAACAGCGCAGCCGCCTATATCATGCCGGTCACTGCACTGGCCATCTATCCCTCGGCTTATATCACCCGTCTGATGCGCTCCAGCCTGCTGGACGTTATGGGTCAGGACTATATGCGCACTGCCCGCGCAAAGGGCGTGTCCCAGTTCATGATCCTGTTCAAGCACGCACTGCGCAACGCCATTCTGCCTGTCATCACCTACGTTGGCCCCATGCTGGCAAGCCTGATGACCGGTTCTTTCGTGGTGGAAAAGATCTTCTCCGTGCCCGGTCTGGGCCGCGACTTCGTGTCTGCCATCACCAACCGTGACTACACCATGATCATGGGCACCACCATCCTGCTGTCCAGCATGGTCATCATTGCAAACGTGGTCGTGGATATCCTTTATAAGATCATTGACCCGCGCATCAAGCTGCAGTAAGAGAAAGGAGCGATTTTCATGGAAAACATTAAAAAGAATCCGCTCAGCCTGCAGCTCAACGCGGAGGATTTTCTGCCCGCCAGCAATGAGGAAAAGCAGAGCCTGGTGGTCATGCGCGAAAGCGTCAACTTCTGGAAGGACGGTATCCGCCGCCTGAAGAAGAACAAGATCGCCATGGTCAGCTTTGTGTTCATCATTGCCATTGCCATCTTTGCCTATCTGCTGCCCGCCGTCTGGCCTTACAGCTACTCGGAGCAGGTGAAGGGCAGCAACAATCTGGCACCGTTCGAGTACTCTGCCTCTGAGCAGGCGCGTATTGATGCCGGCGAAAAGGTGTTCCCGCACATTCTGGGTACCGACCGTATGGGTCGTGACTTTGCGGTGCGTATCATGATGGGCACCCGCGTCAGCCTGTCCGTCGGTCTGATCGCTTCTGTGCTGGTGCTGATCATCGGCGCCACCTACGGCGCAGTTTCCGCCTTTGCCGGCGGCTGGGTGGACAATATCATGATGCGTATTACAGATATCCTGTACACCATCCCCGATATTCTGCTGATCATCCTGCTGGGCATGGCTCTGAAGGATCCTCTGGATGCGCTGGCTAGCAAGCCCGGCTTCAAGTGGATGCAGACCCTTGGCCCCAACATGATCTCCATCTTCATTATCTTTGCTCTGCTGTACTGGGTCGGCATGGCGCGTATCGTCCGCAGCCAGATCCTGATCCTGAAGGAGAGCGAGTACGTTACCGCTGCCCGCGCACTGGGCGCATCCAGCGGCCGTATCATCAAAAAGCATCTGCTCACCAACTGCATCGGTACTCTGATCGTTACCACCACCCTGCAGATCCCGGCTTCCATCTTCACCGAGAGCTACCTGAGCTTCATCGGTCTGGGTGTTGCAGCGCCGCTGCCTTCTCTGGGTTCTCTGGCTACCGATGCCGTCAAGGGCATGAACACCTACCCCCATCTGCTGATTGCCCCCGCACTGATGATCAGCGTGATGATCCTTGTGTTCAACCTGTTCGGCGATGGCCTGCGCGATGCCTTTGACCCGAAGCTGAAGAATTGATGAGGTGAACAGAAATGAGCGAGAAAATTCTTGATATCAAAGATGAACGCCTTTCTTTCTTCACCCCTGCGGGCGAAGTAAAGGCACTGAACGGCGTTTCCTTTACCATGAATCAGGGCGATGTTCTGGGCGTTGTGGGCGAGTCCGGCTCCGGTAAGTCGGTCACCGCCTACTCTGTTATGGGCCTGACCGCTTACCCCGGCAAGCTGGTGGGCGGCAAGGTGTGGTTCAACGGCCACGAGATCGAGAACATGAAGGAGAAGGACTTCCGCAAGATCCGCGGCAACGAGGTCTCCATCATCTTCCAGGACCCCATGACCAGCCTGAACCCGGTGTACACCATCGGCAACCAGATCGTGGAGGTCATCCGCCTGCACACCGATAAGAACAAGACCGAGGCATGGGCACGCGCTAAGGAGCTGCTGGAATTGGTTGGCATCAATGAGCCTGAGAAGCGCCTGAAGCAGTACCCCCACGAGCTGTCCGGCGGTATGCGCCAGCGCGTGATGATCGCCATTGCACTGGCCTGTGAGCCTAAGCTGCTGATCGCCGACGAGCCCACCACCGCTTTGGATGTGACCATTCAGGCACAGATCCTTGAGCTGATGCAGGATCTGCGCAAGAAGCTGGGCATGAGCATCATCATGATCACCCACGATCTGGGTGTTGTGGCTTCCATGTGCGAGAAGATCGCCGTCATGTACGCCGGCCACATTGTGGAGTACGGCACCACCGACGAGATCTTCTATCAGCCAGGCCACGAGTACACCAAGGGTCTGATCAACTCCATCCCCAAGCTGAATACTGCAGAGCACGAGCGCCTTGTGCCCATCGAGGGTACCCCTGTGGACCTGCTGAATCCGCCGGCAGGCTGCCCCTTTGCGCCCCGCTGCAAGAACTGCATGAAGATCTGTCTGAGCAAGATGCCCCCGCGCACCGAGCTCAGCGATACCCACTATACCTACTGCTGGCTGCAGCAGAAGGCTGAATTTGAGAAAGGGGAAAAGGCAGAATGAGTGAACACAAGACGCTGGTTGAAGTCCAGCACCTGCAGCAGTATTTCCCCGCCGGCGGTGTGGGCAAGAACCGCAAGTACGTTCAGGCCGTGGATGACGTAAGCTTTGCCATCCGCAAGGGCGAGACCCTTGGTCTGGTAGGCGAGTCCGGCTGTGGCAAGACCACCACCGGCCGCACCCTGCTGCGCCTGTACGAGCCCACCGGCGGCAAGATCTACTACGACGGCAACCTGCTGTTTGATAAGGAAAACAAGATCGCAGTGGATATGCTGCCCTACCGCCGCCGTATGCAGATCGTATTTCAGGATCCCTACGCAAGTCTGGATCCCCGCATGACCATTGGCGACATCGTGGGTGAGGGCATTGATATCCATCATCTGGCCGAGAACGAAAAGGACCGCCACGATAAGATCATCGCTCTGCTGGAGCGCGTTGGTCTGAACAGCGAGCACGCAAACCGCTACTGCCACGAGTTCTCCGGCGGTCAGCGTCAGCGTGTGGGCATTGCCCGTGCACTGGCTGTGAACCCCGAGTTCATCGTTTGTGACGAGCCTGTCTCTGCACTGGACGTGTCCATTCAGGCACAGGTCGTCAATATGTTCGAGGATCTGCAGCAGGAGATGGGTCTGACCTACCTGTTCATTGCCCATGACCTGAGCGTTGTCAAGCACATTTCCAACCGTATCGGCGTCATGTATCTGGGCAAGATGGTGGAGCTGGCCGACAGCTACGAGCTGATCACCCACAGCGTCCACCCCTACACCCGCAGCCTGATCTCCGCAATTCCGGTGGCAGACCCCATTACGGCCCGCCAGTCCAAGCGTATCGTGCTGCAGGGCGATGTGCCCAGCCCCCTGAACCCGCCGTCCGGCTGCCGTTTCCGCACCCGCTGCCCCTATGCAGACGAGCAGTGCGCCAACGAGGTGCCCGAGTTCAAGGAGGTCTCCACCGGCCACTGGGCAGCATGCCATCACCTTGACCGTGTGAAGTGAGAACACTTCACCACAGTGAAAGATGAAAACAATTCAACTTATCACTGAAATGTTGTCACAAAATGGTTACAGTCCAAGTTTTGGGCTTGTAACCGGTATGAGAACGCATTATAATCATTCGTGTTCCTCCGGTGTACATTTGCACCGGATCGAATATAGAGGCGGCTGGGGGAACCTGGCACACTCAAATTTGATATAAGGGAAGGATATTATTATGAAACGCATTTCTCGTCGTAATTTCCTCAAGGTTGCAGGCGTGGGTGCCGCTGCTCTGGGTCTGGCAGCCTGTGGCGGCAGCAAGTCCGGTTCTACCGCAACCTCCGGCACTGCTTCTTCCGCTGCTGGTTCTTCTACCGGCAGTGTCAACACCGCTGGCTTCACTGTCCAGTACGGCTCCAACCCCGAGACTCTGGACCCCGCTCTGAACAGCGCTGTGGATGGCGCAAACACCATCATCACCATCTTTGAGCCCCTGCTGCTGATCAACGAGAACAACGAGGTCGTCGGCGGCCAGGCTGAGAGCTGGGAAGCAAGCGAGGACGGCCTGACTTGGACCTTCACCATGCGTGACGGCCTGAAGTGGAGCGATGGCACCGACCTGAACGCCAAGGACTTCGAGTACAGCTTCAAGCGTATGGCCAACCCCGACACCGCAGCTCCCTACGCAGAGACCTGCCTGGGCATGATCGACGGTTTTGACGCAGCACAGGCCGGTGATGCCGATGCCCTGAACGTCAAGGCAAGCGATGACGGCAAGACCCTGACCATCGTGCTGTCCTACCCCTGCTCCTACTTCGACAAGATGGCCGCATTTGCATCCATGAGTCCTGTCCAGCAGGCAACTGTTGAGGCAAACGGCGACAGCTGGTGCACCTCCGCTGACACCTTCGTGTCCAACGGCCCCTACATGATCACCGAGTGGACCCCCTCCGAGCGTATCGTCCTGACCAAGAACCCCAACTACGTTGGCGGCTGGGACAGCTCCAAGATCGTCTCTGACACCATCACCCTGCTGTTGCTGGAGGACTCTTCCGCTTCCTTCGCTGCTTACAACAGCGGCGAGGCTGTCCTGATCAAGGACGTGCCCACCGACGAGATCCCCAGCCTGACCAAGGCTGAGGACGGCGGCGACTTCTACGTTGACACCATCCTGGGCACCTACTACGTCAGCCTGAACCTGCAGCATGATGCCTTCAAGGATGCCAAGGTCCGTAAGGCTCTGAGCTTGGCTATCGACCGTGACTACGTTGCCAACACCATCATGCAGGGCACCTACTCCACCGCCGACAGCATCGTTGGCCCTGGCATCGTGGACGAGAACGGTTACTTCCACGACAACGGCAATGCTCCCTACATCTCTGCCGACTACGAGGCAAACATGGCCGAGGCTAAGAAGCTGCTGGAAGAGGCTGGCTACCCCAATGGCGAGGGCTACCCCACCATTGAGTACAGCACCAACGATTCCGGCTATCATGTGCCTCTGGCAGAGTACCTGCAGCAGACTTGGGGCGATCTGGGCATTACCCTGACCATCAGCAAGATGGAGTGGTCTGCCTTCACCGCTGCTCGCCGTGCAGGTGAGTACGATGTTGCCCGTAACGGCTGGGTCATGGACTACAACGATCCCTCCAACATGCTGGATCTGTTCTGCACCAGCAACGGCAACAACGATGGTAAGTACTCCAACCCCGAGTTCGATGCTGCGATCGATGCTTCCCGCGTTGCTGATTCTGCTGAGCACTTTGCACAGCTGCACAAGGCTGAGGACATCCTCATGGAGGATATGGGCTGCCTGCCCATCGCTTACTACAACGAGTACTGGCTGCAGAGCTCCTCTCTGAAGGGCACCTGGCACAGCCCCTACGGCTACTGGTACCTGCAGTACGGCTACATCGAGGAGTGATCTCCTCCCTGTGCTGTGCAGCGTAAGCTGAACCGTAAACTATAAGCACTAAGCACCCCGCTGATCGGAAACGGTTGGCGGGGCGCTTTTTTGCTGTTATTTTGTAAAAAAAGACGAGTGCTCGGTTTCACCGATGCACTCGCCTTTTATATGTAAACCAGATTGAAAAGGTACCAGCTTACACCGCAGCCATAGCAGCCAGAACGCTTTGCCAGCTTTTGCTGCGTGCGGCAGGCACCGGGGCGGGGCAGGTGCGCCGTGCAGCAGGGACACTATGACCGGTCGCTGAGGATACCGTCAGGGCAGGGGAGGGGCAGAAGAACACAGCAGTGTCCTTTGCCAGCCACTGCGCAGCCAGTGCGGCAGCCTGCGGGTCAGACTGGAGGGCGCGGCGCTCGTTCCCGGCCAGAAAATCTGCCAGCCAGTACAAAATGGCAGCAAGTGGCAGGCAGGGGGAAGCGTCCTGATTCCAGTAGCTCCAGCGTGCGCCGTAGCCAAGGTAACTTTCCACCGTGATCTGTGCGCCGGTGCGGGCATTCTGCGGGATGGTACCAACATAGTTGGTCCCGGCACGCTGTCCCAGTTCCTCTATAAGGCGCTGGGTGCGGGCAGCATCCAGATGATCCTCCCGGCAGTAGGCGCGGAAGTCGGTCTGGCTCAGCAGGCTGTCGGCACTGGACGGAAAACGTCCGGTCAACTGCCCATCCGCATTGTGGCACAGTTGCCAGCCCTTGCGGAACAGCTGGAAATTCAGGCAGCGCCGTCCCATGGTGGAGTAGCACACAAGGGCGCTTTGCTCCCCGGGCAGCTGTTTTACTTCAAGATAGGCATCATTGCCGCAGGTGTCCTGCAAACGGACGGTAAGCAGCAACTGTGCACCGGCGTGCTGGGTGGACATGGCGTTGTGCATGGCGTCAAAATAACGGGAAGCGTCCATGGTTGATCTCCTTCCTGAAAACAAACAGCGAAACGTTGTGAAAACACCAGCCGGGTGATCAGGCCGACAGGCTGCATAAAACTTCTCTGAACGTAGTATAGCATACTTTCGAGCGAAAAACAACTGTAAGTTTTTCGAAACAACAAAATTTTGCAAAAATCTACGGTACAAAGCAAGCGGAAGTTCAAAATATGGTTGTGTCTTGAGATACACGGTTGTAAAAACGACCCCTGTGGGAGGTGCCGACAAAGGCCGGATCTGCTCCCGCAGGGGTCGTTTTGCTTCTTTAATCGCCAAGTTCCCGGATCTCGTTCTGGATCAGCCGTCCGGCAGCGCGGGCAAGCTGATCCATGCCGCGGATGCGCGCCATATTTTTGCCGTAGATCTGCGCGGCGGCACCGGCGCTGCTATCCTCGCCCATAAAAACGGCAGACACCCGCACGCCTTGCCGCTGCAAGGTGCGCACCTGCGCGGCGGTATCGGCCACACCGGCGGCGTCCTCGTAGGCGCAGCCAAGCGGGTTCTCCGCTGTGGGCGGGATGCGGCGGCTGTCGTTGGGACTGGCATCGGTCAGCAGGATCATCAGGTGGCGCGGGGCGGGGCCGGGGGCATACCGAATCAGATCGCCCGCTGCCCGCAGTGCCAGACCGTCACGGTTCCAGCCTGAGGCGAAGTAACGGAAGATGTTCTGCCGGTTCTTGTCCGTAAAACTTTTCAATACCCGCAGCACCGTATAGCCCCGCAGGCTGCTGAAGGCGCTTACCCGCACCGGAATGCCGCAGTTGGCCAGACTTTCGGCCAATATGACACCCTGCGCCGCGATCACCTCCTGACAGTGCAGGCGGGAGGCCGAGGCGTCCAGCAGCAGATCCACCGTAAAGGCGGGGCAGTTTTCCTCCTCCGGGCACAAAAACACCCGGTCATCGTTCAGGTAAGGGGCGCGCCACACCCGCCCGGCGCACAGATCACCGCTGCGTGCCACCCGCTGGTCTGGCTGCTGATGCACCAGAATGCAGTTGCGGATCTGCTCGGTAAGGCGCAGCACCACGCTGCGGTGCAGCTCCTGATTTTTTGCATAGTAGGCGCGGTTGCGCTCGGCCTGCAATTCGGCCTGCTGCGCCAGCTGCCGCGCTTCCGGGGTGGGCGCCTGCGCCGGGCTGGGCACACCGGCGCTGAACCACAAATGACAGCCCAGATGCACTCCGGTGCACAGTTCCTGCTCGGCCTTGCGCAGCTGTTCCGGCGGGTAGAAGCAGCGCCCGAAGCAGCTTTCAATGTAGGCGCGGTCCTGCGCGGCGCGCTGCTTCAGGGTGATATTTGCCCGGCGCTTGTCCACCGCCAACCCGCTGCCTGCGGCATCCACCGCGCCGGAATGCTCCACCGTCACCCGGTCGGTCTTGATCATCTGGGTGGGCATGGTTTTGGTGGCAAGCTTTGCCCAAAAGCCCTGCAGCCGTAGATGCAGCGCGGGCTTCTGTCGTACCTCGCCGTCAAACAGGGCAAGCTTTGCAAATAACGCCAGCAGGCTGTTTTTGAGCTGTGCCGGTTCCGGTACGGTCTCCGGCTCCAGCGCGGCGGCAAGGCTGCTCTCGTAAGGGGTCATGACCGGGGCGGTGCGTCCCAGCACCTTGCGCCAGCGCGCGGCCTGCATAGTGTACACCAGCTGGTTTTTTGCCATCCACTCCTGCCGCGAAAGCTTGTACTGGATGGCAAAAAAGTAGTCCGCATGGGCAAAGCGCAGCGCCTCCAGCACCGGGCGGCGGGGCAGCTCCAGTCGGTAGGCGGCGTTTTCTAAGTACAGCCACGCCATATCGTCCAGCATGGGCTGGCGTGTGTCACCCTCCCAAGCGGAAAAAATGTCCCGGATCAGCGCGTCACCGTAGTATTTGTGCACTAGCCCCACGATGCAGTTCATGTAAAAATCAATGGTGCCGTCCGTATTGCGGGCCAGAAACAGCGGCTCGAAGCCGTAAGCACCGGCAGCGGCCCAGACCTGATTGGCCGCACGCCGCTCCTGCGCGGTGTAGCTTTGGGCGTCCATCAGGCAAACAGCTTTCCGGCATCCAGCTTGGCCGGGATGCGCGCGGCGATCACGTCCCGGATCAGTCCCTGCTCGTAGGAGTCAAAGGCCTTGTTGGTGATGCCCATATCCAGCGCCGCCCCAGCCGGGATGCCCCTGCGGATCAGCCGCAGCGCGTCCAGCATGCCGCGCAGATCCAGCGCTTTGGTGGAAATTTCGGCACTGTCGCACTTTTTCTGCAGGTCCAGAAACAGCAGCGCAAACTGGTGCACATATTTTGCGGCAAGATCCGGAAACTGCGCCCGCAGCAGCTTTTCCAGATTATCCTGCGTGATGGTGGGCATCTGCACCACCGCAAAGCGGGAGGTGAGCGCTTCGTTCAGCTCCCGGGTGCCCGCGTAGCCGTAGTTCATGGTGGCGATAAAGCGGGTCTCCTCAGCCAGAGGGATGCGGTCGTACCCGGGCACGTCGATGGTGCGGCGGAAGTCCAGCACCGCGTGCAGCACCGCCAGTGCCTCGTTTTTGGCCATGTTGATCTCGTCCAGCACGCCGAAGCCGCCGCACTGTGCGCAGCGGTACACCGGCCCGGGACGGAACACCACCTGCCCGCCCGCAAAGGTATCCATGCCAATGAGGGAGGCGGCGTCCATGTTTACATGAAAGGAGATGTCCCACGCGGGGCGGCCAAAGGCAGCGGCAAGGTTTTCTGCCAGCACGTTTTTGCCGGTGGCCTTTCCGCCGGCCAGCAGCAGGTTTTCGCCGCAGAGGATGGCTGCCAGCGCCTGCTCCCACACCTCTTTGCCGTAATAGGTAAAGGCAGGGGCGGGGATGCGCGGGCGCAGCGCCTCGCTGAGCGGATGGGCGGCGCGGTATTCCTGCACCGCCGCAAGCAGGGCGGGGTCCACCCCTTCCTGCCGTAAGGTATCCAGAATATCCGACATTTGTACAAACACCTCGATCTCTGACCGGGCGGGAATAAACTGCCCGGTTTTCAGCCTTATCATAGCACAATCGCGGCCATTTGTGTAGGGGCGTGCGGGGCAAAAACGCAAAGAGGGGCAGCCCAAATGGGGCTGCCCCTCTTCACATGAAAAAGAAGAAAAGAAGAAACGCTTAGAATATGCCGGGAAACTGCGCTTTATCAGGCGTTTTCCAGACCGGCCATCTGCTTGACGGATTTGATGGCAAAGGTCAGGGTGCGGCCACAAGCGGTGCCGCCCATGACGCAGGGGTAGTTGTTCTGGAAGAAGCTGCCGGACATATCGCCGGTAACGTACAGGCCGGGAATGGGCTCGTTGTTGTTATCCTTTGCCTGGCAGTTTTCAGTGATGGAAATACCCTGCATACTGCACAGCAGAGAGGCACCCAGCCAGCAGCCGTAGAAGGGCGCGGTGCGGATGGCGCTCAGGCGGCTTGCAGGCTTGCCGAAGTCCTCGTCGTTCTGCTTGTCGTACAGCTCGTTGTAGCGGGCAACGGTGGCTACAAAGTTGTCCTTGTCAGCACCGGTAAAGCCCATCTTGTCGGCAAGCTCTTCAATGGTGTCCGCCTTCATGATCAGGCCCTCACCCTCGTACTGCTCCAGCTGACCTTCCATCATGCCGGGGATGTAACGGGTCAGTGCAGAGCAACCGATGGTGTGGAAGCGATCTACGTCGCTGCGGAAGTTTGCATCGTGGATCATGGCATAAACGTGCCCCGGCTGCTGGAAAGAAGCATGGGAGGCATTGTCGTATTCCTGACTTTCGTTCATAAAACGCTCGCCATGGCGGTTGACCTTCAGGAAGGGCTGGCTGCCGGGGTTGTACTGACCCACAGTGCCGGGGAAGGCCTTGCCGCCAAAGGCAGAGCCGTTGTCCACATAACCGGCATCCACACCGGGTGCCACCAGACCGCGGTCGAACAGCACGGGAGCAGGCTCTGCATCCAGATGTGCACCTGCCCAGATAGCGGCACGGATACCATAGCCCTTGTCAGCAGGGGTATAGGAGCAGGCAGTGGTCACGCTGGTGCCCAGCGGGTCCAGCTGCTCCATCATGTAGGGATTGCCTGCATAGCCGCCACAGGCCAGCAGCACGCCCTTGGCTGCGTTGATACGGATGAAGTGGTCGTCGGCAGTGCTCTGGGCGATAACGCCGGTGATGCGGCCGTCGGCATCCTTTTCCAGCTTGGCAAGGCCGGTGTTAAAGTCGATGCTGTAGCCCTTGCTCTCGATATACTCCTGAAATACCACGTTGCGGGGCTTTTCGGCGCTGCTGTAGTCGACTTGCTGCACAGGGAACATCAGCTTGCTCTGGCTCACCTGCGTATCATCCGGCCATTTGGCTTCATCGCCGGAGGTCAGGTTGCATACATAGTTGTAGGGCTCGCTTTCCAGAATGCCGGAAACAAAATCGTGCATGGCGGCAGACTCATTGATCCAGGTCTTAACTACGCGCTGGTCGCAGCGACCGCCCATGGAGCGGGAGATCTCGCTCAGCAGCTCGGCGCGGTCAACAGGAGCAATGCCCTTTTTCTTTGCTTCGCTGCTGTCGATGGTGCCGTACCAATGGCGGGTATCCATAACGGCAGAATTCTGCTCGATGATGCGGAAGCTCAGTCCGTTCTGTGCAGCATAAGCGGCTGCGCACATACCGCCGTTGCCAGCGCCCACAATGACGATATCGGTATCCCATGTCTCGGTGATGGAAGCCTCGTCGATGTCAGGCTCTTTGCCCAGCCAGTCGTTTGCGTCGCCGGTGGGCAGCTGCACGCTGGAGACCACGGCCTCGCCCTTTGCCTGTGCGTAGCAGCTCTTGGCGGCCTTCATCACGGCATCGGAGGTGATGGTAGAGCCGGAAACGCCGTCGATCTCGGCAGAACCGGCAGCCATCAGCTGCTCGCGCAGCTCATCGGCAGCGGCAGCGCCGTAGGAAGCAGTCTCGCCGGAGGTGTCCACTACCACATCGGTGACAGCGCTGTCGGAGAAGGTCATGGTGACCTTGACGGTGGAGGAGATACCCTCGGCGGTGCCCTCATAGGTGCCGGGGATGTACTGGCCGGCAGCACCGGAAGTGGAAGCGGAAGCAGAGCCGGAGGCGGCATTGCAGGCAGCCAAAGCACCGGCGGTCACACCGCTCATGGCGGCAGCAGCGGCGATCTTGATAAAGCCCTTACGGGAAATCTTGTTCATAGGTATGCTCTCTTTCTTTTTGTTCCTTCTTATTGTGCAGCAAGGTGAAGGCCACTTTGCTGAATCCTTAACAATTGTAGCGTAGAAGGGTGCTGTTTACAATTCAAGTTTATTATATTATAATTAAGGAAAACCTAATGTATTGCAGGAGGAAGGAAAGCATGAACCAGAGCGCGCTGGCGGGCTTTATAAAGATCGTGGAACTGAACAGCTTTTCTGCGGCGGCAGAGGCACTGTATCTTTCCCAGTCGGCACTTTCGCAGCAGATCCGCACGCTGGAAGGGCAATTGCAGTTTGAACTGTTCCAGCATGTGCCGCGCCGTGTGGTGCTGACCCCGGCGGGATGGGATTTTTACCCCAAGGCAAAGCAGCTGCTGGAATTGTACGATGAGGCGGTGCATCATGCGCAGGCAGTAAAGCTGAATGCAAATCCACCCAAACGGCATCTACTGATCGGACATCAGAATATGCCGCTGCAAATGCTGGGCTTTGACCTGTTTGCCGCTACAGGGGAGTTGAGCAACCGCTTTTCTCCTATCATGCACCGCTGTGCCAGCATAAAGGATGTCTGGAGGGCGTTGCTGAATGATGAGATCGATCTTTCATTGCAGATCGAGTGTGCAGAGATCGCGGCGCGAGGTTTGCACTTTTATCCGGCAGTGTATATGCCGGAGATCGGCGTCCCATTTCATACGCCGCCGGAGGTGCCCCGTGGATATATTACGCTGGAACAGGCGGTGCAGTATCGGTGGATGTTTGCAGAAACACCAGATCAGTCACTGTATGAGACCGCATTGCTGCACGAGGCTGCGAGGCGGCAGGCAGAAATCATTCGCAGCGTAAAAAGTGTACAGTATGAACTGCCCAGTCTGATGCTGACCCCGGCAGTGTACTACCGCAGACCGGATCCTTCACAGGTGTTTATTCTGGATTGGAACAAGGGAATGCGGTTTGGTATTGTTACGAAAGCGGAGCCGGACCCGGTGGTAATGGCCTATGTCCGCGCTTTGCAGCAGCAGCTGCCGCCCCTTGCGGAAAAGCTGTTCGGCATGAAGCTGGAACCGGTGGAGGAATAAAAAACGAAAACCCTCTCAGGCGCTTCCGCGCCAGCTCTCCCGAAGGGAGAGCTCTATTGCAGCTGACCGGCGGCTGTTGAAAAGCTCCCCTTCTCGGGGAAGCTGGCATCGCGCAGCGATGACTGAGAGGGTAAACCAAAAGAGCACCTGCTGCCCTCGGAAGAGAAGGCGGCAGGTGCTCTTTTTGCGGCTATGATACGATGACAGGTGCTTTAGTCCACCACGTCCTCGAACTGGCTGTTGTACAGGTCGGCGTAGAAGCCACCGGCCTCGATCAGCTGGTCGTGGGTGCCTTGCTCCACAATGTCGCCGTCCCGCATGACTAGGATGAGGTCGGCGTCGCGGATGGTGGAAAGGCGGTGGGCGATGACAAAGCTGGTGCGGCCCTCCATCAGGCGGTCCATGGCGGTCTGGATGCGCTGCTCGGTGCGGGTATCCACGCTGCTGGTAGCCTCGTCAAGGATCAGGATGCGGTTGTCTGCCAGAATGGTGCGGGCGATGGTAAGCAGCTGCTTCTGTCCCTGACTGACGTTGGAGGCGTCCTCGTTCAGCTCCATCTGGTAGCCGCCGGGCAGGGTGCGGATAAAGTGGTCGGCGTTGGCGGCCTTTGCGGCGGCGATCACCTCTTCATCGGTGGCGTCCAGTCGGCCGTAGCGGATGTTCTCCATGATGGTGCCCTTGAACAGCCATGTGTCCTGCAGCACCATGCCAAAGCCCTCGCGCAGGGCGCTGCGGTCAAAGTCCCGCACGTTGTGGCCGTTCAGAGTGATGGAACCGGCGTCCACATCGTAAAAGCGCATCAGCAGCTTGACCATAGTGGTCTTGCCCGCGCCGGTGGGGCCTACGATGGCTACCTTTTGGCCGGGCTGCACCGTGCAGCTGAAGTCGTGGATGACGGTCTTGTCCGGGGTGTAGCCGAAGCGCACATGGTCAAAGGTGACCTGTCCGTCAATATCGGCGGGGGCGGCGCGGCGGGCGGGGTCTGCCAGCTGCTCTTCCTCCGGCTCATTCAAAAACTCGAACACCCGCTCGGCGGCAGCGGCCATGCTTTGCAGCATATTGGACACCTGCGAAAGCTGCTGGATGGGCTGGGTGAAGTTTTTGACGTACTGGATAAAGGCCTGAATATCACCGATGGTGATGACGCCGTTTGCGGCAAAAATGCTGCCAACAATGGCCACCGCCACATAGCCCAGGTTGCCCACAAAGTTCATGATGGGCATCATCAGGCCGGAGAGAAACTGGCTCTTCCATGCGGATTCGTACAGCTTATCGTTGGCGGTGTTGAAGTCTGCCAGCACCACGGCTTCGCGGTTAAACGCCTTGACCACATTGTGACCGGCGTAAACCTCTTCTACCTGACCGTTGACCACGCCCAGCGTGGCCTGCTGTGCCTTGAAGTACTTCTGGCTGAACTTGACCACCACCAGCACCAGCGCCAGCGACACCGGCAGGATCAGCAGGGCAATCAGGGTCATGCGGGGACTGATGGAAAGCATCATCACCAGCACACCGATCATGGTGGTCACGCTGGTGATCAGCTGGGTGATGCTCTGGTTCAGGCTCTGGCCCAGCGTGTCCACATCGTTGGTGATGCGGGAGAGCACCTCGCCCACGGTGCGCTTTTCAAAGTACGCCAGCGGCAGGCGGTTGATCTTTTCACTGATCTGGCGGCGGAAGTCGTAGCAGACCTTCTGGGAAAGGCCGGTCATCAGCCAGCCCTGAATAAAGCTGAAGGCGCTGCTCAGCAGGTACATCCCCAGCAAAAACAGCAGAATGCGGCCGATATACATAAAATCAATGCTGCCGGTGCCGCGCAGCCGGGCAATCCAGCCAGTAGCAAGGGCGGTGGTGGCTTTTGCCAGCACCTTGGGGCCTGCAATGTTGAAGATGGTGGACAGAACAGCAAACAGCATGGCTGCCGCAAGGGGCAGTTTGTAGTGGCTCATGGTGCGGATGAGCTGCCGCAGCGTGCCTTTAAAGTCCTTGGCGCGCTCGGTGGTGGGACGTCCGGGTCTGGGCATATCACTCACCCTCCTTTTCTGTGTTCAGGGTATCCAGCGCCAGTTCCTTCTGGCTCAGCTGGCTGCGGGCGATCTCCTGATATTCCGGGCAATTGACCATCAGCTGGGCGTGGGTGCCCTTGCCCACCAGCTTGCCCTCGTCCAGCACAAGGATCTGGTTTGCGTGCAGCACAGTGGAGATGCGCTGCGCCACAATAATCACGGTGGCGTTGTCGGTCTGTGCCTTCAAAGCGCGGCGCAGCGTTACATCGGTTTTGTAGTCCAGCGCCGAGAAGCTGTCGTCAAACAGATAGACCTTGGGATTTTTGGCAATTGCCCGGGCAATGGAAAGCCGCTGCTTCTGACCACCGGATACGTTGGAGCCGCCCTGTGCAATGGGGCTCTGGTAGCCCTCGGGCTTCGCCTCGATAAAATCAGTGGCCTGCGCAATGGCGGCGGCTTTGTGCACCTGTGCGTCGGTGATAGCCTCGCCGCCGAATTTCAGGTTGCTGTCAATGGTGCCGCTGAACAGCACGCCCTTCTGGGGCACATAGCCCAGCAGGTCGTGCAGCTGTGCCTGCGGCATCTCGCGCACGTCAATACCGTCCACGGTCACCTTGCCGCCGGTCACATCGTAAAAGCGGGGAATCAGGTTGAGCAGGGTGGACTTGCCGCAGCCGGTGGAGCCGATGATGGCGGTAGTCTCGCCGGGCTTTGCCGTAAAGCTGATGTGCTCCAGTGCATCGCTGTCCGCACCGGGGTAGCGGAAGCTCACATCCTCAAACTGTACCACGCCCTGCCAGTCGGTGTGCGCCTGTGCAGCCTTTGCGGCGGCTTTGTCTGGGTCGTGGATGGTGGCCTTGGTGCGGAGGACCTCGTCGATACGGTCTGCGGCCACACCGGCGCGGGGCAGCATGACGGCCACCATCGCCAGCATCAGGAAGGACATGACGATCTGCATGGTGTAGGTGATAAAGGCAATCATCTCGCCCACCTGCATAGTGCCGGCATCCATGGCCTTGCCGCCGAACCAGACGATGAGCAGGCTGGTGCCGTTCATGATCAGGGTCATAAAGGGCATCATAGCCACCATAGCGCGGTTGGTGAACAGCTGGGTGTCCATCAGCTCCCGGTTGGCATTATCGAAGCGCTGCTCCTCAAACTTTTCGCGGCTGAAAGCGCGCACCGGCATAATGCCGGTCAAAATCTCGCGGCTGACCAGATTCAACCGGTCCACCAGCTGCTGCATCACCTTGAATTTGGGCATGGCAACGTTCATCAGGAAGAGCAGCAGCAACAAAAGCAGTGCCACATCCAGCACCACGATCCAGGAAAGACCGCTGCGGCTGCCCACAACGTGCAGCACGCCGCCAATGCCCAGAATGGGCGCGTAGGCCACCATGCGCAGCAGGATGACGCAGACGAACTGCACCTGCTGGATATCATTGGTGGTGCGGGTGATGAGGGAAGCAGTGGAGAAGTTCTCGATCTCTGCGTTGGAAAAGCCGATCACGCTGGAGAAAGTCTCCCGGCGCAGGTCACGACCGATGGCGGCGGATACCCGGGAGGCAAGGAAGCCCACGGCCACAGCCACGGCCACCATCAGCAGGGTGAGTGCCAGCATCTGGCCGCCCACCCGGAAGAGGTAACCCATCTGCACATCCTGTGCAACGCCCTGTGCCTCGTATTCCAGCTGCACCAGCAGCAAAGACTGGCTTTTCAGGTTTTCCAGCAGGGTGCTGTCCAGCTGGCTCATGGCACCGTCCAGCTGCTTTTGCAGCATACTGCGGTCGAAGCCGGGCATCTGGCTCATGGCTGCAAACTGGCTGCAAACGGTGTCCAGATCCGCTGCCGTGGGGGTGACGGTCTCGGTGTCGGTGTCGGCCGCGGCAGAGGGCATCTCGGCAAGGCCGGTCATGCCCATGCTGTTTTGCCCGGCGGGGGTGTTGGCAGCCTGTGCGGCCGCCATATACAGCACGATGTCCGGGGTGGTCACGGCATCTTCCAGTGCGGTGCGCTCGGCCTCGGTCAGGTCGGAGCGCAGCTGCAATACACCATCGTCTTGTAGATAGTACTGGTAGGCGTTTTGCAGCTTCTGCGCGTCCTCCTCGCTCATCAGCAGGCTCAGCGCGTCCAGCGTACTCTGGCGCAGCGTCTGGGGCAGGGGGCTTTCAATGCCGCCCTGCTGGATGCCGGTGTCCACGATCTTGCTGGTGTAGTCCGGCAATGCAAGGTCGCAGTACGCCTGCACGAACAGCAGCGCGAACACCACAAGACAGACCGCCCAGTGCCGGGCCAGCTGCTTAAAGATCTTTGTCATGGTTCGTTTCTCCCTTCGGGTCAATGTTGCGCGCGGCATTTTCCGCAAGAATGGCATCCATCAGCGCACCGCGCAGCGCGTCCATCTGGGCAACCTGCTCCGGCTCTAACCGTGCCAGCACGCTGGCAAAGTAGTTGCTCAACGCCTGCTCACACTGGCGGCACAGCTCATACCCCTTGGGGGTGATGCGCACCAGCGTTTTGCGGCGGTCGGCGGGGTCCGGCTCCCGCACCACGGTGCCGTCCTGCTCCATCAGCCGCAGCCCGCGCGAGACCGCCGGCAGCGGCTGGCGGATCTCCCGGGCAAGGTCGGAGACATAAATGGTACCGTCCCTGCCGTGGCAGTTGATGGCGTGCAGCAGGCCTTCCAGCATATTAAAGTGGCATTTGGGGCAATCGGCCAGCGCCGCCCGCATCCCGGCCTTGGATGCCTTGCTCAGCTGCCCGATATAGTGGCACATCCCCTGAAAGCTGGGGGTGCTTGGCTCGGACACAACAGTCCCTCCTCGTTTGCATTTTTAAATACTTAACAGTTGTTAAGTATTAACGCTTGATAAGCATATTCCTTTTGCAGCGGGATTGCAAGAGAATGGGGAAATATTAAACAAAAATTCACAAAAAACTTGTAGGTTTTGTCAGGACGAAAAACGGTTCTCGCTGCATAGAAATAAAGGACAGGCAGAAACGGAGGGTGCGGATGGAGCAGGGGTTACAGGTGCTGTTGCAGGTATTCGGCGGGTTGGCGCTGTTTTTGTATGGAACGGACAGCCTGTGCCGGGCGGTGCAGCAGGGGGCGGGCAGGCGGCTGCGCAGCTTGCTGGCGCGGTGCACCGCAAACCCGGTGGCAGGGCTGTTGACCGGTGCGGCGGTCACGGCGGTGCTGCAAAGCAGCTCGGCGGTCACGGTCATGGTCATTGCCTTTCTGGCGGCGGGGCTGCTGCAGCTGCGGCAGGCGGTGCCGGTGGTGTTCGGGGCGAACATCGGCACAACGGTCACGGCGCAGCTGCTGGCGTTCCGGGTGGAAAGCTGGCGGTATCTGCTGCTGTTTTGCGGGGTATTGCTCTGTCTGGCCTGTAAAGGCTGGCGGGGACGCTGTGTGGGCGAGGCAGTGTTCGGCTTCGGACTGCTGTTCGAGGGCGTCACTGTGATGCGCAGCGCCATGGAGCCGCTGCTGCAAAGCCCGCTGCTCCGGTTGGAGCTTGCCCGGGTGCAGCAAAGCCCCTTGCATGGACTGCTGGCGGGCGTCTGCATGACCCTGACGGTGCAGAGCAGCTCTGCCACCGTGGCGCTGCTGCAAAGCATGGCGGCGCAGCCCGGGGCGGACGGCGTACACAGTCTGCTGGGGCTGACGGCGGCTATTTCCATTCTGCTGGGGGATAACATCGGCACCACCATCACAGCGGTGCTTGCCGCCATCGGGCAGGGAAGAGATGCCAAGCGGGTGGCGGCAGCCCACGCTATTTTTAATCTGAGCGGCGCGGCGGTGTGCTGCACACTGCTGCAGCCCTTTGCGGCGCTGGTGCGGTTGTGCTCGCCCACAGGGGCAGAGTGTGCCGTGATCGCCCGGCAGATCGCCAACGCGCACACCCTGTTCAACGGGCTGTGTGCGCTGGTATGGCTGCCCCTGACCGGGCAGATGGTGCGGCTGATCTGCGCACTGCTGCCCGATAAAAATCGCCCGGAAGAACGGTTGTAAACCGGAGCGGGGAATGGTATACTGAAGCAGACGATACTATTATATATAAAGGATGAAATGCAATGAAACGGAAAATCGGCAGGTTGTGCATGGTGCTGGGCGCGGTGCTGATCTTATGCGCCGCCGGGCTGCTGGGCTACAACCGGTGGGATGCCGCCCGGGCAGAAAAGGCTTCGCAGGAAGTATTGGGCGAGCTGGAGCAGACCATGCAAAAGACCATTACGGAGCACCGGCAGGAAAACGAGACCGCAGCCCCGCAGCCGGTGCTGGACCCGACGCAGGAGATGACCACCGTGGAGGTGGAGGGGCACGACTATATCGGGGTGCTTTCCATCCCGGCGGCAGGGCTGGAACTGCCGGTGATGGCGCAGTGGAGCTACGCCGGGCTGAAGGTCGCCCCCGGACGGTACAGCGGCACCACCTATGCCGATGACCTGGTAATTTGCGGCCACAACTACGCAAAGCACTTCAGCCCTATCAAGTGGCTGGCCATCGGCAGCCCGGTGTATTTTACAGATGCGGACGGTCTGCGCTGGAACTACGAGGTGGAGAGCGTGGAGACTTTGCAGCCCACCCAGATCGAGGAGATGACCACTGTTACCGAGACGGACAGCTGGGATCTGACCCTGTTCACCTGCACCTCCGGCGGCAATGCCCGGTATGCGGTGCGCTGTGTGCGGACGGGCTACCCCGTCCGGGTAACGGATGCGGCAGAGTGATGACATCTCTTGCGGGGCGGGACGATTTGGAATGCCCGCCGCGTGTGCTTTGGGCATGATCAGCGAAAAATATATTTTTAATTTCGGGATAGCGGAGCGTCTGCGGACGCTCCGCTATCCCATTTTCACGGGAGGGAACGTGACGAAAAACGGCAGATCCAGCGCCTGTTTCCTACGGAAATGCGGCGCTGCGGGAAATTTCAAAAGCTTGATTTCCAAGGAGACCGGGGGAGCATACGCTGTTTTTTACGAAAAAACCGCAAATAACATTTGAAAGTCCTTTTTATGGTATCTGAATTGTGCGATACTGTGTTCACCGGGGAAGCCCCGGGAACAAAACAGACACACAGGAGGGAAACACCATGAAGGATTTTGAGTTGCGTTATGTGGGCAGTCATGTGGAGGTATACACCGGCAGTGGTGTGTTCCTGTTTTCAGCCGATACCGTGCGGGAGGCCATGGAAGAGCTGGCCGGGTAAGCGGAGGCATACCGCATCCGGGAGGATGAAATGTAAAATGTATGTAAAATAACGGAAAGCTTTTTGTTTGCTGCCCGGAAATATGTTGCGAAATGTGTGAAAAAAGTAACTTTCCTGTAAAATAAACCTTGTTGAGACGCCCCCTTTGATGGTATAATAGAAATAAGCGGCTTCCGGAACAGGGCGGCGTTGTGCGTGTGCAAGGCTCCGGCGGCTGCGTGCTGTAAAGGATAAAAGGGAAGTTTCATATTAGGAGTATCGTTATGGATATCACACACATTACCTCTCTGCTGGGCGGCGTTGCGCTGTTCTTGTACGGTATGTCCATCATGGGTGCCGGACTGGAAAAGCTGGCAGGCGGCAAGATGCAGGGCGTATTGCAAAAGCTTACCTCCTCTACCATCAAAGGCGTGATTTTCGGCACACTGATCACCGGCGTCATCCAGTCGTCGGCTGGTACGGTGGTTATTTGTGTTGGTCTGGTCAACTCCGGTATCATGACACTGACGCAGTCGGTAGGCGTGATCATGGGTGCAAATATTGGTACTACGGTAACAGGTCAGTTGATCCGCATGGCGGATATCTCAGGCGACAGCCTGTGGCTGACCTTGATCCAGCCCAAGACTTTTGCCCCTGTGGTGGCGTTTATTGGCTGCATTTTTTATGTGTTCCTGCGCAATGCCAAAAAGAAGAATATCGGCCAGATCATGCTGGGCTTCGGTATCCTGTTTACTGGCATGAGCCTGATGGATACCGGCGTGGCACCCCTGCGGGAGAGCGCAGTCTTTCAGAATCTGTTTGTCACCATGACCAACCCCATTCTGGGTGTTCTGGTGGGCGTGGTGGTCACCGTGATCATCCAATCCTCCTCCGCTTCGGTGGGTATTTTGCAGGCACTGTCCAGCACAGGGCTTGTCACCTTCAGCTCTGCCATCCCCATCATTCTGGGTGCACATATCGGTACGGCGTTCACCCCGCTGCTCACCATCGGCGGCTCTTCTAAGGATGGTAAGCGGGCTGCGCTCATCCACCTGTACTTCAACGTCATCGGCAGCGTGATCTTGCTGGCGCTGATCTATGCAGTGCAGTTCACCATCGGCATCCCTATGTGGGGCGATGTGATGAACAAGAGCTCCATTGCAAACATCCATACCATGTCCAGCGTGTGCGCCATGCTGCTGTTCCTGCCTTGCAGCGGGGTGCTGAGCCGCTTGGCGATGCTCACGGTGCCCAGCAGTGTGGAAGAAGCACAGGAGCTGAGTATGCCGGTGCTGGACGAGCGTCTGTACAAGAGCCCGGCTGTGGCTTTGCAGCAGGCAAAGAACGCGGTGATCAAGATGTCCCGCCGTGCCGCCCGCAATGTGGGTCTGGCCGCGCCGCTGCTGCTGAAGATGGACGAGGAGACCGTGAGTGCCATCAAGGTGCGCGAGAACCTGATCGACCGCATGGAGGTGGAGATCACCAACTATCTGATCAAGCTGACCGATCAGGAGCTGGGCGACGACGAGAGCCACGCGGTGACTGAGCTGCTGAATTTTGTCACCGAGTTCGAGCGCATTGGCGACTACGCCGTGAACATCATGGAAAAGGCCGAGGAACTGTACGACAAGGAAGCCAGCTTCAGCGAGAGCGCCAAAAAGGAGCTGCAGCTGCTGGACGACGCACTGGAGCGCATTCTGGTTCTGACGGACGAGGCTTTTGAAAACGACGATACCCAGAAGGCAGCACAGGTGGAGCCGCTGGAAGAGATCATTGATGTGATGGTGGAGCGCCTGCGCGACCAACACATCCGCCGCCTGAAGGACGGCGTCTGCTCCATCGACACCGGCGTGGTGTTCCTTGATGTGTTGAACAACGCCGAGCGTATCTCCGACCACTGCTCCAACATCGCAGTGCGCATGGTGGGCATGGAGGCCGGCGACGATTACGACTCCCACACCCTGAAAAACATCATGCACCACAGCCCCAGCAAGGACTATATGCTGGAATACGAGCAGTGCCGTAAGGAGTACCTTGTGCCGCTGGAAGAAATGGAAGCATAAAATAGTTTTTGTTTTTAAATAAGCCAGGCCTGCGGGTCTGGCTTGTTTTGCGTTTTCACGCAGGAATATGCAGTAGGCACTGCCGTATATCTTTACAATCTCCCTCGTGAAAATGGGATAGCGGAGCGTCCGCAGACGCTCCACTATCCCGAAATTAAAATAAATTTTCCGCTGAAGATGGCCAGAGCACAAGCGGAGGCCATTAGAAATCGTGTACCCACGCAGGGCACTTACTCCCCCAGATCCTCCAGCAGTAGGTCCAGCTCCCGGGGGCTGTTAACCACGATCCCGCGCTTGATGCGCAGGGCATCATTTTCCGGCAGAAGATTGGTGTAGATGCCGGTCACACGGATCAACGTGCCCGGGGTGCCGTCGGCGCGGCAGGTGTACACCGCCACCCGCCCGCCGCTGTCCTGCAGGCAGTAGCGGGCGGCGTCCGGCTGCGGCACTGCCTGCGCGGCAAGGCTCAGGGGAGAAGCGGGGTCGGTCTCGGATCCGGCGGGGCTTTGGGACAGCGGCAGCTTTGGCAGCGCCATCCAGAACAGACTGAATACAATGGTGAATACGCAAAGCCCGTAGAACAGGCAGACAGACAGCTTGCGCATAAAAAACACTCCCTTCCCCCGTAAGTATGCCCCGTTTTTGCGGATGGCAGACAATTTTCACACGCGGGCACTGTACTTTCCACAGTGGAGTGTGTTATACTATTTATATCTGCTCAGCGCGCAAAGATTGGTTCTTGCCCGGCTGGGGCGTGCGTGCTATAATATGGTATTGCAGTTTGAAGTTTCGTGTCACAAACGATGTGGATAAAACCCGGCGCAGCAATGCCCGGAAACAGTCTTGAAATGTCAGGAGGCGATCCCTATCTCCAACAATGAGATGAGAAAGATCCATCGGAGCGGCGAGGAGCAGCCTGCCCGCCCGGTGGGACGTAAGGTCAATGTTTCCCAGAGCCGCCGCGAGGCACGCCCCGCAGCGGAAAACCGTACTCGTGCGCCAAAAGCACCCAAAAGCCCCAAGCCGCCGAAGGAAAAGAGCAAGCACCCCATCCTGCGGTTCATCGGACGTACCATCGCTACGGTGCTCTGCCTTGGCATCATGCTGGGCAGCGTGGTGGCTGTGGGCATGGTGTTCTATGTGGTGCAGGCTACCGCCAACGACGGCGACCTGCTGGATCTGGACAACATCCAGCTGAGCCAGTCCAGTATGGTGGTGGCTACCGACCCGGATACCGGTGCACAGGTGGAGTATGCCACTCTGCGCTCCTCCAACAGCCACCGCGTGTGGGCAGACCTTGAGCAGATCCCTTCCAACCTGCAGTATGCGTTCATCTGCACCGAGGATAAGGACTTCTATTCAGAGCCCGGCGTCAACTTCAAGCGCACCATCGGCGCAATGATCAACGAGTATCTGCTGCCCATCTACAGCTCCAAGCAGGGCGCATCCACGCTGGAGCAGCAGCTCATCAAGAACCTGACCGATGACAACAGTGCCAGCGGCATCAATGGTGCACTGCGCAAGGTACGCGAGATCTACCGCGCCCTCTGCCTGAGCCGCAGCTACTCCAAGGAGACCATTTTGGAGGCTTACCTGAACACCATCAGCTTTACCGGCACCATTCAGGGTGTTCAGACGGCGGCCAACGAGTACTTCAACAAGGATGTCAGCCAGCTGAGCCTGTGGGAGTGCGCCACCATTGCCTCTATTACCAAAAACCCCACCAACTATAACCCCTATACCAACCCCGAAAACCTGATCAACCGCCGCAACTTCATCATGTACAATATGTGGCAGCAGGGTGTGATCAGCGAGGAGGAGTACCGCAACGGTGCTGCGCAGCCCCTTGTGCTGGCCGAAGAGGACAGTGGCAAAAAGCCCAGCACCGTCACCTCCTACTTTACCGATGCGCTGTTCAACGAGGTCGTGCAGGACATCATGGCCAAGGAGGGCATCTCTGAGTCTGAGGCGCAGAAGCTGCTCTACACCGGCGGCTTTACCATCGAAGCAACAGTCAACACCAAGCTGCAGTCCCAGATGGAAAACCTGATGCTGAACACCGATGATGCTTACTTCCCGGCGGGCTGGCATGAGGAAGAGGTCACCTCCATCTCGGACGATGATGTGCAGGTGTTCAACGAGGACGGCACCCCCAAGACCCGTACCGGCGAGGACGGCACCGTCTACTATTACCGCAACGTGCGCACGCAGGCTGCCATGGTCACACTGGACTATGACGGCAACGTGCTGGCTATTGCGGGCGGCTTGGGCGAAAAGACCAAGAGCCTTTCCCTGAACCGCGCCTATAATGTGGAGCGGCAGACCGGTTCTACCATCAAGCCCATCGGCGCTTATGCGCTGGGCATTGAGTATGGTCTGGTCAACTGGTCCACCATGCTCAACAACTCCCCCCTGTACCAGAAGCAGGATATGATCATCCGGGACGAGGACTACTGCCGCAAGAACGGCCTGATGGGCCTCTCCGACAAGCAGCTCCGCGCTTACCCCAACGCATGGCGCAGCTGGCCGCGCAACTACGGCGGCAACTACGGCGATGGCAGCGATCTCCCGCTGTGGAACGGCCTTGCCCGCTCGCTGAACACCATCGCGGTGCGTGTGGGCGACCTTGTGGGCGCAAGCAATATCTTCAACTTCGTCTACAATACCTTACAACTGAATACGCTGGACCCCACCAACGACGTGGGTCTGGCGCAGATGGTCATGGGTAGCCAGACCAAGGGCGTTACCCCCATGGCACTGGCCGCAGCTTTCCAGATCTTCTATGATGGCGAGTACACCACCCCGCACCTGTACACCCGTGTGCTGGACCGGGACGGCAACATCTATCTGGAAAACAACGCCACCAGCTATCAGGCGCTGACCCCCGATACCGCTTATGTCATGAACCGCCTGCTGAAGAACGTTCTGTTCTCCAGCGTAGGTACTGCCAGCGGCCGCTATCCCAACTCCAACGGCATGGAAGCCTTTGGTAAGACCGGTACTGCCAGCGACGAAAAGGATCTGTGGTTCGTGGGCGGCACGCCCTACTATGTCACCGCTGTGTGGTGGGGCTACGATGCACCTTACGATATGACCAAGACCCTGTCTAAGCAGCAGGCCAAGACCCGCACCTGTGTGACCGCGTGGAAGGCGCTGATGGAGCAGGCACAGGCAGACCTGCCCTATAAGGCATTCCCCACCTCCGCAGGCGTGGTGGAGCGCCGCTACTGCACCCAGAGCGGCCTTCTGGCCGGTGCAGGCTGCCCGAGCACGGCTGTGGGCTACTACCGCGCCGATGACCTGCCCGATACCTGCACCTATTCCCATGCTGCCCCGCAGGCCGCTGCCCCTACCGAGAATACAGACGGCGCTGTGCCCACCCAGCCGGTCACTCCTACCGACACCAGTGCGCTGGATACGGAATAAGGGGAAAAATCGTACTTTTTTGCCCCTTTGCTGAAAAATCCGGCAAGGACAGGGCGCGCTTTACAAGACAAAACTGGACAAAGTGACAAAATAGCATCCGGGCTCTTGCATTGCAGGGGTTCGGATGCTATTATATTTTCTGCAAGAACACTTGTGTTTGAGAGGTGAACAAGTTGGAACGCCGTTTTTATCTGGTGGATGCGCAGGTGCTGCCGGAGGTCTTTCTCAAGGTGGTACGCGCCAAGGAGCTGCTGGCCAGCGGAGAAGCCCGCAGCATTTCGGCTGCGACCCGTGCGGTAGAGCTTTCGCGCAGTGCATTTTATAAGTATAAGGATTGTATCTTTGATTCCGAAAACGGCCGTGAGGTCATCACGGTCATGGCAACCCTGCGGGACGAGACCGGCGCGCTGCAAAGCCTTCTGGCAGGCATCAGCGCCGCAGGTGCCAGCATTGTGACCATCAACCAGTCCACCCCGGAAAACGGGGCTGCGCTGGTGGCGGTCACCATCCGCACCGATACCATGCAGATGTCCCCGGAGGAATTGACCGAAAAGCTTTCGCGCCAGCGCATGGTCGTGGGTGTGCGCTGTGGGTATAACCTGTAACAAAACAGGAAACGAGGGAAAGAGAGTATGGCTAAAATTGCAATTCTGGGCTTTGGCACGGTGGGCAGCGGCGTATACGAGGTGCTGTGCCGCAATGCTGCAAGTGTCTCCCGCCGGGCTGGCGAACCGGTGGAGGTAAAGTACATTCTGGACCCGAAGGATTTTACCGGCAACCCGGTGGAGCCTTTGGTGGTCAAGAATATCGACGTGATCCTGCAGGACCCGGAGATCCGGGTGGTGGTGGAGACCATCGGCGGCACCCGTTTTGCTTACCCCTACGTCAAGGCGTGTCTGGAAAGCGGCCGCAGCGTGTGCACCTCCAACAAGGAGATGGTGGCAACCTACGGCGCAGAGCTGCTGGCACTGGCCAAGGAGCACGACTGTGCTTTCCTGTTCGAGGCCTCTGTGGGCGGCGGTACGCCTATCATCACCCCCATGCACCAGTGTTTGGCGGCTAACGTCATCACCGAGGTGGAGGGCATCGTGAACGGTACCACCAACTTCATGCTCACCAAGATGGTACGGGAGGGCCTTGACTTTGAGGATGCGCTGCACATTGCGCAGGAGCTGGGCTACGCCGAGACCAAGGATCCCAGCGATGACGTGGACGGCCGCGACGCCTGCCGCAAGATCGCCATTCTGTCCTCCATGGTGTGCGGCCACCAGATCTACCCCCAGAACATCCCCACCCGGGGCATCCGGGCCATTACCGCCGCCGATGTGGCCAGTGCCGAAAAGTTGGGCTGCGTCATCAAGCTGATCGCATGGATGAAGCTTGGCAAGGATGGCAGCGTGGCCGCCGGTGTAGAGCCGTGTCTGGTGCCCAAGGCAAACCAGCTGGCCAGTGTGGACGACGTGTTCAACGCGGTGCTGGTCAAGGGCGATATGCTGGGCGATGTGGTGTTCTACGGCAAGGGCGCAGGCAAGCTGCCCACCGCCAGCGCTGTGGTGGCAGACGTGGTGGATGCCCTGAAAAACGGTGCACAGGTGCACGACAGCCTGTTCTGGCAGCCCGCAGACCCGGTGGACGGCATGCTCACCGACCCGGCTCCCGCTGCATATTATGTGCGTGTGGCGGGCATTGCACCTGCTGTGGTGGAAGCCATCTATGGCTACGGCAAGGTGGTGGATGAGCGGTACGAGGGTTGCGCCTACTTTGTGGAGCGCGCCGACGAGCGTGCGCTGGCAGAAGCCGCGCGCAAGGTGGAGGCCGTGGGCGGCAGCGTGAAGCTGGTGCTCAAGCGTCTGCCCGAGGAAGTGTAACGGAAAGGAACTGCGGCAATGAAGATCAAAGTTTCGGTCCCTGCCACCAGTGCCAACGTGGGCTCCGGCTTCGATGCGCTGGGTCTGGCAGTTACCCTGTACAACACGGTCACCTTTGAGGACAGCGAGGTGCTGGAGATCTCGGCATCGGATGGCACCCGCATCCCCCGGGGCGAGTCGAATCTCGTGTACCGCTCCGCCAAGGGTCTGTTCGAAAAAGTTGGCAAGCAGATCCCGCCCCTCAAGATCACCCAGACGAACCCCATCCCCATGGCGCGGGGTCTGGGCTCTTCTTCGGCCTGCATCATCGCGGGTCTGCTGGGCGCAAACCGGATGCTGGGCGATGTGCTCAACACGCAGGAGCTGCTCACGCTGGCAACTGCCATCGAGGGACACCCCGATAACGTGGCTCCGGCCCTGCTGGGCGGCCTGACCAGCAGCGTGTTTGAGGACGGCAAGGTGTATTCGGTCAAGCGGAACGTGGACGAAAGTCTCTGCTTTGCTGCCATCGTGCCGGACTACAAGCTGCTGACCGAAGCAGCCCGTGCGGCTCTGCCCAAGGAGGTATCCCATAAGGACGCGGTGTATAACCTGTCCCGTGCGGCGCTGGTGCCCGCAGCTTTCTGCGAGGGACGGCACGACCTGCTGGCCATTGCCACCGAGGATAAGCTGCACCAGCAGTACCGCATGCCCCTGATGCCCGGCTCCCGCGAGGTGTTCGATATGGCGCGGCTGTGCGGCGCAAAGGCCGTGTATGTCTCTGGTGCAGGCAGCACGGTCATGGCAGTGGCGGAAAAGGCCGAGGCCGAAAAGTTCTATTCCAAGCTGGAAAAAGGTCTGGAGCTGCTGGAAGGTCTGGACGGATGTGAAGCATTTACACTGTTGCAGCTGGATGCCGATAACACCGGCGCGACTGTGGAATGATAAACGGGTAAGGGAAGTGCAAGAACGCTTCCGCCCGGCAAGCCCCCGCAGACGCGGGGCGTAAAGAGGAGAGTGACAAGATATGGCGTTGATCGTACAGAAATTCGGCGGTTCCTCCGTAAAGGACCGTGACCGTATCTTCAACGTTGCGCGGATCGTGGCCAACACCCACAACGCGGGCAATGACGTAGTGGTGGTAGTTTCCGCACAGGGCGACACCACCGATGACCTGATCGCCAAGGCAGGGGAGATCACCCATAACCCCTCGGCGCGTGAGATGGATATGCTGCTGGCCTCCGGCGAGCAGATCAGCATCGCACTGCTGGCTATGGCGCTGAACGAGCTGGGTTGCCATGCCATCAGCCTGACCGGCTGGCAGGCTGGCTTCCGCACCGACCGTGCCTACACCAAGGCGCGCATCACCCGGCTGGAGACCGAGCGGATCTCCTCCGAGCTGGAGCGCAACCGCGTGGTGGTGGTGGCAGGCTTCCAGGGCTTGAACAAGCTGGACGACATCACCACGCTGGGACGCGGCGGCTCCGACACCAGTGCTGTGGCCATTGCTGCTGCCCTGCACGCTGACCGCTGCCAGATCTACACGGATGTGGAGGGCGTTTATACCGCCGACCCGCGCAAGGTGCGCAACACCCGCAAGCTGGAGGAGATCACCTTTGACGAGATGCTGGAGCTGGCATCTCTGGGCGCACAGGTGCTGAACAACCGCAGCGTGGAACTGGCCAAAAAGTACAATGTGGAGCTGGAGGTGCTCTCCAGCCTGAACCCCATCCCGGGTACGGTGGTTAAGGAGGTTACAAAGGACATGGAAGGTATGCTGATCAAGGGTGTTGCCAAGGACACCGATGTTGCTGTTATCACGATTCTCAACGTTCCCGATGAGCCGGGCATGAGCTTTAAGATCTTCGGCCTGCTGGCACAGAAGAACATCAACGTGGACATCATCCTGCAGTCCACCGGCCGCGACGGCAAGAAGGACATCAGCTTTACCTGTGCCGAGGGCGAAGCCGAGGTGGCCATGCGTGTGCTGAAAGAAAGCGCACACTTCAGCAATGTTAGTGTGGACACCACCTGCGCCAAGGTCTCCATCGTGGGTGCCGGTATGCAGAGCCACAGCGGCGTTGCTTCCAAGATGTTCGAGGCACTGTCCAACAACAATATCAACATCAAGATGATCTCCACCAGCGAGATCAAGATCTCCTGCATCATCGACCGTGCAGACGCCGACAAGGCTGTCAGCGCCATCCACGATATGCTGTTTGACTGATCTGCGTAAAATTTTTGCTTATGGCCTGTCTGCTCCCTGCCGGGGGCGGGCGGGTCATAATTTTTTTACACACGGCGGCGTTTACACAAATTGCAAAGGGGTGTATAATATAGTTTGAATCTGTGCGGCGCACCGGCGCTGCAACAACGCCGAAAAGGAGCCCGCCGCATGAGTGAACCCACCCGTACCTCCAGAGCGCCTGCCGATAAGCGCCTGACCTATCAACAATGGAAGCGCCGCAAAATGCTGCGGCTGGCCCGCAACTGGGTGCTGTTTCTGGCCGGCTGCGCTGCGGTGGTGGCGCTGCTGACCGGCGGCATCCTGTGGCTGCTGCCCAAGGTGCACGGTCTGCTGGCCGGGCCTAAAGTGTTTGCAGCCAGTGTGTACGACGGCACAGACTATGTATTCAACGCCGCAGATGCCCGGCTTACGCTGGTGAATGCCAACTTGCCCTATACCGCAGAGCCCGCCCCGCTGCTGGACACCGCCGATGAAACCACCGGGCAGCAGCTGGAGGCCGAAGCTGCCATGCAGTACCGCAGCATGGCCGCCGCCGCGCAGGCAGACGGCATCAGCCTGACCCTTGTGACGGGTTATCAGGACGCCGACACCCGGCAGGCGGCCTATGAAGCCCGGGTGCAGACCTACCGCGATAAGCGCAAGAGCGAGGAGGAAGCCGCCCGTCTGGCGGCTACCATCCAGCCCACCGCCAACGCCAACGAGCACGGCACCGGCTACGCGGCAGATATCCTCAGCGCGGACGACCCGCAGCAGAACACCGGCTTTGCCGAGACCCGCGCCTACGAGTGGCTTACGGCCTACGCGGCGGAATACGGCTTTATCCTGCGCTACCCGCAGGACCGGCAGGCCGCCACCGGCATCGTGTTCGAGCCGTGGCACTGGCGCTATGTAGGGGTGGAAAACGCCCTTGCCATCCGCGCCAGCGGCCTGAGCCTGGAAGAGTTCATCGCCCTGCAGCGGGCAGACTGAATCAAATGCTCTGTGCTGCGGCACAGAGAGAAGGGAATAACCATTGGAACGTACTCTCATTGCACCGGGCGTGCATCTTTCCTGCGACCCGGCTTCTAAATTCAACCGCTGCCGCATCAGCATCCACTTTGCTTTCCCGGCAGAGCGTAAAACGGCCACTGCCCATGCGCTTTTGCCGCTGGTGATGGAGCGCGGCTATGCGGACTGCCCGGATATGACCCGGCTGACCAAAAAGCTGGCAAAGCTCTACGGCGCAGACCTGACCGTGGACGCCCGTCCTATGGGCTGCAACCACAACCTCTGCGTCAGTGTGACCGGCATCAAGGATGCCTTTGCGCTGGAAGGCGAGGCGCTGACCACCGAGTACACAAAAATCGCGCTGGGTGCGGCCTTCCATCCCTATCTTGTGGATGGCTGCTTCGACCCGCAGGCCGTCAGCATTGAAAAGCAGATGCTGAAAAAAGGCCTTGAGGACGAGATCAACGATAAACGTATCTACTGCCTGCATCAGGCTAACCGGGAATTTTTTGGCGACAGCCCGGCGGGCGTGCGGCAGGAGGGCTATCTGGAAGAGGTGGACGGCCTTACCCCGGCCATGCTGACCGCTGTATATCACCAGATGCTGCGCACCGCCAACATCGAGCTGCTGGTGCTGGGCTGCGACGCTGCCCAGACCGCTGCCATCCGGGACGCTTTGCTGGCAGAGCTTGCCTGCATCGACCGCGCCCCGCTGCCGCTGGTGGAAAACATGGCCATGCCCGCCATTGCACCGGTGCACAAGACCGAAAACTATGATATGGTGCAGGCAAAGCTGTGTATGCTGTTCACGCTGGGACAACCCATGCAGCCGCAGCAGCTGGCAGCCGTGCGCCTTGCCATGGCGCTGTACGGCGGCAGCGTGACCAGCCGCCTGTTCCTCAACGTGCGGGAGCGGGACCATCTGTGCTACTACTGCTCCTCCTCCTTCCAGAGCTTTACCGGCAGTATGGCGGTGAACAGCGGCGTGGAGCACGCCGACGCCGCCCGCGCAGAGCAGGCGATTTTAAAGGAGCTTGCAGACCTGTGCACCGGCCCCATTACCGATGAGGAATTCGAGGACTGCCGCCGGGGCCTGCTCAGCGGCATGAACGGGGTAGAGGACAGCCTTGGCGGCATCGAAAGCTGGTACTACATCGAGGTGCTGCGCGCCGGTGCCAACAGCGCTGCGCCCATCCAGAGCCCGGAGCAGGCACGGAATGCCCTGCGCACTGTGACCAAGGACGAGGTGCGGGATATTCTGCGCCGCCTGACCCTCTCGGTCAGCTATCTGCTTACAAAGGAGGATGCTGCCCATGCCGCAGAATAACCAGACCCTGCTGGAAAAGACCGTGGCCGACCAGTGGCAGACCCTGCCCTCCGGCCTGACGGTGCTGGTGCGCCCCATGCCGGGCTATTCCAGTACTCACGTCATTTATGCCACCAAGTTCGGCTCCATCGACCGGGATTTCTGCCTGAATGGCCAAACGGTGCATCTGCCGGCGGGTGTGGCGCATTTTCTGGAGCACAAGATGTTCGAGGACGAGGACGGCGACGCTTTTGCCAAGTACGCAAAGACCGGTGCCAACGCCAACGCCTTTACCAGCTTTGACCGCACTTGCTACCTGTTCACGGCCACCCAGCAACTGGACGAAAGTCTGGATGTGCTGCTGGGCATGGTGGGGCACCCCTACTTTACCGAGCAGACCATCGCCAAGGAGCAGGGCATCATCGGGCAGGAGATCAAAATGTACGATGACAGCCCGGATTGGCGGCTCATCACCGGCCTGTTCGAGTGCCTGTACCACAGCCACCCCATCCGCAGCGACATCGCGGGCACGGTGGAAAGTATTGCCGAGATCACGCCCGCCATGCTGTACGACAGCTGCAAGGCCTTTTATGCCCCGGGCAATATGGTGCTGGCTGCTGCCGGTAACACCACCATGGAGCAGATCCTTGCCGCCTGTGAACGGCACGGCCTGATGGAGCCGCGCCCGGCAGAAAAGGTGCAGCGGCTGTGGACCCCGGAGCCTATGACCCTTGCCGCTACGGAAAAAACGCTGACCATGCCGGTTTCCAAGCCCTGCTTCGGCGTAGGCTTTAAGGAAGAGCCGCTGCCTGCGGACGATCTGCGCACCGAGGCGCTGTACGACCTTGTGCTCAGCTGCATCGTGGGCGGGATGTCGCCCCTGTACCGCCGCCTGTACGACGAGGGTCTTGTGAACCCCGGCTTTGGCGGGGAGGTGCTGCGGGTGGACGGCTGCTGCTGCATCCTGTTCACCGGCGAGAGCGATGTGCCGGACACCGTGCGCCAGCTGCTGCTGGACGAGATCGCCCGGGTGCGCGCCGCAGGTGTGGACAGGGAAGTGTTTACCCTGTGCAAGAACGAAAAGTACGGTCAGCTGATCGAAAATCTGGAAAACGTGGAGGACTCGGCCAGCCAGATGGCAGACTTTGCCCTCAGCGGCCAGACGGTGGCGCAACAGATCTCCATGCTGGCCGGGCTGACCGCAGAGGATGCGGACGCTGCTTTGCAGCACATCCTGTGCACCGACCGCATGGCCACCATGTACATCCTGCCGGATGGCACGGCGCAGGCAGCGGAAGAGGACGAGGAGGAAGAAGAATGAACTATCTGACAAATCTGGTGCAGTTCCCGGGTCTGGGGCTGAGTTTTCACCTGAACCGTGTGGCCTTTACCATCGGCGGGGTCAGCATCTACTGGTACGGTGTGTGCATCGCGGTGGGTCTGTGTCTGGCACTGGTCTTTGCCTTCCGGCACAGTCTGGAATTTGGCGTAGACCCGGACAGCATGGTGGACGTTATCCTCATCGGCGTGGTGCTGGGCATTATCAGCGCCCGCGCCTACTATGTGGCCATGGCACCGTTCCAGTACAATAGTATCTGGGAGATGATCGCCATCCGCGATGGCGGCCTTGCCATCTACGGCGGCATCATCGGCGGCTTTTTGTTCGGCGGCCTGGCCTGCAAGTGGCGGGGCGTGCCGGTACTGCCCATGTTCGACCTGACTGCTATGGGCTTTCTCATCGGGCAGGGCTGCGGCCGCTGGGGCAACTTCTTCAATCAGGAGGCCTTTGGCTGCAACACCACCCTGCCGTGGGGTATGTACAGCGAGGCCACCCGCGCTTACCTGATGAGCAGCACGGTCACGGTACCCAAGGGCGTGGTCATCGACCCCAACCTGCCGGTGCATCCCACCTTTTTGTATGAGAGCATCTGGTGCTTTGTGGGCTTCTTCCTGCTGTTCCGCTACATTAAAAAGCGCAAGTTCAACGGAGACATCACCCTGCGGTATCTGGTGTGGTACGGCGCGGGCCGTTTCTGGATCGAGGGTCTGCGCACCGACAGCCTGATGCTGGTACCCTCCATCGGGTTGCGGGCTTCCCAGCTGGTGGCAGGCATCGCCGTGGTGGCGGGCATTGCGGCAGAGGTGTACTTTACCCGGAAATTCAAGGGCAAGCCCCTGTTTGTGCCGCTGGCGCTGAACGCAGAAAACAAGGCAGCCAAAAAGAAGCTGGATGGCCCCATCTCCTTTGCAGGTAAGGACACCCAACTGCTGGCTTCCAGCCCGCGCAAACTGTTTTTGGAAAAGACCGAGGCCTATAATGCACAGGTGAAAGCCGCCATAGAGCAGGCCGGGCAGAAAAAAGCGTAAAAATCTGCGCAAAAGGGGAAATTTCCTCTTGCAATCCGGTTTGGTTTTTGCTATAATATTCTAGCCGCATGGTGTGGGCGCCTGAAATGGCCCGCAGTAAGGGTCTGCCTTTACGACCAGCGAGTACAACGAAAAGGAATGAACAAAATGTACGCAATCATTGTTACCGGCGGTAAGCAGTACCGCGTGGAGCAGGGCGACATCGTCTACATCGAAAAGCTGGACGTTGAGGCCGACTCCGAAGTGAAGTTTGATCAGGTTCTCGCTATTGGCGAGGAGGGTTCTGTGAAGGTTGGCGCTCCTGTTGTTGAGGGTGCTACCGTTTCTGCCAAGGTCATCAAGAATGGCAAGGGCAAGAAGCTGAACATCATCACCTATCGCGCAAAGAAGCACAGTGCTCGCCGTATGGGCCATCGTCAGCCCTACACCAAGGTTGAGATCACTGCGATCAACGGCTAAGGAGGTAAATTACAATGGCACATAAAAAGGGCGTAGGCAGCACCAAGAACGGCCGCGATTCCGCAGCACAGCGTCTGGGCACCAAGCGTGCAGACGGTCAGTTCGTTCTGGCCGGCAACATCCTGGTCCGTCAGCGTGGCACCCACATCATGCCGGGTGAGAACGTTGGCAAGGGCAGCGATGACACCCTGTTTGCTCTGGTGGACGGCACCGTCCGTTTCGAGCGCGTGGGCAAGAACGGCAAGAAGTGCAGCGTTAAGCAGTAACTTCTTTCTGAATAACTGCAATCGTAGAGCCGGACCCTCGTGGCCCGGCTCTTTTTGATGAAATAAGGCTATGCGTTCGTGTAGCGCTGTTTGCAAGCCTTTTCCCGGTCGGGGGAAGGTGGCACGAAGTGCCGGATGAGGGCGCTGAAACGCAAAGGCCTATAAAGCTAAGGAGGGGCTGTATGGCAGCACAGACTAACTTTATCGACATCGCCACGATATGGCTCCATGCGGGCAAGGGCGGCGATGGTGCGGTGAGCTTCCACCGCGAAAAATTCGTGGCCGCAGGCGGCCCGGACGGCGGCGACGGCGGCCGGGGCGGCGACATCATCTTTGTGGCGGACGATCATCTGTCCACCCTGATGGACTTCCGCTATAAGCGCAAGTATGTGGCCCCGGAGGGCGGCAAGGGCGGTGCAAGCCTGTGCCACGGCAAAAATGCCGAGAATCTGGTCATCAAGGTGCCGCTGGGCACCGTGATCAAGGATGCAGAGAGCGGCCTTGTTATCGCAGACCTGTCCGACCACACCCCGGTCACCATTGCTAAGGGTGGCCGCGGCGGCTACGGCAACGCACACTTTGCCACCCCCACCCGCCAGATCCCCAAGTTTGCAAAGCCCGGTATGCCCGGCGAGGATCTGCAGGTGACATTGGAACTGAAGCTGATCGCGGACGTGGGTCTGATCGGCTTCCCCAACGTGGGCAAGTCCACCCTCATCTCCACTATCAGCGCCGCCAAGCCCAAGATCGCCAACTACCACTTTACCACCCTTGTGCCCACGCTGGGCGTTGTGTCGGTGGGCGAGGGCGCAAGCTTTGTCTGCGCCGACATCCCCGGCCTGATCGAGGGTGCCAGCGAGGGCATTGGTCTGGGACACGATTTCCTGCGCCATGTGGAGCGCTGCCGTCTGCTGCTGCACGTCGTTGACGTTTCCGGCAGCGAGTGCCGCGACCCCATCGAGGACTTTGAAAAGATCAACGAGGAGCTGGCAAAGTTCAGCCCCGTGCTGGCCGAGCGCCCGCAGATCGTGGTGGGCAACAAGTGCGACCTTGCCACCGAGGAGCAGATCGAGACCTTCCGCCAGTATGTGGAGAGCAAAGGTCTGACCTTTGTGCCTATCTCTGCCGCCACCATGCAGGGCGTCAAGCAGCTGCCGGGGCTCGTGTACAACCGCCTCAAGGATATCCCGCAGGTGCCGGTGTTCACCCCCGAGTACAAAAAGCCGGAGGCCAAGAAGAACGGCCGCGACTTCACCATCCAGCGCATGGAAGCCCATGTGTGGAGCGTGGATGCCCCGTGGCTGGAGTATATTCTGGCCGGCAGCAACGTGGACGACTATGAGAGCCTGCAGTTCTTCCAGCGTCAGCTGGGCGAGAGCGGCATTCTGGACGCGCTGGTGCAGAAGGGCGTGGAAGAGAACGATACCATCCTCATCGGCGAGTATCAGTTCGACTATATCTTCTAAGGATAAAGCAGCATGAACGAATCAGAAAAAATCGACCCGCGGGAGCTCAGCCCGCTTGCGCTGGCCTTTGTAGGGGACAGCGTGCTGGAGCTGCTGGTGCGCCAGCGTCTGGTGGAGCACCACCGCCTTTCAGCCGGAAAGCTGAACGCCGAAAAGGTCAAGTATGTCTCTGCCAAGGCGCAGTTCCGGGAAGAGCAGCTGCTGGAGCCGCTGTTCACCGAGGACGAGCTGGCCGTATTCAAGCGCGGCCGCAACGCCAGCAAGGCCAGCGTAGCCAAGCACGCCTCCCCGGAGGAATACCGTGCTTCCACCGGCTTCGAGTGCCTGCTGGGCTGGCTGTACCTGAACGGACAGCTGGAGCGCGTGCACCAGCTGTTTGAGGTGCTGTGGCAGCAGTTTGACCCTGACCAGAAATAAGAATGCGAAAGCCCGCTGCTTTCCGCACTGGAAACCAGTGGTGGAGGGCAGCGGGCTTTGCTTGTTGGCATCTGTGGTCCGTCAGATGCCGCTTACGCCATCAGCGGCTGTTTTTTGCGTTGGTGGAACGGCTGTTGGTGGAGTTCTTGGCGCTCTCGTCATCGGCACCCTTGGTGTACTGGTTGGGGTGCTTGTGCTCGTTGGTGGTGCTGTTGGTGGTCTTGTTGCTGGTACGGTTAGAGGTCTGGTTCTTGCAATTGGTACTGCGGTTCTCACTGCGGTTTTCCATGGTGTGAATGCTCCTTTCGGTCGTTGCTGTGGGGGCGGGACCGCCCTCACAGTCCATAGTGTGGCCGCAGTCGGCGGCTTTATACATCCCATGGGAGGAAAAGAATATGCCTACGGAATATTTTGAGCAGCGGGAGCGTGCCCTGCTGGGCCAGCGGTACGAGCAGCTGTATGCCGCCCCGCAGCAGACGGCAGAGCGCGGCGTTACCGTGTCGGCGCTGCGCACCACGCCGGAGCAGTTTGCACAGAGGGCGGATTTTCAGCTGGAACCTTCGCCCTTCTGCAAAGCGGCTTTTGTGGTGCATCAGCCGGATTTTAAGCCCGGGCGGCATCCGTACCACCATGCGGGTGTGTTCTACTCGCAGGAGCCATCGGCCTCTTCGGCAGCGCCGCTGCTGGGGGTACAGCCGGGGATGCGGGTGCTGGACCTGTGCGCCGCGCCCGGCGGCAAAAGCAGCCAGCTGGCGGCGGCACTGCAGGGACGCGGTGTGCTGGTGAGCAACGAGTATGTGGCTGCGCGCGCCGAAATTTTAAAAAGCAACCTTGAGCGTATGGGCGTTTCCAACGCCGTAGTGCTCAACGAGCCCCCCGCCCGCATTGCCGAGGCACTGCCGGAGTTTTTCGACCGGGTGCTGGTGGACGCGCCCTGCTCCGGCGAGGGAATGTTCCGCAAGGAGCCGGTGGCGCTGCAACAGCACTGCGAGGCACTGGTAAAGCAGTGCGCAGAGCTGGGCGCGCAGATTCTGGACTGTGCCGCAGCAGCACTGGCTCCCGGCGGGCAGCTGGTGTACTCCACCTGTACCTTTGCGCCGGAGGAGGACGAAGGGCAGGTAGCAGCTTTTTTGCAGCGCCACCCGGAGTTTGCACTGGCCGATGTGCTGGGCAACGTGGGCTACACCTTTGGCAGCGCAGGCGAGGAGAACCGCACCGGCGGTCTGCCGCTGGACGTGAGCAAGGTGCGCCGTATCTGGCCCTGCCAGGGCGGCGAAGGGCACTTTATGGCCCGGCTGGTCAAGGCCGGTACGCTCCGCACCCTGCCGCCGGAGGGAGAATACACCCCGGAGGAGCAGCTCTGGCTTGCCGCCGCTGCCGAGGCGGGCAAAAAAGGCAAGGGCAAGGCAAAGCCCGCTAAGGCGGCAGATGCCCGCAGCGCCCGCCGTGCGGACAGCCGCGCCTGCCGGGATGCCGTGCAGGGCACGAGCCGCCGCACCCGGGACACCGGGGCAGGGGAGGCTACCCCGGCGCAGAGCCTTGCAGCATGGCAGGAGTTTGCCCGGCAGTATTTCCCCGCGTTGGCGCAGCGCCCGGCTGTGGTGCACGGCGGCGGGGTGCTGCTGCCGGTGGCTTTTCCGCAGACGGGGCTTCATGTGCTGCGGGCGGGGGTGTTCGTGGGCAGTGTGCAGAAGGGACGCTTTGTGCCGGAGCATCATCTGTTTACGGCCTTTGGCAGCCTGTGCACGAACTGCGAGCAGCTGACCCTTGCCGACTGCCGCTGCACCGAGTATCTCTCCGGCCGCGAGGTGGAAGCCTGCACGGCAGCGGACGGCTGGTGCTGCGTGACCGTGGACGGCTGGCCGCTGGGCGGCGGCAAGGTGTCCGGCGGGCGGGTGAAAAACCACTATCCCAAGGCACTGCGGCTGCTGTAAACCGCAGATTTACACGCATCCGGGCGAAAATCGGGCTTTTCAGGCTTGAACGCGCCGGTGGATTGTGCTAAAATAATAGAGTTAGATTTTGTGTGCTGCCACAAGCGGGCGACCACAGCCCGTCTGCCCGCAGGCGGAGATACCGATAAATTTAGGAGGCTCTTTCCCATGTCTGGACATAGCAAATGGAACAACATTAAGCGCAAGAAGGAAAAGACTGACGGCGCCCGCGCCAAGGTCTTTACCAAGATCGGCCGCGAGATCAGCGTTGCCGTCCGTGACGGTGGCCCCAACCCGGCTTCCAACAGCAAGCTGGCAGATCTGATTGCCAAGGCAAAGCGCATGAGCGTGCCCAACGATAACATCCAGCGTATCATCAAGAAGGCCGAGGGCGGCGACAAGACCGAGTTCGAGGCTATCACCTACGAGGGCTACGGCCCCGGCGGCGTGGCAGTCATGGTGGAGACCCTGACCGACAACCGCAACCGCACCGCTGCCGACCTGCGCCACTACTTCGATAAGAACGGCGGCAATCTGGGCGCTATGGGCTGCGTGGCCTTCCTGTTCAACCAGAAGGGCGTCATCGACATCTCTCTGGAGGATAAGGACGCCGACGAGGCCATGATGGACGCTCTGGATGCCGGTGCCGAGGACTTTGATGCCAGCGAGGATGCAGCCGAGGTCACCACTGATCCCGAGAACTACTCCGCTGTGGTCAAGGCTCTGGAGGAGAAGGGCTACGAGATCCTGTCCGACGATCTGGCCATGGTGCCCATGACCACCACCCGTCTGACCGACCCCGATCAGCTGAAGCTGATGGGCAAGCTGCTGGATTCTCTGGAGGATAACGATGACGTCCAGAACGTCTGGCACAGCCTGGAGAACGAAGAGGATCTGCCGGAATAAGCTTCCGCAAGGCTCTTTGCTCCTGAAATAAAACGATAAAAAGCCGCTTTTTGTGCTGCAAGGCACGAAAGGCGGCTTTTGTCTGCTATTCTTGCATGGCGTGTGGATAAGGGTTTCTTCTGGCATCAGAAAAATCGTACTCTGCACGCATATCCTCATCGGAGAATGGATTTTCCGAAGGAGTGACAGTGGCTTTATCGTTCATAGTGCGTCCACAGACTGAGGATCTTAACAGTCTGCTCTTTTTCATAGACCTGATAAACAAGGCGGTGCTGGACGTTGATGCGGCGGCTGTATGCACCGTTCAGATCACCCACCAGCTTTTCGTACGGGGGAGGGTTCCGGAACGGATCAACACGGATGATTTCAATGAGTGCCTTTGCCTTTTCGTCCAGATGAGCAGACTTCAGTTTTGGTACGTCCTTTGCAGCGGTTTTGGTATAAAGGATTTTGTACATTTACCACTCCACCGCCGTTTCGTCTACGCAGTCTGCGAGGGGAGTGGCGATTCCGTCCATGATCTTTTCGCGCATACCCGGTGCAGAGACCAGATACAGCGTTTCCATGATGCCGCTGTAATCTTCTTCAGACAGCAGTACGGCATTGCCGTCCTTGGTGGTGATGTTGACGGGCTGGTTGTATTTAATGGTCTGCTCTACATAGTCAAAGGCATTTTTACGGAAATTCGTGATATTTGTAGTGGTCATCGTAGAATCACCCCTTTCATGTACAGTATAGCGTACGCTTGTAAGAATGTCAATATGCGTTCGGCAATCGAAACATGACACACGGTCACCCCTGTGCCAGCGCCTTACCTTTTGCGTAGTAGCGCTGCATTTCTTCCCGGGGAACCATGTTTCCGCCGGTGGCCCAGACCAGATGGGTGGCGTTTGCCAGAGCGCCGACGGGTAGAGTTGCATCGGTGTATGTACCAAGCAGCTGCCCGGGCTGGGTGAGCACCGGGCCGTACATTCCCGCCAGAGCGCTGGGTTCAAGGTAAAGAGCCTCGGCGTCTGCCAGCTGCGCCAGAAGGGTGTACATTCGCTCGTCTTGCAGGGTGTAGCAGCCGCTCATAAAGGGACGCATCAGCCCGCCAACAAAGCCGGAGGCGCGCCCCACGGCAAGACCATCGGCGGCGGTGCGGTTGTCGATGCCAAAGTCCTGCACGCAAATGCTGTTGTTTTCGCCGGTAGCCATGCCCAGCATCATGCAGGGGGAGTGGGTGGGCTCGGCAAAGAAGCAATGTGCGGCATCGCCGAACAGCATCTTCAGGCCAAAGGCCACGCCGCCGGGGCCGCCGCCCACACCGCAGGGCAGATAGGCAAAGAGCGGATGCTCCGCATCCACGGTGACGCCCTGTGCGTCCAGCTGCTTTTTCAGCCGCAGGGCAGCCACAGCATAGCCCAGAAAGAGGGTCTTGGAGTTTTCGTCATCCACAAAGTGGCAGTAGGGGTCGCCCGCCGCCAGCTTGCGCCCCTCGGTCACGGCGATGCTGTAATCGGAGGCGTACTCTACCACCTTGACGCCCCGGCTGCGGAGCAGGTCTTTTTTCCACTGCCGCGCGTCAGCGGACATGTGCACAGTGACCTGAAAACCCAGCTTCGCGCTCATGATACCGATGGACAGCCCCAGATTGCCGGTGGAGCCCACCGCAATGGAGTATTGCGAGAACAGCTTGCGGAAGCACTCTTCAGCCAGAACGGCGTAGTTATCGGTAAGGTGCAGCATCCCGCTTTGCAGGGCAATGTCCTCGGCAGTTTTCAGCACCTCGTAAATACCGCCCCGGGCTTTGATGGAGCCGGAAATGGGCAGATGACTGTCCAGTTTGACCCATACCTGCCCGGCGATGCGGGTGCCGCTGCGCTCTTCCAACACTTGCTGCATCCGGGGGATAGGCTGAACAGGAGACTCGATGATGCCGCCGGTCGCAGCGGTCTCGGGAAAGACGGCGGCAAGGTAGGGCGCAAACCGCTCCAGCCGTGCGGCGGCGTCCTCGATATCGGCAAGGGTCAGCGGGCAGGCAGCCGCAGCCTGTGCAAAGGGCAGCTTGTCCGGGTTTACCCATGCAGTCTCCTTCAGGGCGCAGAGGTCGGAGACCACGGGGTATGCCGCGATCCAATCGGCAACGGAACGCCCGGCAATGCACTTGGTAGGTGAAACCATAGCGGGTCCTCCTTTATATATAGAACCAGATGGTGCGCCCGGCGGTTTTCGCGGGGCGCTGCGTGCCTTGAATATAAAGGTTTTTACAGGAATTGTCAACCGGAACCGGTTACCTTGTGCAGGGCGGGACGGTGCGCTGTGATTTCGGCGGTCACCGGCTGCTGTACGGTAGGCAAAGGCAGTGCAGGGAATCGTTGGCAAGAGAGCAGCACACTGCCCAAAAACCTTGTTAAAAAACTGGCATTTTGCCATTTTTGTTTAAAGTATACAAGAATAAACACAAAAAATTGGCATTGCGCGTATTGCTATTTCGTAACTGATATATTAGAATATAAGCAAGAAGAACGTGCAGGCGTACTGCGCGTGCCATAAGATAAAAAACGACAGGAGGAACTTCTCTATGCCTATGAAAATGGGTTGGCGCTGGTATGGCGAGGGCAACGACCCCGTCACCCTGAGCGACATCAAGCAGATCCCCGGCGTGACCAGCATCGTCTGGGCACTGCACAACAAGATGCCCGGCGAGATCTGGGAAATCGACGAGATCCAGAAGGTTGCAGACCAGATCCACGCCTACGGCTTTGATATGGATGTTGTCGAGTCCGTCAACGTCCACGACGATATCAAGATCGGTCTGCCCACCCGCGACCAGTATATCGAGAACTACAAGCAGTGCATCCGCAACCTGTCCAAGTTCGGCGTCAAGGTCATCTGCTACAACTTCATGCCCATCTTCGACTGGACCCGCACCGACCTGTTCCACCCGGTAGGCGACGGCTCCACCGCACTGTTCTACGAGAAGGATAAGATCAAGGGCGATTACAAGGCGATGGCCGAGTACATCATGTCCTTCACCGAGAAGTACAACATGACCTTCCCCGGCTGGGAGCCGGAGCGTATGGCAAAGCTGGATGAGCTGTTCAAGGCCTATGCCCCTGTTACCAAGGAGAAACTGTGGGAGAACCTGAAGTACTTCCTCGAAGCTCTGATGCCCACCTGCCACGAGTGCGACATCAAGATGGCCATCCACATGGACGATCCTCCTTGGGATATCTTCGGTCTGCCCCGTCTGCTGGTGGACGAGCCCAGCATCGACCGCTTCCTGAAGATGGTGGACGATCCGTACAACTGCCTGACCCTGTGCACCGGCAGCCTGAACGCAAACCCCAACAACAACTGTGCCGAGATCATCCGCAAGCACTGCGACCGCATTGCTTTCGGTCACGTCCGCAACATCCACCACTTCCCCAACGGTGACTTCTCTGAGGCTGCGCACCGCGACTGCTGCGGCGAGACCGGCATCATTGAGGTAATGCGCGCTTACCATGACTGCGGCTTTGAGGGCTACATCCGCCCCGACCACGGCCGTCAGCTGTGGGAGGAAGGCCCCGGCGTCTGCCGCCCCGGCTATGGCAAGTATGACCGTGCTCTGGGCATCCAGTATATGCTGGGTATCTGGGATCTGCTGGACCGTCTGGATGAAGAAAAGAAGGGCTGATGATTATGAAGCTGTCTGATATCAAAAACGGCAATCTGTCCGCCGAGTGGGCAGAAAAGGGCTACGAGCTGCCCAAATTCGACATTGAGGCCGTCAAGGCCAAGACCCACGCCGAGCCCACTTGGGTGCACTTCGGCGCAGGCAACATCTTCCGTGCTTTCCCCGCTGCCGTGCTGAACGATGCACTGAACAGCGGCAAGTACGACCGCGGTGTCATCGTGGCTGAGAGCTTTGACTACGAGATCATTGACAAGGCTTACCAGCCCTACGATAACCTGAGCCTGCTGGTCTGCCTGAAGTCTACCGGCGAGATCGAGAAGAAGGTCATCGCCTCCGTCACTGAGAGCCTGAAGGCTGATTATTCCTTCGGCGCTGACTGGGCACGTCTGGTGGAGATCTTCCAGAACCCCAGCCTGCAGATGATCTCCTTCACCATCACCGAGAAGGGCTACGGCGTTGCTCCCGCTGATCTGGAGCGCGGCCTGACCCCCGTGCTGGCTATGGGTAAGGTCACTGCTCTGCTGTACGAGCGCTTCAAGGCCGGTAAGCTGCCCCTGACCGTGCAGAGCATGGATAATTGCTCCCACAACGGCGATAAGGTCAAGACCGCTGTCCACGCCTACGCATCCAAGTGGGTGGAGCAGGGTCTGGTGCCCGCCGAGTTCCTGGCCTATGTGCAGGACGAGACCAAGATTACCTTCCCCTGGAGCATGATCGATAAGATCACCCCGCGCCCGGACGCAAAGGTGCAGGAGATGCTGGCAAAGGATGGCTTTGAGGATAACTACACCATCGTGACCGAGAAGCACACCTTCACCGCTCCCTTCGTCAACGCTGAGGAGACCCAGTACCTGTGCATCGAGGACCACTACACCAATGGCCGTCCTCCGCTGGAACTGGGCGGTGTGCTGTACTGCGACCGCGAGACCGTGGACAAGATCGAGAAGATGAAGGTCTGCACCTGCCTGAACCCCCTGCACACTGCCATGTCCATCTATGGCTGCATGCTGGGTTACAACCTCATCTCTGCCGAGATGGCAGACGAGGATCTGCGCTCCTTTATCCAGAAGATCGGCTATATCGAGGCTATGCCCGTCGTCGTTGATCCCGGCGTGCTGAACCCCTACGAGTTCATCGGCGCTGTCATCAACCGCCGTCTGCCCAACCCCTTCATGCCCGATGCGCCCCAGCGTATCGCTACCGATACCTCCCAGAAGCTGGCGATCCGCTTCGGCGAGACCATCAAGGCTTACGAGGAGCGCGGTCTGGACAAGTCCAACCTCGTGCTGATCCCGCTGGTGCTGGCAGGCTATGCCCGCTACCTGAAGGGCATCGACGACAACGGCCAGCCCTTCGAGATCTCTCCCGATCCGCTGCTGGCTGAGCTGCAGGCCATCGTCAACCCCTTGGAGGTCAAGGAAGGTGAGCAGGACTTCAGCTGCCTGAAGGCTCTGTACAGCCGTGCCGACGTGTTCGGTGTGGACCTGTATGCCGTTGGTCTGGGCGAAAAGATCGAGGGCATGGTCAAGGAGCTGTACGCCGGTAACGGCGCAGTGCGCAAGACCCTGCACAAGTACACTCTGGCCCGCTAAAATGTTATAACGCTATTTCCGTGACCCACGCTGCGCTTTTGCTTTGCCGCAGCGTGGGTTTTTGTTTTGTAAAAATTGTTATGTAAAATGGAAACCCGGAGCGTCCACAGACGATCCGGGTTTCCGAATAAATCATAATTCTTCCGCGATTCATGCGCAGAGCAAAGCGGAGCGCATTAAAAATCGTTCCGGTGCCCTTATTTCCGGCAGTCGTGCAGGCTGGCGGCGGGCAGGGCGCTGCCCAGCAGACTCCATGCGGCATCCATGCTTTCGTTCAGCAGATAGGCCTGATTCTTCTGGACGTAGATGTACACCGCCTCCTTCGTGCGGTAGGCGCAGTACACGGTGTTCCAAGTGTAGCGGTTGGTGGGCTCGGCTTTGTTCTGCTCACCGGCCATCCAGACCGAAAGCCCGGCGGCGTCCAGTTCCAGCCGGTAGAAGGGGCGGGGCAGACCCAGCTTTTTGATCTGCTTGGAGAGGTTAGCAAAGAAGGTACCGAAGTATACGGCGGGCAGACCGATGGCTACGATGGCCAGCACGGCGGTCAGCAGCCCGGCACCCTCCCGCTTGCCGATCTGGCTCAGGCAGATGCCGGCGCACACCAGCAGAATGGCGGTGAACACCGCCGGACGCTGCCAGCCCTTGTTGTGGCGCAGCAGGTCAAAGGTTGCAAAATCGTGAAAGCTTTTTTCGTCCATCTGAACGGAAACGCAAACATTCTGGGTCATAAAGTTACCCTCCTTTTTGGGCATAGTACCACATTTACCGGCAAGAAGCAAGCAAAAGATGCACCGGCGGCTGTGCATCCGGCTTGCAAACCGCCCGCAAGGCGTGGTAAAATAAGATATTATCCAACGAAAAAAGGGGGAAGCCTTGCATGGAAAAGCGCAACTGGAAGCGCAGCGTTACGCTCAAGCAGCGCATGGTGCTGTGTCTGGCAGCCTTTTTTGCGGCCTTTGCATTACAGCTTGCCCTGAACGGCTATCAGGCACGGGCGGTGCAGCAGGTACAGGACGACCAGATGAGCAACTTTAATGCCATCAGCCGCTTTCAGGGCGGCGTGGAAAGCTCCATCAGCATTCTGGAAGCTTACCGCTGGGAGAACGGCGAGACCGAGGAAATGCTGGAAAAGCTACGGGCGGCCTGCTCTACCAGCAACGCATGGCTGTGGCGCATCCGATCCAATATGGACGGCTTGCAGAATGTCAGTGATGAACAGTGGGTGCTGTACGGTGCGGTGGAGACCACCTACGGCAGCTACAACACCCTGCTGGAGGAGCTGGAGAGCTACCTTTCCAGCGGACAGGATGCAAAGGCATCCCAGCTGTACTATAACAAGGTGTCGGTCTGCGGCGGGTATCTGAGCCAGTACACCATGCAGCTGCTGAAAGCCTCGATCCTGGATGCTCAGACTACTTACACCGAGATCTCGGAGCTGGGCGAACGGATCGCCCTGATGCAGATCGTGGTGGTGGCACTGTGCGTGGCGCTGGGCTGTGCCTCCGGTCTGATGGTCATGCAGCTGCTGACCCCGGTGTCTCAGATGATCGAGGCCTCCCGTGCCATCAGTCGCAGCCAGTTCGACACCCCGGACATCCCGCTGCCCAAGCAGCCGGAGATCGGACAGCTGGCGGAGTCTTTCAACCGCATGAAGCACTCCATGGCGCAGCAGGTGAGTACCTTACAGGAGAAAAACGAGATCGAGCGGGAGCTGCACCGCCAAAAGACCGAGGCGCTGGAACTGCAGAACCGCATGGAGCGCAGCCGGTTGCAGCAGCTGCGCAGCCAGATCGACCCGCATTTTCTGTTCAACACCCTGAACGTCATCCAGCAGATGGCGGGCACAGAGTCCGCCTACCGCACGCAGGCGCTCATCATGGCGCTTTCCCATCTGCTGCGTTACAGCCTGATGAGCAACGATGAGCAGGTGCCCCTCTCCCGGGAGGTGCGCGTTGTGGATGAATATTACTCCATCTACCATGTGCGCTTTGGCGACCGGGTGCAGATGCAGTGGGCGTTCTCGGATTCGCTGGATCTGACCGAGACCATGGTGCCATCCTTTATCTTGCAGCCCATCGTCGAAAACGCTTTCAAGCACGGCATCTGCCCCAAGGAAGAGGGCGGCGTGGTGCGCATCCGAATGATCCCTCTGCGGGAAAAAGGTCTGCTGTGCATCCGGGTACTGGACAACGGTATGGGCATTGAGCCAGAGCAGCTGCAGCAGCTGCGCACGGCACTGGAGCAGCCCGCACCCCGCTGGGAACATATCGGTATTTATAACGTGGCCGCCCGCCTGCGGCTGCTGGATGCCCGCTGCCGGGTGGTGGTGCGCTCCCGGCCGGGGCGGGGAACTGCGGTGATCCTGTATCTGCCGCTGGTGGAGAATGAGGAGGAATTTGAGGAATGATTCGTCTGTTGATCGCGGATGACGAGAGGATGGAGCGGGAGGCGCTGGCGGATATCGTCATGCGCCGGTTCGAGCATGAGGTGACGGTGGAGATGGCGGAAAACGGCCGCAAAGCCGCCGATACCGCTGTGCTCTGGGAAGCAGACCTGATTTTGATGGACATCGAGATGCCGGGCATGAACGGCTTGGATGCCGCCCGCGCGGTGCTGGAACAGCGCCCGGAGTGCAAGGTGATCTTTATCACGGCATACAGCCTGTTTCAGTACGCCCATGAGGCGGTGCATCTGGGTGCCTGCGACTATCTGCTGAAGCCGGTGGACCCGGACGAGACCGAGGCCGCCATCCGCCGCGCTATCCGGCAAATTGAAGCCGGCCGCCGCTTGGCCGAGCTGGCAGCGGTAGAACCGGAAGCCGCTTCGGAGCAGGAGACCGACCCCGCCGGGGAAGGGGAGAGCGACCGCAACGCACTGGTGATGGATCATGTGCGCAAGTATATGGAAGATAACTATATGGCCGACCTCTCGCTGGACAGCGTGAGCGAAATTTTGCACATCAGCCCGGCGTATCTTTCGGCACAGTTCAAAAAGTATCAGAAGATGAACTTTCTGGACTGCCTGACCGAACTGCGCATCAACGCCGCCAAGGAGCTGCTGGCCGACCCCTTCCGCTCCGCAGCGGAGGTGGCCTCCATGGTGGGCTACGAGGACGCCAGCTACTTTGCCCGTGCCTTTAAAAAGCGCACCGGCATGACCCCCACCCAGTACCGGAAGGAAGCGGCAAAGGCAGCCCGGGAGGCGCGGCTGTGACCCGCCGTCAGCTGCTGCGTCTGCTTACGGCAGCCCCGGCACTGGCAGTTACAGGCTGCACGGCGCAGTCTGCTTCTTCACAGCAGGAGAAGCCGCTCATTCTGCGCTATGCGGAGAACCAGCCGGAGGACTACCCCACCAGCAAGGCCGCAAAGGCCTTTGCGGAGCTTGTGGCGCAGCGCACGGGCGGCCGGGTAAAGGTGCTGGTTTACAGCGGGGCAGAGCTGGGCGCAGAGCAGAGCGTCATCCAGCAGATGCAGTTTGGCGGGGTGGATTTTTCCCGCGTGTCCCTGAGCCAGCTGGCAGAGTACGAGCCGGAGCTCAGCGTGTTGCAGCTGCCTTACCTGTACAGCGATGCCCAGCAGATGTGGCGGGTGCTGGACGGCAGCATCGGGGACGAGTTTCTGGCCATGCTGGACGGGATGGACTTAGTAGGGCTTTCGTGGTTCGACGCCGGTGTGCGCAGCTTCTACACCCGGGAAAAGGTGACCGGACTGGACGATTTGCAGGGATTGACCATCCGGGTGCAGGAGTCGGACATGATGAGCGACATGATCACCGCGTTGGGCGCAAAGCCGGCGCAGGTGGTGTACAGCAAGGTATATGCCGCCCTGCATAATGCCGAGATCGACGGGGCAGAGAACAACTGGCCCAGCTACGAGGTGATGGGACACTACGAGGTGGCACCCTTTTTCCTGAAGGACGAGCACACCCGGGTGCCGGAGGTGCAGCTGGCCAGCCCGGCGGTGATGGAAAAGCTTGCCGCGCTGGACGAAAGCTTCCCGGAGGTGATCCGCGCCTGCGCCCGGGAGAGCGCGCAGACAGAGCGGGAGCTCTGGGCGCGGCGGGAGGCGAACGCAGAGCAGAATATGCGCAAGCGGGGCATCTGCGTCACCGAGCTGGACGATGCCGAAAAGGCCCGCTTCCGCGCAGCGGTGCAGCCCATGTATGATGAATTCTCTGCCCAGCAGGAGCTGATCGACCGGATACAGAAAAGCTGAAAAAGACACCCCGAAAAGTGCCCGGACGGACATTTTTCGGGGTGTTATTTTTGTCATAAATACAGGAATGTATCCAACTGGTCGGCATTGTTGCACAAACAGAATGGAAGGCGATTGTGCAATATGGCAAAAACAATCTTGACATTCTTTCGAAAAACAGGACATTTTTCGAAAGCCCTTGTTTCATTTCGGAAAATTTGCTAAAGTGTGTACAGTCAATGAACGAAAGCTCCGGCACCTGTGCGCCCGGAGAATTTCACAATTATTTTAAGGAGGACGATTCCTATGAAAATGATCTCTCGTCGTAGCTTTATGGCCGTTGCCGGTGCAGCTACCGCTGCTGTTGCTCTGACCGCCTGCGGTGGTTCCAAGAGCGGCTCCACTTCTACCGCTGCTTCCACCTCTACCGCAGCTTCTTCTGCTGCTGCCGGTGATGCAGCTGCTGCTGCCAGCGATCCCAAGGTGACTCTGGTCTACGCCGAGGTCAACCCGCTGGATACCATCGTTGGCCAGACCGGTTCTCACTTCAAGGAGAAGGTCGAGGAGCTGAGCGGCGGTTCTGTGGTCGTTGACGTGCAGGCTTCCGGTGTTCTGGGCTCTGAGAACGATGTTCTGGACGCTATTCTGGGCGGCTCTACCTCCATCGACATCAGCCGTATCTCTGCTTTCGCTCTGACCAGCTACGGCTGCAACAAGTCTAAGCTCCTGTCCATCCCCTTCACCTTCAACAACCGCGCTCACTTCTGGAACTTTGCCAACAGTGATCTGGCTCCTGAGTTTCTGAACGAGCCCCAGGAGCTGGGCCTGCCCGTTCGCGGCCTGTTCTACGGCGAGGAGGGCTTCCGTCACTTCTTCACCGTCAAGCCCGTTGCTGCTATCGGCGATCTGAAGGGCATGAAGCTGCGTGTGTCCAACGACCCCGTTATGAACGGCATGGTCGAGGGTCTGGGCGCTAACCCCACCGTCGTTGCTTTCGGCGAGCTGTACAGCGCACTGCAGACCGGCGTTGTGGATGGCGCTGAGCAGCCCATCGCAAACTACAAGTCCAACGCTTTCCCCGAGGTTGCGAACAACCTGATCCTGGACGGCCACACTCTGGGCGCTGTGCAGGCTGTCATCACCGACAACGCATGGGGCAAGCTGACCGCTAACCAGCAGGCTGCTGTTATGGCTGCTGCTGCCGACACCCAGAAGTTCAACGCTGACCTGTCTGAGACCGCTGAGAACAAGGTTCTGGACGAACTGCGTTCCTCCGGCTGCAACGTTGTGGATGTGGACGACAAGACTCCTTGGCAGGAAGCTTGCGCTAAGGTCATCAAGGACAACACCTCTGATCAGGCTGAGCTGTACCAGAAGCTGCTGGACATGAAGGCATAAGCTGGCTTTCCATCCGATCCAAGTAGTACATTGCCCGGCGGGGGCCCACGGGAATACGCCCGCAGGCTTCGCCGGGCTTTTATATGGAGGAATTTCTATGCCGAAAATCTTTACCACTCTGGATAAGATCAGACCGGCGTACGACATTACCTACAAGGTGGTTCTGTTCATCTGCAAGATCCTGCTGATCGCAGATATCCTCATTACCACGATGTCGGTCATTGGCCGTTACGTCCCCTTTATCCCGGACCCCTCCTGGTCTGAGGAGGTCGTTCTGACCTGCATGAGCTACATGGCTGTGCTGAGCGCTGCACTGGCCATCCGCCGCGGCGCACATATTCGCATGACTGCCTTTGATATGTACCTGCCCAAGAAAGTGGTCAAGGCGCTGGACATCCTGTCCGACGTTGCCGTGATGATCCTTGGTGTGGTCATGATGATGGTCGGCTGGAACTACGCCACTACGCTGGGCGGCCGTGGCTTCTATGTTTCCATGCCGTGGCTGAGCCGCTTCTGGATGTACTTCCCGGTGCCGCTGGCCGGTGTTGCCATGATCATCTTCGAGCTTGAGTCTCTGTACAACCATATCAAGAGCTTTTTTGTAAAGGAGGAAATGTAATATGACAGTTCAGACACTGGCAATCATTGTCCTTCTTGTCAGCTTCTTTGTTATGATCTTCCTGCGCTTCCCCATTGCATACGCCGTTGGCCTGTCCAGCGTGCTGTGCATGCTGGTGCAGGGTCAGGCACTGACCGACGTCTGCCGCCTGATGGTCAAGGGCATTTCTTCCTTCAGCCTGATGGCAGTGCCGTTCTTCATCACCATGGGCGTGCTCATGGGTTCCGGCGGCATCTCTGAAAAGCTGATCGCACTGGCTGACGCCTGCGTGGGCTGGATGCGCGGCGGCATGGCCATGGTCAACATCGTGGCTTCCTACTTCTTCGGTGGTATTTCCGGTTCTGCCTCCGCCGATACTGCCTCCATCGGCTCTATCATGATCCCCATGATGGTGGATCAGGGCTACGGCGCAGACTTCTCCACCGCTGTTACCATCACCTCCTCCTGCGAGGGTCTGCTGGTTCCCCCCAGCCATAACATGGTCATCTACGCTACCACTGCCGGTGGTATCTCCGTGGGCAGCCTGTTCCTGGCCGGCTACCTGCCCGGCGCTCTGCTGGCCATCGTGCTGATGATCGGCTCCTACATCATCTCCGTCAAGCGCAACTACCCCAAGGGCGATGCGTTCAGCATCAAGCGCTTTATCAAGCAGCTGGGTACCTCCATCTGGGCACTGGCCGCTGTTATCATCGTGGTGTTCGGCGTTGTCGGCGGTGTGTTTACCGCTACCGAGTCTGCTGCTATCGCCGTTATCTACTCTCTGCTCGTTTCTGTGTTCGTCTATAAGGGTCTGGACTGGAAGGGCGTGTGGCACGCTCTGGACGAGTGCGTCAACACCCTGTCCATCGTGCTGATCCTGATCGCTACCTCCGCAGTGTTCGGCAACTGCCTGACCATGCTGCACGTTCCTGATCTGGCAGCAACCGCCATCACCGACCTCACCGATAACCCCTACATCATTGCACTGCTCATCGACCTGATCCTGCTGGTGCTGGGCATGATCATGGATATGGCTCCCATCATCCTGATTGCTACCCCCATCCTGCTGCCCATCGCCACCTCCATCGGCATCGATCCCATCCAGTTCGGCATCATCGTGGTTCTGAACTGCGGCATCGGTCTGCTCACCCCTCCCGTTGGCTCCGTTCTGTTCATCGGCTCTGCCGTTGCAAAGCGCCCCATGGAGAAAGTGGTCAAGGCGACCCTGCCGTTCTACCTGTGCATGTTCGTTGCACTGCTGCTGCTGACTTACGTCCCCGACATCAGCCTTGCTATCCCCAAGCTGCTGGGCGGCTATGTAAGCCCCATCGCAAACCCGCTGGGTCCTGTGTTCATCCACTAAGCGCAGCATAAGGGAAACCCCTTGCATCTATAAGACCGGAGCCTGTCAGCCCTTTGGGCTGCGGGCCCCGGTCTTTTTGCGCTTGCACCAAAATGCGGACAGCTTGCACGGCGGGGAACACTATGATACAATAAAAAGTATAGAAGCTGGGAAGGGGAGAGAACACTATGGAGCAAAAACGCCTGTGTCCGTTCTGCATTGGGGAACTGCCGCCTGCGGCGACCGTCTGCCCCCATTGCGGGAAGATTTTAGAGGGATGCAACCCGGCGGGCTGTCTGCCGGTGGGCACGGTGCTGGCTGGGCGCTATACCGTGGGCGAGATGCGCAGTCTGGACGGCGAGGGCGTGCTGTACAGCGGCGTGGAGAACCTGGGCGGTTTCCGGGTGACCATCAAGGAGTATTTGCCCGTCACCCTTTCTGCGGAGCGGGGCGTGGACTGCATCCTGCACCCCAAGCAGGGCAGCGAAGTGCTGTTCAAGACCACCCGCATGGACTTTGCAGATCTGTACCGCGCCATCCAGCGCATTACCCCCGCCAGCGGTCTGGAAGCCGTGCTGGACGTGGTGGAGGCCAACAACACCGTGTATGCGGTGCTGGAAAATTTAGGCGGCACCCCGCTGGAGCAGTGGCTGGAAAACCGCCCCGCCCCGGTGCAGGCAGAGGAGGCCTGCGCCATGCTGCGCCCGGTGTTTGAGGGCGTGGCGGCCATGCACAAGGCAGGGCTGGTGCACCGCGGCATCTGCCCGGAGAACATCCGGGTAATGGCGGATGGCCGCTGCCGTCTGGCAGGGTACGCCACCGTGGGTCTGCGCACCGCAGGCAGCGGCCTGCACGAGCAGCTGTACGAGGGCTACTCCGCGCCGGAGCAGTACACCACCGCCGAGTTTGAGGGGCGCTACACCGACGAGTACAGCCTTGCCGCCGTCTTTTACCGCATGGTGTGCGGGCAGGCACCCATGCCCGCTGCCCAGCGCGTGGTGTCGGACTCTAACCCCCGGGCACGCACCGTAGAGCCTGCCGTACCGGCCTATGTCTCCGATGTATTGCAGCTGGGGCTGCGGCTCAAGGTCATGGAGCGCATCCAGACCGTGCCGCAGCTGTATCAGGCGCTTTCCTCCAAGGAATATACCGCCGAGTTGACCCGCACCATGAAGCCGGAGACCCCGATGCACCCGGCGCGGGCAGAGCAGAGCCCGCAGGGCAGGGAACACCTGCTCAGCCTGAAGGCGCTGCTGGCGGGCATCCTGATCCTGCTTTCCATTTTGATCCTGCTCACCCTGTGGGGCATCGTGAGCAGCAAGGAGGAGCAGACGCCCTCTTCGGAGCCGAGCTCGGAGGCAGCCAGCAGCGAAGCGATGCCCCCCCAGAACCTTGTGCCCAACTTTGTAGGCATCGACTACGAGCAGATCAAGAATAACCGCGAGTACACCAGTATGTACCTGTTCCGCGCGGTGCTGGAGTACAGCGATACCGTGCCCTCCGGGCAGGTCATCCGGCAGGAGCCGGAGGCCGGCGAGGTGATGGAGAACGGTGAGGTGATCCAGATCGTGGTCAGTCAGGGCCCGGAGAAGGTGGAGATGCCAAAGATAATCGGTGCATCGCAGGATAAGGCTATTGAGATTCTGAGCAGCCGGGGGCTTGTGGCCAGCTGTTTCATGGTGGTGAACGATGGCTCTTACGCTACGGGCTGTGTGGTCTCTGCCAGTGAGGAAGAGGGCGCTATGGTCACGGTGGGTACGGTAATCACCATATATATCGCCGCAGACCCCAGTGTGCAGATCACCGCCACCCCGGAAGAGCCTGCCGCTACCGAGCCCACTACCCCGGAAACGCCCCCAGAGGGCAGCACAGAGCCGGAATACGATACGGATTAAGCAATAAAAGCAGAAGCGGGAGCCTTATAACGGGCTCCCGCTTCTGCTTGTTTAGGATAGGAAAGAGAATGGCAAATTAAAGGTTGGTGTAGCCCATCAGGCAGCGGTCCACCTCGGCGGCGCAATCGCGGCCCTCGCGCAGACCCCACACCACAAGGCTCTGGCCGCGGCGCATATCGCCGCAGACGAATACCTTGTCCACGTTGGTCTTAAAGCTGTGGTCGGCTACATTGCCCCGGGCGGTCAACTCTATCCCAAAGGCATCGGCTGTGTAGTTTTCGCAGCCGGTAAAGCCTGCGGCAATAAATGCCAGCTGGCAGTCGTAGGTGAATTCCTTGCCGGTGGGCACCATGCTGGTGCGGCCGGTCTCGGGGTCGCGCTCCGGTTTCAGGCAGCTGATGACGGCACCGGTCAGGTTGCCGGCTTCGTCCTTCAAAAACTCCTTGACGGTGGTCTGGTACACGCGCGGGTCCTTGCCGAACTTGGCGATGCACTCGGTCTGGCCGTAGTCCACCTTCAGCACCCGTGGCCACTCCGGCCACGGGTTTGCAGCGGTGCGCTCGACAGGGGGCTGCGGCATCATTTCCAGCGCCATCAGGTCGGTGCAGCCCTGCCGCAGAGCAGTGCCCTGACAGTCGTTGCCGGTGTCGCCGCCGCCGATGACCAGCACGTTTTTACCGGCTGCATTGATGGCCTTGCCGTCTGCAAAACCCGAGTCCAGCAGGCTCTTGGTCACGCTGGTCAGGTAGTCCACCGCAAAGTGCACGCCCTTGGCGTCCCGGCCGGGCACGTTCAAATCGCGGGGCTTTTTGGCGCCGCAGCACAGCACCACAGCATCAAAATCAGCCAGCAGCTGCTCGGCGGGCACGGCGCCGCCCACATCCATGCCGGTGCGGAACTCAACACCCTCGGCCTGCATCAGCTTGACCCGGCGCTCAATGACTGCCTTGTCCAGCTTCATATTGGGGATGCCGTACATCAGCAGGCCGCCCACACGGTCGGCGCGCTCAAACACCGTAACGGCGTGGCCGCGCTTGTTCAGATACTCGGCTACCGAAAGCCCCGCAGGGCCGCTGCCCACCACGGCAACGCTCTTGCCGGTGCGGGTCGGCGGCGGGGTGGCGGTCAGCCAGTTCTTGGCGTAGGCCGTCTCGATGATAGCGTGCTCGTTTTCGCGCACGGTGACGCTGCTGCCGGTCACATCCCCGCAGGTGCAGGCGGCCTCACACAGGGCGGGGCACACCCGGCTGGTAAACTCCGGGAAGCGGTTGGTGGCCATCAGGCGGTGAAGCGCCAGCTCCCACTTGCCGTGGTACACCAGATCGTTCCACTCCGGGATGAGGTTGTTCAGCGGACAGCCGGAGGCCATGCCGCCGATCATCATGCCCGCCTGACAGAAGGGCACGCCGCAGTCCATGCAGCGGGCGGCCTGCGTCTGCTGCTGCTCCCGCGAGAGCCAGATGTGGAACTCGTTAAAATTTTCAAGGCGCTCCAGCGGCGCAACGTCCGTGCTGGTCTTGCGCGCATAATCCATAAATCCTGTTGTCTTACCCATGCTGCTGCCCCTCCTTACTTATGCTTCTGCACTGCATAGAATGCTTCGATCTGTGCCTGCTCGCCGTCCAGACCACGCTCCTCTACCGAGGCGATGACCCGCAGCATGCGGTCGTAATCGTAAGGCAGCACCTTTTTGAATTTGGGCAGGAACGCACTGAAATTATCCAAGATTTCCTTGCCGCGCGGAGAGCCGGTGGCCTCCACATGGGCGCGGATCAGCTCCTTCAGGGTGGCAACATCGTACTTATGCTCCACCGGCTCAAGGCTGACGGTCTCCTTGTTCACCCGCTGGTAGAAGTCCCAGTTTTCGTCCAGCACATAGGCAATGCCGCCGGTCATACCGGCTGCAAAGTTCTTGCCGGTCTGGCCCAGCACCACCACGGTGCCGCCGGTCATGTACTCACAGCCGTGGTCGCCTACGCCCTCCACAACGGCAGTAGCGCCGCTGTTGCGCACGCAGAAGCGCTCGCCGGCCACGCCGGAGATGAACGCCTTGCCGCTGGTAGCGCCGTACAGCGCCACGTTGCCGGTGATGATGTTCTCTTCCGGCTTGAAGTCAATGCCCTGCGGCGGGCGCACAACGATTTTGCCGCCGGAAAGGCCCTTGCCCATGTAGTCGTTGCAGTCGCCCACCAGCTCCAGCGTCAGGCCATTGGGGATAAAGGCGCCAAAACTCTGGCCGCCTGCACCGGTGCAGTGCACGGTGTACACATCGTCCGGCAGGTCGTTGCCGTATTTGCGGGTGATCTCGCTGCCAAAGATGGCACCAAAGGCGCGGTCCACGTTGGAAACATTCAGGCTGACGTTCTGGGGAGCCTTGCTGCCCAGCTTGAACTTCTTCATCAGCACCTTCATGTCCAGCGTGTTTTCCAGATGGAAGTCGTAGCTGTCCTCCTTGATAAAGTGGACATTGCTGTTTGCAATGGCGGGGTTGTGCAGGATGCAGTCCAGATCCAGCTCCGCTGCCCGGCTGCCCGGGGCGGCGGGCTTGACCCGCAGCAGGTCGGTGCGGCCCACCAGCTCGTCCACGGTGCGCACGCCCAGCTTTGCCATGTACTCCCGCAGCTCCTCAGCCACAAAGGTGAGGTAGTTGATGATGTACTCCGGCTTGCCCTTGAAGTTCTTGCGCAGCTCGGGGTTCTGGGTGCAGATGCCCATGGGACAGGTGTCCAGATTGCACACGCGCATCATCACACAGCCCTCTGCCATCAGCAGGGTAGTGCCGAAGCCGAACTCCTCGGCACCCAGCATACAGCTGATGGCCACATCCCGGCCGGACAGCAGCTTGGAGTCGCTCTCAATGCGCACGCGGGTGCGCAGACCGTTCAGGATCAGGGTCTGGTGGGTCTCGGCGATGCCCAGTTCCCACGGCAGACCGGCGTGCTTGATGGAGGTGCGGGGCGCAGCACCGGTGCCGCCGTCATAGCCGGACACCAGAATGACCTGTGCGCCGCCCTTGGCAACACCGGCGGCAATGGTGCCCACACCCGCCTCGCTGACCAGCTTGACGTTGATGTTGGCGTTGCGGTTGGCGTTTTTCAGGTCGTAGATCAGCTCTGCCAGATCCTCGATGGAGTAGATATCGTGATGGGGCGGGGGAGAGATCAGACCCACGCCGGTGGTGCTGTGGCGGGTCTTGGCGATCCACGGGTATACCTTGGCACCGGGCAGGTTGCCGCCCTCGCCGGGCTTTGCGCCCTGTGCCAGTTTGATCTGGATCTCCTCGGCGCTGACCAGATACTTGCTGGTCACGCCAAAGCGGGCGGAGGCCACCTGCTTGATTTTGGAATTGCTCTCGCTGTGGTAGCGCTCCTCGGGCTCGCCGCCCTCGCCGGTGTTGCTGCGGCCGCCCAAACGGTTCAGGGCGATGGCAATGGTTTCGTGTGCTTCGCTGCTCAGTGCGCCGTAGCTCATGGCAGCGCCCTTGAACCGCTTGACGATGCTGGAGACCGGCTCTACCTCCTCCAGTGGGATGCCGCCGTCGGCGGCGTAGTTAAAGTCCAGCAGGCTGCGCAGGTGGACGCCCTCGGCACCCATGTTGTCCACCGTCTGGGTGAACTGCTTGAAGGTGTCGTAATCGCCGGTGCGGCAGGCCTTCTGGAACAGATGGATGGTCTGGGGGTTGAACAGGTGCTCCTCCTTGCCGCTGCGGAACTTGTGGGCACCGCTGTCGGCCAGCTCCATGTTGATATCCAGTCCCAGCGGGTCAAAGGCGGCGTTGTGCTGCGCTTCCACATCGGCCTGAATGTCTGCCATGCTGATGCCGCCCACACGGCTCACCGTGCCGGTGAAGTATTTGTCGATGACCTCCTTCGAGATGCCCACAGCCTCAAAGATCTGGCTGCTCTGGTAGCTCTGGATGGTGGAAATGCCCATCTTGGAGGCGATCTTCACGATGCCGCTGAGGATGGCGTTGTCGTAGTCCTGCACGGCGGCGTAATAGTCCTTGTCCAGCAGACCTTCGTCGATCAGCTGTCCAATGGTCTCGTGCGCCAGATAGGGGTTGATGGCGCAGGCACCGTAGCCCAGCAGGGTGGCAAAGTGGTGCACCTCCCGGGGCTCGGCGCTTTCCAAAATCAGCGCCAGCGCGGTGCTCTTTTTGGTACGGATGAGGTACTGGGACACCGCCGACACCGCCAGCAGGCTGGGAATGGTCACATGGTATTCGTCCACGTCGCGGTCGGACAGGATGATGATGTTCGCACCCTCCTTGTAGGCGCGGTCAACCTCCAGAAATACCCGGTCGATGGCCTTTTCCAGACTGGTGTTCTTGTAGTAGTTGATGGACACCGTGGCCACCTTGAAGCCCGGCACGTTCATGTACTTGATCTTCAACAGGTCGGTGTTGGTCAGGATGGGGTTGTGCACCTTGAGCACCTTGCAGTTCTCGGGCTTATCCTCCAGCAGATTGCCGTGGGCACCGATGTAAACGCTGGTGGAGGTGACTACCTTCTCCCGGATGGCGTCAATGGGCGGGTTCGTCACCTGCGCGAAACGCTGCTTGAAGTAGTTGAACAGCGGGGGATGCTGGCTGCTGAGCACGGCAAGCGGGGTGTCGGTACCCATGGCACCGGAGGGCTCTGCGCCCGCCCGCGCCATGGCAAGGATCATGGTGTTCACGTCCTCGTACTTGTAGCCGAACACCTTCTGCAGCCGGGTCAGCTGTTCGCCGGTGTAGCTTTCCACCTTCACGTTGGGAATCTTCAGCCCGCTCAGCTGCACCAGATTGCGGTCGATCCATTCGCCGTAGGGCTCGCGGCTGGCGTAAAGCTCCTTCAGCTTTTCGTCGTCCACTACCTCGCCCTTGACGGTATCCACCAGCAGCATTTTGCCGGGACGCAGGCGCTCCTTGACCAGAATATTCTCCGGGTCGCATTCCAGCACACCCACCTCAGAGGACAGGATCATGCGGCCGTCCTTGGTGATGTAGTAGCGGCTGGGGCGCAGACCGTTGCGGTCCAGCACCGCGCCCATCACATCGCCGTCCGAGAACAGGATGGCAGCGGGGCCGTCCCACGGCTCCAGCATGGTGGCGTAGTACTGGTAGAAATCCCGTTTTTTCTGGCTGATATTCTTGTTGTTCTCCCACGGCTCGGGGATGGTGATCATCACAGCCAGCGGCAGGTCCATGCCGTTCATCACCATGAACTCCAAAGCGTTATCCAGCATGGCAGAGTCCGAGCCAGAAGTGTTGATGATGGGCAGGATCTTATTCATGTCGTCCTGCAGAATGGGGCTGGAGATGCTCTCCTCACGCGCCAGCATGGCGTCGGTATTGCCCTTGATGGTGTTGATCTCGCCGTTGTGCAGGATGAAGCGGTTGGGGTGTGCACGCATCCAGCTGGGGTTGGTGTTGGTAGAAAAGCGGCTGTGCACCATGCCGATGGCAGATTCATAGTCCGGGTCCTGTAAGTCGGCGTAGAAGCGGCGCAGGTCGTGCACAAGGAACATCCCCTTGTACACGATGGTGCGGCTGGACAGGCTGGGCACATAGGTGCCGTTGCTGGCCTGCTCGAACACGCGGCGCACGATGTACAGGCGGCGGTCAAACTCGATGCCCTTGCTTACCTTGGCGGGCTTTTTGATGAAGCACTGCCAGATGGCGGGCATACAGTCCCGCGCCTTCTGACCCACGGCATCGGGGTCTACGGGCACTTCGCGCCATGCCAGAAACTCCAGCCCCTCCTTGCGGGTGACCACCTCGAACAGCTTCATGGCCTGTGCCCGCAGGTGCTCGTTCTGGGGGAAGAAGAACATACCCACGCCGTACTCCCGCTCGTTGCCCAGCCGGATGTTCAGCTCCTCGGCCACCTTGGAGAAGAACTTGTGGCTGATCTGCAGCAGAATGCCCACGCCGTCGCCGGTCTTACCCTCGGCGTCCTTACCGGCGCGGTGTTCCAGCCGCTCCACGATGGACAGTGCATCGTCCACCGTCTGGTGGCTTTTACGTCCCTTGATGTCCACCACAGCGCCGATACCGCAGGCATCGTGCTCAAACTGTGGGTCGTACAGACCAAGGGTGGTTTTCTGCTCTGTAAAGTTTTCCATAGTCTTTCCCATCCTTTTTACTTGTTTGCTTACCGGGGGCTGCGGCACCCTCCGCAGCTTTTTATCCCCTGCAAAAAGAAAAAAGCGCCCCGCAAGGGCATAGAATACCCCTGCGGAACGCCTTTGTTCCGATACCTGATATTATACAGATTCCTGAAAAATTTTCAAGTGACAGCTGCGCCAAATATGCTACACACATTGCGCCGCTTCTTGTGCGAAACGCCGCGAGCCCCCGCAGCTGTGCGCGGCATACAAACAAAACCGCCGCACCCGGCGTTGTGCACGCGGGTACGGCGGTTTGGAGGAATTTGCCCTGAGTGATGCGGAACACTCAGGACTCAGGAATGCTTTGATTTGCGGGTTTGTTGCAAAATAACCAAACGAAACCTCACCCGCCCAGAATGGCCTGCAGGTCGGCTTCCGGGGTGGCAATGGGCTTGAGGCCGTACCGTTCCTGCAGGGTGCGCACCACCCCCGGCGAGAGGAACGGGGGCAGGGTAGGCCCCAGCCGGATGTTCCGGATGCCCAGCGCCAGCAGCGCGATGAGGATGCACACGGCCTTCTGCTCAAACCAGCACAGCACCAGCGAGAGGGGCAGGTCGTTGACGCCGCAGCCAAAGGCGTCGGCCAGCGCCAATGCGATGCGGATGGCGCTGTAGGCGTCGTTGCACTGGCCCACGTCCAGGATGCGGGGCAGGCCGGTGCCCGGCACGGTGCCAAGGGGCAGGTCGTTCAGGCGGAACTTGCCGCAGGCCAGGGTCAGCAGGATGGTGTCGGGCGGGGTAAGGCGGGCAAACTCGGTGTAGTAGCGGCGGCTGGGCCGGGTGCCGTCGCAGCCGCCCACCAGAAAGAAGTGCCGCAGCTTACCGTCCCGCACCGCCTGCACGATCTCGTCCGCGTGCTGCAGCACGGCGGTGCGGGCAAAACCGGTGGTCACCGTGGAGCCGCCGTTCAGGCCGGGCAGCAGGGTGTCCTGCGCGTAGCCGCCCAGCTCCAGCGCCTTTTCGATCACCGGGGAAAAGTCGCGCCCTTCGTCGATGTGAGGCACGCCGGGGTAAGCCACCACCGAGGTGGTGAACACCCGGTCGGCGTAGCTGGCGCGCAGGGGCATGATGCAGTTGGTGGTGAACAGGATGGGCGCGGGGATGTCCTCGAACTCCCGCTGCTGGTTCTGCCATGCGGTGCCAAAGTTGCCCTTGAGGTGGGGGTAGCGGCGCTTCAGCTCCGGGTAGCCGTGGGCGGGCAGCATCTCCGAGTGGGTGTAGACGTTGACGCCCCGGCCTGCAGTCTGTTCCAGCAGCTGCTGTGCGTCGTAGAGGTCGTGGCCGGAAATCACGATGAACGGCCCCTTTTCAATGGTCAGGGGCACCTGCACCGGTTCCGGATCGCCAAACGCGCCGGTGTTGGCCGCGTCCAGCAGCTCCATGCAGCGGTAGCTGGCTTCTCCTGTGGCCTGCACCAGCTGCCACAGGGCGTCGGTGGTCTGGCCGGGGTCGCCCACGGCCTGCAGGGCGGTACAGAAGAACCGGTCCAGCTCCGGGTCGATGCGGCCCAGCACCCGGGCGTGGTAGTTGTAGGCGGCCATGCCCCGCAGGCTGAACAGCACAAAGCATTTCAGACTGCGCCGGTCGGCATCCGGTTCCCGCCAGAGGGCCTGCATGTCGTAGTCCGGGCCGGTGCCGGGGCTGGCGTTGTGCACCCGGCGGGTCAGCGCGTCCACGGCGGCGGGGTCAAAGTTCACGTTGGTAATGGTGGTGAACAGCCCCTGCATCAGCAGCCGGGCCTGTTCCGGGGCCGGGCCGCGCCCCGCCGCGATGAGCTGCCCGGCAAACGCGATGAGCGCCCCGGTGAGCCGGTCCTGTGCGGCGGCTGTCTCGGCCGACTTGCCGCACACCCCCGCTGCGCCGGTGCAGGCGGTGCAGCCCGCCGCCTGCTCACACTGAAAACAAAACATCTGCTCGTCCATACAAAACTCCCTTTCTGCCATAAGATACTGCCAGTGTGGGCAGAGCGGGGCGGGGTTATACCAAAAAAGAGCCGCACCCCTGCGGGCGCGGCTCTTGGACGATGCAGTATGACTTAGTAGGTGATGCCCTGTGCCATCATGGCGGTAGCAACCTTCAGGAAGCCGGCGCAGTTTGCACCGACCATCAGGTTGCCCTCGGAACCGGCAGCCACAGAAGCGTCGTAGGAAGCGTGGAAGATGCCCTCCATGATGCCCTTCAGCTTGGCATCCACTTCCTCAAAGCTCCAGCTCAGGCGCTCGGAGTTCTGGCTCATCTCCAGACCGGAGGTAGCCACGCCGCCTGCGTTGGAAGCCTTTGCGGGTCCGTACAGGATGCCGTTGGACAGGTAGACCTCGATAGCCTCCGGGGTGCTGGGCATGTTAGCGCCCTCGCAAACCACGGTGCAGCCGCCCTTTACCAGAGCCTCGGCAGACTCCTTGTTGATCTCGTTCTGGGTAGCGCAGGGCAGGGCGATGTCGCAGGGGACAGTCCAGACCTTGCTGCAATCAGCCACATAGGTTGCACCGGCGTGGGTCTCGGCGTACTCCTTGATACGGCCGCGGCGCACTTCCTTCAGATCCTTGACGTAAGCCAGATCGATGCCGTTGGGGTCGTAGACGTAGCCGTTGGAGTCGGACATGGTGACCACCTTGGCACCCAGCTGGGTAGCCTTCTCGCAGGCGTAGATGGCCACGTTGCCGGAACCGGAGATGACCACGGTCTTGCCCTTAAAGCTGTCGTTGCGCATGCACTTCAGAGCCTCAGCGGTGAAGTAGCACAGGCCGTAGCCGGTAGCCTGGGTACGGGCCAGAGAACCGCCGAAGGTCAGGCCCTTGCCGGTGAGCATACCGCCCTGGAAGCTGTTGGTCAGGCGCTTGTACTGGCCGAACATATAGCCGACCTCGCGGCCGCCGACACCGATATCACCGGCGGGGCAGTCCACGAACTGGCCGATGTGGCGGTACAGCTCGGTCATGAAGCTCTGGCAGAAGCGCATCACTTCCATGTCGCTCTTGCCGTGGGGGTCAAAGTCAGAGCCGCCCTTACCGCCGCCCATGGGCAGGGTGGTCAGGCTGTTCTTGAAGGTCTGCTCGAAGCCCAGAAACTTCAGGATGCCCTGATTGACAGAGGGATGGAAGCGCAGGCCGCCCTTGTAGGGGCCGATGGCGCTGTTGAACTGCACGCGGTAGCCGCGGTTCACCTGCACCTTACCGGCATCGTCCACCCAAGGCACACGGAAGGTGATGATGCGCTCCGGCTCTACCAGACGCTCGATCAGACCGGCCTTCTCGTACTCGGGGTGCTTTTCCACAACGGGCTGGATGCTCTCCAGCACCTCGCGCACAGCCTGCAAAAACTCGGGCTCGTTGGCGTTGCGCTGTGCCAGACCCTCGTAAACGCGCTTCAGGTATTCATTCTTCAGCATAATAGAATACTCCTTTTTCCCAATTACTCTATATATTTGAAAAAGCGGAAATGCCGTTGCCCGCCGCACAGCGGGGATATCCTTGCAGATGCCGGGCGCTTCCGGTTCTCCATGCTTGCACGGCATGCTCGCAATGGCGGGCAATGCTTACTTTATTATTATAAAGCTTTGCGGTGGGTTTTACAATAGCAAAAAGCAGAATTTGTTTAAAAAAACAGATAAAAAGTGACAGCTGCTTCACAAAACGAAAATTAAAAGCCGGAATGCGCCGCGAACCTTGTTTTTTAAAGTGCGCTGCCGCCCCAAAGCTGTATGGAAAAGAATGTCTTTTGCACGGCAGCGGGCTTATCTAAGCAAAAAGCCCTGTGTCACAGCGGGCACAGGGCAGGGTGCATTACTTCTTCAGCAGCTTTTCGCAGGCGTCTGCTGCGCCTTCCAGGAATTCGCCGCCGTAAGTCTCGATCATACCGGCGTCGGAAAGCTCTGCCAGTTTGGGGTCGATGGGGCACTTGGCCAGCACGGGCAGGTGGTGCTTTGCGGCCACCTCGTCCACATGGCTGTTGCCAAACACATTGATGTGCTTGCCGCAGTCCGGGCAGACGATGTAGCTCATGTTCTCCACGATGCCCAGCATAGGCACCTTCATCATCTCGGCCATGTTCACGGCCTTTGCCACGATCATGCTTACCAGCTCCTGCGGGCTTGCCACCACAACGATGCCGTCCACCGGCAGGCTCTGGAACACGGTCAGGGGCACATCACCGGTGCCCGGGGGCATATCCACGAACAGGAAATCCACGTCCTTCCAGACCACATCGGTCCAGAACTGCTTGACCGCACCGGCAATGACCGGGCCGCGCCACACAACGGGGTCCTCCTCGTTCTCCACCAGCAGGTTGATGCTCATCACATCAATGCCCATGCGGCTCTGGATGGGCCAGCAGCCCTTGTCGTCCGCCATGGCACGGCCGTGAATGCCGAACAGCTTGGGGATGGACGGGCCGGTGATATCGGCATCCAGAATGCCGCAGTGGTAGCCGCGGCGGGCCATGGCACAGGCCAGCAGGGCGCTGGTCATGCTCTTGCCCACGCCGCCCTTGCCGGAAACAACGCCGATGACCTTTTTTACACTGCTGTTGGGGTTGGGGGCATCGTGCTGCGGAGCGGCATCGCGGGAAGAACAGGCTGCACTGCAATTAGAGCAGTCATGGGTACATTCTTCGCTCATTCTCTTTGTCGCGCACGGCAGGGGCAGGACCCGGGCGGTGCGCTTCCTCCTTGCTCAAAATACAGGCGGGGGCTTGCGCCCTGCCTGACCACTGTTAACTATACCATAAAAAGTGCGCAGAAACAACCCATAGCGCCGCTCATGTTTTGCAAAGCCGCCGCATAGGCTGAACCGTGAACGCCCGTTCCGGGGCAGGGGGAGGTGCAGGGTGCGGCAGAACTACTTTAAAAACGCGGCGCTGCTTACCGGCTCGGACGTGGTGCTGCGGCTGGCAGGCATGGGGCTGCGCATCTGGCTGGCCAACGCCTTGGGCGGGGCGGGCATGGGATTATACCAGCTGGTGCTGGCGGTGTACGGGCTGTTCGTCACACTGGCCACGGCGGGCATCTCGGTGGCGGCTACCCGCCTGCTGACCGAGGAGCTCAGCCGGGATAAGGCCGCTGCGCGCGGGATGCTGGTGCGGCTGGTGCTGGCAGGGCTGGGGC
>ERZ1035041.32-NODE-32-length-91158-cov-37.475176_pt1 | contig 91158 bp, 21 predicted proteins | sample MGYA00520684_ERZ1035041 | MGnify/ENA primary metagenome ERZ1035041 (study PRJEB33766, sample SAMN09781699) | gut metagenome | biome: gut microbiome | host: Homo sapiens | place: Madagascar | study: EMG produced TPA metagenomics assembly of the PRJNA485056 data set... | reverse complement strand
AAAAGAAATGTTTAAAATAAACATCAGACCTTAAATTAAAAAAACGATTATCATCATTATAAGCTTTCATATATCCTCCAAATCAACTAAAAATAATATATAATATTTTATAATTTGATATTAGCACTAGTGTTAAAATTTGTCAAATGTTTATAAAGTTTTATATTTTCGAAAATTCGCTTCAAAAGTATCACTCTGTTATACTTTTTTACCACTTTTTCTCAAAAAAAGGCCAAAAAGGGCATTTTTACCTAAATAGAGTTAAAAAATAAGCTTAAAATCTATTTATTTTTTCTTACGATGATTTAACTTAATCTACATAATAAAACCTCTAGCAAAAATACTAGAGGTTTTATTAATTACATTGTTATATTATCTGATGAGCCTTCATCATCAACTTGCTTTTGGGTATTGGCTTTTTCTTGCAAAGTCTCTACTTCTTTAGCTTCACTCAAATTGTTAGCTACCAAATTAGCATGCTTTAAATCTAATTTATCTTCAAAATCCTTGTTAACAATGAACTCATAAACAAATTTATCTTCAAAAGGCTTTGAGAAATAATAACCTTGACCATATTGAATATTATTTTTTTCAAGATATAAAATATGATCATATACCTCAACACCTTCTGCTATTACCATACGATGCATGTGTTCAGCTGAATCTACAAGCATCTCAACAAATTTTTCCTTCATTTTATTATTATTAATATCCTTAAGGAATGATCTATCTAGTTTAATAATATCAATTGGTTCCTTTTCAATTTGAGATAAGGCTGCATAATCAAGCTTAAGACCATCAACACTAATTCTAAAGCCCAAATCTCTAAGTCTTAATAAGTTAAGCTTTACTTGATCCATTTTATCATACATCATATAATCTTCAATTTCCAAAACTATTTTATGAGGATTTGCCTTAGTATTATGAAGTAGCTTTTTTAGTTCCTCTACTAAAGTATCTGACATAAGCTGTTTAGTTGAAATATTATTCGTGTATATCAAATCATTGGCGCCAATGTGAGATTGGATTTCACCCATTTTAGTTACGATTTGCTCTACACCCCATTTAGAGATATAATTAATATCTCCACTAGTTTCAAGCATCTTAATAAATTTATCTGGTGTTAATACACCCTGGGTTGGATGATTCCATCTTAAAAAGGTTTCAAAACCTAAAAGCTTTTTTTGTCTTATATCAATAATTGGTTGATAATAAAGACAAAATTGTCCATCATCAATTGCCGTTCTAATTTCATTGAAATAATCCATATTCGAAGTTTCTTTACTATCAATATCAGATGAGTAAATCATGTAATTATCTCCACCATTACGTTTAACAACGTAATTAGTTAATTCAAGTGATCTTAAAAGGGCCTTATAGGTTGTTCCACAAGTAGGATATAATGCAATTGAAACAGACACAGTTAAATTAACTGGTGTTTGATGGCCATTTTCGTATGTCTGTTTTAACTTCACAATTAAATTAGATACATCTTCCTCAACGGTCGCATAATTAACATCATCCTTAACAAGAACAAATATTTTATCATCATTAAGACGAGAGACAACCGAATGCTCAACCCCACTAGTAATGCGGTATGAAAGCTCCTGCAAAACCTGGTCACATCTTGAAGGACCATATAATTCATTTAACCCTTTAAAGTTATCAATATCAATTTGCATAACATAAAAAGAACCAAATTTACCAACACGAGCAATATAATTATCAACTATTCCTTTCATCTTGGAATTAGGAATCATATCAGCCGTAAGAATATTTTTATCTTCTCGATATCTCGCCTCATTATGAAGCATTAATCTTATTAATAAATAAATCAAACTACCAATAATAAGAATTACGGTAATTGTAATTACAATATTAAATGCATTTGTCGCAAGCATTATATCACTTACCTTTCATATTAATATCTACACCATTTTTAGCCATATCAAGAGCTTTATCAAGTGGGACAGCCTTAGAGATTAACCATCCTTGGAAATAATTAGTCCCTGCTCGCTTTAAAATTTCAGCTTGCCCTTTTGTTTCAACGCCTTCCGATATTACGGATAAATTAATTGACTTAGCCATTCCAATAATTCCTTTAATAATAAGTTGTGAAGTCTTATCATTCTCAAGATTTTTAATAAATTCCTTATCTGTTTTTATCGTATCAATTGGAAGCTCCTTAAGATACTGCAAGGATGAATACCCCGTACCAAAGTCATCAAGATGAATTCTAAAGCCGTGATTTCGTAAAATGTTAAGTTTTTCAATAACAACACTAAAGTTTTCCATTAAGAATGTTTCTGTAATTTCAACAGCAATTGAGCCCGGTTTTAGCTTATTCTTTTCAAATTCCTCTAATAAAAATCCAACAAATCCGGCCTGGAAAAGCTGAGCTGGAGAAACATTTATAGATATAGCAATTCCATATGGTTCAAATAATTTAGCATTTTTAAATACATCTTTTACAATAAAGTTACCTATTTCAATAATTAAACCATTCTTCTCAGCAAGTTCAATATACTCTTGAGGAGAGATATTAATATATTTAGGATTATTCCAACGTATCAATGACTCAAAGCCAGCAATACGATTTTCAAGAACATCATATTGAGGTTGGAAATACATCATAAATTCATTATTTTCTAAGGCCTTAACTAAATCCTCTTGCATTTGCTTACGATGATTAATCATATTTTGAATTGTAGCATCATATTTAATATAATCACGATTAATTGATTTTAAGGCTACATCAAGAGTTACCTTTAATGAATCAATAATATCGTCAAGAGAAATATTTGTTTTAGATACATTTATGACATCATAAGAAGAAAATTTATATTTAACATACAATGTATTATTTTTTATTTCAATTGTTTGATGAAGATTATTAATTAAATCCTCAATCATCTTTCCATTTTCTTCCTTCATATTAGCATTAAGCGTGCAAAGAAACAAATTATTCTCAATTTGATATAGATTGTTTTGCCCGATTGTTTTTTGAATACGACTAGCTACCTCATCAAGAATTGCATTATATGTCGGGGTTCCAAATACACTACTTATTTCTTCATGTTCAACTAAATCAATTAATAAAAATGTAATTACTCTATTTAAACTTTCCTGTTTAATTTTAGTATAATTTGCCACAAGGGAGAAATAATTAGGTAAACCTGTTATAGCATTTTTACTTGTTAACTCCTTTAATCTTTCATTATTTAAATACGCATCGGTTATATCACGACCAACAAGGTAATAAGTATAATTATACTTAAATATTGTAAAATCAATATATCTTTTAGTTTCTTTTCCGTCAAAACAAGCCATGATATTATCTTGTTTTTTTATTAATTCTTTAAATTTTTCATCATTTTCAGTTTTGAAATCAAAAATATTTTTATATGTTTTACCATTTAAATCTGGAATGTTATGATTTATTTCAAAAATACGACCACTTCTTGTCGCACGAATAATAATAGCATCACTGCGTCTTGCAGCACGTCTTGAAATTGATATAAGCTTGTTTTGCTTGTGCAATGCATAAATTGACACCAAGATAATACTTGCCATTCCTAATGCCATAACACCTGACAAAATAAAGCCCATTACTACAACACCTTTAGTTTTTGTTTTATATTCATTCAAATCAAAAAACTGACAAAAATAAAAATCCTTTCCAAAACTAATACCAGATGCAATTTTGGTTTCATCATCAATTCGAACAAAATTGGCAAAATTTTCTTTATTTTCTATTTTGCTTTTCATATTTGTAAAGGTGTCTGAATCATCAGGAGCTACATATGTAAAAAAATGATCATAGCTTAAATCACTATATACATACTCTCCGTTTAAGCCTTTAAATAGATAAAAGCCTTGTTTTGAAACCGGCTCAAAAATACGTTCTAAATCTAATCTTCCTAGCCTGTCATCTATAACAATATACAAATAGTATTTATTAACTGCATTAATTGTCTCTATATCCTGCGAGTTTAACAAAGCTGTAGCTACATTACCATAATTAGAATAATCAAATAATTCCATATAATTATCCTTAGGATTTTCGATTAATTCAACATTAGTATAATTACTAGTTTCAAATTCATGCTCATAATAAATTATTCTTTCAGAAACACTTATCAAGTTACTTTTAGTTTCATTAATAGCATCACTATAAGTTAATTCTTTTGCTCGGGTGGTAAAACTTGAAATGTAAAAAATATTAAATGTTACTACCATTAAGAACACTAATGCTGTCAATAATATATATATTTTTGTATCTCTTACACGCATAGTAAAACCTCCACAACAATTTTAGCATATATAAATGAAAAAAGATAGCCTTGCTTGTGCAACTGGCTATCTTAGAAAGACCCTATAGCTTTGCGTCACAGTATTGCTACTGCTTTGCATAAATTATTATACTTTTTCTTGGTAAAATTGTCAATTTTTGAAATAAAAATTTGTATATTATATTTTAAATATTAAAAAGAAAGCAATCAACTTAAAGTAAAATCACTAATAATTTCATTAAATTCATTACCTTTTTTATTTTGTTATTTCCTTTTTTTCATTCGGCCTTTATTTTTGTTATTTTTTTATTTTACCATTATGCTTATAATGACAATCACAATAAGGACCACCCGATGCAAGTGTATATTGTCTTGAAAATTCGGTATTATTTAATTTAGCCATATCATAATCAAAAGCGCACATTGCAGGAATATATTCTTCAAGATTAAGTTCCTTCATCAAATGACAAATGCCACATGTTTTAAAGGTTGCTGTATATTCATTTAGATTTTCACCATCTTGAATTTCAAATACCCAAGAATAAGGATTAGACTGAAGTTCACTATTTTTAGCCTGATTTTTTAATATCTCCCTACCTTTTGCTGTATAGGCAGTACTCTTCTTTACTGTTTTCCTTAACATCTTTGTATTCATAGCTTTACTATAATAACTTGTAATTTCTGATACTGTATAATGATTTGTTACTGATAATAAAACTGAAGAAAGCATAGCACAGCTTAAAATATTAAACAGGAATCTATCTCCTTTATCAAACTCTTGAATTGATTCAACAATTTCCTTATAGCGTTTTTTGGCATTCTTCATTACAGTACCTACTTTAGGTTCATGTAATTCTTTCTTAAGCTGTCTTTTAAAACTTCCATTAAATAGCTTCCAAATCGTTTTAGGAAAAAATCCATATCTCATATATAATTTGTCGAGTAGATAACAAAACTCAACATCCTCCTCTCATTTTATTTTTTTCAAATATTGAAAAATTGTTATTGCTAACTTGCTATATTATCCATTTAATGCAAGCACATAGTTGATATTTCTACTAAATACATATAATTTCATCTTTCCAAAAGAACAATACTTCATTCTTATTTAAAGTTAGGCTTACAACATGGCATTAATATCAACTATTACAATATCATGCATTAAAACCTCAGTGATTTTTGTTTTATAATTTTTATTATTGTAGAAAATAATCAATCCAAATGCAACTAACATGCAAACTAAAATTACAACAAACAAAAACCAATTGACAATTTTTTTCATTCAAACATCTCCAAGTCATTCCCTAATTATTAATTCATATCCGGTTGTTCGAGAGCCATCCGTTACGTTAATTTTTATACTTTCTTTACCTATTGAGACTTTCATACCTTTCGTATATTCAATTCCATTAACCGTAATAATACCTTCTCCAACACTTTCAAGTTCCAATGAAACTTCAGTTATATCTTTATCAACAATAATATAATAACTAAATTGATTTTTAGAAATATCAACTAAAACCCCATTAACAACAATTTTGCTTAAATATAATTTATCCATATCTGTAAAGTTAAAATTAATAGAATATCTTTTAACTGGTTCATCGCATAAATCGTTACCTATATATGATAATTTTATTTGATATTCACCCTCAAAACTAAAGTCTGAAACTTCATTTCCTTTATAATATAATTGAATTCTATAATTATTTACATCAAGAACTTCCTTAGAAGAGCCAATAATGCCATTAACCTTAAAGTTATTAACATCAAATGAATCATTATAATGATACTCATCCTTTAAAGATGATTTATCAATTTCAATCGTATCATATTTTTTTAAATTTAAATCCGAATCATACACAAAGTATAAATCATAAATATAGGCATAACTATCAACAGATGAAATAGTATAAGTACCAGCTTCAAGTTCAAAGCTTACATAGCCAACACCTGAAGTAATACCATATCTTTTTATTACCATTTCACTACTGTCACGAATAGATAATGTATTTGCATCAAGTCTTATAAGCATTACAACTTTAACTGGTCTTGTAACAGCAATAGTTAATCCATCTGTTTTTTCATTTGAGATAGAAGATTTAATTTTAAGAGATGCTTCATAATTCATTTCATTATATGTCAAAGCATTATAATCATATGTGCAATTCTCACCCTTCATATAAACATTAGCATATAAAGACTTAAATAAATCTTTTCCATTTAAAAAATTAACATTTTGATTTTTTTCATAATCAAGAGAATTACTTACCTTATAATGGAATGATGTCATTTCATCATTATATACCATAATCGAAAAACTTGAATTACAATTTTGATATGAAATTTTAACATCATAAACACCATCATGAATAAACGTCTTATTAATATCGCATTTAACATTATAAATATCCGTTAATTCTACATCATATTGTGATACTTTGATTTGAGCACCATTAGGATAAAATGCTGTAACACGTAAATTATTAAGAGTTAATTTTTCATTTAAATTATAAATTGTTTTTACATTAGCTGTATCAAGATTAATTCGTTGTGAGCTGTAATCTAAAACTAAAACCTCATATGTTGTAGAAACTGTTTTGCCATTAAATGTATAGTTTACATTTTGTTCAACAGGTCCTACTTTTGAGGTTGAAATTTTACCAAATTTAGCATCATTTGTTACATTTTTTTCAGTTCCATCGCTAAAAGTGGCTGTAATTATTACAGATGAAGACTTAGAATAGCTAAAGCCTTGATAAACTGTTTCATTATTAATGCCTGAAGCTTCGATATTTAACAATTCGATGCTAGATGTTGTTGAAGCTGTTTTAGAGCAACTAATGATAAAAAATAAGCTAAAAATTACTGTTGTAAAGGAAATAAGTTTCTTAATTATTTTCATTGATTTTACCCTCTACTTTTTTTATATAATAATTTTTTAAAGCATATTCTTTAAATTTATCGTTTGATATTTGTTCTAACGAAGAAAAATCCTTATCCTTTGATGCAACATAATGAACATTCTCATTATCATCTAATACAAATGTTACGTTCTTACAGCCAAAAAATGCGTTATAACCAATTATTTCTACACTACTTAAATCAATACTTGTTAATGAACTGCATCCATAAAAGCATGAATCAGGGATTGAATTGATTGCTTGTGGTATATTAATTGAATTTAAGCTAATGCAATTACTAAATGTGGCAACTCCTAGTTTTGCAATATTTTGATTTAAGGTTACCGTTTCTAATGATCTACAACCATCAAAGGTGTGTGAGCCAATACTTTGAAGTGCAATTGGAAATGCAAGCGTACTAAGCTTAGTACAATCTCTAAATGCATCATCTTGAATACTTGTTAATGTGCTAGGCAAATTAATTTTTTCTAATGATGTACATTCTAAAAATGCTTGAAATTCAATATTTTCAACATTTCCTAATACAAACTCTTTTACACTGCTACAGCCTTTAAATGTACTATTTTTTATTACAGTAATATTTTGAGGAAGCGTAACCGTTCCTATGATTTTATTACAATTAATAAATGCGCCTTCTTCGATAGTCGTTACAGATGATGGAATTATTAAAGAGGTAAATTGACAATTATAAAAAGCGTTATATCCTATAACCTGAAGACCATCATTTAATGTAATATTAGTTAAGCTTGTACAATTCCAAAAAGCATCCTTTTCAATGGTTGTTACCGTGCTTGGTAAAGAAAGCTTTATTAAAGATGATTCTAAAAAAGCATCAACACCAATTGTTACCAAGCCCTCATTAAAATTAACTGCTTGAAGTTTAGAATATTTAAAGGCGTTTGCGCCGATTCCTACAATGGAGGTAGGAAGAGTCAATTCACCATCTAAGGCTGAATCAACATAAGTAATAACATCCTCTTCAACAACAATTTTATTTTTATCACTATCAGTATCAGACTTTTCATTTAAAAGTTCATCCCAGCTCAATTTAGCACCATTTGCATTAACCAAACTTCCTGATGTAATTTTATTATTATCTTTTGCTTTATTGAATTTTATTGGTAAAAAAACAGCAAGGAAAGCAGCAGTAGCTACTAAAACACTAGCTGATATATATATAAATTTCTTATTCACGTAACATCGCCTCTTTTTTGCTAAAATTATCAATATCCTATTACACATTATAACACTAAATAAAAATATTAGCAAATTTCGGCATTTTAATGCTTATGAGCAAAAAAAGAGGTATCCTTTAATTAATACAGTATTATTAAATACCTCTATATTCTTTATTACATATTATTTACTTCTTCAACTAGTAAGCCAGTACATCAGCTATTTCCTTATCATTCATTACGAATTTAAAGCAGTGATCATTTATCAACACCACCTCTTGATTTTTGAATTCTTGATAAAATTCATTAAAATTTGTATATTATAACTTTTTTCATTTTCTTCTATGAAGCATTTTTGTAAATGAAAAAGGTTGTGAAATTCTACTTTAAAAGCAGTTTTCACAACCATATTTTAAATTACTTTTTTTGATCCTTTTTAAAGAATTTATACTTAGTCGCATAATCTATAGGTTTATAATTTAAATTTTCCTCACAGTTATGCATTACCATTAAATCAGCAATAAGCTTTTTAGCTCGTTTAACTGAAAGTGGTGATTTAAGTAGCATATAGAATGGCGTTCTAGCATGAGCACGCTTGTTTGATAAATCCTTATGTGGAATTTTGGCATATCCCGCATTATTAGGATCAAGTCCAAGATATAATCTTACCCTTGATTTAGTAAAATTAATCTTTGCAATTTGATTTCGACCCTTATATAAAACATCACAAGAATTTGTAAGCTTATTAGTTACACCATTATATTTCATAAATTCATTCTTTACGATGTTATATATTTGCTTAACCTCAGGCGAAAGCTTTTTAACCTTATCAACAAAGGTTTTTCTTTCAGCATTTTGAAGCTTATAGAACCTTAAACCTTTAACAAGCTCATCAAATCCACCTTGAAGTTCTTCCTTAGCATGACTCATCCAATCCTCTTGGAATCTATCCTGATAATTTTTAACTAAGGCTTCGATTTGTTCAAGAGTTAATTCCGACTTTTCAACTGGTTCTTCTGCCTCATTTTCATCATCTGAATCTGCATCATCAGTATCATTATCTTCAGAGTCTTCTTGACCATCATCAACAGGAAGGGCATCAACATCAAGTGTTAAAGCCTTATCAGCCTCTTCTTGCTCACGCTCTTGTTCAGCCTCATCAGCTTCCTCTTCTTCACCCTTAGTTTGGATATCTCTTAGCATAGCCTCAAGTTCCTCACGCTCTTTACGTTCAGCATCAAGACGATCCTGAAGTGATTGATTTTGAGCCTTCATTTCATCCATAGCACTATCAACCTGTTCCTTTTGCTTCTTTGATAATTTCTCAATTAAAGCATCAACATCTATATTTTGTTGAGGTTGTTGCTGTTGAGGATATGGGTATGGATAAGGATATGGTGCATATGGAGGATATGGGTATGGATATCCCATAGGACCATTATTATTTTGTTGATTTTTTAATTCACGTATTTGTTGTTGTAAATCATCATAATCTCTTCTATCGCGATAAGAATCGCGCTCTCTATCTCTTTCACGTTCTCTTTCGCGACGATCTCGTTCGCGTTCACGCTCAAGTTCATCAAGTTGTTCCTTAAGTCGTTTAACTCTATCATCCTCACGATTATCAATCAATTGAGTTTCAAGCTCGACAGGCTTATTCTTAGCTTGCATTTCTTGTGTCTTTTTAATAAATTCAAGCTGCTGTTGCATAAGCTCTATATCTCGTTTATGAGTCAACTCACGCTGTTCTTGTAGTTGTTGTTCAAACTTCCTTTGCATTTCAGACATTTGAGCTTTCAATGAATCTAGAGCTTCATTTTGGGTATTTGTAGTGACATTGATTGTTGTATGATTATTAGTATCTGTATCAGTAGCATCTACGCCCTTCTTTTCTACTTCAACCGTTTGCACAATAACCTGTGGCTTTATTTTATCACTATCAACTGGATAATTGAATGGTAAAATAGTATCAAGGAACTGTTCGAACTTAACTTCAGGAATAGGCTTTGAGAAATAATAGCCTTGTAATAAAACCTGACGATTAACAGTTGCAAGATAGTCAAGACATGTTAAAGTTTCAATTCCTTCAAGGCAAATCTTACAACCAACTGATGATAATAGATTAATAATATTTTTGGCAATATTTTTCTCCTTGTCTGTAGCTAAGCTATTTTCAAAGAAGAATTTATCAACCTTAATAGTATCAAAACGATTTTCTGTAAGTAATGATAATGAAGAATAATCTTTTCCAAAATCATCCATAGCAATTCTAAAGCCCGCTTGACGTAATCTTAAAATTGAAGCTGTAAATGCTTGATTTGTTGATACAAATTCACTTTCCGTAATTTCAATTTCAATACTTGAAGGATTAACACCATACTTTGTGGTGATTTCAAGAAGTTGATCTATTTTTCTTAAACTATTTAATGTGAGTTTTGAAAAATTAGTTGATACGACAATGTCGTGGCCGGTGTTTTTTGCATTTTGAAGAATTATACATGCTGCTTCAAACATTTTTAAATCAATTTGACGAATATATCCATTTGATTCAAACAAAGGAACAAATTCATCAGGGAAATATTTGATTGAACCATCATCATTAATCCAACGAACTAATACTTCTCCACCAACAACTTTACCAGTTTTAAAATCAACCTTAGGTTGAACATAAGGAATAATACATCCTTCTTCCATCGCACTTTCTTTAGAAGCATTGATTTCTTCTAACTTATTTACCTTATCAAGAACGTCTTGCGAATAGTAATAAATATTACCATCCTTAACAACTGCATATTTATGTGTTTGAATTGCAAGAGCAACCTCATCCTTAGGATTTTCAAGAGGAACCGCTTCATATACAGCACATGTTACATCAAAGGTATAATAGCCATAATTAGGAAATTCTATTTCATTTAAACGTTCAATACATTTTAAAATGAATTCCTTTATCTCTTCTCGATTTCTATCAGTTACAATTAAACCAAATTTAGAAAAGTCAATACGAGTTACAAATTCTTGTTTTTTTAGACCTTCTGTAAATACATCAGAAATTGTACGCATTAAAAGTCTTTGATTTTTATAGCCCACGTAGACCCCACCAAGGTTATCTAGCGAAAAGATAACAATAGCTGGGGAAACTTGACGAGAGTTCTTTAGTATTTTTTTCTTGCGTTTGCGCAATAATGTAACAAAACCTTCGTGGTTATGCTTAGCACTTTCAGCATCCATTAGCCTTGATAATCTTACTTGTATGATATAGTTTTGTCTAAAAGCCATTGCAGCAACAAGTAAGACTATTAATAAGGCTACAAGGACGACCACTAAAACTGTTACTTCGAAGCTTCCTATTTGAAACAACACTTTATCTAACATTATAGTAATCCTCCTTTAACTTATTTATTCGCTGCTTTTTCTTTCTTATCTGACTTCTTGTCAGCCTTTCTAGTAATCTTTCCATACTTATCCTTATTAACAGAAATTAAAATCATAATCAAAATAATTAAGACAATAATTAATAAGATAATAAGTGGGAAGAATGTCCAGAAGTCTGCATTATTATGATTACTTGTAGATTCAACATGGAAAATAACTTGTTTTGTAATTCCATCTTTAGTTGCAATTTCAATAATTACATCATCAGGATTATTTTCAATGTTTGTTTTATAAGTAATTTCTAGTTCTTGTTCAGCATTATCGCCTGTAGCATTTAAAGCTTCAATATATGATAAGAAATCAACTTCAGATGTCTTCTTCTTACCAATGTTAATATTATATTCAAGCTTGTCTACTACTTTTTCAAGAGTATATCCATCAGATTCAATTTGATCTTCAAGAACATTATAAGCAATGTCATCACGTTCTACTTCAATAACATATGCCTTTTGATGAATTCCATCTGGTGCAGTAACAAGAATTACTACTTGATTCTTACCGATATGAAGATTATCTGCACCTAATACAGTAACAACTGGAGAATCATAAAATTCATTACCATGAACTACAGTGTCATACTTAACATCTAATAAGCCAACTTTACCATTTACATTATAAACTCCATAGTAAATCTTATCAGAATTAAATACGTCTGAAATCTTTTTAGCATTTTCATCCTTTAATTCAAGTCGATCAGAACCATCCATAAGATTGCTCTTATCAGCACCAACTTGGAATACTTTTAGCCAATCAAGAGAAGCATTCATAGTTTCTTCTGGAAGACGATAAATATGAAGCTCATATTCGGTTGTAGTACCATGCACACTTGTAATCTTAACTGTAAACTTATTATCTCCAATAAGAAGATTCTTTGTTCCTGTACCTAAAATTACATCGCTAACACTTGACGAATATGCATATATGTCAGCAGTCTCTTTTGTATATGGAACTCTTACAAAATACTTTGTTGTATTTGGTTCAAATGTAGTTACTTTCTTTGTATCATAATCTAATAATGCCTCACCAGTTACACCTAAATCCATTAATTTTGGATTTGCATAGTCACGATTTACAATAATAGTATAGGTTTGTTGATCTCCATTTTGTGCAATTACAGTTACATTAAATACATTTTGACCTTCTACTAATGATAGACGACCTAAATGACTATTAGATGCAATTGTTGCAGTTGGATCACTTACAATTGCAGCAATATCAACAGTTGTAACACTATTAGGTCTGCTAATCGTAAATGTCGGATTGTTTGGTGTAGTAGATGTAATTTGCTCATCACCATCAACTGTTAAACTCTTTAAAGAATTATCAACATTTGGTTCTTCAAACTTAATAGTGATTGTATATTCCAATCCTTTAATACCACTATCACTTATAGCATAAACCTTATGAGTAATAGTTGTACCATACATAGTTGATGCAATTTGGAACTGACGAGATGCGGTTTGGACATCATTGCTTCCAGTACCATCAGTAATATAAAGCTTTGCATATGAGCCTTGTAGAATTTGTGCATTAATCGTGTATGATTTAGCACCATATGGCATTGTAATTGTATAAGGTAATTGTGTTTGATCAAATTGTTGAACATTATTTGCAGCATTTCCTTGTTGTGCAATATAATATGCATTATTTGAATCTAATACCTCAATTAAAATAATTCCATTATCGTCAGATGCATTAATAGGGCCACGTGAAATTTCTAATACATAATTTTGAGGTGTACCATCTTCAGCAACACAACTTAGAACAATTTGATAATTATATCCATTTGATGTATTTCCACCTAAAGTAAATGAATTAGTATATGGATTAGAAGATGAACCATTAATCTTAGTTGTACTCTTTGTTGGAGTTGCTTCTACATTAATTGAAGTAGCATTTCCAACATTTGGAATATTAAATGTTCCTTCAGGTGTTCTCGTTGCAAAAATAGTTTGAGCTACACCATCAATAGTTACAACAAGCTTTGATAATGTTGCATCATTATCTAGCGCTTGACGCTCAATTTCAATCTTATAAGCATCACTTGCATCTGCTTGATTTTGACCATAAGCAACATAATATTCACTTAGCAATCTAACATCAACAGTATACTTATTAGGAGATACAGTGTTAGAAAGGTCAATTGTATAATCATATGTAGTTTGTCCATAAGAATCATTCTTAGCAACGCCTCCAATTTCAACAGTTGAATATTGAGGCTTAGTAATTCTTAATGTTAATACATTTGTTGAATTTTTAGCTGTGAATGGATATTGAGGAGTATTTGCATTAAATACTAATGAATTATTATTAATATCAACATATGTTTGATTATTTTCAAATAATTCTAGATTTGCAACATCCTTATCCTTATTAGCAGCAACTAAAACAAACTTGTAAATATTTGGAGCTACTGTTGCATCTTCAGCATTTACCATAACGGTTACAGTAACAGCCTTACCAGCACTTAGCATTACACGATATGAACTATTATCATTTGTAAGTGCAGTTAATGTTGTATCAGTACTTGTAACAGTAATTGACTTACCATTATAAGTTATATTAGTTAAATCAACATAAGACTGATTTCTACCATATTCTAGCACATACTCACCAGGAGCATATGGTGTATTACCATTATCCGGAACTGGATCTCCATTAGCACTAATTGATAATAAATCACGATCAGTACCAGGAAGAGCCTTTTTGAACTCAATTGTATAAGTTCTTGTACCAGCTGCAAGAGGATTTGCAGGTGTTGCATTTGAATAATTTTGAGAAACAACCAATTTAACAGTTATGTCATTTGTTGTGTTAATAACTGCTTCTAATGCAGAATTAAATGTATTAGAAATAGATGATGAACCAAGATAGTATCTAATATTTAACTTAGAAGTATCAATTGTATTAGAAATTGCATACTTTAAAATTGTAGAATTTACTGAATAAGGAACATTTACAACATAATTAAATGTTGATTGTTGATATATTGGATCTAATCCATATGATTTTGAAGTATCAGTAGCATCATAAACTTCAATATTATCTAAATCAGGATTTTCATCAACCCAAATATTTGTTGTATAAGTTGAATTATCACCATTTGGAGCTGTAATTGTAATTGTAACTTCATTATTTCCAGGCTTCAAACCAGAAACAATTCCTTGTGATGAATCAGTTCCGTTAGGTGTAAACGTTAAATTTGAACCATTTGGAGTTGTAATAGTTACTGTAGCATTTGAATCAGCTGGTGTTACATTAATTGGAACATCAGTTGTACCAGGTTTAGCTTCTATTAACTTATTATCAGTTCCCGGAATATCACTAATTACAACATCTGGGTCCGTTGAAGTAATATTATCAAGACCAGAATTATCAGAGGTTATTGGAACAATGACCTTAATATAATACTTTGTTCCATCAGTTTGATTTTCAGCTGTTGCATAAACCTCAAGTAAATATTCTAATGCTTGAGTTGTACTTGTTGAAACATCAAGATTATAGCTTCCATTAGTCAAAGATACAGATTGGAATGATGAATCAGTAGGTGATTTAACATTTAATTTTGGACTAGCTTTAGAACCTGCTGGTAAAGCAACATTAATAGTTGTTTTTGTATCGCCAACATCTAATGTAATAATTTCTGGATTGGTTTGATTTGTAGCAGTTGGAACTTGATTATAATATTGACCATGCTTTGAACCGCTAATACTAACATTTCCTATATCATTATTAGCATCTAATGTCGCGCTTCCTTTTATCACATTGACAGTATAAGTCTTATTACTTCCCTTCTCCGGTGCACACATAATACTAAATGTTTCAGTATTTTGACTAGCTAATGTAAGAGAGCGAGTATATGTTAGTTTATCTTTTGATAAATCATCAGGAAAATAAACACTAGATTTAGCAGACATTTTTGTAACATTAACAGTTATTATCATGGAAGTTTGAGTATAATTACTAATATTTTGAATTATTATATTATCACTATCAGGACTAAATATTATATCATTAGTTGCAATTGGAACTCCACCAATAGTAGCTGCAAATGTTGCTAAACGATTTTCAGTATCTCCAGTATTAAGTGTTAAATCAAATGTGTAAACATCAGTTGGAACAATATTTTGTCCACCAGTCTTTAAATACTCAAGCTCACTTATAACACCAAATGAATACTTATTTGAGCCCTCAATTAATGTAAGCTGATTATTAACCTGTGTAGTAACTGGTCTCCAAATATTTCCAGACTTATAATATATTCTAGCAGCTGATGACTGTAATAATAGTTGGAAGAAAATTTCTCTATTTGCATAATTAATTGTCGCAACTACATTTGTATCACCATTAGCAAAGTTAAATACTTGACTACCATTTTCATCCTTTAAATCTTGTGGATTAGACCCAACAACATTATTTATAATATTTGAAGCAACAGCATCAAGTAAGCTGAAATCTCTAATTGTCTTATCTTCATCTGCAGTATAAACAGTAATTGTATATTTTACAACAACAAGTCCATCTTCAGATGTAGCAGTTACTACGATTGTTTCCTTCTTTTGAGATGATAGCTTATTATCTTGAGAAATATTTAATTTTGCATTACCAATACCTGAAATTAAATTTGCAGTTACGGTAGCAGTTGAACCATAATTACTTCCGGCACCAAGATTTAATGTATACTCTAAATTTTGAGATGATGTATACAATTGACTTGCAAAGGCATTACCATTTGTATCATATACATCTTGTCCATTAACCTTTAAATTTTGAAGACCAACTGAACCATTAGCAGGTAAACGGTTAATTACAATTGTATAAGCATCAGACCACTTTTCATCCTCAGAGTAAACATAATAATTATAAGTTTTTGATGGACTAATTGTAGTAAATGTACTCATCGTAATATTAACTATTTTTGATGTGGTTGTTGATTTAGCACCATATACCTTTGCACCAAGTGCAGTTGCATTTGCGGTAACAGTTAGTGAATTAACACTATAAGGAATATCATAAGTAAGTGTTAATGGAGCCGCAGTTCCTGGAGTAAATATTCCAGATGTAGGTGTAAGTATATTTGAGCCATCACTTACTTCAAATTGATTTAAAGTTCTATCAGTACTTCTTGTATCTGCAACATAATATTCAATGTAGTATTCTGCAGCTTGACCAGATTGAGGAGTTACAGTTATCTTAACCTTAACAGCTTGATTCTTTGTAGTAATATTATGAGTATGAGAAGCTGTATTACCATATGTTTGAGTTTCAATTGTTAGCTTAGCATGTTGGCTTGTAGCTGTAACTACAAAACGTAATATAGCTGAATTATATGGTAAGTTACTATTTATTGTATATGTATCACCGGTCCAAGTACCTGCTCTTACTACATTATTATTTGTAACATCATAAACAACTACACTTGCGATTGAATTATCAGTATCTGCAGCCTCTCTTTCAACAGTAACATTATAAATAGCAAAATCATGTGTTACCTTATCAGTAACTCTATACTTAATACTTCCTTGATTTGTTGTACCATCGATTGCAACAGGTGTTCCTGTTGAACTTGTAATTGTATTCCATGTGCCAGTTGAAGCATCATAATATTCAAGGGTTGAGTTACTAGGTGTAGTCAATGGTGCTTTAACTGAAACAGATGTAATAGTATTTCCAAGACTATCAAGATACGGAACTTTAACCACATAATCTTTACCATTGTCTGAGTTTAAGGTAGATGAATCTAATGTACCAGTTGTTGATGTACCTGTAACAGATGTTGTAGGATCATTTAATCCCGTATTAGCAGTTATCGTCTTATACACAAATTTGTAAGTAGCTTTTACATTAGAATCACTTGAAAGTAATACAATTATTAAATCAGTTGTACCAATTTGTACGGTTGTATTAGTATAAGCTGTACCATTATATGTTGAAGATACGCAATCAGCTGTATAATTAACTAAATAATGAGCTACATTTGGTGATACCCATAAATAATAAGTTCCTTCTGCTAAATCAACAAAATTAGTAACAGGGTTTGAACTTGAATTTGCACTACCCTTAGTGATAATTGGGTCAACTAGACCATCATCCTTGGTAAATGTTATATTGGTAATAATAGGCTTTCTTTGAACATTTACAGTATATGCTTGGCTTGTAGAACCATCCTGTGCAATTACAGTAAATGTAACTGTTGAGAATGAGCCTCGATTTGTCGGATCAAGAATTAAAGAGTAAGTTCCATTTGAAAATGAACTATAAGTTGCACCACTTAACGTTGATAAATCAATCTTTCCTTTTCCACTATCAACAGTAACATTAATTGTTGTACTTGAAGAAGCAGTTGCAGGAAGACTAAAGTTAGTAGATGTAGTTGTAGCAGAAAGTGTTGCAGTTGAAGGAGTTGCCCCGCTAATTGCAACAACAGTGCCTACCTCATGACTAACAGTTCTTTCAATTGTTACATCATATTCCTTTGAATTATGAGAAGAATTATCTTCTACTTTAATCTTAACACTAGCATTATTAGTTGAAGTATTAATTGAAACAGGGAAATATCCAACTGTTGGCACTTGTGTCCAGTTTGCAACACCATCTGTACTATAATAAACAGTACTTAAGGTTGGGTCTGTAGCAGTTGGTGTAACGTCAACACTTGTAATAGCATTACCATTTGAATCACTATATGGGAATGTAAGCTTAAATCCAGTACTTGCATTTCCTGATAGTTGACCAATATTAGAAGCATTTGTAACACGACCAGATACTGTTTTTAAACTAGTGTGATCAACCATTGTCTTTACAGTAAATGTATATACCTCTGTTTTACTTGCATCACTTGAATTTAAGTTGATAGTAAATGTATTAGCATTTATTGTTGTAGATGCTACAGAAACAGGGTCATTGTAAGTACTTCCATTAAATAATGCACTTAATGCATCTGCAGTAAAGCTTACATTAAACTTTGTTACCCCAGTTGGAATCCATACATAATAATTTCCTTTAGGAAGTCCTGTACTTGGGATGGTTACAACAGAATCAGTTTGACTTGATGAGCCAGATGTCAAAATTGGATTTACTCCAGTTGAACCAACCTTAGTAAATTGAATATTTGTGATAATAGGTAATCTTTGAATGTTAATAGCATATGATTTTTTTGTTGTTCCATTTTGAGCAACTGCATCAAATGTTACTACATCATATTTACCTCTTACCGAAGAATTTAAAACTAATGTATATTCTCCATTATATACACCATTATTAGTTACATTTGAGGATAAATTACTAATTTCTCCATTGCCAGCATCAACTTTAATTTTAATTGTTGTACTTGAAGAAGCTGTTGCAGGGAAAGTAAAGTTTAAAGATAAAGTTGAACTATTTAATGTGCCAGTTTGTGAAGTACCATTTGTAACAGTTACAGAAGCATCTGTATTATCTCTTACAGTTCTTTCAACATTAACCGTGTAAATCTTAGTTGCACTAGTCGAATTATCTTTTACTTTAAAATATACAGTTGTTGTATTTCCACTAGCAAAGCTAACTGGTGCTACACTACCAGAAGTCCAGTTTGATTGATTAAAACTATATTCAACTGAGCTTAAAGAAGGTGTAGTAAGCGTAGCATTAATGTTTGCTGAAGTAATTACATGTCCATTTGCATCTTTATAAGGGAATGTAGCTTTATATTCTGTAGCTGATGTCGATGTGACTGTTGCTGTTGTAGAACTTCCTGCTACAGTACCTGTAACATTTTGTAGTCCAACATTATCAGCAATCGTCATATAGTTAAATACATAGTCTTCAGTAGCATTATTTGAACCGTCATAGCCTAAGCTAATTGTAAAGCTTTTAGCATTAACTGTGAAAGTATTTCCAGTTTGATTACCACCATTATTAATATTGTAAGATGAGCTTTTTGCATCACATGTGTAGTTTACGTTAAATGATTGTAAAGAAGCTGACCCCCAAACATAATATGTACCCTTAGGTAATTCATTAAATGAACTTACAACTCCAGTTGTTGAACTTGATGAGCTTGTAGTAATAATAGGATTTGCAAAACCACCATTACTTGTAAATGTCATTCCTGTAATAATAGGCATTCTTTGTACATTTATTGTATAAGTTTTTGAATTATTTTTCGATTCAGAAATAACCTTAAACGATACAGTTGAAAAAATACCTCTTTGCGTATTACTACATGTGAATGAATATCCATCAGATGTTGGGGTAGGACTGTCGAGAGTAATACCACTACTACTACTTATAGTACTTGTATCAATACTTCCTTTTCCATTATCTACCTTAACTTTAAAGGTTGTAGATGTACTTGCGGTAGCATCAAAATTAAAGTTTACAGTTGTATTTGATTCTGTTAAGCTTGCATTCTTAGTTGTAGAATCATTTGTAGCTGTAACAGTTGTATCTACATTATCACTTAAAGCTGCACCACCTAGAGAAGCATTAAAATCACTAGGACTTTCACCATATACTTTACCACCAGTAGTTTCTGCTGCACGCATACTTGTACAGGTTGAACTAAAAGTAGTAACACCTGAATTTAACCTTATCCTTATTTTAAATATTACATATATTCCGCTAGATATATCACCAGTTGTTTGACCAGGACCATAAAAAATTTGTGAGTTAGTTAATATTGGGGATGGTTCAGTTACTCCTGTTGTATATAAATAGTTCTCAGCGTTACCTTCAATGTAATTTGATCCAGTTGTTCTACCAGGTAAACTTGGTAATTTTGAAAACGGTTTTCTTCTTGGATTACTAATACTACCAGTTACTTGATCAGATTTATCATCTAATGTTGTATTATCCCATAACGCATTACCATCATTTGTAACATCAATACCCAAAATAGACGTAGTAGATTCAACTTCAGTACTATTCAAATCCCACACTAATTGCATACTAGATAAAGAAGTACCTATATCAACAAACGCAGTCATATAAAATTCGCCGGATGTAGGAACAGATGTTATACAATTTGAGTAATCTTCTGCCACAAATAAATCTTCGGTATAACATACTTTAACTTTCACATTAGTACCAGCAATGCTTACCCATTGATTAATATTTGTTCCAGCAGCATTAACAGTTTTATCTATCTTTGATGTACTAATAATTGAATTTAAACCAAATATAGATAAAACAATCAAGAAGAATAATATAATTTTTTTCTTTATATTTTTTATCATATTATATTCACTCCTTTCATAATATGAATAAAATTTATGTTATTTTTGAGTGACCATTAGTAATTAACAGTCACCCAAAAATTATTAAGACGAAAAAGAATAATTTTGATTATATAATATATTATCTAGATAATATTCATAATCAGGTAGTTGATCATGTGTATCCTTAGATTTTGCACCAATGTTTGTTGCATCTGCTGTTTCAATCTTTGCTTTGGTACCAGTCAAACCTGCTATGTATTTAACCGCATTTATTTCTGGCTCTGTTAATTTTGTAAATTTCTTTGCAAAATCCTTAGCAATTGTTTTATCAGCAGTCTCTATTATTCCATTTCCATCCAAATCACCAACTACAACAATTTCTACGCAATCAATTAAAAGTCTTGATACGCTATCATCGCTGTCATATAAAGAAATATATGATCCAGTTCCAATATAATCCGTTGATGCGGTTGATAAATCAGTACCATTTGCTCCATCAAATATTACATTTCCATTAGAATCACAAACAACAATGTGTTTTAAATTATTTACAAAGTTATTTGTTAATAAATCAGAAACAGTCTTTCTTTGAGGTAAATGGCTTAATTTATAAATTGAATTCTTTCTTTCTGCTACAGTCTTAGAAGCTAAGGCTGTATATCTATCGTCATTTGAAACATCATATGTATAAGTTAACGTATTTAAACTAAAGTCTTGTTCATAGCTTACGAACTTAACTGTAGATGAATTAGTTAACTGTAAATATGTAGGTTCTGGGGTTTTAATTTCAAATGTGAATGCAGGGTTGAAAGCAGGTGTTGTAGTAGGCATTTTATTTTGATTCATATAATCAGGATTACTTGCATTTGATTCCATTACAGATTTATAAGTTGAGTAATCACCAAATTCAAAACTAATAGGATATGAAGCCTTGCTCTTAACAACATAGTAAGCATTCTCGGTAGGATTTGATGTTGTAGGTCTCATATTGTTACCATAGAATATATCAAATACTCCAGAAGAATAGTCAAGAACTATATCAGTTTGAGAGCCAACTAATCCTCCCCTAATTGTTACAATTGTTTTTTGATCAGCACTTGTCTGGTCATATTCAGTTTTTGCTGCAGAACCGTCAGCATTTTTAGCTAACAACAAGCTACTAGATGTCGGATTAGTAAGCTTAATGTCGTTAACATAATCTGTTATTTCAAGAGGATCTAACTGAACCATAATTTTGCAATCAGCTGTATCGCCATTTGTATTCCATGCATAATTTTGATTATCCTTTAATACTGCATCGACCTCAAATTCTGGTGTCTTTACAATTTCTTTAAGAATAAAGTCAAATTGACAAGATGGATTAGTATCAAATGTCTGCCAAGTACTATCGTAGATTGTCTTAATCACGAACTTAGTATTTGCCGCAGTTGATAATGAAATTGGTTCAACCTCATAGTAATATACTTTAGTTGTAGAATCACTATATAAGTAAGTTACTGTAAAGTATAATTTTAAGTTTACACTATACTTAAATGGTGTATTAGCTGTTTGAGCAGTTGGATCATATTGCTTAAGCTCAAATCTAATTCCTTCAAATTTAAAATTGTTATCTGGATTATCAGGATTATTTTTGTTATCTGGCTTTGTTGGATTATTATCATCATTACCATCGCCACTATTTGGATGATCTCCACCATCTGGGAAGGTTGGATTAGAATTTGATCCTCCACCGATATCCGTAGATTTAATAATCTCGAAATCGCATTCATTATTGATTAAAACATAATTTTGATCATAATTAGCTTGCGATAATCCATTTACAATTCCAGGGCCTATACCTGCTTGAATTTGAGCAATTGCCTTTTGAACACCAACATTAATACAATTATAGCCTTGTGCTGGTGTTACAACCAGTGGAATTATTTCAAGATGTCCTTGTGCATCATTTAGAATTCCATATACTCGTCCAAGTGGAAGATTTACGCTACCAGTATAATTGTTTCTATGAGTTACAATTCCTGTTACACTATCCTTTATCCACTTTTCTGAAGCCCAATAAACCTTTGCTGATCTCTTTCTAATTTCAAAAGGCTGCTTCAATGATTCATACTTATCATAGCCATTATTTGTATCAGCATCTAAGCATAATGTTATTGCATATTTACCAGCATTAACTGGTGCATATGGTTTACCATTAGAATCTAATAATTCTTGGTAAGTTGCTCCATCATCTAATAGCTCATAATATCTTATGTATGGCACTCTAGTATCGCCCGTAATACTAGATGTCATTTTAATATCATTAAATGTATATTGTGAACCATTATATATCATATCCTCAGGATTTGTCTTAAATGAACCCCAATCAGTAACAATAATCTTTGATGGAATAGAAGTTATTGTTATTGTTCTAGTATCCTGGAATATATTATAGTTAGGTAATTCAATCTTAATATAGATAGTTAAACTACCAAAACTACATCCAATTGGAACATTACTCCAAGATGATGGTGGAGCACCATGTCCTAGAGGATCCTTTGAATATTGAATATAATTATCATAATCAGCGCTTTGTGTAATTCCAGATACAATAGGATAATTATACCAAGTATGAGTTATGAAATATTCTTGGCCAGTATAGATATGAGTTACATCAAAGAATTCAATATCTAAATCAGCCTTATCAATCGTAATTGTTGTTTCAATACTTATATTATAGTTATTTGAAAGAATAATTGAATTAGTATCTCCTTCTACATAGAAACCATATCCACTCTTCCAAACAAGATCAGTTAAGGTTGAACCAACAATACCACCATAATAATGACCACTATTTACAGATTTTGTTAAAATAGTACCTCTAAAAGCTTGTCCATTTACAAGACCAGATTCCTCAATTCCAGGAACCTTTTCAAATGTTGCATCTAGAAGTCTTCCTTGTTCTGAAGCAGATGATGCAAGCAATGCACTCCAAGCATTTCCATCATAAGTTTTAACCTTATTTGGAATCTTAATTACTAAATCACGAGGCTTAATTGCAAAATAAATTGGATCTGTCGCCGTATTATTGTAATTATCTCCTGAATCAAATTCTAGAGAAATAATCAAATAGTACTCACCAACATTTGTTCTATTTTGAAGAACACTATTACATTCTGCATATTGATTACCTTGTTTTACGTAATATGTATAAGTAAGCTTGCTATCTAGGTTATCTCCACCATATGATAAATAATCAATATTTGTTGGATTAGGAGTTACTTTTCCATCGTAAATCTTATTTAAATCAATACTTGGAGGAGTAATTCTAGTATCTGCCTTATCAATCTTAACCGTAAATTCATCATAATCAGATGCTGCTTGATCAAGACCTAAGAACTTCCATTCACCATTTGTATATGTTGTGGATTTTACTGCAACATAAATATGAATAGGATTTGAAGTGTAATTCTTAAATTTAGGAATAGTTGTAGAATATTCTGAAATATCATTAGTAGCTTTTGCTGAATATCTTATTTCCGCATTATCATCACCACTAAATGTAAATGTTATTGTATGATAATCACCATCATAAATTCCTTCATATTTAGAAACAACATATGGCACAGTATCATATGCAACATTTAAATTAAGATCAAGTCTAATATCATAATTGTCAAGATTTTCTGCAATACTATTCTTTACTAATAATGGTACAGAAGATGGAGTATTATTCCATTCAAAATTATTAGTAAATGCAACATCTGTATAAGAACAATTAATTGCATATAGCTTAGCATCGGGACTCTTAGCCTTAATTGCCGAGTTAAGGACAACTCCTATTGGAAGTGGGTTAGATGCAAGTGTTTGAATATAGCTTAATCCAATTACAGGAATATTTCCATCATATTTATAATTCATTGAAGCTGAAAATATAACAACACATTTATTAATTCTATAGTTAATGTAGAATTCTTTAGTTCCTTCACCAAATGAATAATTATTTTCAGCACTTGATGCTCCGCTTCCTTTTAGTTTAATAACTAAACGGTAATCGCCAACATTTTTAGTCTTAGATGATAGCGGACTTACCAAATCATTTTGGCTATAATAGAATATTTCATAATTATTAGAATTAAAACTATTATTGCCAGTATTCGTAAGAATTGTAAAGTTAGGAGCTTGTTCTTCTGCGTTATAAGTCAAATCAGTATCATATCCTGAAACAACAAGTTCACGAGGTGTAATTGTAAATTGTTTTTCCTCTTGAATACCCATAAAGTTAGCTGTATCACCATATTTAATAGTTACCCAATATGTACCAGCATTTGTAGGCGTAGGTCCTAAGATTTCTCCACCTCTAACACCATTATTATTCTCGTAATATTTAACCTCAACATCTTTTCCAGCACTTAGAGCCGCTGAAACAGTACCGTTAAAATCATATGTATGGAATACTGGATTTACAGGATTTCCATCATATTCCTTATCAAGCGAATCAATGCTTAAGCTATTTCTAACCTTCTTAATTTCAAATGTATATACCTGATCAAGAAGATCATTAAAGTTGGCTACCTTAGTCGCTCTTACCTTATACTGATAAGTGCCTGCTTCAGTCTTAAGATTAGTTGATGTTGTCCAAGAGCCATATGTTCCTGTTGCAAAATCATATTCAGCATATTCAATATTAGAGCCCTTAGAATATCCAGTAGGTGTTACAATCCAGGCTTCAAATCTAATGCCACTATTTTCATCATAGTTAAATATTCCATCACTAGGAATATTTGTTCCTAATGTAATTGTACCTCTTGTGATTTCAAGCTCGAAGTCAAAAATGAAATCATAATTATTTGTTACATCAACATTATTTGCATCACGTATCACATGGAATTCTGGACGAATATTAATAATACCCTTATCAGTTCCGGCTTGAGTATAGATACCAACAATTGAATTATTACTTATCAGCAATGCAGTAATTAGCTTATGATTATAAATACCATCAAGCAATCCTTCATCACCATTTCCCGTTTGTCTTTGAACTGAGAAATCAGATGAGCCATCATTTAAAGCACTTACAAGATCATAATTCCAGTATACACCAGAATACATAACCTGATATGGTGAGCCATTATTAGAGCTTATATGATACTTTCTTCTATCAATCTTAAAGTGGTTTTCAATAACCGTTTCTGCATAATTTCCTTGTGCAGGAATCTTTAAACGATAGATATAATCACCGGCATTTGTCACACTAGAAAGCTCTTTACCAGAAATCTTCCAATCTCCGCTTCCTTGTATTTGTTCTTGGGCAACGAAATAAGAAATTGACCATTGATTTGGAAGAGTTTCTCCAAATTGAACACCATTATTATTCTTTATTGAATTCCAAGTGTTTTCATCATATGCTATTCCATCATATATCTTATTGAGAAGATTTGAAGAAACAGTTAAGCCATCATCAACACGAGATTTAGGATTAATTGTAAATTTAGCACTTCCATAATAATTTTCAAAATGAACTAAATTACCTGAGGAATCTTGAGCATTATCTGCATAAATCATAAAGTAAACCGTATATACACCAGGAGCTGTTTGCTCATAGTCATCTAAAGTATAATCTAAATTACTAGTTGAATTCTTCTTACCATAGTGAATTACACAATATTGTGAGGAAGGATCATCTACATAATTAATAACGTTCGTACTATATTGCTTATTGAATGACGTTGCAAAACTAATTGGACTACCAGTATAATCAACCATAACATCTGGAATCTCTCTTACTGTCATCTCAGGATAATGAGCATGAAGCTTAAATTGAAGAATAATACGATAATTATATGAATTATCACTTGTTCCATTTGTTGTTTTCCATTCCATTCCAAACAAATCATTATTATAGAATAGCCATGAATTATCCACTCCATTACCTGTAGCTACAGCATTTGAGTAAAGATAAGTCATACGTGATAATTTTTGTCCTGAAGCACTATAAATATGATATTCGAACCTATCAGCGCCTAAAAGGCCTGATAATTGAATTGTATTATTTACAGTATTATTTCCGATTAAGAAATTTTGATTAAACTGAGCAGTTGTTTCAATACTTCTAAAATCAGAGGAACCCGGATTACTATCATATGTAATATTTGTTTCATCCTTTACCTTTAAATCAACATTATAATCAAGTCTTAAAACGGCTGGAGTAATTTCAAATTCAAACATATTTTGAATCGAATCTAATGTTGTATAGTTTTGTAAATAATTAGGATTATTATCTGAATCTGATGTAATCTTTATAACATACCTACCAGCATTGATTGGTAATGTTTCAGAAAAATCAGAATCCGGAGCACCTGAAGTCTTAAAGTAAAACCTTAATAGCTTATATCTATTACCAGATGTTTCAATTCCGCTTGAATTGAAATCACCATTAAAGCCTCCACTAATACCAATCGTGGAAGTATCAAATGTCGTTCCTGTATATGTTCTATTTAAATTAGATACTGTCAAATATGCATCTGCTTGTCTAATTCTAATTATTACATGACCGACCTCTAAGCTTTCGTTACCATCTTCTCCAGCAATAGAGACCTGATATCCAACATAATATGTACCAACAACGATAAATTGTGGCTTTATAGCTGACCAAGCAGTATTCTCATATCCAACAGGGTCAACTAATGAATCGGTTGCATCATCATAATATCCCCACTTGTATTGAATATCATAGCCAGATGCATGGCTTATAACATCAACCTTTGGTGAATGATATTGATTATCAAACTTTGTATCCTCATCTGCAGCAGATACCTTAAGATCCTTGCTAATTAATGTAACTTCAACATCTCCATCACCAATTGTAAATTCAAAGTTATCAGCTACATAATATGTTTGACCATCAAATATATTTATTCCACTATCATATTTGAAATTTCCTGAAGGATCTGTAACCTTAGCATTAATATCAAATGATGTCGCTTCTCTATAGGTTCCATCCTTTGCAGCTTTAGTTTTTAAAGTTAATTCCAAATTATACCCAGGGAATGAATCCTTAAATCCAATAATATTTTCAGTATCATTTTCTGTAAATGTTTTAGACCAATTTGTTTTTAACCAAGTTTCATTAGTTATATATTTAATATTAATAATACGCTTAGTAACGTTAAATTGGATTGAATCATAATTAAGAATATAATTATTAGCATTTACTGTACTTGTTGGTAAAGCACTAACAAAGTATCTGCCAGCATTAAGCATTGGAATATTATAGCCAACACTAATACGCTTTGAATCAAATAATTCATATTGGAAATCAATTCGATTACCAAACACATCTGTAATATATGGTTTAGCATAAATATCCTTACCAGTATAAACCACTGAGGTTTCTTCCCATTGAACATTTACATTCTTAGGTATACAATGAACCTTTGCAATCTTATACCACTTGCCATTTATATAAATATCACGATCAGTTGTAGGATCACTTCCAGCCCATGCTCGATAATTTTTACCTTGTGCAATATTAATATAAACACGATAATAACCAACATCAGTTTGATCAGTTAGGATTGAACCATCAATTTCATTATAATCAGAATCAGTCTTAATATATAAGGTCTCAACCTGACCATCAGATTTTGTTGTATATTTTGGTAATATGTTATGACCATTATATTCAACTTCACTATCTTGAACATAGAAATCTTTTAATTCCGCACGTTTAATTGTAATTTGTATAGGGTAGCTTCCATCATCAAGTTCTGTAAATGCAGGACGATAATTTTCAACAACTGAGTTATTATTAGCATTTATTTCAAAGAATACAAACTCAAAGTCTCCTTCCATCTCATATGGATCACCATTATTTTCACCATCAAAATCACCCTTAGCATCAGCTGATGATGTAGTAAATGTATAATTTGCCAAGCTAATATCCTTGATAACATGCCCTGGAATTAATCCAGCATTAGCTAAATTATTCTTAGAATTAGCACTTTCATCATATGTTGAGCTAAATACATTATTAACAAACCAAACACCATTTGGCATTTCAAATTTACTTTCATCATAAATCTTAAATCTCTTCCAAGGATCTGTAAGCGTTGTTTTGAAATATAAGGTTCTTTGTTCAAGTCTTATTTCCTTGATTTGAAGCACCTTACCAATGTTTGAATCAATTCTTGATGGATTATACAATACAGCATAGTAATCGCCAGCATCAATCATATAGTCTCCATTTGAATCTGGATTCTTTCTCTTTGAGTCATATAATGCAAACAAAGCATTATTTTCTGGTGTATCACTATCAAAGAAATCGTATAAATCATTTAAACTCATGCCCAATACATTATTTAATATAGATTTCTTAAAGTAATAAAGCTTTGGCTTTTCACTATCAGTCAAATAAAGTGGTGACGTATGAATCGTATATGTTGTTCTATGCTTTTCTGCATCATATATACCACTGAAAGAATCAATATCAGTAGAAATACTAGCTTGATCAATGATGACTCTAACTTTACCACGTTTTTCTTTATAATTACTTGCAGAAATAACATAATTTAATGTATATGTTCCTACATTACGGAAGTTAATGTTTGTTGAAGAAATATCTGTTGCTTCTTCCTCAGTAACATCTCCTGTCCAGAACTTCCAAGTAATAATTCCTGGGTAGCTACTTGTTATTGCAACCTTAGCATTTTTATTAAATCCATCGAAAACAAATTTTTGCTCTTCAGGAGCATCAACATCAAGCTCTGGATAGCTTATTACAAGCTTTACATCAAATACAACATCATAATATAATTCTGGAGCATTTGTATTTGTATCAAATAATTCGAGATTTTCTAATGTGAAAGCTTCTAGCTTTGGCGTATAGCTTGGATGTAATTCCCATTGACCACTTGCTGCATTATATACGTATGTAATACGGTAAGTATATGTTCCTACTGATGAATAACGCGTTTTTATTTTAGCTTTTAAGGTGTCGTTTGATAAAAGAGATGTTACACTGAATCCTGAATCAGAATTAGTATTAGCATTACTGCTTGTATAATCAACATTAAGTTCAAATACATCAGCCTTATAATCTCTTTCTGCATCAAATGAAATTAAAACCTTACGATTAATAATCCGATATTCAATTAAACCTCTATCTGATGCTGATAAAACATAATTAGGGTTATTATAATCATCATTAAGCTTGAAATAATATGTACCTGGAATTATATGCCATGTATCAGCATTTCCAGCACCATCAAAGGATGCAATACTATATGTAACAACATCAGTTGTTCCAGTCGTTACAGTATATTGAGGTACAATTGTTTCGCTCGTATATTCGTATTCTTCTGTATATTCTACAGTTAGAACACGAGGAACAATATGAAAATAAAATTCAATTGAAGTGCCTTCACAATTTAAAGTATCTGCATAGTCGATTTCAACATAGTACCAACCTAAATCTTGAGGAGCTGTCCTATAATTACCTGGTGATTTAGTACCATCACCTGCAATTATAACATCACGATATTTAATTGTCTTTTGACCATCATGGAATGTTGTTACACCTAAATCATTATATGTGACAGGGCGAGCTAAATATTCAATTTCAATTTCATCCGTATAATTAGGCTGAATATTTGTAGCTTTTTCAATAAGAATTGTTCCACTAAAAATTTTCTCTTCAAAATTATCTCCAGAAACTCTTATATAAAGTGGAATAGGTGCTCCAGTAACATTCTTATATCTTGCAATAACTGGAGAATAAACAATCTGATTTCCTTGAACAGTACCATACTCAACCTTTAATGGAATCATTTTTTCAATACCATTAACAACTTGAGCATATTGATATGATAAATCATTTGTCTCAAGAGAGCCTGTCATAACTAAGCGATCGGCTGATGAGCTAGATAAAATACCTGAATGATATTCACCATCATATTGGCCTTGATAGAAATCACAATTCAAATCTAGGGATAGAGGATTAATATTTACTGTTATATTTTTCTTAATTGGACGATATCCATGCTTTAGTATTTCAACATAAATATCATATGTACCAGCTTTTGTAAATAAATCCACTTGATAATTGGCACTACCTACAACAATCTCAGATAGGTTGTATGTTAACCAATTCTTGTTACCATCATCCATAGCAACTCTAATAGTAAGATCTTGAATATTAATTCCTGAACCTAAATTAGAAATCTTAAATCCGTGCATTTGACGATCATATGTTACATTATCAGGTGTGATTGTCATTGTCATTTGAGAGCCTAAATTACTATCAATAACCATAGGAAGATATTTATAACTTGTATTATAATTTAAAGCACTTGCCTTAACGATTATATGATAAATTCCAGCATCAATTCCAACAGGAGGAATAGTTGTCCAATTTGTTATAGAATCAAAATCAATATTACTAATATTATCTGGTGCATCAGCTAATAGACTATAATATACATCCGCATAATATGGGTTCGTAGTGACATTAATTGAATGCTCAAATCCATCATATGCAAATGTCCTATCTGCTGTATCACATATAATTTCGACATCCTTACCATTAATTTTAATTACAACGCTGTCATACTTAGTTTCATAATTATCTGCTACAAGCTTAATATATGTAGTATAGTACTCAGTACCTGAATTTGGTTGTGAATAGAAGAATGGTTGAGTTGACCAATCAACCTCTACTGCTCCATTTTCAGGATTTTGTTCACTATAATAAATATGATAATTTGATGTAGGATCGGAAACTGTAATTGTTGCATAGTGGTATGCTTGATCATATGTAAATACATATGTTCCTGATGCATCTTGATTATTGTCAGACCAGTCAACATTTAATTTATATTTAAATTGCTTAGGTAAAATTTCAAATTCACCCTTAAATACAACAACATAATTACCTGTTTGGTCACCTAAAGCATCATTGGAAACTCGCCACAATCCATCAACATAGAAATCGCCTGTAGTTGATGCTTTGTATAACTTAACAGCACTTGAAATTGACTTAAATGAACCAAATAATGAATCTCCACTTAACAAATTCAAGCTAGGTCTTGTAGAGTTTGTATCTCCCGTTCCGTTTGCACCAGACACATAAGACCAAGGCTGACCATCATACTCTTTAGAAGAAATCGGATCATCAACTTGAATAATTAAGCTACGAGGAGTGATATTAAAATCAATTCTTTCATCAAAATCCTCAAAATATTGACTACCAGTCATTTTAACTTTGACATAATAGCTTCCAATTGCACTTGGGGCTGATGCTAATTCTTGATTATGATCCTTATCATAGAATTTAAATTCCTTAACAACATTTGAATCCAAATCAGAAGGTCTTCTTAAAAGAGCATTCAATACATTTACTGGCTCTCTATCATATTCCTTATCAAGTGATTTAAATTTAAATAAACCTTTTGTTAAAACAAGTTTAATATTCTTAGTTACAGTTTCATAATTTGTTTTTTCAATTTTTAATGTTAAATCTATTTCTCCAGTACCTGGAATTTCTTTAAATATATATGTTGAGCCACTAGTATGACTACTATTTTCAGTAATTGTTACAGTTGGATTATTTGTAAACTTATTATAGAATATAGCACCTAAATTGTGCTCGTATCCATCAATTCCATACTTAATATATAATGGATCAATTGCACCTATATCATCATGAGAGAAATTCTTTTCAAATACCTGTAATGAATCATCAATTGAAATTATTTCTTGATTGTATGATACAGTACCATTAGGATTGTCAGTAGGTAAATATTCATTGATAGATAGATTATAATCAATTGTAGCATACTTAATTTCACAAGTAGCATTCAATGTAACGTTATATTTTTGAGTTTCATCCATAAAACCTAAAGATGGATCAGCATCATTAGTTAATCGATGTGAAGACTCAATATAATATCCTGTTGAATAAATATTTGTATCCCAATTAAAATCACCTTTACGGCTTAAATTATTAGAATCAGAAGAATATGTACCCTTTTCTAGATTAGTACTAGTACTTGTAGTAATGAGTTCACCATTTAAAACTGAATTAGGCCCTAGACCATTAATTTCCATTGTAAAGGTTGGTGGTGTATCTATCCATGATCTAAAGCCACCATTATATCGATAATAATTATGGTCCTCATCCAATGTATATTGAGAAGATATTGTAATTGTTACTTCTCCTTTTACAATCTCGAAATTTGCTGTAAATGTAGTTCCAGCCTGACCATTATATGCAAAGTTTTTACTGTAGCTTACAATTGTCATTGTACCAATTGTACCTGGATCAATCGCAACCGTATTATTTGTAGGAGTAACCTCTACGATAAATTTGGCATCCATTTTACCATATGCTTCATCGTAAATATAAGGCTTTGGGGTTAGCTCTAATCCGTTATATTTATATTCATAACGAGATGTTGCAGCATTCCATTCACCATCCCATACAATATCTGAATCAATGAAATCATATGGAGTAATTTCTACAAACAATGTAATTACTGGTACAAAGTTATTAGTAACCTCTTGGCCCTTAGTATTATAGACATGGTATCCGCCTTCCCAAACAAAGCCTAAGCCTGAAACTCCACCATTTCCATTTTTTTTATCAGACCAATATTGTCCAACATCATTACTTTCAGTTTTCAATTTTCCTTTTAATACATAGCCAGTAGGAAGATTAGGAGCTTGACCTGAAACTGTCCATTGATCATTTGACCATCCTAAGCCATTGTATTTTACCTTCAAAATAGCATCCTTATAATCAGATATACCTTCTAAATTATAATAATAATCCAAAAATACATCTGAATATGCGCGATATCCATACCCAAATTCATTTTCAATATTATCAGATTCATTTGCTTCATGGAAAAGCATTAATTCATAATGCGTAATAGTAAATGTTTTAACTGCTGATCCATATAAAAATCCAGTATTAGATGTAAAGGTAATTGAAGCGGTACCAACATTAACATTATTACTATATCTAACAATTACATTATCAAAGCTAGGAATCCTACTATATTGATGAGTAGATGAATCATAATTATAGAAACGATCATAAATAATATCCTTTTGATTTTCTCTAACCATTGTTGGATCTACATATTTAATGCAATTTTCATTTGAACCAATTTCTATAATCCTTGGTTCAATTGCATCACCCATATTATAAGTATATGAATCATCTTCTAGTTTAAAATCAAGGGCAGACATAAGAATAGTTGGTGTTGTACCAACAAATCGCCAAGCTTCCTTATAGAAAACAATACCATTTGCTATATATACATCTTCTTTACCATATGATGTTCCATAATAGTTTGTAATTGCATTAGCATTAGCTTGAGCACCCAACGTTTCAGGTACAAAATTACCTGAAGCCGTTGCTGCAGTTGCATATTTAGTAGCTTGTGCAACAGTCATTTGGGAATAAATATAAACTGTATGTGAAGCTTCAAAGGTTAAAACTCCTGCACCCATTTCAACATAGTTTTCACCTAGGACAAATGAATTAACCTTTTCAAAGTAATTGTCTCCATATCCATCAAAGGCACCACTAATAATACCTCTAACAGGAAGACCATTATATGTTGAGGGGAAAATAACAATATCACTTAATAAATATTGCTTCAATCCTGATGACAATGTTGTAACAAACACATAATCTTCAGTATTAAATCCTACAATTACATATCCCTTTAAGTCCTCATCATAAGAGTACTTAAACATATCATCTGTATTTTGACCAATAACCATTACTGGGAAGTAACAGTTCCAATTATAGCCCCAATTAGTTGGCCATTGACTTTCTTGATAATAAACTTCTAAGTAGAAATCCTTATTGCATCCATAGAAAATTCCGTTTTTTAAATCGTCTACATTAGTCTTTTTATTAGTACCAGCAATCATTGAGACACAATTTCGATTAATTCTTAATTTTTCTAGATGTGTACAATCCTGGAATGCTCCATTACCAATTTGAATAATGCTTTCTGGTAACGTAAACGTAGTAAGTGATGAGCATCCCTTAAATGCATAAGCACCAATAGTATCAATTGTAGATGAAGAATTATCAAATTCAAGACCACCAGCAACACCATTACTTAATAAATTATAGCAACCATAGAATAATCCTTCAGGAATTTGCTTTTTTGATGTTGGTAAAGTATAGTATTCATTTAAGTTTACACCTCTAAGTGAAATACAATCCTTAAACATGTAATTAGTTAAAAATTTAATATTTTTAACACTGACTAATCTTCCACAGTCTTCAAACAAATAATTTCCAACACTTGAAAGTGCAGTATACTTTGAAAAATCAAATTCAGTTATTTGGTAACAACTCTTAAATGCTCCATTCCCAATGGATGTAATTTTAGCATTTAGCACCGTACTAATTCCCGTTATGGATGTACCCATAAATGAATAATTTCCAATTGTTGATACAGTTGCTGGTATAAAATTATCCATCTCTCCTAATGATGAGCAATTTGCAAAAGCATAATTAGCTACATTATTAAATTGAGCCTTTGGCCAATTAATCGTTGTAAGATTATTATCACAATAGAAAGAATAATCTCCAATTGTTGTAATTGTAGCATTTGGAATTGCAACTGATGACAAAGATGTCATATTGGCAAAAGCATATGCAGGAACTGAAGAGATTAAGCCCGTTATATTAATTCTTGTTAAAGATTTAGGAATATAATATACATATCCTGATTGACTAGCAACATAAGAATTACTATATGCAGTAGTTCCAAAATACCAGCCAATTGTATGTGTGTAATTATTTTGACTGTTATTATTATAATCAGCGCCAATAAATGGAACAACTAATGTATTTAAACTACTGCAGCCTGTCATACATCCACCATCTATTAAAACTAATCCTTTATTGTCAGAAACAATAGTATCTTGAATTTCAATTGTGTTAAGCTTTGTAAAAGCTCTAAATGCATAGCTAGGAATAGCTGAGTCATTCGTTATTGTAATTGTACTTAATGAATTTGGTATAGATGCTGAATATGATGAATATCTCCATGACCCTGAAATATAGCAATGTTCATAGTAGCCATCGACCTCCTGGCCATATGAGCCCATTGGCGCAAATAACCATACCATTGAGTTTCTTACTGCAAGATCCTCCCACCAATAATCATTACCATCGGAATAATATCCATAGTTATTTTTATTACTATTAGAAGAACCTACATCGATTCCTCTTTGTTTTCCAACAAAGGGAATTTCTAAGGTTGTTAAATTCTTGCAGCCATAAAAAACATTTCTTTGAGCTTCTTGTGTCGCTTTAGAAATAATTACATTTTCTACCATAAAGGTATTATAGAATGAGTATGTTGTTAATACAGTTTGGTGATTTAAAGTAACTGTTTTTAAGCCACTAGGAATATACCAATATTTGTTTGGTTCATTTATAATCTTAACTTGTTCTGTATTTGAAAATAAATTTTTACCAAAAATATATCCTAATTGTCCATTAGAAACGGAATCACTAGCACCAACGAATGGCAAAGACACTTCTTTCAAGCTAGAGCATCCATACATAGCACCTTCTGCTATAGTTGTAACAGTATCCTTTGTACCGGCTGCTTGTGATGACATTATTCTAATGTTTTGAATCTTTGAACAGTTCATAAACGCACCAGGCGCTACAACTGTTTCGTTTAAAATTGTTACATTAATTAAAGTTTCTGGTATAAAGAACGAATGTTTCTTTGTTGTATCAGACTCATTAGGATCTCCAGTTTCATTTTGAACAACCTGATATGCCGAGCTTAATGCTCCATCGTTTGTGCCATCAGCTAGCTCTGAATATTCACCAAAAATGTAACCGAATAATGCTTCCTTTGAGTTAGAATTACCGGCTTTACTACCAATAAATGGTAAAGTAATACTTGCTAATTTCGAGCATCCGTTAAAGGCCATACTTCCAATTGATGTAACATTAACAGGGACAGAAAAGTTTGTGAATGCCTTACAATTTCTAAAAGCTTGAGTTCCAATGCTCGTTACTGTTTGAGGCAATGTAATTACTCCAGGATTATTACTAGCATCCACAGAAGAGCTTTTAATAACACTTAAATTAATACAATCTAAGAAAGCTTTTGAACGAATTGCAGTAATGCCCTTTGGTAATGTAACCTCACTAAGGCTAGCACAATTTGCAAACAAGCTTTCTGAAATCTCATTCAATCCTTCTGGCAATATTAATTTTCCTTTAATTTGATTACCGTTTGAGTCGTTTATAGGATTCCCATTAAGTTCAACTGCAGCTCCACCCAATCTAGTACAATTTGCAAAGCATCCTGTTCCAATCGTACCACAATTTGATGGTAATATAGCTGTGTGCAAATTATAGCACTGATAAAATACATATTCTCCCATTGTTAACGCATCAGTAAACTTATTAGTAAAATTAGGATCATTATTATAACTAATTGTTACATCCTTAAGTACTGTCATATTATAAAATGCACGTGGAGCCACATATACCTCATCAGTTATTTCAACTGAGCTTAGATAATATGGCATATATAAATATGTAGCATCACTAGATGTGCTATTATCTGTTACCCAAAGGGTTGTACCTGCGCCATCAAAACCATTTGTATTGCCTTGATAACCCAATGTTATAGTAGGAGATTGAATAACAGTATTTCCTTGAGTTTGATTAATATACGTTGTTTTATAATCAAAGCTATAAAATCCCAAAGTATTTAAGGAAGAAACCTCTCTTCCCATCAATACTGAGCCATATCCAAAGATTGATAAAAATGCAGACTTATAGCCATCTGCTCCTAAATTTCCATCAAAATTATGATTTCCACGCTTTGTACCAACAAATGGAAGTTTCATCTCTTCAACATATCCAAGACCATTGAAGGAACCAACCTCAATATATTCTACTCGGTTAGGAACCTCAATCCTTTTTATATTTTTTACAAAGCTTGCACCTGCAGTATTTAATGCGGCATTATAGCTAAAGCTACTAAAATAGGAATGACTATCCGTAATTTTTGCTCCATTAGAATCAACCGTACAGTTAATTTGCTTAACTTGATAATCAATACCATTATCCCTAATGCTTTCAGGAAATTTAATGTTATAGCCATCTGCTCCCGCTGGAGTTTGCGTACTAACACTAATAATTTGGGCATATTTAGTACTACTAAAGCCATTAGCACTCAAATCATATGTACCATTATTGTCAATTAATCGATAGTTAAATGTCGCGGAATTAGAGTCAAGAATTGTATAATTCTTTCCCTTGACAACACCAGGGCTTGATTTATTCGTTCTAAAATTAAAAATAAACACTAAACCTATAGTAACAATAACTAAGCTTAAAAGACCAAAGATAGCAATCTTGCCCTTTGTAAACCTTGATTTCTTCTTATTTTTCTCTATATAGTTTGTTTGTTTCATATACAACCAACTCCTATTTTTATCTTTTTTCGACACTTCTCTACATTAATTTTAACTCCAAATGCTCTTAATTACAACCAATAACCCCTCTATTTATAGTTTTTCGAAACATTTTTATAAAATTTTTGGCTAATATACTTATTATTTGGCATGAGTCTTTTAAGACTCACGCCGCAAATAAGTATATCAACCTATAAATATTGCTTGGTGAAGATATCATAAGTTCCTTTGATATGCATGCTAATTAAACGTGAATCAGCAGAAGTTACTTCACCATCACCATTTACATCTGCTGCAAAATAGAATTCATTCTTTAATTTGTTATTTCTTAATGCTTTATTAATCATAACAACATCTGCAGCTTCAATAATTCCATTTCCGTCAATATCACCTAATACTGAAACATAGACTGTATCAAGTAATGTACCAACTGAATTTCTCAATTCAATTCGAGCACCTGTACCGATAAAATCTGTAGAATCATGCTTAATTAGATTATTATTGCAGTCATAGATTCTAATATTATCTCTTTGACTAGCATCAAAGTTAGCCAAGAAATCGGCTATAGACGTACGAACTGATACATTTGCAAGAATTGCTCTTGTCTTTGACTTTTGCGCATGCTCACTCTTAATAAATGTTTTACCATCTGACGTCTCGTACCATTCATAAGTTGAATCTCCATTTAATGATAATGAATTACTTACAATTCTGAAGGTAGTTTCAATCTTTCCTTCAAAATTGCCAATACCTGTAATTGTTACCATAGCTGTTGACGTAATTCCATTATTATTAGAATAAGTAACCTCGTAATCTACTCCTTCAATTAATAATGTGAAGTTTTGACGTACATTTACTGAAGGTGTAATGTCTTTACCAGTATATAGATAATCTTTAATCTTATCTACTAAAACATTAGCATTTGTATCACTAATATTAGCTTTGTTAACAATTAGCCTAAATGGTCTTAATTGACCTGCATAGTCATCTTGCCAACTATAGTTGTTGCTAATTAATTTAGCAAATAACTCATATTCACCAGCTTCATTAAAGACACCAACATTATTACCATCAGAATCAACATATAGAATACCTTCCTTAGCATTCTTATTCAAATCATATCCACCCTTAACATATGTTGTTTCTAATTCATCAACATATGCAATATTGGCTTTTAAGATTTGATATTCAAATACCTCGGTTGATTCATCTAAGATAAAGTTATCATTATGAATATTAACTTTAATTTGATGAGCTCCAACATTTACACCATCACCATCAATAATTAACCATTCTGCATTCAATTCTTCTGTAGTAGGGTTAGAAATATTAAATTGTGGAATAATTGATGATCCAGTATATGTAAACTCAGTAGTTGAACCCCAGTTTACAGTTAAAACTCGTTTTGTAATTTCATAGCTAAACACAAATGCTTTAGCCTTATAATTTGTGCCCTCAGATACACTAACTTTAATTGTATATGCTCCGATTGCTTGTGGATTTAAAGGTAAAGCTTTACCGTTTTCATCCATAAATACAGCACTAATTTGTCCATCAGATACTGTAGTAAATTGAGGCATTTCAATTGAACGACCAGTATATTGAATAGAACTATTTGCCATAGTTAAATCAAAATCACTTGTCTTTCCAATATTGATATTACCTTGTCCTGTAATAGTCTTATAGTTGTCAAATACTATCTTGTAATATACAACATATGAACCTGCATTAACAAACTTCAATTCTGAAGTAAAGCTATGCTCTAATTCTTCACCTTCTGGGTTTGTCATTGAATATGTAATAACATAATTTCCTACAATTTCATTGTTGAAAATAACATCTAAGCCATGTGCTTCACCATCATATGTAACATTTACATCATTAACAGTAATATCCGCATCAGCCTTACCAATTTCAATTGAAACTTCAATCTTGATTTCATAATTATCAAGAACTGATATATTAATGCCATTAACTGTTTTAAACATTTCAAGATTTGAAATATCATCAACTGTAATAAACTTATATAATCCTTCAATTGAATCAGATGTAATTAATGCTCCATTCAATGTAAATGTTTCACCATTAACTATATTATTTCCAGTCTGAACATCAAAGATTTCAAAATTATTTAAATCATTTAGATTAATATTAACAATATTATTATCAAAGATATGATAATAGTCTCCACGAATAATAATTTGCTTCTTCACAATTTCAAAACTAATTGACGTTCTAAATGCATTGTAATTAGCAGTTTCATCAGTTGAAATCACAGCTACGTACCTACCTGCATTCACTGGCTTAGTTGGATAAATTGCTGTCATATCCTCACTATAATATTTAACATTAATACGACTTGTTGTATTGATCATTATTTCTAATGAATTAGTACCATATTCAGAGTAAACCTGATTCAAGCCATAAATGTGTTGATATCCACTTTCATCAATAATTATATTCGGATCAGCCTTTGTAATCTCAAATTCACATGAAGCTGAGGTTGAAAGATAATTATCAGATTCAAGAGTAACAATCATAGCTGTATATGTACCAACATTGACTGGTGCAGCATCTAATTCAAATCCTAAAGCATTATAATACTTAATAATATAATTAATATCTTTATCTAATGCTTCAATATTTAACTCAACATTTGCAGATGTTGCATCAACAGTTGAGTAAATTTCGTTACATGTTACTGAACCATTTGATTCAATATACCGGAAATTATTAATTCCATCATATACTTTATCTTCGACGTTAATTGATACAATTGAATTAATCTTATTTATTACAAAATCAAATTCAACACTGCATGATTCATAATCTTCTTTTGATAGATTGATTACAATATGATAGCTTCCAGCATTAATAAATTTAGGCATTTCATTATAATCTGTTCCTTCGTATGTGTAAACAACTGTTACATCATCTGTTAAAACAGTAAAGTTAGCAGAAAGCTCATCACCTGTGAAATCAACATCGGTATCAGCTAATTCATACGCGATAGGTTTATTTCTTACATAAATATTTAATAAATATCGAATGTCATAATTGTCAATTACATTCTCATTTAATGAATTTACAATTGTAAGTTCTTCTACCCAAGCAAAATCATCAATACTTGTAAATCTACCTAAACCATTTCTAATTAATGAAAGCTTACCAGAAATCCTATCTGTACTAGCAAGAGAAACATTCTTATTAGTAAATACTTTTGACCAATTTTCATTTCCATCTTGTACAAAATTTTCATCTTCAGCTTCAATAATTAATAAACGCTTAGTAATATTATACATAATAGTATTGTTTATTAATTCATAGTTCTTATTATCTGTTGTTACAGTTAATTCATAAGAACCTGCATTAATTGAACCTTGACTACTATAAATAATATTCAATTCTTGTCCTAACAAATCAATTGCTTTAGCTGTAGGCTTTTGTATTAATCCATTGTAAGTTAATTCAGTTGAATCAAACATTGCTGAAACCTTAGCAGGTAGAATGTTAAATTCAAGTTGAGCTGTGTCAGCCGCATATAAATCGGTACCAACAAGTGTTACTACAACCTTATATGTACCAACATCAACTGGATTAGAATCAAGTAAAATCCAATTATCAGAAACTAATTGATAATAATCGAATGTGTATTCACCATTTTCAACATAAGAGCTTACAGAAGGATTTTCAACTGCCTTAGCATTATAAGTATGTTCCTTATATAAAGCATCAATGATTAAGTTAGAATTACCCTTCGTAATTTCAAAATCAAATCTCTTACTGAAACCATAATAATTGTCAGTATCTTCTACTGTTACTACTACAAAATACTTACCAATTGATGAAGGAGCAAGTAATGCAACTTCATTCGTTTCATCTTGATAACGCCACATAAATGTTGGTGTTATTTCATATGAAAGTTCAGGTGAAATACGGTATGATGGACTAACAGGATAACGATCATATGACTTTGTTAGGTCATCCATTTCAAGACTTAATTGAATCTTTTCAACAGTTAAGCTTAAAGTTCCATAATAAGTTTCGAATAATTCCTTCATTGCAACAAAGTCAATTGTATATCTACCAACATTATTAACCTTCATTTCAGATAAAGTATAATCAGCATTATATTTGAAGAAGTATGCTATATCAGTATTATTAGCTACAACAGTAACATCGTAATATGAGCCAATATATGGAACAGTTAATGAATAATTATTATCGCTATCTTTTGTGGCTTCTACTCCATTAACTAAAACCTTAATATCAAGAAGCTCATATCTAATTGCAACATTAACATCATAAGTAATGTTATAATTTTCAATTACAGAAATTCCATTTCTTAAAACATCATAAGTAATATTTACGTTATTATTGTTATAGTTTCCAACAGCACCTGACTTAGTTGTAATAGTTCCAGCTGCAGTATCAGCAGTTGGCATATTTTCAATTAAATCATTTGTAATTGCTACTGTAAATAAGTCGTTTGACCATGTAACATTGTCATTACTATAAACAATCTTAATATCACGCTTTGTTATTTCATATGTAAGAGTCTTAGTTGTTAATGAATAATTATTAGAATATTCATTCAATCTAATATCTAATGTATATGTACCAATATTAATTGGATCAGCATTACCTCTTACTGTAATAACAGGCTCAAAATCAACATTACTAAAGTAAATTCTTGGGATTTGAATTGTACCATCATAAATTGTAGTTTCATACTCCTGTAATGGTATCAATTCACATTGCTTAACAGTTACATCAAAACTAAATGTACCACCAAATGTATTATCTGAATCAGCAATTTCAACGATCATTTCATAAATACCAGCATTAATTGGAAGCTTACCATCATCAAAGCCTGTAAATGAATATGACTTTACTGTACCAGTCGATGAAATCGTTGGAACTATAATTTCTTTTCCAGTATACACTTGAACATTATTAGAAATATTTACATTTGCATAATTCTTACAAATTTCAATTGTAATATTTTCTATATTGATTATGTAGTTTTGACTTACATCCTCATCATTTGATATTCCTTCTAAGTACATTCTTGTATTTATTGTTAATAAACTATTGGAATATACTCCCACCGTGTAGCCCTTAGTTTCAATAGAAAGTGCTAAATGTGTATTAGCTAACATGTTATGAATACTAGTTAAAGTAAATACTTCATTATAAGCCTTACCATCGAATAACTTAGACTCACTTAATTCTACATTAATCTCACGCTTTTCAATTTCAAAATTATACTTATATTCAACAGATGTGTAATTACCATACTTATCTGTAGGAATTGTAAATACAGCAGTCCATGAACCAGCATTAATAGCTGATGAATAAGCTAATGTTGTATTTTGACCATAATAATATCTAATTGTAGGTATTAAAGAAGCATCTACAGTATAATTTAATTTAACTGGATTACCATCATAAATATGAGTTTCATCAACGACTTGAATCTTAGGTTCAAGTGGAGTAATTGTAAATGTTATACTTCCATAGGTTGTTTCTCTCATATCCGCTTCAATTCTAAAGTATATAGTATATGTTCCAGCTTTTGAATATACATAATTATCAGATGTATAGTTAGAACCATCAACACTATATTGAACACTATAATCACTACAATTCTTCGGAATAATTGTAAATGATTCTTTCATTCCTGGCTTATAATTTCCCTCATAATATTGAGCGTCGTATTCAATTTCTGGATATACAATTTCAAATGAACCTGCAATGCTAATATTATACAATTCAGATACATCCTTGCCTTCAGCATCAATAACCTTATAAGAAATATTATTAATATTATTAGCCGAAAGTGTTCCATGAACATTTGGCATAAAGCTTAAATATCCACTAACAGTATCACCATCAAGAAGGCCAGAAACCTCAAGATCATTAAGATTATATCTTATCTCATTAGTTCCATAAGCAACCTTAGTTCCTGTAGGAATATTAACAACAAGATCAGCCTTTTCAACAGATGCATCTAGTGTAATAATTTCTTCTCGATAATAAATATCACGATAATCATCCCACATATATGCTTGTGGATATCTTAATATTGCATAAAGCTTAAATGTTCCAATATCTTTTACCTTAAATGAATGGTAGCAAGTATCTGCCGTTGGATCTAATTCACCATTTTCATTTCTTACCTCATCTCGATAATACTTAGTTGGATCATCAAGCTTATAGAAGTAATAACGGCCTGTGTCTTCTTCCTTGTAATAAAGGTTAAATAATTCATTATTACGAGAAATTGCAACCTCATGTTCCTCACCATCATATTTATAACGATATGAAACAATTGGAACAGGAACCTCAATTCTTGTAATTCGATAAGTAATACGTGAAGGAACTAATAAATAGTTTTTATAAACATTATTACGACTATCTGGAATTAATCTATCTACATCAATTTCTACTAAAGCTGTATGTGTACCAATATCTAGTGGCTTAGATGATGATAAATCATAACCCATAATAGTAACCTTTAATGGTACAAGACTTTCAGGTAGGTTAGTAACTGCAACTGGTTTATGAATATTTTCTCCCGTTGCACTATAATCATACTCATGAGTTGTCTCAGACCAATAAACAGCTAATGGCTGAGGAGTTATTTCAACTTTAACATTTAAAATAACATTATAATTTTCAGAAACATCAATTAAATTTCCTTCACTATCAGTCTTAATTACCTTCCAGTAATCATTAGAACTGCCAATGAAGTTAACACCAGGAATAATACTATCAAATGATTGATAATACCAACGAATTGTATCCAAGGAATTACTGCTATTGTAAATACCTACATTTGCGCCATCATTACGATTAATTCTAACACCATCTATATTCTCAAAATCTTTATCATTTGAATTTGTTGTATATAAATTACCATATAATTGGTCAATTCCCGTTGTTTGATATCCATCTACCTCTGTTGTAAAGTTACCAAATTCCCAACGTTCTTCTTCTGCGAATACCTTAGATGTATTTATAGTAACAGTTAAATCAGCCGGAATAATTGTAAATGTAATTGTTTGAACACCAACAAATCCTGAATTATTTCCTTGAATTTCAACAGTTGCAATATAACCTTCCTTAGTAATACTTACATTATTAGAGTACTTAATATGATATTGATCATTTAGTGTATAAGTAACTGCCTTATGATTTACACGAATTGCTCGATCAGAAACATAGGCTTCTGGTGTTTGTTCAGAACCAATATAGTTTAGAGCAAGATCAGAATGATTCTCATATTCAGATGTGTCAGTTTCAGTTAATCTTAAAGTCAATCCTGAAGTTAAAATTTGATAAGGGAATTGGCTTGATCCCTTAGTCCAAGTATAATTTTCAGTATAATGAGGATCCTTTAAATTCAATGTATCCAAATCGGTAGATTTTGTATCTAAGAATCCATAATATACTAAAGCATTACCGCTTTGTGGATTAACAGTATCATTATAACCAATCCAATCACTTTCATGACCAGCATATAGCTTAGCGTCCTTATATGTCTTATTAACATACACGGTCATATCCATTCCACCAGGAAGGGCGTGATCACCAATTTTAACAATATTAGTTCCAATTTCAAATGTAGTTATATCGACATATAAATCAGTACTATCAGCATTAGCCGTATTATAATAATTTGCAATTGCACCATCAGTAATTTCAACTACTGGTCTTCCACCATATGCAGCAGGTACAACAATTGCACCACCCATAAATAGATTAGTATAACCAATAATCTTAAATGCACCTTCATACGAACCATTTGCAAGCTTCTTATACTTAGGCATATATTCGTAAATGAATATCTCCTTAGACTCAATATGAACAGAATACTTAGTATACCAACGTTCATAATGTCCAGTAGAAACCTGTTTTTCATGTTCTTCCTTAAGAAGATTTTGACCATTTTCGCCAAGATAAATGTCATTTTCATTTTCGTTCTTTGTAATAGCCCACTTAGCTGGTCTTTCAGAATCTTTAATTACATTGTCATTCTTAGCTGGCATATTCTCTGGATCATAGAAAGCAATGATAAAGAAGTTAACATCAGTACCTGGCTTTTCAATATCAATAAAGGCTTGTGGTGAAATAACAGTTGTATAAATTGGTATTTCCACATATGTTAATGCATACATCTTATTAAATGCATAAGTTCCAATACTCTTCAAGCTCATTGGCAATTTAACATTTTCAATAGTAATTAATCCCTGGAATGCATAATCCGTAATTATAGAATTTCTATTAGAATTATATGACATATTAATTACCTTTAATGTTGAAGGAATTTGATAAGTATTTCCATTTTGAGTTGCTTCATATTCAAGACTTGATTTAGTCTTTGACATATATCCAAAGATAAATCCAAATGTAGAACCAGTATCATCACTATTAGTAGCATCTCCGCCACCAACATAAGCAATTGTAATTTCTGTTAACGAAATCATACCATTAAATGCACCATAACCAATAGAAGTTATTGTTGCTGGAAGAGTTAATGATGTAATTGCTGTGTTATCTGCAAATGCAAATTTACCAATGTTAGTTAAAGCGCTCTTGTAATTCCATGCCTTTTGATTATGTAAGCCATAATATGCATAGTCTTCAATTGTTGAAATATTATCAGGAATTTCTTCTACAACTAATGTAGTACAGTTCATAAATGCACCAGTAGAAATAGTAGTTAATTCACTATTAGTTAAGGAAACAGTTTGAAGATTTTCGCTTTCAGCAAACATATAGTTACCAAGAATTGATGTATCTACAGTAGCAGCTGTCATGCTATGAGAATGTGCAAATGTATATTCTCCAAATGTCTTAACTGTACTAGGTACTGTAATAGTTGCTAGGCCTGTATTATTAAATGCATAATCACCAATAAAGTTAATTGCCGATTGAATTTCAAAAGTACTTAAAGCTAAACAGTTTTCATAAGTATAAGCTTCAATTCTAGTAATAATATTTGCATTAAATGTAATACTTACCATATTTGAAGAATCCTTATAAGCTGATGCTCCAATTGTACTAACGGTTGATGGAACATTAAAGTTTGTAATACCAGTATTTTCAAATGCTGAGCTTCCAATTGTAGTCACTCCTTCATTAATTGTAATTGTTGTAACATTATCACAATTTAAGAAGGCGTTATCCGCAATTATAGTTTCATCCGTAATTTCAACCGTAGTTAAACTAGTAGGCACAGCATAAGAATTTAAATTATTTTGTAGTCTTCTTAAGGCTGTTCGATTCTTTAATCCGAAAATCCAACCGAATGCTGATTCAGCATTAGTATTACCTCTTTGAGAACCTACAAATGGTAATGTTAAAGACTTAAGGCTTGTACATCCTCTAAATACCTCACTACCAATATAGGTAACTGTATTTCCAAGAGTAAATGTTTCAATTGTTACATCGTTTTCAAAGGCATTAGCTTCAACTCTTGTAACAACTGCAGGAAGAGTTCTTGAAATATCTTCTGAATCATCTTCAAGCTTAAAGCCTTGAAGATTAGTATTATCCTTAAATGTGGATTCATTGATTATTTCAATTTGAATACCTTCTTCAAGACGAATACTTTGAAGGGCTGTACATCCTTCAAATGCATGAGCACCTAATTCCTTAAGCGTACGTGGAAGTGATACATATGTTATTAAATCTACATTATGGAATGCATATTCACTAATGTTTGTATCATTCTTAACAATTACATTACGCAAAGAATTTACAATACTAAAGTTATTATTATCAATTAATAATTCATTTTCATCTATAATGCCAAAGATCCAACCAAACATTGTTTCATATGACTTATCAATTGTAGCTAGACCTTGTGAAGAACCAACAAATGGAATAGTTAAAGTCGTAAGTCTTGTAGCGCCTCTAAATACGGCCTCACCTACATACTCAATATTATTGCCAAGTGTAAATTCAGTAATAAATTGACAGTTTTCAAAGGCATATTTTTCTACTCTTGTGAATGAATCAGGAAGAGTTGTCATTTGAAGCTTAATTGCATCCTTAAATGTACCTTCACTTAAGGTCTTAATTTGACAAGTCTCATCAAATGAGAATGATACCATTGATGAAGTTCTACTAAATGCATACTTTCCAATTGTAGTAACATTATTAGATACGGCAAAATCGATAAAGTGTACATCGCTACATCCGTCAAACGCGTAAGCACCAATTGTAGTTACACAATCAGGAAGTCTTCTTACGATGGCTGTTGTATCATTTGTATCTGATACATTTCCACCTAAATTGAAGCCTTGAAGAGCTGTTGCATTTTGGAATAGATTATTTGAAACAGTTGTCATCCTATATCCATCCGCAAATCTTACAACACTAAGTGTATTGTTATTTGCGAATGCATATTCACCAATTGTTTCAATTGTATCTCCAAGTGATACATAATCAACATTTGGTAAATTATAGAAGGCATATGGGCTAATGTTCTTATCGTTTGTAATATGAACATTTTGTAATGAGTTTACAATACTATAAGATGCATTATCCTTTATATCACCATTATTATAACCAAAAATCCAACCAAACATTGTTTCCTTAGCTGTAGCTTTTTCACTTTCACCTAAGGTTTCACCAACAAATGGAATTGTTAATGTTTCAAGTGATGTTGCACCTCTAAATACTGCCTCACCAATATATTCAACATTATTAGATAATGTAAATTCAGTAATTGATGAGCAATTTTCAAAGGCATATTTTTCTACTCTTGTGAATGAATCAGGAAGAGTTGTCATTTGAAGCTTAATTGCATTCTTAAATGTACCCTCACTTAGAGTGACAATTTGACAAACATCATCAAAAGTAAAGGTTACCATATTAGAAGTATTACTAAATGCATACTCACCAATTGCTGTAACATTGCTAGATACTGCAAAATCAGTAAATCCTACATTGTTACATCCATCAAAGGCGTAAGCGCCAATTGTTTGAACACTATCAGGAAGTCTTCTTACAATAGATGACACTTCCTTAGCATCTGTTACATTTCCACCAAGGTTAAATCCAACTAAAGCTGTGGCATTTTGGAATAAATGATCTGAAACAGCTGTCATCTTATAGCCTTCTTCAAATCTAACAACACTTAAGCTCTTATTTTCGGCGAATGCATAGGCACCAATTGATTCAATCGTATTTCCTAATGCTATATAATCAACCTTAGCTAAATTATAGAAGGCATATTTTGCAATATTTATATCATCCGTAATATGAACATTGCGTAATGAATCTACAATACTGTATGAACTATTATCAGTTATAGCTCCTTCTTTATATCCGAAAATCCAACCAAACATTCTTTCCTTAATAGTAGCTTCTACACTTGCACCTAAGTGTTCTCCAACAAATGGAATTGTTAATGTTTCAAGTGATGTTGCACCTCTAAATACTGCCTCACCAATATATTCAACATTATTAGATAATGTAAATTCAGTAATTGATGAGCAATTTTCAAAGGCATATTTTTCTACTCTTATAAATGAATCAGGAAGAGTTGTCATTTGAAGCTTAGTTGCATTCTTAAATGTACCCTCACTTAAAGTTTCAATCTTACACTTATCCTCAAAGCTAAATTTTTGAAGCTTAGTCTTAGTTCTATTATCTTCATCATTTGCGAAGGCATATGAGCCAATAGCTAGAACATTATTACTAATCGTAAATTCAGTAATACTGATTGTATTATAGAATGAACGAGAATCAATAAGCTTAACGCTATTAGGAAGACTAGTCATTACAAGGGAAATAGCATTTTCAAATACACTATCCTTAATTTCATAAACATGAGATTCAGGAGTAAAGCTTACAGTATTAAGGCTTGAAGCATTCATAAAGGCTCTAGCACCAATATATCCATATTGCTTACTATCTCTAGTTTCAGTTAAAACAGCCTTTTCAGATTCAAGACCAACGCTTGCAGGAATTGTAATTTGCTTGATTCCTGTATTCATAAAGGCTTCCTCACCAATAGTGATAATTCCTTCATTTAGAATTACTTCATCAATCGTTGTAATATCCCTAAATGCTTGATCAGAAATAACAAGCTCATCAGTAATTTGAATTGTCTTTAGACTCTCAGGAACATTATATGATAATGCTGATGAGCTAAGGCTTCTTAAGGAAGCACTTGTTATCTTACGTCCAAAGATCCAACCAAAGAAGGCACGTTCACCGGTCTTAACACTAGTAGCATTTCTTGTAATATCAGCTGTAGATGCATTATTTCTTAGCTGGCCAACAAATGGTAAGATGATACTCTTAAGATTATCACATCCCATAAAGGCCGCATAGCCAATTGTTTGAACACTATTAGGAATTGTAATACTTTCAAGTCCACTACAGTTATAGAAGGCATAATTATCAATTGCTACTAAAGTAGAATTTCCATCCTTATTATTAGCAAATGTAATCGTATTGATATCAGAAGCATTACTAAATGCACCATATCCTACAATTGTTTCATTTGTAATAGTTACATTCTTAAGGCTTGCAGGAATCTTAGCCTCAAATTCATAATTTTCATCCTCTGATGTAGCTCTTTCAATTAAATCATCGTAGTAAGGATCATCAGTTTTTGCAAAGAATTGCATCTTAGCCTGATCAGTTGTCTCTCTCTTTGAGCCAAAGATATAGCCAAATAAAGCTTCCTCACTATTATTATTGGCTCTTTCCTTGCCAACAAATGGAAGAGTTAGATTAGCAAGATTAGAGCAGTTTTCAAAGGCACCAATTCTAATTTCTTGAATATTTTCAGGAACGATGACTGCTTCTAATGCAGTATCGTTAAAGAACATGTATTCACCAATTAGCTTATTATTAAATTCAATATCAGCAAGTCTTGTACAATTTGCGAAGGCATAATCTCTAATTTCTTCAATCGTGCTTGAAATTACAAGGCTTGTAATACCAACACATCCATCAAACATATGAGATCCGATTAGCTTATTTTCAAAGCTAACTGCTAATTTAGCATCAAATGTACCCTCACTATTATTCTTACCACTAATATTAGTACAATCAGCAAAGGCATAAGCACCAATTGCCTCAATATTTGCTGGAATAGTAACTGACTCAAAGCCCAAACAATTGTAGAACATATATTCACCAATTAGCTTATTTAATAGCCTAAAGTCCTTTAAGCCATTAGAATATGCGAAGGCATAAGCACCAATTGACTCTACACTTGCAGGAATAGTAAGAACATCCTCACAATCATTATATAAAGCATCATTATGAGCGAAAGCATATGCACCAATTGATGATACATTTCTTAAATTAATTGTCTTTAAGCTTGCACATTCTTCAAATGCATTATCGCCAATTTCAATTACCTTATTAAAGTCAAATGATTCAAGACTATCTAGGTGATAGAATGAATGTTCACCTAATACATTAATATTATCAGGTAATGTAATGCTTCTTATCTTATCACAATCCGCAAAGGCATAAGCACCAATTGTTGTTAATTCACTATTAGTTGAGAAGACCACAGACTCTAAGCTATCCATATTACTAAATGCATATTCACTAATCTTTTTAACACTATTTGGCATTTTAATTGTTTCAAATGAATTAGATTCTTCAAATGAATGAGATCCAAATTCAACAAGCTCATTTGTAGTTAAATATAGATTAATTCTTCCAACCTTAGTCTTATCCTCATTTATAAATGTTTCAGCTAAAACTGGATGATATTTTTCATTATTAACTAAATGAGAAATACTAGACATAGAGCCATATGCAAATACCTTTTGATTAGTAATTGTTAGGTTAGTTAATGAATTTGGTAACATTCCACCAATTATATCATTACCATAGCATTGAGTTGTTAAAGTGAAGCGAGTCATTTCCTCCTTCAAGCTTGTAACAGGAATTAAATATTCTCCATTGTCATTTGGACATATATGCTTAAATTCAATTAAATTAGCACAGATGTCATCACCAAAAATCCACATAAATGATGTACTAGCAGATGCTTGACGATCATTATTATAATTTTTCTCACCAACAAATGGAATAGTTAAATTTTCAAGTAATGAGCATCCTGTAAAGACACCATAACCAATTTCTTCTACTGTATCATGTAAAATAGCAGTATGAAGCCTCTTACAGTTAGCAAATTCACTATCAGATACAGTCTTATTCCAAACCTCTACATATTCAAGACCAGAATTTGCGAAGGCTCCATCGCCGATAATCTCAACACCTCTAGGTATATCAACACCGCCAAGAGACCAATCACCGTAGAAGGCATATTTTCCAATAAACTTTAATTCAATTGGAAGAACAATTTCTTCTACATATCTTAAATTCATAAAGGCACCATAGCCAATACCAATTGACTTAGTTAAATTAATACGCTTTAGACTAACTGGAACATAGAATGACTCTGGTGTGTATGTTACACCATCAATGCTTGATGTTGTATTATTACGCTTAATAGCATCAAATTGACCACTATTCCAAGCCTGCTTAGTTTCAACTACGCCATTAGCTTCCTTCTTTGAACCAAAGATCCAACCAAATAAGCTTTCTCTTGAATCAAAGCCATTATCAGGATAATCATATTTATCCTCAGCAACTAATTCCTCAAGTGATTTAAATGTAGTCGCATAAGCATGTCTACCAACAAATGGAATACTAATTTCTTCTAGTGATGTTGTAAGACCAAAGGCACCTAAACCAATTGTCTCAACACTATTTGGCACATTAAAGCGAATCATACTAGTGTTCTTGTAGAAGGCCTCAGAGCCAATTGATGTAACACCATAAGGTAAGGATTCAAGAACAAGTGATGTACAACCACTAAATGCTTCATCACCAAGAGCTGTTAACATACTTCCGTTTTCAAAATAAACATATTCAAGTCTAGCTGAATTCTTAAATGCTCCAAGTTTAATTTCATCGACCTTACTAGGAATTGTTATATCAACAAGACCAGTATTCCTAAATGCATATTCATTAATCTTATATGTATTTACTGTAATATTATTATTTTCAAGATATCTATCAGTTGGAAGATAAACCTCACGAAGAGTACTTACATTATCGAATGTACCAAATGGAACAAATACATTTGAATTTCCATTATCAATCGTTCTATTTCCAAGTGTGATTGTTACACTGTATAGACTTGAAGGAATATACGCTGTAATTGTTTCAGCTTTTGTGTATTCCTGTGTTATTTGATACATTGTCTTTGTAGTTTCAAGGACTGAATCACCAAATAACCAACCAAACGTTGCATTTTCAGATTCATTATTTGTAGCAGTCTCACCAATAAATGGTATTGTAATTCTTTCAATACTTGAGCAATTACTTAGCATTGCATAGCGCATTACCTCAATTGTATCCGAAATAGTAACATCCTTAAGGGCAGTATCACTATCAAACATATGCTGACTAGTAAAGTTGTTTTCAAATAGAATACTTACTAGCTTAGCCTCATTAGCAAAGGCATATTCACCAATAGGCTCAATAGCGTTTTCTACTGAAGAATCATAATGTAGCTTTTCACCAAGCTTTAATGATTCAATGTTGTAGCATGAATCAAAGGCATGTGACTTAATTAAATCTACACTTGTAGGAATAACAATATTATAGTTACTATCATTATTAAGATTAACTACTCCAGATTGGTAGAATGAATAATCACTAAATGTCTTTATAAATCTAGTTTCTGAATCATTAGTATTAGTAAATTTAATATTTGCAACATTAACGTCGCTAAATGCTCCATAACCAACTAGCGTTTCATCTGTTATTGTTAGATTCTTTAAGGCCTCTGGATAAACACCAATTACTTCTTTCATTTCAGCTGCCGAATCATCCTTTGATACATGAACTGCTACAATCATCGTATTTGTTTCAAAAACATCATCAATGTCATCAACAAAATCCTCTGTTGCATATGAATCATATTGACCGAAAATCCAAGTAAATAATGCTTGCTCACTATATTCAATATCTCTTGTACGACCAACGAATGGAATTGTTAAATTTTCAATATTGTAGCATTGATCAAATGCTGCAAAATCAATTGTCTTAACACAATTTGCCACCTCAACATTTACAAGGCTTGGACAATTAGAAAACATATACTTACCAATATATTCATTTTCAAATGTTAGATTAGCAAGTAAATCACAGTTTGCAAAGGCATAATCGCCAACATTTGTAACACACTTAGAAATTGTTAAATTGATAAGTGCATCACAATCATCAAACATATGAACACCAATATAACTATTTTCAAAAAGAATATTAACAAGTGAATCACAGTTTGTGAATATATAATCTTCAATAACGTCCTCAGTCATTGTGCTAGTTGTACGAAGTGAAATAATATTTTGACAATCCGCAAACGCATGAGTTCTAATTTCTTTTACATTAGAAGGAATATTAATATTATATACTGATATAGTATCGCCAGTAGACTTAGAATTTAAATATGTGATTCCACTATTATAGAAGGCATATGCACCAATAATTTCAAGAATTTGATTATTAATTTGGTTAATATTAGAAACATCAATATTATCAAATACATAATTTGTAATTGTCTTAATATTACTAAATGCACCATATGCAACTACGGTTTCATCAGTTACCGTTAAATTAACAAGACCCTTAGGAATAGATGTCATTACATCAAGTGTATGGTCATCAATATTTCTAATTTGTGTAACCTGCTCTACTAAATCAGAACTTGCACTCGCATTATAACCGAAAATCCAACCAAATAATGATTCTTCAGTTCCCTCAATACCAACCTCAGCACCAACAAATGGTAATACTAAGGTATGAAGGCTAGTTGTCATATATAATGCAGCTTCATCAATATATTTAATGTTATCCGTTACATATAATTCTTCAATTCCAGTACAGTTTGCAAACATGTACTTACCAAGATAGTTAGCTCCATTAGTATCATTATCTCCTATCTCAAATGAAATAGTAGTTAATCCTGTACAATTTGCAAATGCGTATGGTCTAATATCACCATTAATTTCATCAATTGAAATTATTGGTGAATTATGAGAAATGCTATATAAGACCTTATGTGTAATCTTAGGAATTACAAGGGTAGTAAAGTTCTTATTATCACAAGAATCAAACATATGTTCACCAATTAGCTTATTAGTAAGCTTTAGGTTAACTAAATTATGATTATATGCAAAGACATATGTTTCAAATTCCATATCTTGAGATGGCGTTCTTAATCTTGTAAGAGCATTCATATCGGCGAATGCATAGTCACCAATTGTTGTAACACTAACTGGGATATTAATACCAAACGTATTAATATTCTCCTCAGAATAATCACTATCAGGATTCATTATTCTAAATGATTGAGTCTTATAGAAGGCATAATCATCAATTAAGGTAATTCCTTCATTAAGATTAATCGTTACTGCGTCCTGCATTTGCATAAATGCACCAACACCAACAATTGTCTCATCAGTAATGTTAATCATCTTGAGTTTTCTTGGAATATAACCCCAAGTTTCCATAGTTGAATATCCATCACTATATTCTGATTGATAGTATTGTACAGTCTTATAGAAATTAATCGTATCAGGTTCATTTGTAATAATCTTTAAATCATTATAAGTATATGGTGCTTGAGGAGCATCAAAATCGAAGAAATAAGCGAATACAGATTCTTTAGAATTATTATTTCCTCTTTCGCTACCAATAAATGGAACGAATAATGATTCAAGCTTCTTAGTACCTGAAAGGATATTTCTACCAATTGACTCAACATTGTTTGGAATAACTAAGCTTGGAAGCGAAATACAATCCTTGAATGCGTATTCACCAATTGTCCTAACACCAGTACCAATTGAAATATTAGTTATGCTTACACAACGATCAAAATCATAAGCACCAACTGATATAACACTATTTGGAATGTTAAATTCCATAAGACTAGAGCATCCCGCAAAGGCTTGATCATAAATTGTATCAACTGAATCAGTTATTACAATTGTTTCAATCTTAGCACATTCACTAAAGGAACCATATCTAACCTTAGTTTGATCCTGACCATTAATAATTACATGCTTTAAGCTTGTAGGAAGATAACAAGAATAAACACCATTTGATGATATCTTTTGATCAGCTCGATATATAAGATTTGTCGTTAAATCCTCATCAATTTTTTCAATACCAAAGATATAACCAAATAAGCTATCAATTGAATCAGTTATTTCAAATGTCTTACCAACAAATGGTAGAGTAATTGTATCAAGAGATACCATATTATTGAAGGCACCCTCATCAATTTCTGTTACAGTATTTGGTACAACAAGATTAATAACATTTCGACAATTTTGGAAAGCATATCCTTCAATTGTTTTAAGACTTGAAAGCGTATTTCCTTCTTCAGTTTCATAATAGAAATTAATATTTAAAAGTCCTGTACAATTTGCGAATGCTTGATTACCAATAATTTCAATATTAGATGTGAAATTAAGCTTAGTAACACTTGAACAACCATAGAATGTACGATTCATAATACGTGAATACTTAGCATTATGCGTAAATAATATTTCTTCAAGACTACTACAATTTTCAAAGGCTGATTGACCAATAACAGAAATATTATCATTGAATCCAAGTACCCAAAGCGCTTTTCCATTATTTTCTTGCTCAGTATAATAATTATCCTTTGTTAAATTTGAAGCTACATTTGACTTAGTGTAATATACATGTTGAAGCTTAATATCATTCATATACATATACTGTCCAATATTACCAGTATTACTTGAGCCATCCTCAGTTGCTCTTCCGTTATCCTGAATTACATATATTAATTTATCACAATCTGCGAATACATAATCGCCAACATTTGTAACCCACATTGGAACATAAACCGTTTCAAGGCTATCACAGTCTCTAAACATTCCATCAGACATTGTGTCATCATAGAAATAAATGTTCTTTAATGCATCACAATCTGCGAATGCATATATACCTACACTATCTAATTCTGGTACTATAATTTTTACAAGAGAATCATTATTAAAGAACATATAATTAGAAATTATAGTATTTTTAATATCAATATCCGTTAATCCGGCAGAATCAAAAGTATGATCACCAATATATGACTTACCTATATTTCCAGCTGTTTTTGGAATTACAATCTTTCTTAATGATTGGCACTTTGCGAAAGCATACTGTCCAATTGTTTCAATCTTAGATGGCATTTCAAAATGACTTAATAGCTTACAATCATAGAAGGCATATTGACCAATAAATTTAACATCAGTAGGATTTGGAGTATAAACTGCATCTCCCATATAATTTGTATTTGCATGTGTTTCAATAGCTTTTCTTAGGTTTCTTCCTTCATAAATTGTCTCATCAGCACCTTGAATAAAGGCCTTTAAATTAACACATTCATAGAAAGCATACTCACCAATATAAGATAGCATATCCTCACAAGCTGTAACATCTACAACCTGTAATGTTTTACAATCCTTAAATGAATCCCAAACAATTACATATGTATTTGTTAAAGTAATATTTAAGATAGATTCTGAAACATAGAACTTAGTCTCTTGTGTTGCTAAAGCGGAATCACGCTGTAAAACTTCGTAGAAATTAACCTTTATGAATGATTCACGAGCATCATCATATAAACCTTCGATTGTTTCATCACTACTATCTAAAATAGATTCAAAGATTTCATCATACGCATCTTCTCTTAATGCTGACTTAATAGAATCGTTAACATCTTCTATAGTAATTACATTTGAAGCATCAACTGTCTTATTATAGTTCTCAACATAACGAGCAAGAAGCTTTTCATACTTTTCGTCATATGTTTCTTTAAGAGTTTGCGTAATATATGCTCTTACCTCATCATATTTAAACCTATTTAGAAGCATTCTCTTAGAATATAAATCATAAGCAGGCTTTGTCGAACCAAATAACCAGCCAAGACCTGAATATGCAGATGGATCCTCATCTGTTAATTTGATTGCCTTTTGACCTACAAATGGAATTGATAAATTTTCAAGAGACATACAGCCTTCAAAAATAGCACCATTATATTCACCATCAATTGAAGCACCAATATCAGTTACCGTTTTAGGAATAACTAAATTTCTCAAGCTAACGCAGTTCATAAAGGCTTTTTCGCCTACTTTAGTAAGACCTATCGGAAGAGATATTTGCTCAATGTTATGGCAATTTCCAAATGTATAACTTTCAAGAATTGTTACATTCCTTGGAATATACATTTCACGAAGTCCCATACAACCGTAGAAGGCATAATGACCAATCTCTTGAACAGTCATAACGATATTTCCGTTAGAATCAAAATCATTATCCGAATATAGGTTAATATGCTCAAGCATTGAGCAGTTCATGAAGGCACCATATCCAATATGGGATTCACTACGAATGGTAACAGTATTTAAAGCTGCTGGAATATAATATATTACAGATGTACTTTCACCAGGATTTCTTGGCACATTAGTAAATACCTGTTCAGTAGCTTGAAGCTTTAATTCTCTTCCAGCTTCATCATATTGAACAAGCTGAATTTCTTGCACTACATCAGTATCTGACATATATGGATTTTGACCAAATATATATCCAAATACAGAAGCTGAAGATAAAGTACTGCCTCGAGAGGTACCAACAAATGGTAATGTCATACTTTGAAGTCTTACACATCCCGCAAACGAACTGATAGAGATATTTGTAACTGAATTAGGCACAAACATATTTGTCAAATTATAATCATAATAGAAGGCGTACATAGCAATTTGTGTTAAAGTATTTCTCTCGTCAGTTGGCAAATTAATAACCTTAACATTATGCATATTATAAAATGCACCATATCCAATAATTGTTTCTCTTATAATTGTTATATTTCTTAAATTATCAGGAATAAAGAATTCATATTGTAATACATCAGAAGCCTTTTGTAAGGTTGTATTTTGACCTATCTTCTTAAATTCAGCTAAAGCATCAAATTCTTTAATAAAGCTATATTTTGTTGAAGATTCAATTGAATTACCATAATGGTATTCTGGTTCATAATCCTTATTATTTTCTTCAGGTGCATAAATTTGAGCATCCTTTTCGTTTGCAAGTGATGTTTCACTAAAGACAGACTTAGCTACAAATCTTGCATTATTAGCATCCGAATTTTGTCCAAATATCCATCCAAATAATGACTGCTTAACCCCTTCATTACCAAGTCTACTTCCTACAAATGGAAGGGTTATAGTATCAAGCAATTGACAACCAGCAACTAATCCCTCACCAATATATGTAACTGAATTAGGAAGTTCAATTTCTGTAATAGATGTGAAGGCAAAGGCGAAGTCTCCTAAATAATTATTTTCAGAAGCATCACCTTGATTTGCAGCCTTATCATTTACATTTTCAAACTTAATTGTTTCTACTTCACTAATTAAAGCAAAGGCAAATTCACCGACCCTAGTAATATCTGATGTAATATAAACATAATTAGTTACATTTGAATCAGGTAGATCCTCAGTATTAAAGTTGAATGTAAATCCTGCGCTTCCACGACCAACACCATAGAACATATAATCGCCAATTATCTTAGATGCATATTCTACATTCTTTAAATTAGCACAATATGTAAACGCGTGATCATCAATTTTGACAATACTTGAAGGAATGCTTACTGTTTCAAGTGAATCATTAAATGCGAACATATATGATCCCATACAAGCATTTTGAAGTGTAATCTTCTCTAAATAAATACAGTGTTCAAATGTATGAGATAAAATTTTAATTACTGAGTTTGGTATTGTAATATTAATTAACGAATCACAATCAGAGAATGCATAACTACCTAAATGCTCAACACTCTTTAAATCAATTGTGCCAGTACTATTTAAAGTACCAAGGCTATCACAATTATAGAATGCATAATCATTAATATACTTAATCTTATCTGTTAATTCTATATTAAATAGCTGCTTACACTCAAAGAATACGCCTTCATCTAAGGTTTCAATATCAGAATTAAATATTACATTCTTAAGCTTAGGTGAATAACCAAATGTATAAGTACCTAAAATATTTGATTTAACACTTACACTTTCAAGATTAGCACAATTAGAGAATGAATACTTACCAATATATGTTAAAGACGCTGGTAGTATCAAATTAATAAAGTTTTCATTGTCAATTAACGCGAATGCATAATCTCCAATATATTCCTCAGTACCAAAGAATCCATACGTATTATTTGTTGATGCCTCATCATGTAAAGCAATAGCTGATGTTTGTTTGTTGCCATTTCTTTGGAATGAAGACCCTAATAATCCGCCCATGTTAAAGAATGCATAATCATCAATCTTTGTAATGGTTGTAACTTGTTCATCAGGAATTGCACTATAATTTCCTGCAAAATTATAATCAGAATAATCAATATAATGATAGTAGAAATTTTGAAGCCAATCACAATTCATAAATGCACCATATCCAAATACAGTTTCATTTGTAATGTTAACTGTCTTTAATGTCTTTGGTACATAATATAATGTTGAATGTAATTCCTTACTTTCATCTTCTTCTGTAATTGCAATAGGTGCAAAATTACTATCAAAGCTTCTTACATTATAATATCTTTGCTCAAATTGCCAGAAGGAACTAGCATTTGATTGAACGTATGTCATGTTATTAATCGAACCATCAGCAGCTATATATGTATCATTTAAGCCACCAAATATATAACCAAATAGTGATGCATCATCACGAGAGCCACCCTTATATGCACCTACAAATGGTAAGAAAATTGATTCAAGCTTAACGCAACCATATAATGCTCCACGACCAATATATGTAACTGAAGATGGAATTTTAATGGTAGTTAACTCGTAGCATTCTGCAAATGCATAATCACTGACAATCTTTACTCCTTGAGGAACAACAATTTCCTGAATATTTATACATCCATAGAAGGCATAAGACTTAATCGTTTCCATACTAGCAGAAAGATAAATAGTTGTTAGGCTTGTACATTGCTGGAAGGCATGCTCACCTAAAACCTCACATCCATCTGGAAGTTTTACTTCTTTAAGATACATATTACACTCATAGAAAGCATAATCTTCAATCAATTGTAAGGAAGAAGGGTATTTAACCTCAGAAAGCTCATGACAATATGCAAAACACCAACCCGGAATAACGGTTGTATCTTCAGCAAATATAATTGGATTTAAAGCCTTATTTTCTGACTTATCATATCCACCAAGTGTAACACACTTATAGAACATATACTTTCCTAATACAGTATTATTCAAGGTTACCTTACGTAATGTTGAACATTCTGCAAATACGTGTGTACCAACTGAAGTTAATGATTCTGGCAATATTATCTCTGATAATGTAGTACACTTATAGAAGGCATAATCACCAATTGATTCCGTACTCTTAAATTCAATATTCTTTAAGGCAGAACAGCTATAGAAAGCATATGATCCAATCTTTCTAAATGAACCTTGGAATGTAACATCAGCAAGCTTATTACAATTATAGAAGGCACCATTAGGAATTTCTGTAATACTATCTTGAATAGTAAGGCTTTCAATTCCATCACATCCTGCAAACATATATTCACCAAAGGCTTGACCCTTAAAATCAATTGAACCAGTTAGCATCTTACAATTAGCAAATGAATGGCTTCCTACTGTTTTTAACGTTTCAGGAATAGTTAAGGTTGTAATTCCATTACATGAAGCAAATGAGAAATTACCAAGAGTCATAATATGGCTAGGTAAATTAATGCTTGTAAACGAACTACAATTATAGAAAGCATAATCACTAATTTCTACAATACTTGTAGGAACATTAAATTCATTACACATTTGACCAATTTCATGGTCATGATTATTCACACTATCTCCAATATCAACACAACCAAGTGAAGTACAATTAAAGAAGGCATATTTATCAATCAATGTAATCTTATCATTTAATTTAATTTGCTCAATATGTGAGAAATTCATAAATGCACCAGTACCAATTACTGTTTCATCTGTAATAGATACAATCTTAAGATTTCTTGATGGGATATATCCATAACCAACAGTTACCTCACTGTGGTATGTACCAACAGGAACATAATGCTTATTACCATCGCTATCAGTTGTAGTTACAGCCTTGTTAGCATTAGAACTTGAGGCTAAAACATCACTAGCATAACTAAAGTCAATATCTGATTCATCAAGGCTACTTGAAGCCTTTAAATCTGAAAGCAATACACCTTCTCCATTTACTGGTAAAGTATTAGGAGCTACATAGTATTGCATAATAGTTTCAATTGAAGATTCAGAATTATAATAGAAATAACCAAAAGTAGCTTCTACCTTATTTGTAATTCCACGTGTATTACCAACAAATGGAATTGTAAGATTTTGTAGATTAGTTGTACCACGAAGTAAATCAAGACCAATACTATTAAGTGTATTCGGCAAAATTAAAGTCTCAATTGTTGAATTACGATAGAATGCATACTGACCAAGAGCAGTATCAGCTGTTATTCTTACATATTCTATTTTTGGCATCCAATATGTAGCCGAAACATAATAATTTGAATCACTATCTCCTGATGAGAAAGTATGGTCAAACCTATTAGCTCCATTTTCAACACCACTGTACACTCCATATTGATATCCAACAAATGGCATTACAACACTTCTTAAATTTCTCCAACCACCAAATGAAGCATATTCAACTATTTCAAGATTAGTATTATGCTCCATATCAATTGAGTTCATCGCCTCATCATAGAAGTTAAAGAATGCATAACTTCCAATTCTTACAATACTTTCACTTAAATTAAATCCAGCATTGATTGTATCCTTATATTTATTGCTAATTAGCAAATGAACCTTTTGATCATTATAGAACTGATATGCAGAGATAGTCTTAATTTCATCATTTAAATATACAGTTGCCAAATTAGAGCATCCTTCAAATAGGTAAGGTCCTGTTGCAGTTGTTAAAAGTTCAAGCGTAACAACTCCTGTATTTCTAAATGCACCTGAGTTACTATAACCATCTAAACCAAAGGTAGTTATTGATTCAGGAATGACAAAATAGTTCTTTTCTTCTACGCTATATGTAAATGTTGTTAATGCTATATCTTTATAGAATGCATAATATCCAATGTAATCCAAAGAATTAGATGAATCATAGGTTACAGTTGCTAAAGCAGTATTACGATAGAACATATAATGCCCTATAATTTGACCTTTAATATCTAACGTTTTTAGGGTTGTAATATTTGCAAAAGCAAATGAACCAACAACACCTTTAGTATCACCAATAGTCGTACCTAATGATTTAGGTAAAACTAAATTTGAAATTCTAATTCCAGCAAATGCATAATCACCTATTGAATATACACCTTCACCTAAAACCAGCTCAGTAATGTTTGTCAACGCATTATCGCCTGCTGAAGATTCATAATCACGATACGTAGTTGGACCGAATGCATAATTTCCAATACTACCACTAAATATATTAACGGACTTTAAGCTTGTACATAATTGGAAGGCAAAATCTCCAATTGAAACATTTCTTGTAACAAGATTATTTACACTCTTACAATCATAGAAAGCATAATTACCAATTGTAGTATTATTTGGAAGCTTAATTCCATCGAAAGTTGAATTATCATCAAGAACGCTTGCATAATATATACGTTCAAGAGCAGTATTTTCATAGAATGCACTTGTTCCAATCGCAACACCAGAAGGTAATATCTCTACTACTCTTAATGACTTAGCATTATAGAAATAATGATTTCCAATCTTATCATTTAAAATCTTAGCTGATACAACACCAGTATTTTGTGTTTCATGATTAAAGATTCCGTTATTAGAATAATTTGTTTCATCATCAGCATATCCTTCAGTTGAATATCCTGTAAATAGTCCATTGCCAGTTGTAATATTACTCAAAATAATTACATCAAAGAAGTCTTCAACCCCATCGATAGTAACCTTATAATCAGATTCATTATAGCCTTTTATATCATTTAAGTTATATGGTCTAAAAATTTTCATTAAAGGATCATGGCCAAATGCGTGAGAACCTACTGATTCTAGATTATTAGCATCATAATAAACACTTTCAAGATTATCACATTCTGCAAATTGGTAAGGTGCAATTATCTTATTCTTTACAGTTGCAGAAGTTAAAGAATCGCAATCTCCAAATGCATATTTACCGATTTCTTCAACACTCGCAGGAATAACAATACTTGTAATACCTGTTCCAATAAATGCGTCCTGATAAATCTTCGTAACACCTTCATCTAATGTAACTGATACTAATTTAGTTAACTTATTATAAGATGTTCTAGTATCATGTAAAGAATAACCATTTCGATAATAGAAATAACTAAAGGCCCCATATCCAACAATACCTGACTTAATTTCAACTGTTTCAAGTGATGTACAGTTAACAAAGGCGTTATAACCAATTTCACCACCATCAACAATTAGACTTTCAATACCAGTACATCCTATAAAGGCTCTTGTACCAACATATGGTGCAGCATTTTCAAGTCCATTTTCCGTAGTCTTTTCTTCCATTACAATATGAACATTCGTAATAGCTGTACAGCCATTAAATGCTTGGAAGCCAATTTGAACATTAGGTGATAAATGGAATCCTTCAGTTTCACCACATCCATCATATAAGAAATTCTTAAGGGCTGTACAAGCTGTAAATGCTTGTTCAGCGATTGAATCAAAACGATAAGCTGTACTTACGGTTGTTAATGATGTACAACATCTAAACATAAAGACGCCAATAATCTTATTTTCAATTCTCGCAGTCTCTAGTGACGTACAATATGCAAAGGAAGATATACCAATAGTTGTTACATTTTCAGGGATTGTAATATGCGTTAATGACTTACATCCATAGAATGCAAATGTTTGAATTGACTTTAAATCATTTGAAAATTCTACATCGTCTAAGCTTGTACAATTATAAAATGCTAGTGATATACTTCCATACCAATTCCAACCTGTATAAAATGCATAATCGTAATTTGTTCGAATGTTTTCGTTATTGTATCCACCATCAGATTGATACTCATTTGTCCCATTAGAATTGGCCCTTAGATATCCAATATAATCGCCATTATTTTGTGTATCTGCTGATAGATTTACTACATTCTTCATATCAATAGATTTCAAGCTTTGAATATTTGCAAAGCCTTGAGTGTAAATTCTCTTTTCTTTTGTTAAAACAACTCTTTCAACTGCTGGAGCATATTGATTGTGCCATCCATATGAAGCACTACCATAGCTACCATACGCACCCCATTGATAATTTCTATATGATTGATAATAACTGCCTGATGTAAAGGCTGATTCTCCAAATATAAAACTAAACGCTTTATAATATTGAATTCCTCCATTAACAAGATAATTATATGTATTACCATTGTTACAATAGAAACCATCTGTTTGATTTTGAGACGGGAAGCTTACCCATGGATTAGATTCGTTTTCAATTAATGTATAGCCTAAGAATGGAATTTTAATATATTTCAAGGCACCCATATTATACAAAGCAGCTTGATAAATATAACTAATAGAATCATTAATTTCCAAATTAACAATAGTTTTTAAATTTCTCAACGCATTACGTTTAATACCATTTGCATTTGTAATTAACAAGGTTGTAAGTGATGTAGGAAGATAAGATATATTACCGGCAAAATTTGCCCTGTTAGAATAATCTGCTCCATCCTTAATTTGATCTACTTTATATCCACCATCATATGCCTCACGACCAAACATATACGCAATTGTATAAATTTGACTTTGAGTAAGCTCATCACTTCTATCAGCTTTTGGATTTTCCCTTCCAACAAATGGAATTGAAAGAACAATAATATTAGGCATATTCGCAAATAATGCTTGTCCCATATAAGTAACTGAATTTGGAATTCTAACATATTGATATAAGTTACTATCAAAAGCGTAAGTACCAATAGATGTTACACCATCTAAAATATTTAAATCATAGATAATATCCTCGCTACCTTGATACTCAACACTCTTATAGGTATATGTCTTATCAGCTAAAATAGTAGCTCTAGCTGAATCTAATGTATTATTAATTCTTGCAAGTGTTGTACACTTCGCAAATGCGTAATCGCCAATTGTTGTAACATTGCCTTCCATTCTAATAGATTCAATATTACTACATCCATAGAAAGCATAATTACCAATTGTTATAATACCAGGCATAAGATTAATATTATAATCCTTAGACTTTATAGTCATAACATGATTTACAATTTCATAGTCATCATTAGTATAAACTAAATTCGTTAAATGGCTACAGTTATAGAAAGCATAATCGCCAATTGCAGTAATATCATTATCATTAATTACTAAATTAGTAAGACTTGTAATATCACTAAAAGCACCATAACCAATTACACTTTCACCATAAATACGAAGTGATGTTAAACCAGCTGGAATATAATAATCGACCGTTGATTTTTCACCATTTAGAGAATATATTTGTGAAACATTAACCATTGGCTTTTTGCCATTTACACCATTAATAGCATCTGTATTAGTTGTTGTCGAGAAAATCCATCCAAGAAGAGCCTCTTCACCAACTGAAGTACCCTTAGCTTGACCAATAAATGGTAATTCCATTATTTCAATACTCATACAACCACTAAATGCACCCTTACCAATTGATGTTAGAGTTGTAGGCAATTTAACAGATATTAACTTAACACAGTCTGCAAAAGCACCCGCATCAATTGATGTAATACCTTCTGGAAGTGTTAAATGCTCAAGGCCTGTACAACCAAGAAGCATTTCTTCTCCTAGAGTTGTATTTTCAAAAATAATTTCAGCTAAATCAACACAATATGCAAATGCATCATTACCAATTATATTTGTTGATGCAGAAATCTTAATACGTACAATTCCTGAATATGCAAATGCATAGGCCCCAATTTCAAGTAAATTACCAGCCTCTTTTGCCATACCATCAGTTGTTGTTTGACCAGGCATAATAATAGAAGTCCATTCATTATTCTTAAGGGCTTTACATTCATAGAATGTATAATCACCAAGTCGCGTTAAAGTCGATGGAAGACCCACCTTACTTAAACTTGTGCATCCTTTAAATAATCCCTCTGGTGTCTCAGTCACACCTTCAATAAGAGTAGCTGCAGTTAAGCTTGTGCATCCTTCTAGCATGTGAGGGGCAAGTACAGTAGTTTCAAATGTAATTGAAGCTAAAGACTTATTATTAGCAAATGTATAACCACCTATTTGTCCTTCTTCAAATGAATTAGGAATAGTTACATCTAGTAATCCTGAGCCATCAAAGGCATGTTCACCAACAGTTTGAATTCCATTTAAATTAACATAATTAAGGTTTGTAGTTCCGGCAAATGAATATGCACCAACCTCAATAAAATTGCTAGGTAAATCACCTGATTTGCTGAATTCTTGATTCCAAATAAATGTAATTTCGCTAACTGGAATAAATTCCTTAATTGATGAAATGTTTGAATTAATACCGTTTATATACCAGCAATAATTATTCTTTCCTACACTTGTTTCAGGCGTTCTATTAACTGAATTGTGGTAAATTTCAATTGTTAAATCATTTTCTTCATTATCATTAAGATGCCATTTTCTATCGGCAAAATTCTTATAAGGAGTTGCAATCTCTAATACCTTTTTAGAATCAATATACCAATAATATTTATCATTTTCATTTATGATTTCAGATTGAAGATTATTATTCTTATAAGCTTTTACATTCGTTCTTTCAGTTCCGACATACCAATATAAATCGTTATTAGTTACATTGTCTCCTGTAACAATAGTCTTATAAGATGGCTTTATACTAGATACCTCATAAGCATCAACCTTTTGACCATTAACTAAAATATAGTTGCCATCAATCTTTAAATTATAGTCGTCATAAGTAAATGATTTAACACCTTCATTTATGATATAACCCTTTTGAAGCTCAGTACCATCAGCACGATACCAAACCATTAAAGTATTATCAAACTTAGGCCTATTTATCTCAGTGTATGATACATCGTAATCAGTAACTACATCATTTAAAGCATATTTACCATTCACATCCGTCCAGATGTCATTTTTACCTACCATATAAGAGCTTCTTACATTATTAAATAAGTAGTAGCCAACCTTTTGAACATTTGTATTTGTTAGAACATCAGATTGAATTGTATCGCCTTTTCTTGTAACAGTTCTAAAAATATAATCTGTCTTTTGTCCATTATAATTATAGTAATATGTATCAATCTCTGTCGAATCCTCAGCATTTGATGCTTTAGTTGTAATCATTGTATAATTACCATCAGCTTGACTAAAATCGCCTAGGCGTCCTTCATCAACATATTTTGTTACAACACCATCAAGAACATAATACGATTTAGAAGATGGAATAGTAATAGTTTCCGCTAAAATATCAGTTGAAATTCCATCAATATACCAAATTCTATTTTGCTTAGTTAAACGGTTACTATAAAATGTAACATATTCATTAGATGACTTTTCGCCATTAACATAATAGTTAAAATCACCTTTAGATGCGTCACCCTTTGTAATACTTATTTCTCTTTGCGTATAAGCTTTAATGTTAGTATCCTGCCAATTTCCGTTTTCGTCCATAATTTCCCATGTACGGTTTGAGGAAATTTTATAATCAGCATCTGTACTTGTAATAGATAATATTCCTTTGCCATTATACATGGCTTTTGTATTGCCTATATAATAATAGTAATTTTGAATATTAATATTTCCTGTTGAAGTATATGCTTTATAGCCCGTATCTTCATCGTTAACATACCAATTTCCATTATCACCAATTGACAATGTTTGTCCTAAATCAGTTAATGCAGAAATCTTAGTATCTTGAGCAACCTTCTTTGGATTTAATACCCAATATGTCCAGGTTGATTCATTCAAATAAGGTTTATCACTATCATTAATTACATAACTTGGTTTTGTTGTCATTAGTGATACATTTGTAAGCCTAGAATCCCCATTAAACGTATTATCAGGAATTCTTGTTAGAGCGTAATAGAACCATGCCGTTTCTAAAGATGTACAGCCTTCAAATACACCTGTACCGAAATATTGTGAATCCTCAGTAAATGATGCATAAATATAGGCAGAAACTAATGATGTTGCATCCTTAAATGCTTCATCACCTAATCTATTAATCATCTCACGAATTTCAATTGTAGGAATTGCGGTTTGAGCAAATGCTCTCTTTTCAATATTAAGTAAGCTAAATGGAAGCTGCAAAGTAGTAAGACTTGTACAGCCATCAAATGCACTTTCAGGAGCTGTAATAGTATCCTCAATCAAGGTAACATTATCAAGTGATACGTCATTAAAGAACATAAACTTACCAAGATTTGGTGTTAATATTGTTAAATCTCTTAAATTAATATTTTCTGCAAAAACATATTTTGCACCAGAGGCATTAAACATAGCAGGTAGGCTCAATGATGTAATTGCTTTACAGCTATAGAAAGCTCTATCTTCAACTAATTCAATATAATTTAAATTTAAATTGTTAATGGATTCAGCACCTTCAAATGCTGATTTTTTAATTGTTTTAACAGTTACAACACTATTATTCTCACCAGCCAATGGGAATTCAACCTTAATATCAGATGATGTTGTATCGTCTAAGCTTTCAGCGATTGCTTGATATGCAAGGATTGGTGCAACAAGTGTTAGGTTAGTTGTATTCATAAACGCTTCTTGTTCAATTGTTACAATACCGTAATTCAAGAATACATTTTTAAGATTTGTACAATTCTTAAACATACCAACACCAACTAAAGCATTTCTTAAAACCGCCTTCTTAAGCTTAGTATTATTTAAGAAAATATATTCGCCAATAGAACCATTTACAGTTTCAGTATTTGTACCTAAAGTCGATGGTAGGATAACATACTTTAAACCACTGTTTTCAAAGGCATTATCACCAATTGTGATAAGTCCTTCAGGTAAGTTGACGCTTTCAAGATTTTCACAATTTTTAAATGCTTCCTTTTGAATTTCTTCAAGAGTTGATGATAGTGTAATATTTGTTAATCCTATACAATTAATAAATGCTTGAATAGGAATAATCTTTGTTCCTTCTTTAACAACAAAATTATTTAACCTAGCATCATTTGCAAAAATTCTTTCGCTTAAAATGATATTATTCATAATAACTGATTCAAGATTAATACAATCCTCAAATACACCTTGGATTTCCTTCTCTTGAGATTTAGTTGTATCTTGGTGAATCGTATTATCACCAATTTTTGTTAATGTTTCATTGAATGTTAAATTAACTAAAGATGTACATCCATAAAATGCTGCGTATCCAATTGTCGTAACCTTATTTAATTCAATTGAATTAACTCTTGATGAAGATTCCGTTGTAGTTTGATATTTATCAGGGAATAGTTCGTTTAAAGTTTTAGCACCAAGGTTAACGCAACCATAGAATGCTTCATCATCAATAATTTCAATATGATCCTTAAAATCAAAATTATATAGGCCTGTACAACCAGCAAACATTCTTTGGCCAATTGTAGTGAAATTATTACCTGATGATACAGATTGTAAACCTGTACAATTTTCAAATATAGAAACACCGAGAGTTTCTAGTTTTTCAGGTATTGCAAATGTTGTAAGACCTGTACAACCATAGAACACATAGCTTCCAAATGAAGCGCAATCAATTGTTGAATATTCATTCCTCTCAATTTTTACATTTGTAAGTTGAGTCATACCATAGAAAGCATAACTTGCTAAATTTTTGACATTAGTTATTACAATTTCTGTTAAAGAAGCAGGAATATAGTAGCTTGTAGATGATGAATCCTTATATGTATATTGTTTTACAGCATTTGATGCAGCATTTGCTTCAGTACCAAACCATAAACCAAATTCATTTGAAGAAGCATCATCATAATTATCCTTATCAAGACCAATATATGGAACAGTAAGCTTTTGAAGTCCTGTACACTTTTCAAATACATGTTCACCAATATTCTTTACACTGGTTGGAATTGTTAATTCCTCAAGCTGATTCAAATTGTAGAATGCATATGCTCCTACTGATAAAATACCTTTATTTTTAGCGTTATTTTCATTTAAAGTAACCTTCTTTAAAGAAGTAATATTGGATAATGCACCAACAGCAATTTGGGTTGCATCTGTTACATTTAATTCTGCAAAATTCTTTGGCAAATAATATGTACCATAAGTTTGAATTTTACCATTATTGTTATAATATTGTGTAACAGCATATTGACCAGAACTACTATCATATCCATTTAAAATATAAGCTAATGTACCATCACGTCCTGTAGATGTTCTTGAATATCCAACAAATGGAATTGTTAGTTTTTTCAAATCATATAGCCTATAAAATGCATAGTAATTAATTACCTGTACAGAATCACTAATTTCTAGTTCTTGAAGTCTATACCAGTAGCCTATTCCATATGAAATAATAGTTGATTCATTTGTAACATGAAGCTTAATTAATGATGTTGGAGCATATCCATATCCGTAGTCACCTGATATTTCATAAGAGTTATCATATTTGATATCAGAGAAAATATATCCCATCTTACCAGCATTACCTGTTGAATTTATATTTTGACCAACATGAGGCATAGTAAGTTCAACTAAATTGTAATCACCAAATAGCATTCCATAATCAGTTCTAACACAGTTGTTAGGAATAACAAGCGTAATTAATTGTGTATTTTTAGCTAAGGCATATGTTTCAATTATAAAATTAGTCTTAGTTGGAAAATTATAAGTTGTAATAAATGAACATGATGCAAATGCAAACTCAGGTATTCTTGTTAACTTATTTGACATTGTAACTGTCTTAATTGTTTTAGGAATATAGAAATTTTGATATTTTGTCCAGCTATAGCTTCCATTATACTGATATGGTTGATTAGTAGCTTCAATTCCGTCGACAACCGCTTTTCCAAACATATAACCAAATACACCATTAATTCCAGTTGCGCTTGTAGATTCTCCTATAAATGGAAGCGTAATATTTTCAAGATGTGTCCAACCACTCATTACACCTTCACCCATTGATGTTATATTATCAGGAATAACAAATGTAGCAATTTTAGTCATACCATAGAAGGCATACGCTCCAATTACTGTAATTTTTCCACCAATAATTAGAGGATATTCTGATTCAACTTCACCAATCTTGTTACAATTATAGAAGGCATACGCTCCAATTGTTGTAAGCTTATGAGTTAATTGTAATCCATTTGCATCTTCCTCTTCACCGATAAATCCAAAATGAATTAAATTATCATCATTATAGAAGGCATACGCTCCAATTGCTGTAATTTCAGGATTAATATAACATGAAGTAAAGGCTTCACATTCTGCAAATAATCCATCACTTAAGGTATTATTTTCTAAGTTAGCAGATATAAGTTTAGCGCAGCTTGAAAATACAAATTCACCAAGAGTTGTAACTGTAGCAGGAATAGTTACAGTTGTGAAAGAATCGCAATTTGCAAAAGCATAATTCATAATTGTTGTAATTTCTACATTTGGATAGAATCCATCAGCTTCTTCTTCTGTTGTTGATTTAATATCAGCAAATCTTGTAAGCATAGCACAACCATCAAAGCAATGCTCTGGTATTACTGTAATTGAATGATTTAAACCAACCTTAGCAAGTGATGAGCAATTAAAGAAAGCATATTCTTCAATTGTATTAATGTTTTCAAGTAAAATAGCACCAGAAGCAAATGTTGAATTTGAAGGGACAAAGTCAACAAGGCTTGTACAGCCTGCAAACATATATGCAGGAATAACAGTTATAGCCGTCTTATTTGTAGTATCAGTTTCATATGCTACCTTTGTTAAAGATGTACAATTTTCAAATAAATGGGATCCTAATTTTGTTGTAGCAACAGGAATTTGTAGAGTTAATAAAGATTCACATCCTGCAAATACATAATCAGAAAGATAATGAGAATTAGAAGCAAGAGTAATTGCTTGAACTGGTTTAAAATTAGATAATGCTCCATATGAATAATATTCCTCATCCAAAATTACAAGCGTATGCAATGTATTTGGAATTGTATATTCAATTGAATTATCTTTGCTGTAGTTTTGTGTAATATTAGTTCCATCCCAACCACTTCCAAAAAGATAACCAAGTGTATGCTCATTTGTGTCATAATTAAGCTTTGTAGCACGACTTGCACCAATAAATGGAATTGTTAGAGAAACAAGCTTTTTACATCCATATAAAAGTCCCTGACCTAAGGATTGTATTTCCTTTGCAATTTCAACCGTTGCAAGTTTTAAACAATCCTTAAATACCTCATCTTCAACAGTAGTTGTTGATGATGGAATAGTAATGGATGCCAAGCTTTGACAATTTTCAAAGGCATTATTTTTTATTGTTTTAACTAATGGTTCAGAACCATTCAATTTAAAGTATACATTTTGTAAAGATATACAACTATCAAACATATGCTCACTAATTACATCTGATAAATAATAAATTTCGGTTAAAGCTGAATCTTTATAGAAAACATAGCCACCAAGCTTATCTTTATTTGCATTTTCAATTGTAATTGTTGTTAAGCCTGTACAATTGGCAAACATATAATTTGACCAAATCTTAGACTCGTTATTGATAGTACCTTTAACACCATTTACAACTGTACCTAATGCTGTACAGCCATCAAAGGCGTGCTCACCAATTGATGTGATATTTGTTGGAATTGTGATTGTATATAAGCCTGTACAATTGGCAAACATGTAATCACCAATCTTATCGTTTTCAAAAGTGATATTTGTAAGTTTTGTACAGCCATCAAAGGCATTTGCTCTTACTTCTGTAATTCCTGCTGGAATTGTAACTGATTCTAAGGCTGTACAATCCTTAAACATTTCATTACCAATAATACCATTTCCAAATGTAATTGAAGTTAAATGGTATGAATTACTAAATACTCCAGTGCCTACTGTCTCTAATGAATTTGGAAGAACAATTGATTCAAGATAGCTATTTCTAAATGCATAATCATCAAGCTTCGTAAAATTTGGAATTTCAATAGCCTTTAGGCTTTGACAATATTCAAACATATCTTGACCAGCAAATGTATTTTCAAATACAACATGTTCAAGTAATACATCACGACTAAATACACCTGGTTCAATTGCTTTAACAGTTGCGGGGATTGTTACAAATTTAAGTTTTTCACAATCTGCAAACATTCTTTCACCTAGGTAAGTTGTATTATCAAGAGTGATATTAACTAGCTTTTCATTACCTGCAAAAGCATCTCGTCCAATTGGAGAAGTACTAGCTTCAGTTACATTGGCATTTGAACCAATAGTTACTGTATCAAGTAAAGGACATTGATATGCAAAATAAGCACCAATTTGCTTAGCATTCACAGTTAAAGATGTTAGTTTTTTAGAATAAGCTAGAACATATTCACCTGTTTCATTAACTGTACCTAAAACAGTTAAATTAGTGTAAGCAGTATTACTAAATGCATAAGAGCCTATTTTAGTTAAAGCACTAGATTTAAATAATTCTAAATCGTTAAATTTTGTACAATCCTTAAATGTACCCTCTGCTACTTCTGTTATTTGAGATAACTGGTTAAATTTAATATTAGAAAGGCTTGAACAACCTTCGAACATATATTCACCAAATTGATGATTGTTAATTGTAGCACTATTTATATAGACTGATTCTGCAAACGCATGTGAACCAATTGCAAAGACTGTATTTCCATTTTCTTCGGTTGAATCTACAAGCGTTTCAGGAATAGTAATTTGGGTTAAAGATGTACTAGCACAATTAGCAAATGAACGTTCACCAAGCGATGTAATTTTATTTAAATCTACAGTTGTAATTGCTTTACAAGCTTCAAATGCACTATTACCAACCGTCTTTGTTGCATCTGGAAGATTAACCTTTAAAATGGAAGAGCCATAGAAGGCTTCTTCTTTAATTATAGCAAGATTTAGTGGGAATCCTTGAATAGTATCATTACCATCCGGATTTTCTTCATCAGCTCCAATTGTACGGTACAAGTTAGTACAGGTCGAATTTTTAAAGCACTTTTCTGGTATAACCGTAATTTCGTTATTTAATGTTACACTTGCAAGTGATGTACATTGAGAAAATTCCTCAGCAGAAAGAGTTTTATTATAAATCCTAGCTTGTGTCAGATGTAGACAACCATAAAATGTTGCATCACCAACCTGTGTAACGCTTTCAGGAATTGTAATAGCTTCTAGATTTTCACAATTATAAAAAGATTGTGTACCTAATGTAACTAATGTTGAAGGTAAATTAATTGTTTTAAATTCAGTACCACTACAGCCATTAAAAGCATTTGGTCCAATATAAGTAACACCTTCAAGATTTAAAATTTGTGTATTATTTGAACTTTCAAGTTTTGTACAACCTCTAAATGCATTCTTACCGATAGAAACAACACTATCAGGTAAAATTACCTTTTTTAAATTAACACAATTTTCAAAGGCACCATCTTCAATTCTAGTTAAATTTGTACAATTTGATAAATCAATTTCCTCAAGATATGAATTATTATAGAATGCATATTTTGAAACAACCTGTAATTTTGAATTTTTAACAAAATTTATCCTAGAAATATACTTTCCGTCTTTATTTGAATCATAAAAAGCAATTGGGGAGCCATTTCCTAAATATACAAAATTTTCAACCCATTGATAAACACAACGATAAGCATTCTGAATAGTTAAAGTATGTGTTCCATCACTATTTACAGTTATATCGCTCGAAGAGGATGTAACACCATCATTAATAGCAAAAATAGAAAAATCATCATACCTCCAACAATCACGGCATTTAAAAGCTATGCTCATTGAATTTGAAATACTACTCCAATAGTCATCAACACCACCATATGACCAATAAGAATGCTCATTATAGTATACCCCATATTGACTACTTGGATATCCCTCAGGATCATCAGGATTATTCCATGCAGGAGTACTAGCATTTCTAACAATTTTATTTGAGTCATCAGAAGCTAAAAGAGATGAATTATTATCAGCTTCATCCACATTACCTTTAGCACCAACACCGACTAAAATTGCACTAAAAGAAAGCACCAAAATTGTGCTTAATATTCCTTTCATTTTTTTCATTTTAGCAAATATATTTTTTTTCATAATAAAACCTCCTAAAGGCTTGATTTTCTTCTAATTTAAAATGGAAATAAATTCCACTACTACATTGATATTATACTACACGCGCACGCGTAAAGCAATAAAAGCACTTGCTGAAAAGGTTTTAAAATAACGAAAATTTAACTTTTTTGTCGTTTTTTGTAATTATGACTAACTATAAAATAAATTTTATCAACATATTTTTTCCTTAAAAAGTAAAGCAAACTCTAGGCTTATTTTTACTTTCTTTGTAATATTTTTTATATAAAAGCATTATTTTTGCTGTCTTTTTTTGTAAATTTTTATTAGATAAAATTTAAAAAGATTTTCTAAATATTTGACTTCAAATATTTTCAGTGATATACTAGTGATATATCACAGGAGGTATACAAATGGATGCTTACAGTTATATAAAAAAAGAGATAATTACGGGCAACTTATTACCAGGAAGTATCTTTAATGAAGCAGATATTATATCAAAGCTTAAAGTTAGTAGAACACCCGTTAGAGAAGCAGTTTTAAAATTAGCGAACGAAGGATATTTAACTATTATACCAAGAAAAGGAACAATTATTTCTAATATATCATTTAGTGACGTAAGTCAGGTATATGAATATAGATTAATGTTAGAACCAGAAATATGCTTTAAGGCTGCACCTATTATGGATAAAAGCCTTTGCCTCAAATGGAAAGAATATTTTAATAATTTATTGCTTAATAAAAAATCAAAGCCACCCGTTAATGGTAGTGATGATGACATAGATAAATTATTTCATTTAAGCATTTCCCAATCATTAAATAATAATTTGATTAATAAAGATATCGCTCATTTAATGGATTTGTCACAAAGAATAAGGTTTTTATCAAATAAGCAAAATGAACAAAGATATATTGCTTCTATAAATGAGCATATTAGCATTTTAGATGCAATTATAAAAGGCGATTGTAATCTTGCACGAGAGATGATGAAAAAGCATTTAAAAAATACTGTAGAAGGTTATTGAAATGGATTTAGCACTTATATCATTAAAGCAAGTTGGAATTATGTTTATTATGATTCTACTTGGTTTTGTTTTAGTTAAATTAAAGCTAATTGATTTATCCGCAAAAAAATCATTTTCTAACTTACTAGTTTATTTAGTAGTTCCTTGTATGATTATTAATTCCTATAATACAACCTATGACAGTTCTATTTTAATTAATATTCTATGGAGCTTTCTAGCAAGTATTCTTCTTCTTTTTATAGGATTAATAATCACATTTATAATTACTCATTTTTGGGAAATTGATGATAAGAATATCTTAAGATTTGCCTTAATATTTTCAAATGCTGCTTATATGGGTTTTCCCCTTATAGAAGCAATGTTTGGTAAAGAAGGTCTAATATATGCATCTAGCTTTGTAAGCATGTTTAACATTCTTTTATGGACAATTGGCTATATGATTGTAAGTAGAAGCTTTAATATCAAGCTAGCTATGAAAAGCATAGCTAAAACACCAGTTTTATATGCTCTTATTTTTGGACTTTTTATATTCTTCTTTCAAATAAAAATTCCAAGTCTAATATCATCTCCATTAAGCCTAATTGGCAATATGAATACTCCTCTTAGTATGATAATAACCGGAATGATAATTGCAAGCAGTAAAATCAAACCTGTTTTAAAAAATAAATATTTATGGTTAACGGTTATTACAAGACTTATCATAATACCTTCTATCTGCCTTTTTATAATACTTTTAATGTCAAAGCTTAATATTGATTCAAACCTACTTAAAATTGTATTTATATTAGAAGCATGTCCTTGTGCTGCAATAACAACAATCTTTGCGATTAAGTTTAATTATAATGAAGATCTTGCAGCATCTAGTGTAGTGATTACCACTATATTTTCAATTATCACTCTTCCACTATTTACACTCCTTATTGGTTTAATAATTTAGCATTTATTAACTAGAACATTTAATTTTTTGTTTCTACTATTCATAGCGGAATTTACTTTTTCAATTAACAAAAATTATTTTTTTTAGTAACTATTGATATTTTAAATAAAATAGCATATACTATTAGTGGACAAAGGCTAGATAATGTCACGTTTACTATATAGTAAACAAAAAGAGCAAAGGGTGCGACCTTTGCTCTTTTCTCATTTTACAAGGAAACAAAGGCTAGATGATGGCTATTTCTTCTTTTTAGAAGAATTATTGCCATCATTATCGTCTTTTGATAATATATACAATATTATCACTAAGACAATAAGATACTCCAAAGAGTACCTCCTTTCTAGTTCTTTGTCTCCTTAGAACTAAAAAAATTCATTTTGTCTTTGCTCCTGTATAAAATTTATTCCCATTACTGGGACATCTATAGTATATCAAAATTACGCTTTGTTTACAACGACTTTTGTAAACTTTATTTTTTATATACAATACATCAATTTGAGGCAAATAAAACATAATTTTTAATAACTTTTTCTCAAAAATCTACTTTTTCAATTAAAATTTTTTTGCTTTTTTTCTACTATTGATATTATCATAAAATAGCATATACTACTAGTGACAGAACCAGAAAAGTCACAGTTTACTATATAGTAAACAAAAAAAGCAGTGCTACAAACACTGCTTTTTCATTTTAACTTAATATTAAACAATCGTTTTCTTTATAAAATTACCCGATACTTTTTTAATTGGTGCAATTACAACAAACGCATGATCATCATATTTTTTTATTATACTAATAGCTTTATCAACCTCATAAGTTGATAACACACAATAAAGCTCAGTATGTTCCTGATGCGTATACGCACCAGTTCCTTTAAATATTGTACAACCACGATTTAAGGTATCTAAAATTTCTTTAGAAATATTTTCACCACTAGTAGTAAAAATATTTAAAGCTGTATAGGTATAAGCTGTATGAACTTTGTCCATAACAAGACTATTTAAAATAAGTCTAACACATGTAAATAACGTTACAATAAAGCTTCCCTGTAATATTCCACCACCAACAACAGCGATAATAACATTAAAGGCTAATGTAAAAATGCCAATGGAAATACCTTTATGTAATGCAAATGCTTGAGCAATAATATCAATACCACCTGTAGATGTTCCAAACTTTAAAGCAAGTCCTGATGCAAAGCCTGCAAGCAAACCTCCAAAAATGGCAAGAGTAAGAATACCACCATAGTTAGGAATAGCCCCCGTTGTAGTTATTATATCTTCACTTAATGAACTAAAGGGACTTCCTTTTAAAAAGGCTGTAAACAAAGAATTTACAACAATTGCAACGGCTGAAAAGATAGCAAATCTATGTGAAACATACCTCCAGCCTACAACTACAATCGGAGCATTTACAGTAAAGATCATTAAACCTAAATTAAAATGTCCACCACATTTTTCAATCAAACGCACAATGAACTGTGCAAGACCTGTAGCACCAGAAGAATATAATCTTGCAGGTTCTAAAAACCATACCGTTGCAATAGCTAAAATAGCATTTGAAATAATTACTATACCAAGTCTAAATAAATCATCTAAGGCTTGTTTTTTTGTATACCTCATAACTATCTTACTTCGTCTCCAGGGTTAAGCTTTGAAACATTTAAAAGTTCCAATTCTTCATCAGCAGCATCAGCAGCACAAAGAAGCATTCCACATGACTCCTCGCCTCTTAGCTTAACTGGTTGTAAATTTTTCACAACTACAACCTTCTTACCAACTAAATCTGAAGGATCATACCACTTAGAAATACCTGATACAATTTGACGTACATCAGTACCAACATCAACCTTAAATACTAATAGCTTATCAGCCTTAGGATGCTTCTTAGCCTCTAGTATTTTACCAACACATAATTCTAATTTATCAAAATCATCAATCGTAATTAATGGTTTTGATGGCTTAGCATCTTTTATCTCAACTTGAGGCTTCATTTTTTCAAGCTTAGCAACAATATCCTTATGATCAATACGCTTAAATAACATTTGAGCCTCACCAAGTTCATACGTTTGAACTGTTCCAAAGGCTAAATCATCAAAGCCTGTTTTAGTTACATTTAATTGGTTATAAATTGACTCAGCTGTCTTTGGAATAAATGGCTCTAATAAAATAGCAGACTCTCTAATTGCCTCAAGCAAAGCGTAAATGACAGACTCTAAAGCATCCATCTTGCTTTCATCCTTAGCAAGAGCCCAAGGTGCTGTTTCGTCAATATATTTATTAGCTCTTCTAAGTGCTATAATAATATCTTCAATTGCATCGCCAACATGAAGGCTATCCATATGCTTTCTAACATTTTCCTTCATTAGTTCTAAAGCATTCTTAAGCTCAGCTTCTTCCTTAAAGAATGAACCCTTATAAGAAACCTTAGACGAAAAATACTTCTTAGCCATAGCCATTGTACGTGAAACTAAATTACCCAAAATATTAGCTAAATCGGAATTGTATCTTTCTGTTACAAGTTCATAGGTAATAGAACCATCCTGCGCAAAAGGAATTTCATGTAAAACGTAATATCTTACCGCATCAACCCCATAAAGTTCAACAAGATCTCCTGCATAAATAACATTACCCTTTGACTTAGACATTTTATCTGCTCCTGTTAAAACCCATGGATGTCCAAAAACTTGACGAGGAAGTGGCAAATCTAAAGCCATAAGCATAATTGGCCAATATATAGTATGGAATCTTAAAATATCCTTACCAATTAAATGGATATCTGCTGGCCAATACTTCTTAAATAATGGAGAAGATTCACCATTTACACTATATCCTAAGCCGGTAATATAATTAGCTAGTGCATCAATCCAAACATATACAACATGCTTAGGATCAAAAGGAACCTGAACACCCCAAGTAAATGATGTTCTTGAAACACATAAATCTGGCAAATCATTTTTCAAGAAATTATTAAGCATTTCGTTCTTACGAGATTCAGGTTGAATAAACTCTGGATGTGTCTTAATATGCTCAATAAGTCTTTCTTGATATGGCTTAAGCTTTAGAAAATAGCATTCTTCTTTCGTAAGCTTAACAGGGCCACCACAATCTGGACAACATCCATTTACTAAATCCTTTTCCGTAAAATATGATTCACAAGCAACACAATAATGTCCCTCGTAGTGTCCCTTATAAATGTCACCTTTTTCATAAAGCTTGGTAAAAATATCTTGAACTGTACGTTCATGATCTTCATCAGTTGTACGAATAAAGCGATCATATGAGACATTCATCATGTCATAAATAGCTTTTAACTCACCCGCAACATGATCAACATGTTCCTTAGGTGAAACACCCGCTTTTAAAGCTTTCTCTTGAATTTTTTGACCATGCTCATCAGTTCCTGTTTGGAATCTAACATCATAGCCATCTTTACGTTTATAACGACATATAGCATCAGCTAAAATTGCCTCATATACATTTCCAATATGCGGAGTAGATGATGTATACGCAATCGCTGTTGTTAAATAAAACTTTTTCTCCATAGGTACCTCCTAAAATAATGCGTTTTTATTATACACCATTTTTCAAGTTAAAAAAAGAATTTTTATTGTTTGAAAAATATAATAATGTATGTTGCTCATAATTCATCGTTTTTAAATAGTTTTTACTCACCAAAAACGTTTTCATATAACAAAATGAAAGAAAAATTAAAAAAAATCGCATTTTTCTCCTCTTTATTATAAGGGAGGGTAATTTTGAATAGTAATATAAGGAGGACATATGACATAATTAGTTTAGCAATTTAAATTCATTAAAATTCATATTTAAGGAGGGATCTATATTGAATCAAGAATTTGATGAAGATGTGTTTTATGATTTAAGATACGATGTTTATTTTAAAAACTTCTTTTTAAATAACAAGATGCTTGCAGGTTTTCTTTCCCTTCTATGGAAGACTAAGGTTAATCCTGAAGATATTACCTATGATAATACTGAATCAGTTTTGCCTTTAGGTAAAAAGATTATTTATGATGTTGTGGCTAATGTTACGCTTCATAAAAAAGAGGAAATTAATGTTAATCTTGAGATGCAAAACTTGTATCATAAGTATTTAAATGAAAGAATGGCCTTCTATGCTATGCGTAAGTATAGTGACAAATTAAAAAGGGCTAATGAGTTTGGTAATATTTGTATCCAATCTATTTGGTTTTTAGGCTTTAATGACTCTAAATTCCATGATAACAATACTGAAAAATGGTTATCTGAATATAAACTCACTAATGAGGATGGTAATGTTCTAACTGATAAATTTAGAATCGACCAAATTTTCTTGAAAAACAAGGATAAGTGTCCTATAATTGAGTTGCAGGAGTTCTTTAAGTTATGTACTTCTTTAGATAAGCATAACTTACCAGAATTTAGTACTGAATATGCAAAGGAGGCTAAAGAAATGTTACTCAAGATGAACAATGATAAAGCCCTTAGAGCCGAATCATTTTCTCATGAAATGTTTTTAAGGGACCAAAAAGCTCAATTTAAAACTGCTAGGGAGGAAGGACTTGAAGAAGGCTTAGTTAAGGGAAAGGCTGAAGGGATTCAGGAAGGTCAAATTAATGAAAAACTTGCAATAGCTAAAAAGCTATTTGAAAGCGGTCAAAATAAAGAATTTATTAGTTCTATTACAGGACTTTCTTTAGAAGAACTTAATAATATATTAAAATAAACTAAATAATCTTAATTCATAAGGTAACAGCATAGTATTTGCTGGTATCTTTTTTATTTGTCTAACATGATAAATAATTAAAAAATCCGGAAAAAATCCGGACTCTTAATTATTCAATTGTAATGTATTTGTTTTCTTTCTTTGTTTCTTTTTTCATGTTGAGTGTCAAAACACCATCATTTAAAGAAGCTTTTATGCTAGTCTCATCAACATCTGGAAGATAGAAGCTTCGTTTACATGAACGTGTATCGATTTCACGAACAACATAATCCTTATCTTCAACAGTTTGATTATTTTCAATTGCAACAGTTAAATATTGATCATGATAGGATATCTTAACATTATCTTTATTAACTCCAGCTACATTAATATTAAATACATAGCCTTCTTTATTTTCCTTAGCATCAGTTTGAAGCCTAGATGTTGTAAAAACAGAAAGACCATTAAATACATCATAATCATTATTATTTTTTCTTAAAAATAACATAAAAATCAGCTCCAATCATAATTTGTTTTATTATTCAATACAAATAGACTTAGTTTCCTTTTTTACAAAAGGTAAATTAATAGTTAAAATACCATTTTCTAAGCGTGCTTTAATACCTTCTGCATCAACATTTGCAAGTTCAATTTCACGTTTATAATAATTTTCAAAGCGTTCGCGAATAACATATTCATCTTTTGAAGCTTCATGTTCCTTAACTTCAATCGTAAGCTTAGAATCATCATAATTCATTGATATGTCTTCTTTCTTTATTCCAGGAAGAGACGCTTCAACAACATAGCCATCATTATTCTTCTTTACGTTTAAAGCAATCAAACCACGTGCTTTCTTTTGAGCCTCAAGTGCTCCTTTTGAAACCTCATCAAATACTTTATTTAATTCTTCAAAAACATCATTAAACATATTAATCATCCTTTCTTGTTGGCACTCTTTGTAGTAATCTGCCAACCATTTACGAATATAGTATACCACATATTTTGGCACTGTCAATGATAGTTTGCCAAAATATCATATGTAAACGTTTTCATTGCTTAAGGGCTAAAACATCTTTTCATTTTACAAAGAATACATGTTTATGATATACTTAAATTGTATAAAATATAGAAAAGAGGTTTTTAAAATGAGAGCAGCATTAATTGGATATGGCACAATGGGACGATTAGTTTACGAGGAATTAGGTTCTGAATGTGCAGTTGTAATTGCCCCTAATGGTCCCGATTGTATGAACAATCTTTTTGAATATGAAAAACCAATTGATATTATTATTGATTTTTCTGTACCGGCAAACCTAAATATGATTTGTGAATATGCAATAAACCATAAGACACCCGTTGTAATCGCAACTACAGGCTTTAATCCCGAGCAAAAAAAGCAAATAAAAGAATTAAGTAAAATTGTTCCCGTATTAAAAAGTACAAACTTTAGTATTGGCTCTATCCTTATGAATAAATTTATCAAAGAAGTTACACCTCTTCTATGTGATGATTTTGACATTGAGGTTGTAGAAAAAAATCAGTCAAGAAAAGATAATCGGTCTTATTATATGACAGAAAGCATTGTTGATTTGATTGAAGAGGAAACAGCTCTTAATCCAAAATATGATAGAGAATCTAACGCATCGCGCTCTGGTAACGAGATTGGAGTTTCTTTAATTAAGGGAGGAAATATGCAGCCAACGCACGAAGTTCTATATTGTGGAGAAAACGAGATTCTAACTATTTCTCATACAGAGCTATCTGCAAATCAATTTGCTAAAGGCGCATATGATGCAGCTTTGTGGCTTTTAACTAAATCAACTGGTTTATATTCAATGGAAGAGTATATTGCAGATAAATTAAATAATAAATAAAATATTATTAACCTCTATAAAACTAGAGGTTTTTTTATGCATATGAAGCACAAAAAAGAGTAATCATCTTCAATTTGATATATTTTTCAAATTGATAAAGATTACTCATAATTCGATTAAATTTTAAAACTATTAAACAACAAAATACTCTAGCAAAAAAATATTTGAATCAGTTATAATGCAAAACGGTATTTCTTTTTATTACTATTAAACACTTCTTACCTAATCCCATCCTCTTTGTATTAGCTTTATTTTTTATCGTTTTGAATCACATGAATGTTTATTTAAGGCAAAATTTAAGAACGCTTGCATTATGATCTGAATACATAAAGCTTATATCATCACCATTAAGATTTACAATATTATTTACTGATTTAACATCAATATTATTTGATACAATAAATCCATCCACAACCGACGTAAATACGACACCTTGTTCATAAGGAATATCGGCATCTCTGCACGAAGGTGATGTATCATCTGCAATAATACTAAATCCTGAGGTTAAATCATCGTTATTTAGTATCTGAAGCCACTCTGGAAGCTGTTGTTCAGACTTAAACAAACCTCTTTCATAGGAATTAACTAAATCATGATTAAAATCTCCCCCTACAATTACATAATTTCCTTTAGAATATTCCTCACTCATTAATTCATTTAATAGCAAAAGCTGTTTCTGGCGATATACGCCACCTTCATCATAAGCCGATAAATGAGCCGTAATCATTACAAGATCCTTTTCACCAACCTTATATCTTATAAGATTTAAGCACCTATCTAAATCAAAAAACTTAGTTGGAAACTTTGTTTCAACAGGAAGTTCAATTCGTTTTGATTCTTTCATATTAAATCTTGACATTGTAAGAAGCCCACTATTTACAGTTCCATGCATATCATTTAATGGATATGGCAAATATCCACTATGAAAATTAGAAGCGTAACTAATACTATAATTATTAAATGTGCTCGTAATCATTTCATATTGATTTACCTTATAGCTTCTAGTTGATTTAGTATCAACTTCCTCAAGCATCATAAAATCAGCATTTACACTTTTTAATATTTCAATCGAACCATTTGTATTCTTTAAAACATTTTCCTTAGAAACAGCTTTACCATATTTTCCTTTGGTTTTAGTGCCATCATTCATTACTCCTTCATCCATAAAAAACGAATAATCTCTATCATAAGCGCCAAAGCCAATATTATATGTCAAAGCTGTATACTCTTTACCAATTTCAATCTCACCATCCTGATCATTTTTCACCTCAATATCTACATTTCCAATTCTTTTACTTTTAACATTCAATGTTAGCACAAAAATACCACCCGCAATAGTAATTACTAAAACAGTAGATAATACTATAATTAATATTAATTTAAGACGACGCATAATTTATCTTCCTTTCTATCTAATATATAAAATGTTTGTTTCAAACCTGTATCATTAACAAGTGTTTCCTTAGGATATTTAATTAATAAAAAGAAAACATATATATCCCCAACACAACCTGCAACATGAACGGAAAAAATATTACAGGTAAACTAATCATCAGAATAATAAACATAACTATCATAATTGGTAGACCAATCAAATTCAAAATAAAACCTGTTTTTTTATTTCCCGCATCAATTGAGTAGACCTCTTTATAACCATTTGATAGTTCTTTATAATACTTCATTTTAATCACACTGGCTTATTTTTATATTTTAAAAGCTTACCATCTTTATAAAATATATCAAGACTAATCATCCTTTCTTTAAATACATCCTCAATAAAAAGATAATCTCCCTCCCACATATTAAGCTTTAAAACTTCTTCCTTAGTAAACCATGAAAGCTCACCTTCATCACATTCATGCATAACGCCTTCAAAACTATGAGATACAAAAATATCCATACTTTGACAAAAATCGCCATGAAAAAGAACCTGTCCAAGATATTTATAATTAAGCAACTTATAACCTGTTTCTTCAAAAACCTCTCTCACACAAGCCTCTTCTTTAGTCTCACCAGGTTCAATATGTCCACCTACCGTAATCCATTTTCCTTTATTAGGATCAATTTTCTTTTTATTACGATAAAGCATTAAATATTTATCATTTTTTATTAAATAACATACAATTGTTTTTTCCATCATATCACCTAAATCATTCTACTTTCATGACAAGTAAAGTATATTATTTGTTGATGCTCACTTAATCTTATAAGCATTTCTTTCACAAGTGAAAAATTATCACTATCTAATGATTGAAAAACATCATCAAGAATAACAAATGGTCTTTCCTTGAAGATATTATCAATAACACTCAAACGATAGCATAGCATAACCGATGTCATTTCACCACTAGAAAGCTCATTATATTCTTTAACAGTCATTCCATCGCTAAAGCTAATATTATAATCATCATTAATCATTACATTAATTCCTAAGGTATTTAGCATATTAGAATAATATAAAAAGCTATCCTTTACTGGCTTTATATACTTATTTTTTATATTTAAAGAAGCCTGCTTTAAAAAATCAATAGTCATAGTAATAATTTCATAATTTTGATTTAATTTTTTAAGCTTTAAAGCTTCATTGTCAAGATTTCGTTCATAATCATCTAAGGCTTCTAAATCATTTTCTAAATTAGATATATAATTTGCAAAAGATGATATTTTACTTATAACCTCATTATATTTATTATGAATTTCTTCTGATGATACTAAATCATTATTAATTTTTTTAGAAGCTAAATCATATTTAACATAATAATCATCGACTTCTTTAGTAAGTAAAGCAATCTCCTGTTTCAACTTTAAAAATGTATTTAAATCAACTCTTGCATTATTAAGATAATTCTCTAAATTATCTGTCACAATTTGATACTTAAGCTTAATCGAATTAATTTTAGCTTCATTAAAATCTAAATCCTTTTTATATTGTGCTTGTTTTTCTTCATTTTCCTTTTGTTTTTTCAAAAGTTCTTTATAATTGAATATATCCTTCACAATATAATCTAAGGATGTACTATAATTAGAAGGATCATAGCCATATTTTTTAACAAAAGTATCAAGCTCATCCTTAATTAAAGCTATATTTTCCTTATTAATTGCATTTTTTTCATCCAAAAAAGCTTTAGAACTTAAAACATCATCATATTTTTTTAGTTCTTCTTTGAATAAGGTGATTGCAATATCTTTATTACCATTTAATTCACTTGAAAACCCAAACGGGATAAGAATCTTATCTATATTTAAAACAATGCCTTGTTTTACCATGGTTTGAGAAGATAAATTTTCTTTAATTTTATTTTGAGTATTAGCCTTGCTATTCAAATACAAAAAGGCAAAAATCAATACAAAAATTAATCCTAGAAAAGAAATAGCAAATAAATACTTATTAATAAATCCTGCGCCTAAGCCTCCTATAAAAAATACTACTGATATAATTAACAGAATAAGATTAATATGATTATTTTTAATTGGTGTTGCACTTGTATTTTTAATTTGTTCATATTCCTCATTAAGCTTATCTATCTTGCTTAAAAGATCATCTTTATTAATATACTGATACTTACCTAATAAATCACATTCCTCATCCTTAAGACTAAAAGATATATTCATTAAATTCTTTAAATTTATAACATCTGCTCGCTTAGAACTTATTTCATCATTTGATGGCAAAGCCTTATACTTTATCTTTAAATACTCTAATCTTTTTTCATCATCTAAAGATAACTTGGTATTCTTTTGATTATTTTTTAGCAAATTATTTGTCTTAAGAAGACAAATAAGCTCATCGATTGAAGTCATCGGCATAATTCCTGCTTGATATCTTTGAAGAAGTGATTTCAGCTCTTCCTTTTTGTTTTCAAGATTTATTTTTTTCTCTTCGTAGCAGCTAAAATAAGTATTATTTTTTTCAGCTTCAATGCTTGCCTTATACTCTTTATCAATTCTTAAGCTTTCTAACATTAATTGATTATACTCTTCTTTTGCTTTATTTAGGGCAATTTCTTTACTTTTTAAATTACTGATTTCATCCTTAAGGTGAGCAATTTTATTTTTTGAGATGGCAATACTTCCTTTGATATCATTACTTCTTAAAGGCTTATAGCTTTTTTTAAGTTCCTCTAAATACTTCATTGCATTATCAAATGATATTTCTTCACTTTGATCAATACTATAATGACCAAGCTTACTAGTGATATTTGAGGTCGGCTTTATTTCCAAATCATATGGATTAATAAAAATGGTTTTCATAAACGATTCATAATCAAGATTAAATAGATATTCACCAGGCAAAGCATCTATAAGCTTTGTCCCCTCATAAAATAATAAGCTATCATCCTTTTGTTTATTAAAAAAACTTACCGATTATGCGATATAAATGATTATTAACCTCTAATTCCAAAGTTCCACCAGCAACACTTTCATTATAGGGAATTGCTCTTGCTCGTAAATTATTTTTTAATGACTTTTTGGGGATACCATAAAGCATAGCACAAATAAAATTACAAATTGTACTTTTCCCATAGCCATTATGCTCACATATTGACAAAAGATTATCTTTAGGCATTAGAACAAAATTTTTTAAAGTCCCAAAAGCTTTAATTTCAATTTTAATTATTTTCATATGACTCCTTCACGCCTCCCTTTAATGTTTTCAATCCTAATGATATAATTTCCTTCTTCTCAATATCAGATAATTTTTGATTATTTAAAACTGTTCTTACAAACTCACCTTTAATCGATATATCATTTTTAAAATCACCAAAATTAATAAGCATTGTTGTATCAATTACAACTTTAATAAAATAAACATCACTATAATAGCTTTCGATATCTTTTTCAGTCACATCTAATTCTGGTGATACCTCTCCCTTTAAAACAAGCTTATAAATATCATTTTTATTAAATTCTACTTCTTGATTAATTTTTTTTGTTACATCATTAACAGCTTGCGCACCACTAATATCAATTTCAATCTCATGAATTGTTCTAAAACAAAAAGGTACAAATTCATATTTTATTTTATCAAGCACATCTAAAACAATAAATCCTTTAGCTCCTATCTCATCAAAGCCACGGCCCTCTAAACATCCGCTGTAGCAAGCAACCATTCTACTATCAATCCTATATTCCTTATAAGAATGAACATGTCCAAGTGCTAAATAATCAATATTCTTATCTTTTAAGTCATTAATTTTAATTAAATTTAGACCCTTTGTATCCGAAACCATTCCATGAAGCATTACAATATTAAGGGTTTCCCCTTTAAGGTTTAATGTATCATAAAATGAGTTTTGATTACTTGCTGTTATTTCAAGACCAGAAATTACAAGATTATCATATTGATATTTAGTCCATGTGTCATTGAAGTATTTAAGATTTAAAGGAATATCTTCATATAAAGCTTTAATATCATGGTTGCCTTTTAAATATAAAAAATCAATTGAAGGATAATTTCTAATTGTCATATAAAAATTATCTTTATCTTTTTTAAGAGGATTATCCGAATCAAACACATCACCTGCAAGTAAAATTATATGAATATCATTTTTGCAAGCATACTCGCACATTCTCATAAATGTATTTCTTACTTCTATTTTTCTTTCATGCCCAATTGAAGCCAATGCCGAATTAATCTTAGATCCTAAATGAATATCTGCACAATGAATTATTTTCAAATTACCACCTCATTAAATAAATTTTAACACATTTCTTTCATATTTAGATAAATATATTTAATGTTTAAAAATATTTTCGTTATATTAGTGTTATATTTGAAAAAAATTTACATTTTTTAAGCAATAAAATAC
>ERZ1035041.29-NODE-29-length-94110-cov-16.325969_pt1 | contig 94110 bp, 77 predicted proteins | sample MGYA00520684_ERZ1035041 | MGnify/ENA primary metagenome ERZ1035041 (study PRJEB33766, sample SAMN09781699) | gut metagenome | biome: gut microbiome | host: Homo sapiens | place: Madagascar | study: EMG produced TPA metagenomics assembly of the PRJNA485056 data set... | reverse complement strand
CCGAGGTCTTGTAGATGTCGGTCACCTCAAAGCGGGTGGGGTCCATCTTGTTGCCTGCGCCCATGGAGCAGATGATGGGGGTGCCCGCCTCCTTGCACTTCATCACCAGCGCCAGCTTGCCGGTAACGGTGTCGATGGCGTCCACCACATAGTCGTACTGGGTAAAATCGAAGTCGTCCTGCGTCTCCGGGCCAAAGAAGCACCTGTGGGTGGTCACCTTGATGTTGGGGTCGATATCGTGGATGCGCTGTTCCGCTACATCTACCTTATACTGTCCCACCGTGCTGCGGGTGGCAATGATCTGACGGTTGAGGTTGGTCAGGCAGACCTTATCGTCGTCGATCAGATCCAGTGCGCCCACGCCGCTGCGTGCCAGTGCCTCCACCGTGTAGCCGCCCACGCCGCCGATGCCAAACACTGCCACCCGGGCGTGGTGCAGCTTTTCCATAGCCTCTGCACCCAGCAGCAGCTGGGTGCGGGAATACTGATCCTGCATTTTGTTCTCCTTACTTTTCTACGCGGGTGATGGTGCCGCCGCCCAACACCACATCGCCCTGATACAGCACGGCAGCCTGCCCCGGGGTGGGGGCACGCTGAGGCTGGTCGAATTCCAGCCGGAAGCCGTTTTCTGCGGGGTAAACGGTGGCCTGCTGCTCGGCCTGATGATACCGGGTGCGGGCGGTGACCCGCAGCGGCTCGGTCAGCGCCGGGATAGCGATCCAGTTCACATCCTCTGCATAAACGATGCGGTCAAACAGTTCGCTTTCCGGCCCGACCGTGACGGTATTGGCCTGCATATCCTTGCCGCAGACGTACACCGGCGCACCCAGCGCAAGGCCAAGCCCCTTGCGCTGCCCCAGCGTGTAGCGCACTGCGCCGCTGTGGGTGCCCACCACCTTGCCGCTCCGATCCAGAAAATCTCCGGTGGGGTAGTGCTTGCCGGTAAACTGCTCCATAAAGCGGGCATAGTCGCCGTCCGGCACAAAGCAGATATCCTGACTGTCGTGCTTTTGGGCGTTGATAAAGCTGTGCTCCTGCGCGATCTTTCGCACCTCAGTCTTGTGCAGCGCACCCAGCGGCAGACGGATATGTGCCAGCTGCTCCTGCGTGAGGTTATACAGCACATAGCTCTGATCCTTGCCCTCGTCCAAGCCCTTTTTCAGCAGCCAGCGGCCGGTTTCTGCGTCCTGCTCCACCCGGGCGTAGTGGCCGGTGACCACATACTCCATGCCGTGTTCCTCCGCCCAGTCCAGCAGGTGGCGGAACTTCATATATTTATTGCAGTCGATGCAGGGGTTCGGGGTGCCGCCCGCCTCGTAGACGCGGATAAATTTTTCAATGATCTGCGCCCGGAAATCGGCGGTGAAATCCAGCACCTGATACGGCATATCCAGTGCAAAGGCCACCTCGGCGGCGTCCTCGATATCCTTTTCCGAGCAGCAGGTCTGGTAGCCGGACTGCCCCAGCGTTTCGTTGTGGGTAAGCCGCATGGTGATGCCGGTGCAGTCGTAGCCCGCCTGCTGCATCAGACAGGCTGCCACCGAGCTGTCCACGCCGCCGCTCATGGCAATGAGGGCACGGGGACGGTTTGCAGGGTTCTGAGTGGTCATAGGTTCTCCTTTTATGGGTTCAACATACTAAAGCAGTAGTATAATACTACCGCAGCATAAACCGCTTGTCAAGACGCTATAATTTTCTGCGCCGCAGCCAGCAGCGCCGGTTTTTCGTTGGGATATTCTGCACGGATGACGCCGTCCAGCAGCGCTTCCAGCACCCGGCGCAGCGCAGGCCCCGCCGGGATTCCCGCCGCCATCAGGTCGCGTCCGTTCACCGCCAGCTGGCTCACCCGGCAGCATACACCATCGGCCTCCAGCTGCCGCGCCCGCTGCGCCGCAAGGGCGCAATCCGGGGCATTCTGCGGGTGCAGCGCCGCGCACAGTGCGCACAGCCGCTCCACAGTGCACAGCCCGTATCGGCCTAAAAGCTGCCGAATGTGGATATCACCGGGGTGTGCAGAAGCTTTCTCCTCGGACACGCCCTGCCCTGCCGTTTCCCGCACCAGTATTGCGGTCTCCTCAATGCAGGCGTTGGAGCAGCGCAGCCGTTTGAGCACCCGGCGGGTGTCGGTCTCGCCCAGAGCGCCCAGCAGCGCCGCCCAGCGCACCGGCAGGTTTTCCTCCCCCGCCGGGCAGGCATCCACCACCGGCTTTGCGGCGGTCAGGCTTTCCGGGGTCAGTTCCGGCAGCACCACCGCCAGCACGGCGGGCTCCAGATACGCCCCCGGCTGCGGGGCAGCCAACAGCTTTGCCAGCTCCTCCTGAATGCGCTCGGCAGAGATGCAGTCCAAGTGGGGTGCCAGCTGCCGCGCCGCCCGGGCGGTGGCTGCGTCCAGCGCAAAGCCGAACCTTGCGGCAAAGCGGTACAGCCGCAGAATGCGCAGCGCATCCTCGGTAAAGCGCTGCTGCGGCTCACCCACCGCCCGCAGCAGACCGTTTTGCAGGTCTTTTTGCCCGCCAAAGGGGTCTACCAGACCCTCGGCCTCATTATAGGCCATGGCGTTGATGGTAAAATCCCGCCGGGCAAGATCCTCCCGCACGTCCGGTACGAACTGCACTGCGTCCGGGTGACGGCCATCGGTATAGCTGCCCTCGGTGCGGAAGGTGGTGGTCTCGTACAGCTGCCCGCCGTATTTGATGGTGACCGTACCGTGCTGCAAACCGGTGGGGATGCACTGCTCTGTCCCGAACAGCTCCATCACCTGCTGCGGCAGGGCGCTGGTGCACAGGTCCCAGTCGTGGGCGGTGCGCCCCAAAAGACTGTCCCGCACGCAGCCGCCCACGGCATAGGCTGCGTAGCCCGCTGTGTGCAGGGTGTCCAGCAGGGCAGCTGCCCCGAGGTCAAGTGTCAGCTTCATTCCTCGTTCTCCTCGTAATGCAGGGTGATGCGCTTGCCGTCAAAGCCGCATTCTGCCGCCGGGAAGATGCTCTGCGCCTGTGCAAGCTGCTGTTCCGGGTCGGTGATCATGGGGGAATAGTGCACCAGCCACAGCCGCTTTGCTCCGGCCTTTGCCGCCAGCGCCGCACTCTGTCCATAGGTGCTGTGCCCCCACTGCGCGGCCTGTTCCTGCTGCTCCGGCAGGGCATAGGTGGCATCGCAGAGCAGCAGGTCTGCCCCCTGCGCCGCCTGTTCCAGCGCCGGACAGGGCGCACTGTCGCCGGAAAAGACGAACCGCAGCCCTTTGCGGGGTGCGCCCAGCACCTCGGCGGGCTGCACCGTGCGCTCTGCCAGCGGCACAGCCTGTCCCCGCTGCAAAAGCCGCCATTGGGTCACCGGTACGCCCAGCGCCCGCGCCTTTTCCGGGTCGAACCTGCCCGCCCGGGGCAAGTCCAGCCGGTAGCCCAGGCTGCGCACCCGGTGCTTTGTGGCCACCGGCAGCAGCGTTGCCCCGGCGGGCCACCCATCCGAAAGGGCATCCAGCGCCACAGGTTGCCCGGCGCGGCAGACCAGCGGCTTTACCGCGTAGGGCAGCGGCCCGGTCAGAGCAGACACTGCCCGCCAGACCTCCAAAAGCCCCTCCGTCCCCAGCAGCGCCAGCGAACGGGTGCGCCCCTGCGCCCCAAGGGTCTGCAAAAGCCCGGGCAGGCCAAAGATATGATCTCCGTGATAGTGGGTCAGGCAGATGGCATCCGCGCGCATCAGGTTCACCCCGGCGCGGCGGGCAGCGGTCTGGGTGCCCTCGCCGCAGTCCAGCAGCAGGCTGTGCCCGCCGCACTCCGCCACAGCGGCGGTCAGGGCGCGCTCCGGCAGCGGCATGGTGGCAGCCGTGCCCAGCAGTGTAATGGTCAGCATAAGCAGTTCCTCCGTGGTTCTTCCCTGTTATCTTACCACAAACCCCGCCGGTGCACAATTCTTTCTGCTGCGGCATAAGCTGGGCAGAGCCTTGAAAAAGGAGGGCACAGCCTATGCAGCGAGACCGCAGAAAACGACATTCCCCCGCCCGGCATCCGGTGTTTTTGCGCCGGGTGCTCTTGGTGCTGTGCATTCTGGCGGTGCTGTGGCTGGGGTACAGCTGCATGATGCCGCAGCTGCTTTTTTCTGCCCGGGGCACCATGATTTTTGTGCCGGACCCGCCGCTGCGGGGGTAGCGGAAAAATTATTTAAAATTCGCAATTCTGGAAAATCTGCGGATTTTCCAGAATTGCCTTTTCACGAGAGGGGTTTAAAGGCGAGCCCGCAAAAAGTGTCAGACGCAAAAACAGGGCTGCTGCACGAGGTTTTGTGCAGCAGCCCTGTTTTCCAACTTATATACTTTCCAGCACCTTTTTCCCGGTCAGCGGGTCGGGGATGCCCAGCAGTGCCAGTATAATTGCCATGCGAATATACACGCCGTTATGCACCTGATCAAAATAAGCGGCGCGGGGGTCGTTGTCCACGTCCGGCTTGATCTCGTCGATGCGGGGGAGCGGATGCAGCACCGGCATGGTGGGCGGTGCCACCTGCAGCAGCTTTTCGTCCAGCGCATAGCAGCCTTTCAACCGCAGATAGTCCTCTTCATTGAAAAAGCGCTCCTTCTGGATGCGGGTCATGTACAGCACGTCCAGCCCGGGCAGCTCGGCTTCAAGGTCAGCGGTCTCCTTGTAGTTCTGGTGCAGCGGGGTCAGGGTCTCGTCCTTGACGTACTGCGGGATGCGCAGTTCCTCCGGCGAGATGAACACAAACCGGTTGCCCTCGAACTGGCTCAGCGCGGCGGTGAGGGAGTGCACCGTCCGGCCGAACTTGAGGTCGCCGCAGAAGCCGATGGTCAAATGATCCAGCCGCCCCTTGCGCTGGCGGATGGTCATCAGGTCGATCATGGTCTGGGAGGGGTGGGCGTGGCCGCCATCGCCTGCATTGATGACGGGCACACGCGCATACATGGACGCCCGCAGCGGTGCGCCCTCCTTGGGGTGGCGCATGGCAATGACGTCCGCATAGTTGCTTACCACGCGGGCGGTATCGGCCACCGTTTCACCCTTGCTGGCGCTGGAAAGCTGCGCCCCGGCAAAGCCCAGCGTCTTGCCGCCCAGCCGCAGCATGGCCGACTCAAAGGAAAGACGGGTGCGGGTGCTGGGCTCGTAGAACAGGGTTGCCAGAATGCGGCCGTCGCACAGGTGGGCGTAGGGCGCGGGGTCAGCCTCCATCCGGTCGGCAAGGTCGAGCAGTGCCAGCTGCTCGGCCAGAGAAAAGCTGCCGGGCTCAATGAAATGTCTCACAGCCATTCTCCCTTCAGCACAAACTTTTCGCGCTCCGCGCCGGTGGAAACGAACTGGATCTCGTGCCCCAGCTGCTTTTCAAGGAACTCCACATAGGCCTTGGCTTCCTTGGGCAGCTCTGCCCAGCTCTTGCAGCCGGAGATATCCTTGTTCCAGCCGGGCAGCAGCGTGACCACCGGCTGCACGCGGTCAAGGTCGGACAGGGTGTCGAAGCGGGGGACTTCCACTCCATCCAGCTTGTAGCCGGTGATGACCGGGATCTGCTTCATGCTGCTCAGCACGTCCAGCTTGGTCAGCGCGATCTTATCCGCACCCTGACATTGCAGGCCGTAGCGGCTGGCAACGCAGTCAAAGGGACCTACCCGGCGGGGACGTCCGGTAGCCGCGCCGTACTCGCCGCCGGCCTTGCGCAGCTTTTCGTTCCACGCCTCGTCCATTGCGTTCTCTGCCGCAAAGGGGCCTGCGCCCACACAGGTGGAGTAGGCTTTCAGCACCCCCACCACATGGTCCAGCTTGCAGTTCGGGATGCCCGCACCCAGCGGCGCGTAGGCCGCCAGCGTGTTGGAACTGGAAGTGAACGGGAAGATGCCGTAGTCGATATCCCGCATTGCGCCCAGCTGCGCTTCCAGCACGATGCGCTTGCCGCTGTCGTGCGCCTGCTGCAAGAAAACACCCACATCACAGATGAAGGGCGCAAAGTACGCCGCCTGCTGCCTGCACCAGTTCAGCAGGGCATCGTAGCTCATGGGCTCCTGATGGTAGCAGCCCGCCAGTTCCATGTTTTTGGCGTCCAGAATCATGTGCAGGCGGTTCTGGGTGCGCTCCTCGTCCAGATGCAAAAGGTCGCCCAGACGCAGGGTCTTTTTGCGGTACTTGTCGCTGTAAGCGTAGGCAATGCCGCGCCGGGTAGAGCCGAACGCGCTGCCCTTTTTGGCAAGGCGGTCCTCTTCCAGCCCGTCCTGTACCTTGTGCCACGGCATGGAGATGGTAGCCTTATCGGAGAGCTTCAGGTTCTCCGGCTCCACCTTCACGCCGCGCGCCTCAATGGCCTCCATCTCCCCGGCCAGATGCTCAAGGTCGATCACCATACCGGTGCCCAGCACGCAGATCACCTCCGGGTGCAGGATGCCGGAAGGCAGCAGGTTCAGGATGAACTTGCCCTTCTCGGTCACAACGGTATGACCGGCATTGTTGCCGCCCTGATAGCGCGCAACGATATCGGCATTTTCGGCCAGCAGGTCGATGACGCGGCCCTTGCCCTCATCGCCCCAGTTGATTCCAGTAACAGCGGTCAGCATAAACTTCATTTACCTTCTTTTCATTCTTGTTTCCTGTTCGCGGTGTATATTATACGAGCGTGCAAAGAATATGTAAAAAGTATCCTGTGTATAGCAGCAATATGTTTTTTACATTGCAAAGGCTGTTGCCCGCATCCGGCACAACCGCGCCGTAAAAAGCGCTTGCAATTCCGGCGCGCCGTGCTATGATACAAGAAGAGCATAAAGCCGCTTCTGCCGCAGGCCGCGCCGGAAGCCCGACAGGAAAGAGGGCCGCACTCATGTATGTGGACTGGGAATACTACAAGATCTTTTACTATGTAGCAAAGTATCAGAACTTTACCCGCGCGGCGCGGGTGCTGGGCAATAATCAGCCCAACATCACCCACGCCATGAACCGGCTGGAAAGCCAGCTGAACTGCGTGCTGTTCATCCGCTCCAACCGGGGCGTCACCTTAACGCCGGAGGGGGAACTGCTGTATTCCCGCATTGCCTCGGCAGCGGTGCAGATACAGGATGCAGAGGAGGAACTGAGCGCCACCGCCACGCTGGAGCACGGTGCCATCAGCATCAGCACCACCGAGACCGCTTTGAACATCTACCTGTCGGAAAAGCTGCGCGCTTTCCATACCGAGTACCCGGGCATCCGGCTGCGCATCTCCAACCACTCCACCCCGCAGGCGGTGCAGGCGGTACGCAACGGCGAGGTGGATTTTGCCATCGTGACCACCCCCGCAGAGGTGGAAAACGGGCTGAAAATGGTAGAGCTGATGCCCTTTTATGAAGTTCTTGTAGGCGGTAAGACCTTTACGGCGCTGGCCAGCCAGACCCTGAACCTGAAGGAACTGGCCGGCTACCCCCTGATCTGTCTGAACGAGGAGAGCATGACCCGCAGCTTTTACCGGCAATTCTTTCTGGAACATGACGCGGTGCTGAAGCCGGACACCGAGGCCGCCACCACCGACCAGATGCTTACGCTGGTCAAAAGCGAGCTGGGACTGGCCTTTATGCCGGAGCCTATGGCAGCGCCGCTGCTGGCCAGCGGAGAGCTGGTGCAGCTGCATTTGCAGGAGATCATCCCCTCCCGCTCCATCTGCCTTGTCTATGACCATCACCGGCCGCTGAACACCGCCGCCCGCAAGTTTCAGCAGCTGCTGACCAAGGCCGGGACTCGGGGCTCGGAACACAAATAAACCAATACAGCAAGGGGCTGCTGCACCAATGATGTGCAGCAGCCCCTTTTCTGTTATTTCCGGGTGCTCTGTTTCAGCTCCCGCTGCTCCTCCTGCAGTTCCTGCTTCAGGGTGCGGTCGATTTCCCGGGTCTCCTGCCGGATGGCAGTCAGGTCTTTTTCGATGACCGGGTTCTCCTCCAGCTCCTCCCGGATGAACATCAGCGCAAAGCTGACCAGCAAAAAGCAGCAGGAGATCCAGATGGCTCTGCCGCCCAGCTGCGCCGCGCTTTTACTGCCCAGCCCAGCCCCCAGCGCGAACAGGAATATGATGCCGAAGTACCGCACCATCCTGTCCTTTGCGCGGGGCTCGTGGGTCTTGCGCCAGAGACAGAAGGCCTCCACGCCGCTGCGCAGGTCGCCGATGCACATGGTACTGGCAAAGGCGTAGCCGTCCACCTTGCGGAAAGCCTGCACCTGCATGGCGCAGGAGAAGGAAACGATGGCATTGGCCAGCAGGTTCTGCGTCTGGGGCAGAAAGCCCACCGCAAACAGCAGCAGCACCTCGCCCAGCACCACCAGCTGCCGCCAGTGCAGCCGCTGCATCGCCTGAAAGTGCTCCCGCATTTTTTCCGCAGCCAGCACCCCCAGCGCAAAGGCGCACAACGGCACCAGATAGTGCAGTACCTTATCCCACCGGCCATCCATGATATTGGCGCTCAGCAGCACGATATTGCCGGTCTGGGCATTGGCAAACACCTTGCCCCGGAACAGATAGGTGTAGGCATCCTGCAAGCCGCCGGACAGCGAAAGGAACACCGCCGTAAGAAAGGACTCGGACATTTGTCCGTGATGCTTTGTTTTCATACTTGTACCCTCTTTTCGGGCTCTATTATAATACATTTTACGGCAGTTTCTGATATCATTTTTACATACCGGCTATGTTTTCCGCTCCAAAAGGCACAAAAAGCGCGGGTGCCCTTCCCTATTTCAGCGCAATCTGTTAGAATAGGGAGAGAAAATCTCGTACACAGGGAGGAGTTTTTAGTATGAAGATTGCAATTCCTTATGAAAACGGTCAGGTATTCCAGCACTTCGGCCACTCTGCGCAGTTCAAGCTCTACACCGCCGAGGAGGGCCGCATCACCGGTGCCGAGGTGGTCTCCACCGACGGGCAGGGCCACGGCGCACTGGTGGGCTTTCTGGTGCGCAACGGCGTGAACGTGCTGCTGTGCGGCGGCATTGGCGGCGGTGCACAGATGGCACTGGCACAGGCCGGCATCCGGCTGTGCGGCGGCATTACCGGCGACGCCGACAGCGCTGCGGCGGCTTATCTTGCCGGCACGCTGGTCTTTGACCCCAACGCCCGCTGCACCCACCACGACCACGAGGAGAGCCACAGCTGCGGCTCTCATGCCTGCCACGCCGACAAGGGCGGCTGCACCGGCAATTGCCACTAAAGGCCGCTCCCCTTTCCGGGCGGGACGATTTTGAATGCCCTCCGCTTGCGCTCTGGGCATAAGCTAAGGAAAAAATATTTATAATTTCGGAATACCGGAGCGTCTGCGGACGCTCCGGTATTCCATTTTCACAGGTAGGTCGTGGCTGAAAACGGCATTCGCAGCGCCGCTTTCTGCGAAAGCGCGGCACTGCGGGTCAGCGTGCTAAATTTTCTTTACTGAAATCAAAAGCTTTGCACCATCCTGAAAAGAGTGCTCCTTTCCCGTGAAAAAGGGGCTCAGGAAAGTCCGCAGACTTTCCTGAGCCCCAAATTAAGAATAATTTTTCCGCTGACTATGCGCAAAGCAGCGCGGCGCGCATTTCAAATGGTTTTTCAGGCCTTCTCGATGGTGATGCTCCACTCGCTGGTCATGGCCTCGTCCGGCTCCAGAACCTCGTGCTTGCCTTCCTCGTTCACGCTGTTTGCCCAGCCGTTCCAAGGCTCCATGCAGACGAAGCTCTCGGCATCCTGCTGCCACAGCACGCCGTTTTCAAAGGTCTCGTCGGCGTCCACGGTCACCTTATGGCCGTTGCCCTTGTCGGTCAGGGTCATGGGGAACTGCACACCGGTCAGCAGACGGATGGTGTTGTCTGCGCCCTCCTTGCGGGTAAGGGTGATCTTTTCCGGGGCGGCGGGCTGCTCGCCCTTAGCGTTTTCGGAGCAGGTGGCACACTTGATGTCGAACTCCACGTTCTCCAGCTTAGAGGCGGTAAAGTAGGGGTGGTAGCCAAAGCTGAAGGGCATATCGGTGTCGCCCTCGTTGATGATGGTCAGGCTGACCAGTGCCTTGTTGCCCTCCAGATTATAGTTGAGCAGCAGGGTGAAATCGAACGGGTAGAGGAACTTGGTCAGCGGGGTGGACTCCAGTGCCAGCGTCACGCCGTCCGGGCCAACGCTGTCCACCTCCCATGCGCACAGGTCGGCAAAGCCGTGGGTCTCCATGGGGTAAGCCTTGCCGTCAAAGATGTGCACGCCGTTGTCCGGGTTGCCGCAGCTGGGGAACAGCACCGGCACGCCAAAGCGGGGACGGTTGCACTCCGAGAAATTGGGGCGGCGGGTCCAGACGAACTCCTCGCCGTCCAGCGTAAAGCTGGTGATCATACCGCCGCGCTCCGGGGTGATGGTGAGGGCGGTCTTTGCCTCGGGGTCGGTGATGACGTACTGCTCGTAGCAGGCGCCGTTCTCGGTGATGTACCGGGTGGTGATCTGATTCATAAGTAAAAGCCTCCTATTATTGCCGCCGGGTCGCCCCGGCGGGTCATTTCTCTTGCTCGGTCTGCCGTGCATCCAGCTTTTTGAAGTAGTAATCGATGCCGTAGCGGATAAAATACTTGATCAGACGCACAGCACCGTAGATCAGCGCCGCATAGATCAGCAGAGAAAGCAATACTGCGCCATTTGCACCCATCATATAGAATATACTTCCTTTCCGTATTTTCAAGCACAAAAAGGCCGCCGTACCGCTTTTTGCCGTACAGCAGCCCTTTTTCAGTTACAGAACCACGCCGTCCTTGAAGATGGAGATCTCGCGGAAGCCGTGCTTTTCAGCCTTGGTCTGCTCGCCGCTGGCCACGCGGATGACCAGATCCAGCAGATCCTTTGCAGCCTCATCGATGGTCTTTTCACCGTCGGCGATGACACCGGTGTTGAAATCGATCCAGCCGCCCTTCTTCTCTGCCAGCGGGGTGTTGGTAGAGATCTTCAGGGTGGGAGCCGGAGCGGAGAACGGGGTGCCGCGGCCGGTGGAGAACAAAATCAGGTGTGCGCCTGCTGCCGTCATAGCGGTGGCAGACACCAGATCGTTGCCGGGGCCGTAGAGCATATTCAAGCCCTTGGTCACTACGGGGTCGCCGTAGCCGATGACGTCCATGATGGGGGCAGTGCCGCCCTTCTGCACGCAGCCGCAGCTCTTATCTTCCAGCGTAGTGATGCCGCCGGCCTTGTTGCCCGGAGAGGGGTTATCGTACACCACCTCATTGTGGCTGATGAAGTAATCCTTGAAGCCGTTGATCATGTGCTCGGCCTTGACGAATACCTCCTTGTTGATGCAGCGGTCCATCAGGAAGCCCTCTGCACCGAACATCTCGGGCACCTCGGTCAGCACGGTAGAACCGCCGCGCTGGCCCATCATGTCGGAGAAGCGGCCGATGGTGGGGTTGGCGGTGATGCCGGACAGGCCGTCCGAGCCGCCGCACTTCATGCCCACCACCAGCTCAGACACGGGGATGGGCTCGCGCTTGAACTGCCCGGCGTAGGCAGCCAGTTCCTTCAGGATATCGCGGGCGGCGGCAAACTCGTCCTCCACGTCCTGACAGGTCAGGAACTTGACACGGTCGTGGTCGTACTCGCCCAGCTCCTCCACGAACTGATCGTGCTGCAGATTCTCGCAGCCCAGATGCAGCACCAGAACGGCAGCGGCATTGGGGTGGCGCACCAGCGCAGCCAGCAGCTTGCGGGTCTGTGCGTGGTCGTGGCCGGTCTGGCTGCAGCCGAAGGGATGGGTAAAGGTGTACAGACCCTCGATGGAGCCAGTGACCAGATCCTGATTGTCGGCTACCATCTTCTTGGCGATATCGTTCACGCAGCCCACGGTGGGGATGATCCAGATCTCGTTGCGGATGGCTGCGCGGCCGTCCTTGCGGCGGAAGCCCATAAAGGTCTCCGGCTCGACCTTAGGCAGCGGAGCCAGATCCGGGGCGGGGTTATAGCTGTACTCCACCTCGCCGGACAGGTTGGTGTGCACGTTGTGGGTGTGCATCCAGGTGCCGGGGGCGGCGTCTGCGGTGGCGTGACCGATGGGGAAGCCGTACTTGATGACGTTCTCGCCGTTCTTGATGGGCTTGACTGCCATCTTGTGACCCTGCGGGATATCCTCCAGTGCGGTGACGGCAAGGCCGTCCACCTCCACCAGCGTGCCCTTGGCAATGGGGTGCAGGGCGACGACCACATTGTCGATGGGGCTGATATGAATTGCCTGCGGCATAGTTGTTCTCCTTATCGTATCGCACAAAAGGGCTGCTGCCCAAAGCAGCAGCCCTTTGTTGTGCGGGTAGGTTGATTTTTCAGCTTACAGGCAGCTCTTGTAAGCAGCCTCGGCACCCTGGGTGCGGATCATTTCCAGATCTGCCAGCACAGCGGCTTCCAGACCGGAGATCTGCGTCAGATCCTGATCCCACATCTGGGTGTTGGTCAGCACAGCGTGCACCAGCTGAGCAGCGGTGTCGTCCTTGTGTGCGTAGTAGAAGTCCAGAGCCCATGCGTCGTCCTGGATCTTGTAGGTGTTGCCTGCGGGGCGCTTGCAGATCAGGCCGTCTGCGGTGCGCTCCTGAATATCGTTGGAGTAGAAGGCGATGTAGGCTGCCAGAGACATGGTCAGGCACTTGGGCAGCTGCTTCTGCTCCTCGATGTAAGCGAGGAAGGAAGGCATGTTGCGGGCCTTCCACTTGGAGGTGGAGTTCAGGGAGATGCTCATCAGCTCGTGGTTGACGAAGGGGTTGTTGAAGCGATCCTCAACAGCAGAGGCAAAGTCCTCCAGATCCTTCTTGTCCAGCGGCAGGGTGGGGATGATCTCCTCGTGCAGCATCTTGTTCATAAAGCCGCGCACGGTGTCGTTGTGCATGCAGTCGCGGACGATATCAAAGCCTGCCAGATAAGCGCCCAGCACAAAGCCGGTGTGTGCACCGTTCAGGATGCGGACCTTGCGCTTCTTGTAGGGGGTAACGTCGGGCACGACCATGACATTGACGCCGGCCTTCTTGAACGGCAGCTTGTCCTCCAGACCTGCGGGGCCCTCGATGACCCAGACGCCGAACACTTCGCCCACGTCCAGAGCGGTATCGTGGTAGCCGTTGGCCTCTTCCAGAGCAGCCAGCTCCTGCGGGTCACGGATGCGGCCCGGAACGATGCGGTCCACCAGCGTGGAACAGAAGGTGTTGGCAGTGTTCATCCAGTCGATGAAGGCGGGCTCCAGATCCCAATCCTTAGCGTAGTTGTTGCAGCACTTCTGCAGCTCCTTGCCGTTGTTGTCGATCAGCTCGCAGCTCAGGATGACCAGACCCTTATCGGCAGCGCCGTTGAAAGCCTTGTAGCGCTCGAACAGCACGCGGGTCAGCTTTGCGGGGAAGCTGTTGGGAGGAACCTGATCGAACTGGCTGTCGCCCTTGGTGTAGGCAATGCCGGCTTCGGTAGTGTTGGATACAACAGTTTCCAGATCCTCAGAGCGAGCCAGAGCCAGAACTTCGTCCCACTTGCCATCGATGTAGGGGCACACGCAGTCAGACACGCAGGAGATCACCCGCTTTGCGTCCACCTTCTGGCCCTTCTCGCTGCCGCGCAGGTACAGGGTGTACAGACCCTCCTGCTCGTTGATCCAGTCTGCCATCTGGGGGAAGTTGCCGATGGGCTGCACCAGCTTGACCTTGCCGTTATAGCCGGCCTTCTCGTTTGCAATATCGTAGAAATAGTCCACGAAAGCACGCAGGAAGTTGCCCTCGCCGAACTGCATTACCTTAACGGGAGCATCCTTCAGGATGTAGCCGTTGTAGCCAGTGCCTTCCAGAACCTTGTAGTTCAAAGTTTCCATCTTATTGATCTCCTTTATAAACTTGCTTTGCATGGCAGGCTCTCGTTTTCCCTGCCATCTTCTGCTCCTATTTTATGCTGTTGTATACAAAGAAGTCAAGTGTTTTGTGCAATGTTTTTAGTCCAAAAATGGCTATTCAGCGCATTTCCAGCGGTTTATACAATTCTGAGGGTGAAATTTTGGCAGTTTTTCAGTTGTATACATCGGCGTTTTCCGGTATACTAAGGATAAGGCAGCCTGCCCGTCCAAAGCAGGTGCAATTTCATGCCCGTTTTTGTCTAAATTTTAACAAACTCATCAGAGAAAAGGAGTTAAAATCCCATGAAAGCATTTATGGATAAGGACTTCATGCTCCAGTCTGCTACCGCACAGCATCTGTATCACGACTATGCAGCTGCGATGCCCATCTGCGACTATCACTGCCACATTCCTCCCCGCGAGATCTACGAGAACCGCCGCTTTGAGAACATCACGCAGGTGTGGCTGGGCGGCCGCAACCCGGACGGCAGCTATTTCGGCGATCATTATAAGTGGCGCGTGATGCGCTCCAACGGCGTGCCCGAGGAGTACATCACCGGCGATAAGCCCGACCGCGAGCGCTTCCAGAAGTTTGCCGAGGCTCTGCCCATGGCCATCGGCAACCCCATGTACCACTGGACCAATCTGGAGCTGCACGTTTTCTTCGGCTACGACGGCGTGCTGAACGGCGACACCGCTGAAGAAGTGTGGAACCTGTGCAACGACAAGCTGCAGCACGATCCCAAGCTGACCGTCCGCGGCCTGATCGAGCAGAGCAACGTGGCCTTCATCGGCACCACCGATGACCCCATTGATGACCTGTACTGGCACAAGAAGATCAAGGAAGATCCCACCATCAAGTTCACCGTGGCTCCCTCCTTCCGTCCTGACAAGGCCGTCAACATCAGCAAGCCCGGCTTTGCCGAGTACATGGGCAAGCTGGCTGCCGTTGTGGGCAAGGAAAAGCTGGCCTGCATCGACTGCGTGACCGATGCCCTGACCAAGCGCATCGAGTTCTTTGCCGAGATGGGCTGCCGCGCTTCTGACCACGGTCTGGACTACGTTCCCTACCGTGAGGCCACCAAGGACGAGGTGAACGCCATCTACCAGAAGGTGATGAAGGGCGAGAGCTGCACCGCAGAAGAGGCCGAGAAGTACCAGACCTACATCCTGATCCATCTGGGCAAGCAGTATCATCGTCTGGGCATTGTCATGCAGTTCCACTACAACTGCCTGCGCGGCGTGAACCGCAAGATGAACAGCCTGCTGGGTCCCGACACCGGCTTTGACATGATCAACACCGCCACCTGCGGCGGCGAGATCGCACAGCTGCTCAGCGCCCTGAACGACACCGACGAGTGCCCCAAGACCATCATTTACAGCCTGAACCCCGCCGACGATGCACAGATCGGCACCATTCTGGGCTGCTTCCAGAACAGCGAAGTGCCGGGCAAGATCCAGCACGGCTCTGCATGGTGGTTCAATGACCACAAGATCGGCATGGAGGATCAGATGATCCGTCTGGCAAGCCTTGGCCTGCTGGGCAACTTTGTGGGTATGCTGACCGACAGCCGCAGCTTCCTGAGCTACACCCGCCACGATTACTTCCGCCGCATCCTGTGCAACATCATCGGCCAGTGGGTCGAGGACGGCGAGTACCCCAACGACGAGAAGGCTCTGGAGAAGATCGTCAAGGGCATCTGCTTCGACAACGCAAAGCGTTACTTCAACCTGTAAGCGCTTTTCCCTTTGCTGAACTGAATTCTCCGCGCCGCCCGCAGACAAAACCGTCTGCGGGCGGCGCTTTGTTTTGCTTTTTTACGCCAAAAATGCACCGGATGTGCCTGTTTTTTCACCTTTTATCGGCTGTTTTCCGTCTTTTTCTACAACTTCTCTTTTATCCCTTGACTTCCTTATACAGGGGGAGTATATTTTTGCATGGCATTCTGGCCAAATCACTGCATTTTTTGATGGAGGAAACCCATGAACGGTTTAAAAGAAGCCTTCAGCCGCGAAAATCTGCTGAAGAATCTAAATTTCTTTGTCCTGCTGAACCTCGGCCTTGTGCTCACGGCAGTGGGCATCGTATATTTTAAAAATCCCAACCACTTCGCCTTCGGCGGCACCTCGGGTCTATCTATTCTGCTGGCAGACCTGTTCCCCCGCATCAATGTGGGCGGCTTTATGTGGATCATCAACCTGGTGCTGGTGGTGCTGGGCTTTCTCTTTTTGGGCATCAAGTGCATGGGCTGGACCATCTACTCCTCCTTTGCGCTCTCCTTTTTCGTGTCCGGCTGCGAGTGGCTGTACCCCTCCGGCGTCTCCCTGAGCGGCGATGCCATGCTGGATCTGGTGTTCGCGGTGTTCCTGCCCGCGCTGGGCGCAGCCATCGTATTTGATATCGGTGCCTCCACCGGCGGCACCGATATCGTGGCGCTGATCCTTGCCAAGTACACCTCCATGGAGATCGGCAAGGCACTGATGGTCAGCGATATCCTCATTGTACTGGCCGCCGCCGTGCGGTTCGGCATGGGCACCGGCCTGTACTGTATTCTTGGCCTCATTGGCAAGTCCTTTGTGGTGGACGGTGCCATTGAAAACATCCGCCTGCGCAAGGTGTGCACCATCATGACCGCGAACCCCCAGCCCATTCTGGACTTCATCATCCATAATATGAACCGCTCCGCCACGGTAGAAAAGGCCTACGGTGCCTACACCCACCACGAGCTCAGCGTACTGGTGACCGTGCTTACCCGCCGTCAGGCTTTGCAGCTGCGTAACTTTCTGCGTGAGAACGACCCCCACAGCTTTATCACCATCGTCAACTCCAGCGAGATCATCGGCAAGGGCTTCCGCTCCTTCAACTAAGACCGCCGCCCCCTGCCACGCAACTCCGTACTTGAAGAAAAACGCAAAATAGTGTATTATATAGTATTATGAGTAAAAGGGGGCACGCTGCGTGCCCTGACAGGGGGAACCTATATGGCTGATAAAAACTTTCTGACAGATATCATCGACGCCGACCTTGCCGAGGGCAAGGTGCAGCAGATCCACACCCGCTTCCCGCCGGAGCCCAACGGCTATCTGCACATCGGCAGCGCCAAGGCCATTTATATCAACTGGTCCATTGCCAACCAGTACGGCGGCAAATTCAACCTGCGTCTGGACGACACCAACCCCGCCCGCGAAGGCGAGGAGTACGTCAACAGCATTATCGAGGACCTGCACTGGCTGGGTGCCGACCCCAATGGCGGCATCTTCTACGGCAGTGATTACTTTGATAAGTGCTACGAGTACGCCGAGAAGCTGATCACCGAGGGCAAAGCCTATGTGGACGATTTGACCCGCGAGGAGATGCGCGAGTACCGCGGCTCCGATGCCGGCAAGCCCTCCCGCCCCTCTCCGTGGCGCGACCGCAGCCCGGAGGAGAACCTGGACCTGTTCCGCCGGATGCGTGCCGGTGAGTTCAAGGAGGGCGAAAAGACCCTGCGTGCCAAGATCGATCTGGCAAGCCCCAACATGAATATGCGTGACCCGGCCATCTACCGCATCAAGTACGCCGAGCATCACCGTCAGGGCAACAAGTGGTGCATCTACCCCATGTACGACTTTGCCCACCCCATTCAGGACGCCATCGAGGGCATCACCCACAGCATGTGCAGCTTGGAGTTCGAGAACCATCGCCCGCTGTACAACTGGGTCATCGAGAACATCTTTGGTGCCGAGTTCCCCAAGCAGCGCGAGTTCGCCCGCCTGAACATGACCAACACGGTCATGAGCAAGCGCTATCTGCGTGAGCTGGTGGAGATGGGCATCGTGGACGGCTGGGATGATCCCCGTATGCCCACCCTGTGCGGTCTGCGCCGCCGCGGCTACACCCCCACCTCCATCTTCACCTTCGTGCGGGAGGCCGGTATCTCCAAGTCTGACAACCTGATCGATATGCGCCAGCTGGAAGCCTGCATCCGCAGCGAGCTGGACCTGACCGCACAGCGCCGCATTGCCGTGCTGGAGCCGGTCAAGCTGGTGGTGGACAACTACCCTGCCGACAAGACCGAGTACTTTGACGTGGCCAACAACCCCAACCGCGAGGCCAACGATACCACCACCCGCAAGGTAGCCTTTACCCGCGAGCTGTGGATCGACGCCGAGGACTTTGCCGAGGTGCCGCCTCCCAAGTTCAAGCGCCTGACCGTGGACGGCGAGGTGCGTCTGATGGGTGCTTATATCGTCAAGTGCACCGGCGTGGACAAGAACGCCGACGGCAGCATTGCCGCCATCCACTGCACCGCCGACCTCGAGACCGGCAACGGCAACCCCGCCGACGGCCGCAAGGTCAAGGGCACCATCCACTGGGTAAGCGCCGCACACTGCGTGGACGCTGAGGTGCGCCTGTACGACAAGCTGTTCACCGAAGCCAACATGAACGGCATCCCCGAGGGCAGCGACTACAAGGACTACCTGAACCCGGAAAGCGTCACCGTGCGCACCGGCTGCAAGCTGGAGGAGAGCCTGAAGGACGCAAAGCCCGGCGAAAAGTTCCAGTTCGTGCGCACCGGCTTCTTTACCCCGGACAGCAAGAACCCCGGCGTGTACAACCGGGTGGTCACCCTGCGCGACAGCTTCAAGCCCGCAAAATAATCACCCCCAAGGAGAAGATACCATACCATGACCGCGAAAATGACCCGTAATATCCTGCTCATGCTGGCAGCCACCGTGCTGATGGGCATTGTGCTGAACCTGTATATCCACAACACTGGCACCGTACCCGCCGCCGACAACGCTGCCCCCCTGACCGATGGCAGCTACACCTCCTCTGCACAGGGCTGCCTGAGTGAAGTGACCGTCACGGTCACTGTGACCGGCGGCAAGGTGACCGCCGTACAGGTGGACGCCTCTGCTGAGACCCCGGACTTGGGCGGCAAAGCCGCCGAGACGCTGGCAGCCCAGCTGACACAGACCGGTTCCACCGCCGGTGTGGACGCCATCACCGGCTCCACCATGACCAGCGAGGCCATCTTTACCGCCATGGACGCCTGCCTTGCGCAGGCGCAGTGATGCTGTAAACTACAAAAACAAAAACTGCCGCACAGCTGTGCGGCAGTTTTTTGTTTTATAGGGTGCTTTGCAGCCGTGCGCCGCTGGCGTACTGGGTGCGGCGGTCCATCTGGTTATCCAGCGGCTGACCGGCGGCACAGCGTTTGAGGTTGTGTGCAAAGATATCCACGATATTGTCCAGCGTCTTGGGCAGGCTGAAGCCGCCGGTGACATGGGGCGTGATGATCACGTTGGGCTCTGCCCACAGGGGATGCTCCGGCGGCAGCGGCTCAGGGTCGGTCACGTCCAGCCCTGCGCCGGAAAGCCGCCCGCTGTGCACGGCGGCTGCCAATGCCTCGCCGTCCACGGCAGTGCCGCGCCCCACATTGAGCAGGATCGCGCCGGGCTTGCAAAGCGCCAGACGCTCGGCATTGAACAGGTGATGGGTCTCCGGCGTGCCGGGCAGGCTCAGCGCCACAAGGTCGGCCTGCGGCAGTTCTGCGTCCAATTCGCTCTGCGCCACCACACGGGTGCAGTAGTCCGGGCAGGGGGTGTCCGGGTGCACCGTGCGGCGCACGCCCACCACCTCAGCGCCCAGCGCATGCGCCCGCCGGGCAAAGTTCGAGCCGATATCGCCCATGCCCACGCACAGCACCCGGCTGCCCGCGATGCTGCCCACAGAGTGGCCGGTGGGTGCCCAGCGGTGCTCCCGCTGGTTGTCCCGGTAGATGGGCAGCTCCTTGAGCAGGCTGAGCCACATTGCCAGCATACACTCGCTGATGGCCAGACCGTAAGCACCGGTGGCATTGGTCACGATGCAGCCCTCCGGCAGAACCCCCGGCTCCAGATAGTTATTGGGGCCGGCTGCGTTGGACTGGAACCATTCCAGATGGTCGTTCTGCCGGATCAGCGGCACCGGCAAGTTGCCCAGCACCGCATCGGCCCACAGAGCATCCTCCACCGTGGCAGTATCCGGGGTGGTAAAGCGATATGCAAAGCCCCGCACCGCCTCAATGCGGGCTCTCTGCTCCGCGCTGATGGGCAGGCAGACAAGGATATGTTTGGACATAATGGTATCTCCTTCCCTCTTTTTTGTCTATCATACCGCAAACTGTGCGGCGGCACAAGAGGGTGGTTCTGTGCTTTCAGACGCATCCCGTAAAAGAACAATGCCGGGCAGCCCGAAAGCTGCCCGGCACCGCATTGATTTTTAGTCCAGCGCGCGGATGGCATCCATCGTGCACCGGTACTGCTCTGCCACCTTTGCAAACTGCTCCTGCGTGCCCTCCAGCTGCCCGGCGCGCAGGGTCTCGGTCAGGGTATAGGTGGGCTCGTACAGATTGGAAAAGCCCAGATTCTGGCACACGCCCTTGAGGGTATGTGCCCCGCGGAACGCCTCTTTCACGTCTCCCCTGCGCAGCCCATCCTCCAAGATCTGAAAACTGTCGTCCTGCAAGAACATCCGCACAAATTTGCTGATCATGGCTTCGTTATACAGCCGCCCCAGCACCTCCTGATAGTCTGCGCCCATCTTTTTATAGCATTCCTGTATCGTCATCGCTTACGCCGTGCCTTTCTTTTTCAGTTGCCGCCTAATTTCCTACCGCCGCACTTCCCGGCGATATAGTGTTATGATAGCACCTTTCCGGCCATCTTGCAACTAGAGCGCAACAAATTTTGCACTCTATCTATTTTTTGCGTTTTCTTTTTGGCAGTTGCACCAAAACCGCGCCCAGCTCTTCAAAAAGCGCCTGCTACCGCGCCCTTTTCCGCTGCTGCCAGCTGCCGATTCTGCCGACTGAAAAAAGCAGACCGTGCAGCGCTGTCAACTGCGGATTCTGTATTGACGAACCGCACAAAAAACGATATACTATATTTTGGCGGTGCAGCCGTGCCGCCGGATGCCGGGGTGTTGCGCAGTTGGTAGCGCGCCTGCTTTGGGAGCAGGAGGCCGCGAGTTCGAGTCTCGCCACTCCGACCACAAGAAAAGCCACGATGAACCGTTTATAAATGCGGTTTTGTCGTGGCTTTATTTGTTACCTGCTTCTTGAAATCCAGTTGGAATGCGCCTTGTTTGTGCCTTATAACTCAAAAAATGCCTTTTCGGGGCACCTTGCGGGCAGGGGCTTTTGTGTTGTTAATAGGACGGCACACCTCGCAGGTCGGCGTTAGAAATTACTCCCGCACTGCTTACAATGCCACTGCTTGCCGATCTTCCCGCTGGCAGCGCCCACGAGAGACACAGACACAGCACGGCTATGGACGTTCTAATTTTGCGTTGATCGTTTTAAGTTCTGTGCAATAGTCTAATAAATAATTTAAATCATTTCTAACTTTTTGAGTTGCCTCTTCTCCATGCCATCCAGTGTCAAGATATTGTTCATGGAAATATTGAATAATTTCTCCTTCTGTATATTTACCAGAGTCAATAAAATATCGGAGCAGTCTTTGTCTCTGCGTTGCTGGTTTTGTAGTCGTATAACCATCATTGTTTATGCTTGTATGTTGAGCAAATTCGTCAAAAATTTCTTGTGTGCTACTATAATAGCTTGCCCATCTTGCCAATTCCTTATCGCGAGAAGACATAGATGGATCAAACTCAGCTGAAACATAATATTTCCAACAGCCGCCTTTTGCAATAAAGACTTCTTTTGTTACAAAATATTTATCACATTTGTCGCAGTGAATAACATTAATAGTGGTTGGATCAGTAAAGCTCTCATATCCCGGCTTTGGTTTTATTCTTGCCCGACATGCTGTACAGTGATGTTTTTCCCTAAAGCACTTGTTTGATTTAAAATAAAATGTGACAGTATGAAGTTCGTCATCAGTCCAGTCGATATCTTGAGGTTTCTGATATTGTGCAGCCAACGCTTGATCTACTTGTTTTGTTTCAAGGATGTTGTATTTTAAAGTTCGTCCATCTTTTTTAATCTGGAAGGAATCCGCTCCTGTCGCGGCTGCTTTCATGGCTGCATTGAACAGCTCTTTCATTTTTTCGTCGTCGCGCAAAACAAAAATTGGCTGCTCATAGCATCCTTGTTCTGGCGGGTCACTGATCTCGTAATCAGACAGAATTATTTTATAAATTTCGGGATCATCAGCATTTTCGTCTTCTGAGAAGTAAGCATATATGATAGCGTAAATAGGATCATACGACCCCATAGGTTTTCTTTTCATAGTTAAAAGTTACTGTTGCAGTTTTTACAATGCCATTGTTTGCCTAACTTAGACGAAGCGGCTCCAACAATAGATATTGACACTGCTCTATTTAGCATGCTGATCTTTTCGGTGTTCGTGGACTTGCAGTAGGGACAGACAACACGCTTGCCGCTGGCGAGGTCTTGCTGCTCCTTGCGGGCGGTTTGACGCTCTTCTGCTCTGTGTGCTTCCTCCAGACGCTCCATCTTTTGGCGGTGAGCTTCTTCGTTCTGTCTACGGATTGCTTCTTCTACACATAAAATCCCCGGATGATCTTTCTCTCGAAGCTGGTCATAGTAGAATTGAAGGAACTCTGAATTATTTCTTTTATAATGGATTTTATTGTCTCCAAATAATTTTCTATTGCTTGTTTTAATTTGTTTGTAGTGTCCTTTCAACTCTTTGTGATCTTTCAAAATACAATCAGTTAAATACGCCCTTGTAACATTTTCATAATACTCTTCTAATGTTTTTGTATCAGGGTCTTCTTTTAGATATTCATAGTCTGGGTATGTTTTAAGAATTTTTTTGCTTCATTCCACCAAGACAATCTTTGAAAGTACCCTTCTGGTTTTGGAAATGGTATATCTTTTTTTATGATTCCTATTTTCATAACATCCTCTCAATCGTGACAAATAATCTTAACCGATCATTTTGATTATTATACGATATGACAGTCAATAAGTCAACGAACGCTTCGCGCAGGAGGACAACAAGTTCGGTTTTCAACATCTTTCAACAAAACTTTCCGCCGGACAAATTATCACTCTAGTTTTGCGAAAAGTGTTCATAAACACAAGGAAATCTTGTTCAATCAGCCGGACCGTTCTGCTATTCCAACAGGCAAAAAAGCGTGTTTTCTCTATATAAAAGCGCGGAAATCTGCCGGATAGGCAAGTCTAATTTCATGTCACAGTTTTTATACTGCACTAATTTCTTGCCTTGCGATAAAACAGAGCAGCCTTTTTTCTTTTCCCCCCTTTTTGCGGGATTGATAAAAGCCCACAAGTGCGGTATACTGAATAGTACTTTATTCGAGCAAAGTAAGGAGGTGCGGCTCATGGCGATCGGTGTTCCCCGCCCGCTGGCGATAGAAAAGCCGCAGAGCGTCGATCTGGCGCAGGCGGCGCGGTATTTCGGCGCGCACGGCGAGCCGGACGCCGCCACGCTGGCGCTGCTGCAAAAATGCGCCGTGCCGCTGCTGGCGGCGGCGACGCCCCGGGCGGTGTGGCTGTTGGCAGACACTCCCGCCCTGACCGAGGCCGGACTTCTGCCCGGCGAGGACGTGCACAAGCATCTGGCAGGCTGCGGGCAGGCCATTCTGCTGGCGGTGACGCTGGGACCCGGAGTGGATGCCCAGATCCGCCGGGCGGGCGTGGGCGACATTGCCGCCGGGGTAGCCGCCGATGCCTTGGGCAGCGCACTGGCCGAGCAGGCCGCCGAGGCCGCCGAGGCGCAGCTGCGCCAGTGGGCGGCCACGGAGGGAAAGTATCTGACCGGGCGCTTTTCGCCCGGCTACGGCGATTGGGACATCGCCGTACAGCCGCTGGTGGCAGCGGCACTGGACACGGTGCGCAAGACCGGGCTGTGCGTCACCGACACCAACCTGATGACCCCGCGCAAGAGCGTGACTGCCCTGCTGGGGGTCAGCGACCACCCGGTAAAGGGACAGCTGGCCGGGTGCGGCCATTGTGTGCTGCGCACCCGCTGCGAATACAGAAAGAGGGGAAAGACCTGTGCAAGTGAATGAACTTTTCAAGCAGAGCAATACCATCCTGCTGGACGGCGGCATGGGCACCATGCTGCAAGCTGCCGGGCTCAAGCTGGGCGCACGCCCGGAGGAGCTGAACATCACCGACCCGGCACTCATCGAGGGCATCCATGGGCAGTACGCTGCGGCAGGCAGCCGCATCGTCAACGCCAACACCTTCGGCGCTTCTGCCCATAAGCTGGCGGGCAGCGCCTACACGCTGGAGCAGGTCATCGCCGCAGGCATTGAAAACTGCAAGCGCGCCTGTGCGCCCTACGGTGCGCTGACCGCGCTGGACGTGGGCCCGCTGGGCGAGCTGCTGGAACCCAGCGGAACGCTGGCCTTTGAGGATGCCGTGGCCGAGTATGCCCGCATCGTGAAGGCAGGCGAAGCCGCCGGGGCAGACCTGATCTTTTTTGAGACCTATACCGACCTGTACGAGCTGAAAGCCGCCCTGCTGGCTGCCAAGGAAAACACCCATCTGCCCATTCTGGCCAGCATGAGCTTTGAAGCGGGAGGACGCACCTTTACCGGCTGCACAGTGGAAAGCTTTGCCGCCACCGCCCGGGGCTTGGGCGCCGACGCCGTGGGCATCAACTGCTCACTGGGCCCCAAGGAAATTTTTCCCATGGCAAAGCGGCTGGCAGAGGCTGTACCCGGCAACTTCCCGGTGTTCGTCAAGCCCAACGCCGGTCTGCCCCGGGCAGACGGCAGCGGCTACGACATCACCCCGCAGCTGTTCGCCTTGCAGATGAAGCCCTACCGGGAACTGCACCTGTTTGCTGCCGGCGGCTGCTGCGGCACCACCCCGGAGTTCATCAAGCTGCTCAACGGCACCTTTGCAGGCTGCACACCGGGGCGTCCCGCGCACCGGATGCCCTCGGTGCTGTGCACCCCGGTGGACACGGTCACAGTGGACGGCATCACAGTGGTGGGCGAGCGCATCAACCCCACCGGCAAAAAGCGCTTCCAGCAGGCACTGCGGGAAGGCGACATGAACTATGTGCTGGAACAGGCCGTCAGTCAGGCAGAAGCCGGGGCGCAGATCCTGGACGTGAACGTGGGCGCGCCCGGCGTGGACGAGCCGGTGCTGATGGAGCAGGTGGTCAAGGCTCTGCAAAGCGTGACCAGCCTGCCCCTGCAGCTGGACTCCTCCAACGTGGAGGCGCTGGCGCGGGGTCTGCGGGTGTACAACGGCAAGCCCATCGTCAACTCCACCAACGGTGAGCCGGAAAAACTTGCCGCCATCCTGCCGCTGTGCAAAAAGTACGGTGCCGCCATCGTGGGGCTGGCCATCGACGAAAAAGGCATCCAGCCCAAGGCCGAAGACCGCGTAGCCATTGCCCGCCGCATCACCGAGGCCGCACTGGCAGCGGGCATTCCCCGAGAGGATATCTACATCGACTGCCTCACCCTGACCGCCAGCGCCCAGCAGGAGGATGTGCTGGCCACGGTGCAGGCGCTGGAAGCCTGCAAAAAGGAGCTGGGAGTGCGCACCGTGCTGGGCGTGTCCAACATCAGCTTTGGTCTGCCCTGCCGCACCTACCTGAACACCACCTTCCTGACCATGGCGATGTACGCCGGGCTGGACCTTGCCATCATGAACCCTTCCAGCGAGGAGATGATGGCTGCGGTGTACGCCTATAACGTGCTGACCAACCGGGACAAGCAGAGCACAAAGTACATCGAGCGCTTTGCCGACCGCGTGCCCGCCAGCACTGCGCTGGCACAGGCTGCAAAGGCCGCGCCTGCCGCCAGTGCCGCCGAAGCAGAACTTACCGGTCCCTACGCTGCCCTGATGAAAGCGGTGGAAAAGGGCTTGAAGGGTGACGCCGCCGCCCATACCCGTGCCCTGCTGGCGGAAAAGCAGCCGCTGGAGGTGGTGGACGAAGCCTTGATCCCCGCTTTGGACATCGTGGGTGCCAAGTACGAAAAAGGCACCCTGTTCCTGCCGCAGCTGCTGCAGGCCGCCAGCGCCGCCCAGAGCGCCTTTGAGGAGATCAAGACCGCCATTGCCCAAAAGGGCGAAGGCAGCGCCAGCAAGGGACGCATCGTCCTTGCCACTGTCAAGGGCGACGTGCACGACATCGGCAAAAACATCGTCCGGGTCATTCTGGAAAACTACGGCTTTGAGGTGCTGGACCTTGGCCGGGACGTGCCGGTGGAGACGGTGGTGGAAACCGTGCGGGAAAAGGACGTGCATCTGGTAGGCCTTTCGGCCCTGATGACCACCACCCTGAAAAGCATGGAGGAGACCATCGCCGCCCTGCACGCGGCGCAGCTGGACTGCAAGATCATGGTAGGCGGTGCCGTGCTGACCCCGGAATACGCCGAGAAGATCGGCGCGGACTGGTACGCCAAGGACGCCAAGCGCAGCGCCGACATCGCCAAGGAGTTCTTTGGGGTGTAACGCAAAAATTTCAGATTCAGACTGCTGAGAAGTGCGGACTTTTCAGCAGTCTTTTTTCATGGGCAGGGCGTTTATTTGCAAACTGTTCAAATTTACCACAAAGAATTGCCACGATTGTCTGGCATAATAAGGGTGCACTCAGGGAGAACGGAACGGACATCCCCCATAACCTCCGAAAGGTTCTCCCCGCAAAAGCCCATGCAGGCACATTTCCCTGCGGGTGCGGCCGCAGCAGCGGCGCACAGCAGGCCCATAAAAAAAACTGTCTCCCGTTTCTATGCGAGGCAATAGCCAGAACGGCGGACAGACTACCAAATCCCTCCTGACCAAGCCGCAATGTTCAGGGGTTCCTATACAGCAGGCAGTGTCGCTTTCCTCCTCCTTTCCACGACACTGCCTGCTTTTTGTTTGCGCATTTTTCCGTAAAAAGCAAGAAAGCGCAAAGTCGGAAGAACCGCCCTTGCCCTCGTTCCTGCATACAAAAACCGCCCCGGCTTCCTGCTGCGGAAACCGGGGCGGTTCATTTGCTTTATGGGTGCCTTTTCAGGCGCTCAATACCTTTTTGAAGTTTTAGTCATATCTGTATTTAGAGGATTTTCCGTACACTTTTCGGAGCGACTTTTTCAGGCTGACCACTGTTTCTTTGATGATCTTTGCCTCGTCGGCAGAGCAATCCGCAAGCTGTTCGGTCATCCAGCTGTCAAACACCGGCTTTGCTTTTTTGATCTCGATGCACAGCAGTTCATCTGCCGAGCAGTCCAGTGCGTTGATGATGTCGATCAGCGTTTTCAGGCTGGGCACGGAGTTGCCCGTCTCGATATGGCTGATGTGCGTGACCACCACGCCGACCTCATTGGCCAGCTGCTCCTGCGTCATGCCCTTTGCAAGGCGGCAGGCACGGATGCGTTTTCCGATGTCGGCGTAGTCCACCATAGTACAAGTACCCTCCGTTTTGTGAAGTGATACTTGTATTGTATGTGCAATCGACCGGGATTGTAATAACCTGAAAGTGCAGTGGACTTTTTAAAGCATATTCCGTTAGGATACTAAGCTTTTGCTTTTCTTCAACTGCTTATCGAACTCTTGCTTCATTGCCTTCTGGCCTTTCTTTGTGGACAGATCCGACATCTTCAGTTCTCCCTTTGCGATCTTGGACAGAATGACGATGTAGGCCTCGCCCAGCGCTGCCGTCAGGGTCGCTGCCGTCACGGCAGAAACCGCGCCGCCGATGACCGTTCCTGCACCGGGAATCAATTTGAGAACATTCGCCACCGTCGTCTTGCCAATACCGGTCGCACCCGTTGTTCCCACAAGAGCAGTCACCAGACTCACGATTTCTTCCCTCTTAAAATGCAGACCAAACTTTGCCGTGATCGATGCGATCATTGCGATCTCTGCCGCTGTCAGAACCGGTGCATCCGGGCCAGGGATGGGTGCCGCACCCGTCACGGCAGCAGCAGCAACTGCATTTCTGACGGTCTTTCTGGCGCTCTGCTGTTTGAGTTCCAGACTGACATCCTGAATGGAGGCAAACGTTTTCTGCACGCTCTCATCCAGAACATTTGACATCTCATAGACCAGATTGTCCAAACCACCTGCCGGGACGATTCGCTTTGCATCGATACGGTAATCTTCGGCCAAGACCGGAATGACCTTCGTGATCGGCAGATTTTCCCCTTCGATTGCGGCTTTCATGGCATCGGTTTCTTCCGGCGAGATTGACTTCGTCAAGACCACAAAAAATGGAACCTCGCAATAGCTGGTGCGCTGCGAAAGCTGGTTCAGAAACTCAATTTCCATCGGCTCAATGCGCCCAGAAGCCGTACTGATGCAGTACCAGACGGCGTGAATCGCTTCGTTTGCATCGCCTCTTCTCATTCCGGACTGGATCAGTTCTTGAATATCGTCCAACAGTTCCTGCGTTGAATGTTCTCCCTTCAATTCCAAGCCCGGCGTATCGTAGATCACAAGAGGGTAACCCTCTTTCCTGATTTTTTTGATATCCTCAGTGACCGGGTCGCCATAACCGGTCTTGGCCACCTTCTCGCTGAACACGCTGTTGATCAAGGTGCTTTTTCCCACACCCGTTTTACCTGCCACCACAATATTCAGCGTTGTAAATTTCTGGTATTCATTGTCGATGTTGTCTCTCATCTTGTCTATGAGCTCAAAGATATTGCCAGAATCAAATGCTGCCATCGTTCTTTTTCTCCTCCGTCTCATCCACTTCGATATACTCAGGCTTCCATTCTTTGCCAAAGTGCGGCGGTTTTATCGAATCCTTCTGCGACAGCTTTGTCATAAGCATGGGTATCACAAGCGCCACGCCCGCTGTGAGCATATATCCCACCGTCCTCTGCGCAAGCTCACTTGCCAGCTCCTGAAACGTCGTTTTCTTAGGCTGTGGGGTCTGCTGATCTTCCATGGCCTCCTTCACCGCTTCTTTGACGGTTTCCTGTATTGCTTTTTTCATTTCGTCGTCCATTGCAGTTTTCTCCTCGTCATATTTTTAATTTTTCTTTGCTTTCAGCTGTTTTTGGAATTCTTCCTTCATAAACTCCTGACCTTTTTTGGTAGACAGCTCACTCAGGTCCATTTCGCCCCTGCAGACCTTCATCAGCATTCCGATATACGCATTTCCCAGCGCAGTTGTCAGAGCTGCTGCTGTCGTCGCCGAGATGGCACCGCCCGCCATAGTGCCTGCGCCCGGGATCATTTTCAGCAGATTGGAGACCACTGTTTTTCCGATGACTGTCGTTCCCGTGATACCGATTGCCGCCGTTGCCAGCGTTCGCAATACGCCTTTCTGGACCGGGAGACGGAATATCACCGTAATGCTCGTCAGCATCGCTATCTGAGTCGGGACCAGGAGCATGGCGTCAGAGAAGGGTATCGGTGCTGCACCGGTAACAGCCGCTGCAGCCGCAGCAACTACCACTGCTTTCTGCGCTGCGTTCCGCTTCAGATCCAGATTTGCCACCTGGACCGCCGCAAGGGTGTTCTTCTGAGCATCTGGAAGCACATCATACACCAAATCGACCAGTTCCTTCAGTCCGTGGGCCTTCACAGGCGGCACATCTTTTCCAAACGAGTAGTCTGCCGCTAGGACCGGAGCGATTCCAGCGATGGGAAGCCGTTTTTCCACGATTGTCTTTTTCATCGCCTCGACATCCTCTTCCCGGAGTGCTTTTGTCAACACAATGATGACCGGGATCTTGAACTGCTTTGTTTTTTCTGTGAACTTCTCCAAAAATTTGACTTCAGACGGTTCCAGACGGCCCGACATCGCATCAATACAGTACCAGATGCAGTGGAACATTTCGTCTGTATCGCCGCGGTACGCACGGGACTTGACCTGTCCGACGAACTCTTTCAGCATGTTGTCCAACGAATTCTCTCCGCCCAATTCCAGACCCGGTGTATCATAGATCACAAGCGGTGAGCCTTCGGTTTTGAGTTCATTGATCGATTTTGTGACAGGTCTGCCAACGCCCGCCCTCGCTAGTTCTTTTCCGAAAATATTGTTGATCAATGTACTTTTTCCAACACCTGTTTTGCCAATGAGCAGGATATTCAATCTTGCAAGCTTATTGTTTTCTGCCATGTTTGTCTCCTCACTTCTTAAAGAATCCAAAGAGTCCTTTTCGTTCCCGTTTTCCGAACTTCTCATCCAGTTCCTTGGTCGAATGTATGATTTTCTCTTTCTTCACACCGCTGGACTCTGCCAGCTGCACGGACACTGCCGCTTTTGCTGTCTGCCTTGTCCATACACTGTCCATGGTTTTCACCTGACCGGCAAAGCGTCTGTATTCCTCTTCCACACTGGCGCAGTAGCTGCGGTACAGCTCATCCAGACGCGCCTGATGGTTCTGCAGCCGCAGGTCCATCTGCCGGAGATACTCCCGTTCTTCCGGCGTAGAGCTTCTTAGAATCTCATTGTAGAACGCTTTGAGCTTTTCTTCCAGCACTGCACCAAACCGGATGTTGATCTCCTTTAGCACCAGATAGGCCAGCCGCAGCGCCGCCGCAAAGTTGAAGTGCAGGCAGAAGGTCAGCGCGTTGCCGCCGCTCCTCAGTGCTGCATCCCCCACATCAATAAGGCAGAGCGTCCCGTTGGAGACAAGCTGCATCATCCGGTAGCTGCCGTAGTTATCGGACGGGATGCAGTCCGCCCAAGGCTTCTTATCCACCAGATGCCGCTTGATGGCCCAGCATGCACTGGTCGCCAGTTGCTGGAAAAGCACCGGCACCATCGTCGCCGCGCCGAAGCGGGCATCGTAACCGTTCTGGAAAGTCCGTACCATAAGATCGGCGAAGTTCTGACGGTCTTTGCCGATCTGGAACCGGCCGAATTTACAGAATTGGGTCAGTTCCATAAAGGGCATCGGCACACCGGTGCCGCGCCCTCCGTTACCTCTGCTGCCGGTGCTTCCGGCTGCATCCGACATAATATGCCCCAACCAATTTGCAAACCCCGCAAAGAGCTTTGCCGGAAAGTTGCCGCCCTTCAGCTCAAAATCCCCTCCGCTGGTATCGATGCGGATAAGCTTTCCGTTGTCGAGGAAGGACGACTTACCCTGAAACTGATCCAGAATGGAGAAGAACAGGCCCACCACGTCCGGCGAGTGCGCCAGCGACTTGATGTGGTGGTTCTTGGTCGAGAGCTTGACCACACCGCCCACTTCTACCTGGTTCTTCTGGTCGTAGTTGACCCGGAACGTCCGTTCCAGATAACCGATCGCAGAGGCCACATTGTTTTCGTTGCCCGCTCTGGGCTTCCAGCCTGTGAACCGTGCAAACTTCTTCACCATCTCATCTGCGGCGGCATCCGAGAGTCCCAACAGCGAGGTCCTTGCTGCCGGTGACTGCACAAAAAAGACATCAATGAAGCCTGCCATTGCACCACAGAACGCCGCTAAGCCAAACTCGTACTTATCGCACCAGTCCATCTGAACATCCAGCTTTTTCACCTCGGCATGATACCGCGACTTTTCCAGCTGCTTTTGCATCCTGTATCCCCCCGTTACCGGCTTAGCGGGATCGTCTCAACGACTTTTTCCCGCAGCGACTGCGCATTGTTCATCATCGTTCCAAGCTTCCGGGCCTCTGTGCCGGAAAAGCTGCTGTATTCCTGCTTTTTCAAGGTCTTTAGTTCCTCCAGCTCTTTCTTCACCAACCGGCTCAGCGACACCGTTTCAGCCTGCAGCGTCTCAGTTCGTTTTTTCACACTGCGAAGCCATACGATCTCGCTCTTGAGTGCTGCGGTATTCACCTCCGCCTGCTGTATTTTCTTCTTGTTATCCGCCGTGAGAAGGTTCGCCGCAGAACAGCCTGCCCCCACTGCCATGCCGACAGGGCCAGCCAGTGCAAAAAGCACCGGCGCCACCATGATTCCTCCGCCAAGCGCAAATGCTCCACCGCACAACCATGTAAGTGCTGCATTCACAGTCGCTGTGCCGTCCAGCAGCCCAAGAACTGCACTGGTCGGCGTTAATCCAAACGTCGTTACCGCTGCCAGCATCGCATTCGGGCCCAACAATACACTGCCAGCGCCAAGGGCTTTCCTCCCACCAAGCAGGAACTCCGCCTTGTTCTTATGCGGCTTATATTTTTTGAGTTGCTTTTCAAACGCCTGATATTCCTTGTAGACCTTGCTGCGTTTCAAATCGTATGTATAGGGATGGTTTGAGATCATCTGAAGATATTCCTCGCACTCGTGCAGAAGCTGAACCGCTTCGTACCGGGTATCAAGCAGCACTTCCGCGCTGCTCAGCGTCTCCTGATAGCATTCTCTGTATTCGATTTGCTCACGGCTCAGTCCTTCTTCCGCCTTTCTCTTGACATTTGTAAAAAGCATCTGGTTTCTCCTTTTTATGCTGTCTTTCCGAAAAACGCCTTACCCATTGCACGGAATCACCTTCACATAGTCTCCCTGACTTCTTACCCACATCTGGATGCCCGTGCCAAACACTTCCGCTTCCAAAATCCAGCCCTTCTCTGTCACCTGCAAGACTTTTGCAGTGGGCAATCGGTCAAGCACCGATTCCAGACTTGGCCCGGTATACTCGAACCGGATGGTCTGCAACGCGCCGCCGTACATGAACTGGATGCGCTTGCGCATCTCGCCCTCCTGAAAGCGGTCGGTATAGCGCTGAGCAAAGTGCCGGTCGAGGGTCTTATAGTTCTGGATACGGTCGATGCGGTAAATGGTGGGGGAGTTATCCTGCGGGTTCTGGAAATGCTTATCCTTGTCGATGCCCTCGATGAACGCTGCCAGATAGAAATAATACTCACTGAACAGGATGCCCACCGGCTCAATAGTGCGCACACGGGTCTCGCCGTCATGGGTGCGGCAGTAGGTAATTTCCATCAGGTTGTGGTTTTCGATCGCAGTGCCGATCTCCCACAGGCTCTCGATAAACTTCCGGCCATGCTGCGGCTCAACATAATGAAAACGTTCGTTGCTGATGAGCTCTTTGACCTGATTCAATCGGTCCAGCGGGGTGCACACCTGCACCAGCTTGTCCAGAATAGGGAACATCTCCTCCTTGACCATGGAGCGGCTCTCCAGCAGGATCTTGCACACTGCCAGAATCTCGCTGCTGGTAAGGAAGCGCGAAAGCGTGTCATCCAGCAGATAGCCGCCCTTTGCGGAGTTGTATAAGATTTCCCGGCGCGGCTCGCTGTCTGCAAAGTAGCTGCGCAGGGTGTCAAGGTCGCGCTGAATGGTTTTCTCACTGACGCCGAAGCGGTCAGCCGTCTGCTGTTTGTTCAGCACACCGCCCTGTACCAGCACCTGCTGGATATAGAGTATCCGGTCTAATCTACTATTACGCATAGTTCATTCTCCTTCTGGCTCATTGTAACACAGTGCAACAGCAGTCGCAATTCTTTGTGTGAACTTTTGTCGTTTTGCGGAATAACAGCATAGATTTTGTCTTTTTTGCACAATTCCAGTATACAAAAAGAGATGGACAGACAGCCTGTCCATCTTCTAAAAAGTCAAGTGTTTTTCTCACAAATTCCATCTGCGGTTCAGCCGGTAGGCCACGTCCCACACGTCATCCTTAAATGTATACATTACCTGACGCAGCGATGCACCTCTGCTTACCATACAGACAACCAGAAACAGCCCGGCGGCAAATGCCGCGCCCAGCAGAAACATCCATCGTTTTTTCATTGTGTGCTCTCCTTTGACGGCGTTTACATTCTTTTGTCTGTCTATTATAACGATCCTGTTGGACAGCCTGCTTGTCCTTCCATGCAGGATGTTTTTGCTATTTCCGCTTTTCCCTGCAAGTTGCAGCGCAAAAAACCGCCCCGGCTTCCATTACGGAAACCGGGGCGGTTCGTTTGCTTTATTTGTGCTTTTTCAAGCGCTCACGCAATCACTTGCGGGGGGTCTTGATAGCAGCCTGAGCGGGTGCCAAAATTACAGAGCGTTGGGGAAGAATGATAATACGTTTTTATAAGTCAACAAAACGTTTTTATCTTCGCACAAATCCTACTCCAGAAATATTTCCTGTTCGATCGTGACTCCGTATTGCAAAATCTTATCAATTGCATCAACAAACAGCGTATGTCTTCCCGCATTCCGCTCTTCCTTCAGCTTCTTCAGATACTGCTCCGACCGCTTCAGGCCATTTTTATGGATGCGGCTTTCCAACTTTTCTGCAAAACTGCCGGACAGCGCCCGATTCGCCTGCATCACCAACAAGTTCCGCGCCACCGCCGACAGTCATATGCAGGTCATGGCTACCAGCCTGATGACCGAGCAGGATGTGGTGCTGTTCGTCTCCTACTCCGGCGCTACCCGCGACCTGATGGAGACCCTGCGCACCGCCAAGGCCAACGGCGCAAAGGTCATCCTGATCACCCACAAGGGATCTGACATCCACCGTATTCTTTTGCCGTTCTTTCTATGCAAAAAAGCTGCCGCACCGGAAAAACCGGCGCGGCAACTCTTTTTGCAGGAACCTGTACCGGCGCTACGGGACGCACCAGCGGCAGGAACACACTTATTTACCAAAGACGGCAACGTAGTCCTTCTGGAACTTTTCAATGCCGGCATCGGTCAGAGGGTGGTGGATCATCTGCTCCAGCACCTTATATGGCACGGTGGCAATGTGTGCACCGGCCAGTGCGCAGTCCGTGATGTGGATAGGATTGCGCACCGAGGCAGCGATGATTTCGGTATGGATATCAGGGTAATTGCCGAACATCTCTGCAATGGTCTGAATCAGGTCGATGCCGGGCTGGCCGATATCATCCAGACGCCCCAGAAAGGGGCTGACATAGGCAGCACCGGCACGGGCAGCCAGCAGCGCCTGATTTGCGCTGAAGATCAGGGTGCAGTTGGTGGGAATGCCCTCGCTGCTCAGCACCTTGATGGCCTTCAGACCCTCTGCCGTCATGGGGATCTTTACTACCATGTGCGCAGGGTCCAGCGCGTAGATAGCACGGCCTTCCTCGATCATACCTGCAGCGTCCAGCGTAGTGGCCTTGACCTCGCCGGAGATGGGGCCATCCACAATGGAGGTGATCTCCTTTAGAGTCTCGGCGTAATCACGGCCTTCCTTGGCGATCAGGCTGGGGTTGGTGGTGACACCGGCAATGATGCCCATATCATTTGCCTTGCGGATCTCGTCCACGTTGGCCGTATCAATGTAGAATTTCATACCTGTATTCCCCTTTTTTCAGCAGACGCTCACTTCAGCAGCGCCTCGGCATGGGCTGCAATGTTCTCGGCGGTCAAACCGTACTCCTTGAACAGATCGGCGGGCGAGCCGCTCTGACCAAAACGATCCATAATGCCCACGCGGTCAAACTTGCAGCTGCACTTACCGGCAATGGTCTCGGCGGTCACACCGCCCAGACCGCCGATGATGCTGTGCTCCTCGGCAGTAACAACAGCCTTGCACTTATTGGCATAGGCCAGTGCAGTCTCGGTATCAAAGGGTTTGATGGTGTGGAAGTTGACAACAGCGGTGCTGATGCCCTTGGCCTCCAGCGCATCCGCTGCCTTCAAAGCTTCCGGGATCATCAGTCCGGTGGCAAAGATCGCCACATCAGAGCCATCCTTCATCACATTGGCCTTGCCGGGGATAAAGGGGGTGTCCTCCTCGGTGTACACATCGGACACCGGACGTGCCACGCGGATGTACACAGGACCCTTGATGTCGATTGCTGCCTTAACCGCCTTACGGGTCTCAATGGGGTCGCAGGGTACCAGAATGGTCATGTTGGGCACAACGCGCATCAGGGCAATGTCTTCCACGGTCTGATGGCTGCCGCCGTCCTCGCCCACGCACAATCCGCTGTGGCTGCACGCCACCTTGACGTTGGCGTTGACGTAGGCAATGCTGTTGCGGATCTGCTCGTAGGCGCGGCCGGTACCAAACAGTGCAAAAGTGCTGATGAAGGGGATCAGACCGCTGTGTGCCATACCGGCAGCAGCACAGGTCATGTTGGCTTCGGCAATGCCGAAGTTAAAGAACCGCTCGGGATACTTCTCGGCAAAGATGTTGGTCATGGTAGCGTGTGCAAGGTCTGCATCACAGACGACGACCTTCTCATTCAGACCACCGATATCACGCAATGCCTCGCCGTAGGCGACGCGCATAGATTTACTTTCAGCCATCTACTTCTACCCCCAGTTCTTTCATAGCCTTGATGTACTCTTCCTTATTGGGTGCCTTGCCGTGCCAGCCGACCACGTTTTCCATAAAGGAAACGCCTTTGCCCTTCACGGTCTCGCAGCAGATGAAACGGGGCTTACCCGGGGTGACGGGTGCCTGAATGGCATCCACGATGGCCTGAATATCATGGCCATCCACCTTGACGGTCTCAAACCCGAAGGCGGCAAACTTGGCGCAGGGATCGCCCACCGGCATGACCTGATCGTTGGTGCCGTCGATCTGCAGCCCATTGTGATCCAGCAGAACCACAAAATTGTCCAGACCGTACTTCACAGCGCTCTCGGCTGCCTCCCACACCTGACCTTCCTGGATCTCGCCATCGCCCAGAATGGCGTATACCCGGTAATCCTTGTGCAGGTATTTGGCTGCCATAGCCAGACCGCCTGCCACGCTGACGCCCTGTCCCAGAGATCCGGTGTTCACATCAATGCCCGGCGTCTTGTTGCAGTCGGGATGGCCCTGCAGGTGGCTGTGCAGCTTGCGCAGGGTCCACAGATCCTCCCGGGGGAAGAAACCCAGATCTGCCAGAATGGCGTACTGTGCCGGGCAGCCGTGACCCTTGCTCAGCACAATGCGGTCACGATCCTCCCACTTGGGGTTCTTGGGGTCCACATGGGCAGTGTTATAGTAGATAGCCATGAGCATCTCCACCAGAGACAGTGATCCGCCCGGGTGGCCGGACTGGCACAGATACAGCATCTTGATAATGTCTGCGCGCAGCTGCTTTGCTTTTTCCTGTTGCATAGCAAGTTCCATAATATGTATCCCTCTCAATCAGATTTGAAGATGTACGTTTTTACGCAGCCGTTGCACCCAGCAGCATATCCGGCAGGAAGGTAACGACCTGCGGGAAGATACAGGTGACAGCCAGCGTGATCAACAACGGAACCATGAAGGGCAGGATCGACTTGTAAATGCGTTCCAGCTTGATCTTGTTCACGTCCGAAATGACAAACAGGCACACGCCGAAGGGAGGAGTGACCTGACCGATCATCAGGTTCAGCACCACCACAACGCCGAAGTACACCAAATTGTAGCCCATGGTGTTGGCGATGGGCAGCAGCACGGGCAGCATCAGGGTCAGGATAGCGCCGGGCTCCATGACCATGCCAAGGATCAGCAGGATGATGTTGATAATGAACATGACAACCGCCGGGTTGGAGGAAACACCGGTGATGGTGTTTGCGATGAGGGCGGAGATGCCCTCCTTGGCCATGACGTAGGTAAACAGGGTGGAAGTACCGATGATGAACAGTGTGTTTGCAGAGGAGATGGCACTTTCCTTCAGGCACTGCAGGAAGGTTTTGAGATCCATGCTCTTATAGACCAGCACAGAGATAATCAGCGCATAGATGGTTGCCACTGCAGAGGCCTCGGTGGGGGTGAACCAGCCCAGCGTAAAGCCCGCCAGAATGATCACGGGGGTGATGCAGGCGGGCAGCGCATGAACGAACTGACGCGCCAGATTGCGCAGGTTGAAAGCGGTGCGCTCGTAGCCGCGCTTGACGGCGTAGATGTAGATGAGCACCATCATCAGCACTGCCATGACCAGCGCCGGGATCACACCGCCCATAAACAGCTTGGACACACTGACCGAGGCCGACGCGCCGTATATGATCAGCGGGATCGAGGGCGGGAAGATGGGGCCGATGACTGAGGAGGCAGCAGTAACGGCAGCGGAGAAATCATCGTCGTAGCCGTGGTCACGCATGGCCTTGATCTCGATAGCGCCCAGACCGCCGGCATCGGCAGAAGCAGAGCCGGACATCCCGGCAAAGATGACCGAGGCCAGCACGTTGGCGTGACCCAGACCACCGGGAATCCAGCCCACCAGCTCGCGGGCGGTGCCGAACAGCTCGTCGGTGATCTTACCGGCGTTCATCAGGTTGCCCGCCAGAATGAACAGCGGAATGGCGATGAGCAGCCAGCTGTCAATACCGGAAACCATCTTTTGACCAATGACCACCAGCGGGTAGCCCAGAGACAGGCAGCCCAGCACGGCAGAGAAGCCGATGGACACCGAAATGGGAACGCCAATGATCAGAAATGCAACGAATGCAAGCAAGAAGAGGATCATGCGGCCTTCCCTCCTTTCTTAGCGGCAATGTGGCCGACCAGCATCTCAAGGCTCTTCAGCGCAATGAACGCACCGGCAATCGCCATAGGGATGTATTGGATGGTATAGTGAACATTGGGCATGGTGGCATAGGTGCGGGAGGCCACAAATCGGTACTGTGCATTGAAGGCCACGATCATCACGACGCCCAGACCCAGACCTACCAAATCGGTGATGTACCACACGATCTCGGCAGCAACACCATGCAGGCGGGTGACAAGGAAATCCAGCCGGATCAGACCGGACTTGTTGTACAGGGGGATGATGCCGATAAATGCCATCCACAAAAACAGGATGCCGCACAGCTCGGTGGTGGGCAGCCAGCTTTGGTTCAAAAAGTTGCGGCGGCACAGCTCGGTCACGATCAGTCCAACCAAGCCAAGGATCATTGCCATAATGATCCACTCAGCCACCTTGGAAATGGTGTCTGTGATCTTTGTCAAAACTTTCATGTTGCCATTCCTTTTTTAAAAAAGGCGCAGGCCCATCCGAAAATCGGCCTGCGCCGCTGCAAATACAACGAGCTTCGGGAGATTCCCGTCTTACTTATTGCCGTAGTTGTAGATGGTATCGACCAGGCTCTGATCATACCATGCCTCGCTGGCATAACGGGTGTAGTATGCGGGGATGTCCAGCTTTTTCTTGAAGGAGTCGATGTCCGGGTTATCGCAGAACTGCACGCCGCCCTCTTCCATGGTCTTGCGGGCAGTCACGTTATCCTCAGCGATGCAGTCAAAGCTGAACTGTGCAGCTTCCTTTGCCTTCTCGCGCAGCACATTCTGGGTGGTCTCGTTCAGCTTATCCCAAGCGATCTTGTTGGCAGCCATGGTGCAGCCCATCCACATATAATTGATAAAGCTGAAGTAGCCGATATCGTCCCAAGTAGCATTTGCTACTTCGTGGTAGGTGGCGTTGTCCTGTGCCTGTGCGGTGCCATTGCTCAGGGCGGTAGTCAATTCGGTCAGAGCCAGTGCTACAGGGGTAGCGCCCAGCGTGCTCCAGCAGTCGGTGTACATCTGGCTCTGGGGCACGCGGATCTTCAAGCCGATCACATCGTCAGCCTTCTCGATCTGACCCCAGCTCTTGACGGTGGAAACATGACGCATACCGTTGTCGCCCTCAGCCAGATAGACCAGATCGTAATCACCGAAGTCGGCAAAGATCTGCTCACCGATGTCGGTGCTGTTCAGCACCTCGTTGGCTTCCTCGGCGCTGGTGAACAGGAAGGGCAGATCCATGACCTTGGCTTTGTCGTAGAAGGAAGTAAAGCCGGAAGTACCTGCAAAGATCAGATCAATGGTGCCCATACGGGTGGACTCGATCGCCTCGGCATCGTTGCCCAGCGTGCCGCCGTACTGCACATCGCACTTGACTGCGCCGCCGGTAGCCTCTTCGATCAGCTCACCGTACTTGATGATGGTCTTGGTGGGCACGCTGTTTTCGCCGCCGGGGCTGTACAGGGTCAGGGTAGTGTTGGTAAAACCGGCATCGCTGCCGCCTGCGGAAGCTGCGGTGGAGCTGGCGGTGCTGGTGGTAGTGCTTGCGGAAGAGCCGCCGCAAGCGGCCAGACCCAAAGCTGCTGCGCCGATACCGGCGACCTTCAGAAAGCTGCGGCGAGAGATCTTTTTCATAACAGTGTCCTCCTGTTTTCTTGGGCAGAAGCATTTTTCGTGCAGCTGCTTCTGCCGAATCGTTTGATTGACGAGAAACCCGACGTTGTAGGATTGTAGGACAATCCGTATCTGTGCTTATAGAATACCTTACTTTGCAAAGAATTTCAATTTCCAGAATCACCTAAAAATATATCATTTTTTTATCTCTTTGCACAAAAACTTGTATCCATGTTGCAAAACCTGCACGGATGTAGCAATTTTTCGTCTCAAAAGCGGCAAAACATGTTGCACTGTTCTACAATTTTGCAAAAAAGCACCCGCAGCCGCTCCCCCGCTTTCCAAAGAAGCGGAGCAGCGCCCTGCGGGTGCCTGCGTATGCTTTTTTACGGGCTGTGCCTTTTTTCCTCTTATAAGGAGACGTTTCCGTCCCTGGTCATGCTGATCAGATCCTGTGCCACCAGCTCCAGATGGCTGTGCATATAATGCTCGGCGGCATCAGCATCCCCTGCCTGCAGAGCCGCCAGAATTTTGGCGTGGGGCATAATGGCGTTCAAGGCGTTCTGGTTGTGCTGGAAGGTGCGCTGCCGGAAGTTTTTGATGCGCTCACAGGTCTGATGGTTGATCTTGATCAGCAGTTGGTTCCGACTGGCTTTGACGATGCTGGTGTGGAATTTTTCGTCATACTTTGCAATGGTGGCAGCATCCTGTTTTTCCACTGCTTCGACAAATTTTTGATGGATGTGTTGCAGTTCCAACAGATCCTCGGGCTGGCTGCGCTCTGCCATCAGGCGGGCAGCCAGCGGCTCCAGTGCGTTGCGCACCTGCACGCAATCCAAAAGCTCCATTTCGTTGGCTCTGAACCACTGCACTGTCTGCTCTGTGCCCGCCTCCTTATCACTTGCCACAAAGGCTCCGCGCCCAGGGCGGATCTCCACAAGCCCCTTTGCCTCCAACAAGCGGAATGCTTCCCGCACGGTGCCGCGACCCACTCCCAGCTGCTTGCTCAGGGTCATCTCCGCAGGGAGCTTGGTATCCACTGCATAGGTACCGTCCACAATACGGTCTGCAATGACCTGCTCCACCTGCTGCACGATAGACACCCGCTTCAGACTGTTCAGTTCTGTTGCCGGTTCTGCCATAAGGACCAGCCTCCTCCTCTTTAAAAATACGCAATAGGATATTTTTTTGTACAAAAACAGCCCCCGCAGCAGGGATGTGCAAAGCTGCGCTCCTGTTTTTCTTAGAACAATTATAGCGCGGTCTATTGTATGATGTCAAACACTTTTTGAAAAACCCGGTTGTTTTTTAAGTAAAGAGCTTCAATTGCCGTATTCCGCCTGAAATTTGTTAATGAAACACGAAAATTCTTTCATAGCTTGAAAATACCTGTTGACATTTCCATGCGCAGTGTGTATGATAAAGGCAAGATAGATTGTAGGACATCATACAATCAAAAACACTGTCATGAATAGTCTGCATAAAGGAGATATCGTTATGAAGATCGCGCTTATCAACGAAAACAGTCAGGCCGCCAAGAATGGCATCATCGAAGCCGCCCTGAAGAAGGTGGTGGAGCCCATGGGCCACGAGGTGGTCAACTACGGCATGTACGCCGCCGATGACGCTGCACAGCTGACCTATGTGCAGTGCGGCATTCTGGCTGCCATCCTGCTGAACAGCGGCGCTGCGGACTACGTCGTTACCGGCTGCGGCACCGGCGAGGGCGCCATGCTGGCCCTGAACAGCTTCCCCGGCGTCATCTGCGGCCATGTGGAGGACCCCGTGGATGCCTACACCTTTGCCCACGTCAACGACGGCAACGCCGTTGCCATGCCCTTTGCCAAGGGCTTCGGCTGGGGCGGCGAGCTGAACCTCGAGTACTGCTTCGAGAAGCTGTTCGGCTTCGGCCACGGTCAGGGCTACCCCAAGGAGCGCGTTGTGCCCGAGCAGCGCAACAAGAAGATCCTGGACGGCGTGCGCGCCGCCACCTTCAAGCCCCTGATCGAGTGCCTGAAGAGCATCGATCAGGAGCTGCTGAAGGGCGCTGTGGCCGGTGCCAAGTTCTCTGAGCTGTTCTTCGCCTCCTGCAAGGACGAGGAGCTGGCCGCTTACGTCAAGACCCTGCTGTAACTTACCGCACCTGCACGACAAGAAGTTCCGGCAGTACCTCCCTATTTATCATTTTCCTGCACAGGGGTCGGTCTGACCCGGTCCCGGAAAAACCGTCAGCGCACGAGAGAAACTTCTCTTGCGGTGACGGTTTTCTTTTTGTCGGCAGTGCCGCCCATGGCAAGGCGGCGACGCATGAGTCGTGTTCACTTTTCCGGCAATACCGCATTTTCAACTGGCGCAAACTGAAGGACGGAACGCCGGTCTTTGGCTACCAGTGCAATATGCGAACCGTCAACCCGACCCGTTCCTTCGTTCTGGAGCACAACATGACCCAGCAACTCAGTTGTGATGCCATTTCTATCCTGGAGTGGAAGTTGGAACTGATGGCAAAAAAGATATTTGAAAAGGTCTGGGGCAATCAGAATAAAGCCATTCTTCGTGCCTGCAAGATGATCGAAAGCTGCCAGAACGGAAAAGCTACTGCACGAATGTCCGCTGCACCGATTCGAAGCCAGATCGAAAAAATCAAAAAGCGCAAGCTGAACTACGCTGCCATGCGTGCAGACGGCGAACTGCCACGAGAAGAATATCAAGCCCTCTGCAAACAGGCAGATGACGAGATTGCACACTTGGAGCAAGAGTTGAAAGCCCTCTCCCCTGCGCCCGAACCGCAGACGGTTTCTTCGGACATGAAAGCGATCTACGATTTTCTCTCTCAGAAGGTCGATGTGCACGGTGCCCGTCTTGCTCCCGAATTGATTGAGCAGTTCGTTGAAGTGGTCACCCCCTTTGCCGATTACGCCTACCGCTGGAAGCTGAACACCGGCTGCAAGAAGTCCAAAGAGGAGCGCGCCGATCTGATGGCTGTATCAGAAAAGCCCATCCTTACCTTCACCATCGACTTTGAAACTGCCAAGCGTTACCGGGAAGCCAACAAGATGCCCCACCAGTTCCGCCGTGCAGCGTGGACCGACCTGACTGTGGAGGTGTATCTGTGATGCTTCCACTGCATCGAACCGTTTTTAATCTGCTTCACGCCTTACATGAGCAAAAAACGAAGCCCGCCGTCAAAATTGACAGCGGGCTTCATTTTATGCTCAATTTTTAACGATAGTTCGCTATAAAAACCTTATGCTCTCGGTTTTTTAATCGCAGCCTGAGCAGCAGCCAGACGTGCGATAGGCACACGGAAGGGAGAGCAGCTGACGTAGTCCAGACCGACGTTGTGGCAGAACTCCACGCTCGTGGGGTCGCCGCCGTGCTCGCCGCAGATGCCCAGACCCAGATCGGGGCGGGTCTCACGGCCGTCGTGGGCAGCCATCTTGACCAGCTTGCCGACACCGATCTGATCCAGATGCTGGAACGGATCGCTCTCGTAGATCTTATTCTCGTAGTATGCGCCCAGGAACTTGGCAGCGTCATCACGGCTGAAGCCGAAGGTCATCTGGGTCAGGTCGTTGGTACCGAAGCTGAAGAACTCAGCCTCCTTGGCGATCTCACCGGCAGTCAGGGCTGCACGGGGGATCTCGATCATGGTACCGACCTGATACTTCATGTCAACGCCAGCAGCAGCAATCAGCTCGTCAGCAACCTTGACGACAACGTCCTTGACGAACTTCAGCTCCTTGACCTCGCCGACCAGCGGGATCATGATGTGCGGGGTAATCACATGGCCGGTCTCAGCAGAGACGTTCAGAGCAGCCTTGATCACAGCACGGGTCTGCATAGCAGCGATCTCGGGGTAGGTAACAGCCAGACGGCAGCCACGGTGACCCATCATGGGGTTGAACTCGTGCAGAGAAGCAACCACGTTCTTCAGGTCTTCGTAGGTCATGCCCATGTCGGCAGCCAGTTCCTTGATGTCCTCGTCCTTGGTGGGCAGGAACTCGTGCAGGGGCGGGTCCAGATAACGGATGGTCATCGGGCGCTCACCCATGATGCGGTACATGGCCTCGAAGTCGCCCTGCTGGAACGGCTCGACCTTGGCCAGAGCAGCCTCGCGCTCTTCCACGGTGCGTGCGCAGATCATCTCGCGGACAGCCTTGATGCGGTCCTCAGCGAAGAACATGTGCTCGGTACGGCACAGGCCGATGCCCTCAGCACCCAGATCCACTGCCTGCTGTGCGTCGCGCGGGTTATCAGCGTTGGTCATGACCAGCAGCTGACGAGCTGCGTCTGCCCAGCCCATGAAGCGGTTGAAGTTCTTGTTGCCGGTAGCGGCCACGGTTGCGACCTGCTCGCCGTAGATGTTGCCGGTAGAACCGTCGATGGAGATCCAGTCGCCCTCGACGAACTTGTGGCCGTTGATCTCGAAGGTCTTAGCCTCCTCATCGATCTTGACCTCGTTGTCGTTGCCGCAGCCGGAGACACAGCAGGTGCCCATACCACGGGCAACAACGGCTGCGTGGCTGGTCATACCGCCGCGGACAGTCAGGATGCCCTGAGAGACCTGCATGCCCACGATATCCTCGGGGCTGGTCTCCAGACGCACCAGAACGACCTTCTTCATCTTGCCGGACTTGACCATCTCCTCTGCCTCTTCAGCAGTAAAGACGATCTGGCCGCAGGCAGAACCGGGAGAAGCTGCCAGACCCTTGCCGACGACTTCGGCAGCCTTCAGGGCAGCGGCGTCGAACTGGGGATGCAGCAGGGTATCCAGCTGCTTGGGCTCCACGCGCAGGACAGCCTCCTGCTCGGTGATCATGCCCTCGTCCACCAGATCGCAGGCGATCTGCAGAGCAGCCTGTGCGGTACGCTTGCCGTTACGGGTCTGCAGCATATACAGGTGGCCGTCCTCAATGGTGAACTCCATATCCTGCATATCGCGGAAGTAGTTCTCCAGACGGGTAGCGATCTCGACAAACTGATCGTACACCTCAGGCATCTGATCCTTCAGGTGGCTGATGGGAGAAGGAGTGCGCACGCCGGCAACAACGTCCTCGCCCTGTGCATTGATCAGGTACTCGCCCATCAGCTTCTTAGCGCCGGTGGCGGGGTCACGGGTGAATGCAACGCCGGTGCCGGAACGGTCGCCGGAGTTACCAAAGGCCATCTGCTGCACGTTGACAGCGGTGCCCCACTCGTAGGGGATCTCGTTCATCTTACGGTAGACGTTTGCACGGGGGTTATCCCAGCTGCGGAACACGGCCTTGACAGCCTCGATCAGCTGATCGCGGGGATCCTGCGGGAAGGGACGGCCTTCGTTCTCCTCGTAGATCTTCTTGAAGGTGCCGACCAGTTCCTTCAGGTCGTCAGCAGTCAGGTCCACGTCGTTCTTGACGCCCTTGGCTTCCTTCATCTTGTCGATCTCGACCTCGAACAGGCTCTTCGGGACCATCATAACGACGTCGGCGAACATCTGCACGAAGCGGCGGTAGCAGTCGTATGCAAAGCGGGCGTTGCCGGTCTTCTTTGCCAGGCCCTCAACAGCCTCGTCGTTCAGGCCCAGGTTCAGGATGGTGTCCATCATACCGGGCATGGACTGACGTGCGCCGGAACGGACGGAGACCAGCAGGGGGTTGGTGTTGTCACCGAACTTCTTGCCGGTGATCTCTTCCAGACCCTTGAGGTGCTCAAAGATGTCAGCAGTGATGTCGTCATTGATCTGACGGCCGTCTGCGTAATACTGGGTGCAGGCGTCGGTGGTGATGGTGAAGCCCTGCGGCACCGGCATACCGGCTGCGGTCATCTCGGCCAGACCGGCACCCTTGCCGCCCAGCGTGTTCTTCATGGTGACCTTGTCACCGCCGAAAGCGTCATTGCCTTCGCTGAAGTAGTACAGATACTTTTTGCTCATGCGTTGTTTACCTCCCATTCGTGACCATCGGTACACTTGCCGTGGTCTCATCGTTTGCCTTGTCTTGAACGTACGATGAACATTGTTTTGTGAATGCTAAACTATTATACCAGAAAATCCATTCCTTTCCACCATGCAAAATCCCGAATTTGTCTGTTATTTTTTATGCAAATCTCTTGAATTTCTCCAAGTTTTAAGGTAGTATAGAATGGGAGAAAGTTCGAGAGGTTTTTTGTTTATACACGCGATTTCTCGTCCTGTTGGATACAACTTTCTATCCCTGTAACTTTTTCATTTTTATTTTGTCGGAACAAAGCTTTCCGCAGCGGAGATGCTGGGCGGACAGGCAACAATTTTCCGGTCGCCTTTCCCATCTCTCTTCCGCCGCGCGCTTTGGTGGGAAGGGAGATTTTTTTCATGCAGAATTCCATTTCTGAACAGGCCCGCGCCGCTGCCCGGGCAAAGCTGGATGGCGCCGAGGCTGCCCGCGAGGACATCCTTGTGCAGCACATTGCAAACGGCGTGGTCATTGACAGCCGCACCGTGCAGATCGACCCGGAGGTAGTCATTGCCCCGGGCGCTGTGCTCCTTGCAGGCACCATCCTGCGGGGCAAGACGGTCATCGGCGCAGGCTGCGTCATCGGCCCCAACACCCTGATCGAGGACAGTACCGTGGACGAAGGCACCACCGTGAACGCCAGCCAGATCTACGGCAGCCACATCGGCCCCCACAACAACATCGGTCCCTTCACCCATGTGCGGGTGAACACTGTCACCGACTACGGCGTGCATCTGGGTGCCTATGTGGAGACCAAGAACTCCAACTTTGCCCGGGGCAACACCGTGAGCCACCTGACCTACATCGGCGACAGCGATGTGGGCAAGTACTGCAACTTCGGCTGCGGCACCGTCACCTGCAACTACGACGGCAAGGACAAGTTCCGCACCCAGATCGGTGATTACTGCTTCATCGGCTGCAACACCAACCTTGTAGCCCCGGTCAAGGTGGGCGATGGTGCCTACACCGCCGCCGGCAGCACCATCACCAAGGATGTGCCCGCGCAGGCACTGGGCATTGCCCGGGAGCGCCAGACCAATCTGGACGGCTGGGCAGAGCCCAAGATGGAAGCCTACATCGCCAAAAAGCAGAAGCTGGAAAACGAGCAGAGCAAGTAAACCTCTGCCGGAAGGGAGCCGCGCATGAAGTCTGAAAGCTTTCGCAAGCAGGCGCTGAGCCTTGTCCTTTTCTTCGCGGCTGTTGCCGCCGTGTTTGCCCTGACCCGTCTGCGCAGCGACCCCGCCAAAAAGCAGGCGGAGTTCGTGGTGCAGCAGCTGCTCTCCTGCTCCTCTGCCGTGGAGCAGGCCGTAGACGCCGCCGCGCCCGCCGGTAGTGAACCGGGGCTTGCCGCAGTGGACACCGATGGGCTGTACGCCTTTCTTCAGGCGCAGCTGGGCGATGCCATGACAGCCGACTGCCTTGACAAGGTCATGGCGAACCGCCTGCCCACCCGCATTACGGCGCTGGCCGGGCAGTCCGGCGATAAGCTGGTGCCCGCTGACCTCACCCTGAAAAAGCGCGCCGGAGCAGAAAACAGCTACGACTTTTCCGCTGCCCTGCTGACCGCCACGGACAGCACCGCCGCCGCACAGGTGTCCGGTACCATCACCATGGTAAAAGAGGATGGCCGCTGGAAGGCTGCTGCCATCACGCTGAACCTGTAATAAGCCCTTTTGCCCCTGTGCCCTGCGGCATGGGGGCATTTTTTGCTTATAATGTATATCTTTTTGCGCGCGCGTATGTTATACTTAGATGTTGTATCACACTATTATCAGGAAAAGGTATTATCATATCATGAATGAAAACGATATCTGGCTCATTGCAGGGCTGGGCAACCCCGAAGCAAAATACGATGGCACCCGCCACAATGCCGGTTTTGCCGCGCTGGACGCGCTGGCCGACAAATGGAACATCTCTGTAAGCAAGACCAAATTTCAGGGTCTGTGGGGACAGGGCGAGGTGGACGGCCACAAGGTGGTGCTGCTGAAACCTCTGACCTATATGAACCTCTCCGGCGACTCCATCGCCCCCATGGCGGGCTTTTTCAAGATCCCTGCCGACCATGTGCTGGTGCTGTGCGATGATATCACACAGGCACCCGGCAAGCTGCGTATCCGTCCCTCCGGCTCTGCCGGTGGGCACAACGGCCTGAAAAGCATCATTGCCCGGCTGGGCGGGGAGAATTTCCCCCGCATCCGCATCGGCATCGGCGCAAAACCCCACCCGGACTACGACCTTGCCGCATGGGTGCTGGGCAAGTTCCCGCCGGAGGACGCCAAGGCCATCGCCGACCGCTACGCCGACCTTGAAGCCGCCGCAAAGCTCATCATGGACGGCAAGCTCAGTCTGGCGCAGAGCAAGTATAACGGGTAAGCGGAACGAACCCGCTAACCGCCGCACATTTTCAATGGTCATCCTGACAGGAAAGGAGGTTTTTCCATGTACGAAGCCTTACTCAAGGCCACACCGGAATATCAGAAGGTCGCCGCAAGCTTTGGCTCCGCAGGGCCGGCGGCGCTGTTCGGCCTGCCGCCCGCAGGCCGGGCGCTGCTGTATGCCGCCCTGCAAAAAGACCTTGGGCGCACGCTCTGCATCGTGACCCCCGGCGAGGCCGAGGCCACCCATTTTGCGGACGACCTCAAGGCGCTGGGGCTTACCGCTGCGGTGTTCCCCCCGCGCGACTTTATGCTGCGCCCGGTGGAGGGTGCAGGCCGCGAGTATGAGTACCGCCGTCTTTCGGTGCTGGGCGCACTGGCGGGCGGGCGGCTGCAGGCTGTCTGCGTGCCCGCCGAAGCGCTTTTGCAGTACACCGTGCCCCGGGCTGAGTTCATCCAGAATACCCTCACCTTAAAGCCCGGCATGGTGTATAACCGCGAAGCACTGGTGGCGCGGCTGTTTGCCGCCGGGTATGTGCGGCGCAGTCAGGTGGACGGCCCGGGACAGTTCAGCGTGCGCGGCGATATCGTGGATATCTACGCGCCGGATATGCGTCAGCCCGCCCGCGTGGAGTACTGGGACGATGAGATCGACTCCATGTCCTCCTTTGACCTGCTGACCCAGCGGCGGGACAGCGCACTGGAAAAAATCTACCTCTCCCCTGCCCGCGAGGTGCTGTTCGGCAGCACCGCCGAAACCGCCGAGGCGCTGCGCAGCGCCATCAAAAAGGCGCGCGGCAAGCACCGCACCGCGCTGGAAAAGGCCACCGAAGCCGATCTTTCCCAGCTGGATTCCGGCCTGATGCCGGAGGCCATGGATAAATATTACGGCATCCGCTACCCCGCCCCGGCCACGCTGCTGGACCATCTGGACGCGCCGCTGTTCATTCTGGACGAAGTTGGCGGCATCCGGGATGCCCAAAAGGCCACCGAGTTCCGCCGCAGCGAGGAGCTGACCGGGCTGCTGGAGGAGGGCGTGCTCTGCCCCGGACTGGATGTACTGTACCAGACCATGGACGATCTTGTCATTGCCGCCCAGAACCACAGCACCTTGCTGTGCGAGAACTTCCTGCGCGGGATGAACGAGTTTAAACTGAAAGACCTCATCAACGCCGAAGCCTTTGCCGCCCCCAACTGGAACGGCGACCTTGCCTCCCTGCGGGAGGACTTAGACCCGCTCATCGCCCAAGGCTATGCTATCACCCTGTTTGCCGGTACGCCCAAGGGCGCAGCCGCTCTGACCCGCGACCTTGCCGACAAGGGCTACGCCGTGAGCATGAGCCGGGATGTGCGCCCCGCCAAGGGCATTTTGCAGGTGCTGCCCGGACATCTGACCGCCGGGTGCACCTTTCCCTTTGCCCACGCGGCAGTGCTTTCCAGCCGCCGCCACGGTCTGGACGAGGAAGCCGCCGCCGAGGCCAAAAAGCGCAAAAAGAACAAAAACGCCCTGTCCAGCCTTTCGGACATCAAGCCCGGGGACTATGTGGTGCACCAGAGCCACGGCATCGGGATGTACGCCGGTATCCAGCGGTTAGAGGTACAGGGCGCTACCAAGGACTACCTCAAGGTGCAGTATTCCGGCTCGGATGTGCTGTATGTGCCGGTGACCCAGCTGGATCTGCTCAGCCGCTACACCGCCCCCGGCGACGAGGAAAAGGTAAAGCTGGCAAAGCTGGGCGGCACCGAGTGGCAGCGCACCCGCGCCAAGGTGAAAAAGGCCACCGAGGAGATGGCGCAGGAGCTGATCGAGCTTTACGCCCGCCGCCGTCAGGCCACGGGCTACGCCTTCCCGCCGGACGGCGACTGGCAGCGGGACTTTGAGACCCGCTTTGACTACGACGAAACCGACGATCAGCTGCACGCCACCGCCGAGATCAAGCAGGACATGGAAAAGGGCTACCCCATGGATCGGCTGCTCTGCGGCGATGTGGGCGTGGGCAAGACCGAAGTGGCGCTGCGCGCCGCCTTCAAGTGCATCATGGGCGGCAAGCAGTGCGCCCTGCTGGCACCCACCACCCTGCTGGCGTGGCAGCACTACAACACCCTGCTCTCCCGCATGGAGGCCTTCCCGGTGAAGATCGGGATGCTGTCCCGTTTCCGCACCGCAAAGCAGCAAAAGGAGACGTTGCGCGGCTTACAGGCCGGCAGCGTGGATATCGTGGTGGGCACCCACCGGCTGCTCTCTAAAGACGTGAAGTTCCACGACCTCGGCCTTGTCATCATCGACGAGGAACAGCGCTTTGGCGTGAAGCACAAGGAAAAGCTGAAGGAAAGCTTTATCGGGGTGGATATGCTCACCCTGTCGGCTACCCCCATCCCCCGCACCCTGAACATGGCAATGAGCGGCATCCGGGATCTTTCTACCATCGAGCAGCCGCCCATCGAGCGGCAGCCGGTGGAAACCTTTGTGCTGGAATACAACGATGTTATTCTGGCCGAAGCCATGAAGAAGGAGCTTGCCCGGGGCGGGCAGGTGTACTATCTGCACAACCGGGTGGACAACATTGAAGCCTGCGCCGCCCATGTCAGCCAGATGGTGCCGGGTGCGCGGGTGGGCATCGCCCACGGCAAGATGACCGAGGAAGAGCTGAACCCTGTGTGGCAGCACCTGCTGAACGGCGAGATCGATATTCTGGTCTGCACCACCCTCATTGAGACCGGCATTGATGTGCGCAACTGCAACACCCTCATCATTGAGGACGCCGACCGCATGGGTCTGGCGCAACTGTACCAGATCCGTGGGCGGGTGGGGCGCTCCGGCCGCAAGGCCTACGCCTACTTCACCTTCCGCCGGGACAAGACCCTGACCGATATCGCCCAGAAGCGGCTTTCTGCCATCCGGGAGTTCACCGCTTTCGGCTCGGGCTTCCGCATCGCCATGCGGGATCTGCAGATCCGCGGCGCGGGCAGTCTGCTGGGGCACAGCCAGCACGGCCACATGGAAGCTGTGGGCTACGACCTCTATGTTAAAATGCTGGGACAGGCCATTGCCCGGGCGCGGGGCGAGCCCGTCCAGCGGGACAAGAGCGATTGTCTTGTGGACCTGCGGGTGGACGCCTTTATCCCGGAAAAGTATATCCCGGATGGCGCGGGCCGCATCGAAGCCTACAAGCGCATTGCCGCCATCCAGACTCCGGAGGACGCCGCCGATGTGCTGGACGAGCTCATTGACCGCTACGGCGACCCGCCGCCCTCGGTAAGCGATCTAGTCAACGTCTCCCTCGTCCGCGTGCAGGCCGCTGCCGTGGGCGTGTACGAGGTGACCCAAAAGAAGGATACGCTCGTGCTGAATCTGGAAACGCTGGACCTTGCCATGATCCGCGGCCTGCTGCAAGCTTTCAATGGCCGGGTCACCGCCGGGGCGGGCACAAAGCCCTATCTCTCGGTGGTATTGCAGCCGGACGAAAAGCCGCTGGAATTGCTGCAAAACATCCTGAAAGCAATGGATGCTATTTTAAACAATAAGGAGCAAAACGCATGAAAAAGAAACTGCTTGCGCTGGTATGCGCACTTGCACTGACCGTCAGCCTTGTGGGCTGTGCACTCTCCACCCCGGACACCGTAGGCAAGATCGGTGATTTTGAGGTGACCAGCGGCCTGTATCTGCTGGCACAGTACGATGCCTATCAGCAGGCTGCGCAGCTGGCAGGCTCTGAGCAGGACACCAGCAAGGTAAAGTCCTTCCTCAAGGCCACCATCACCACCGATGCCGACACCGGCGAGACCGCCGTGGTAAAGGACTATGTGGCGCAAAAGACCCTTGAGACCCTGCAGACCCTTGCCGCCGTGGATGCCCGCTTTACTGAACTGGGCGGTGAGCTGACCGAGGAACAGAAGTCTGCCGCCGACAGCTACGCCCAGCAGCTGATGGATAACTACGGCGACACCTACACCGCCAACGGCATCGGGCTGGAGACTTTGAAGCTGTTCCAGCAACTGCAATACAAGCACACCCTGCTGCTGGATCTCGTCTACGGCAAGGACGGCGAGACCCCTGTGGAGGATGGCGAGCTGACCGAGCATCTGGACAGCACCATGTACGAGATCGGCTTTATCACCGTGCCGCTGTACAACACCAGCACCTTCGCCTTTGCCACCGATGACCAGAAAGCCGAGATGCTCTCCCTTGCCCAGAAAGCTGCGGACAGCTACAACGCCAATGCCCCGGAGGATACCTCCAGCCAGCTGACCGCCTTCAACAGCATCGCAAGCAGCGCACTGACCGATATCTGCGCTGTGCTGGATGCCGAGGTTCCCTCCACCAGCACCCTGCAGACCGACCTGCTGAGCGAAAGCGACCTGACCGATGCCTTTACGCAGGAGGGTGCCGCCGACACCCTGCGCGGCCTTGCCTACGGGCAGGCAGCCGCCATCCAGTACACCGGCTACGCCATGATGCTGGCCGTCCGTCTGGACCCTCTGGGCGTTTCCACGCTGGATGCTCTGCGCAGCCAGATCTTGAGCGACCTGAAGGGCGAGGAGCTGGACGACGCCCTTGCCGCCTACGGTGCTCAGCTGGATAACAGCCTGAGCAGCTCTGCCATGGGCAAGCTGCCCGCCGCCAAGATCGTGAACGACACCAGCGCCAACAGCGCCAACAGCTAATGGCTTTGTAAAAACAACACGCCCGGGTTTTCCACATCCTTTCTGCGGAAGGTGGAAAACCTGGGCGTTGTTTTTATTTTATTACTTTTGCAAACTCTGCGGCAAGGGCAGCGTTCACCGAACGGACGGCATTGGCGTCCGGCTTGATGGCGGTGCGGTCGTAGGTGAACAGGCCGTTCACCTCGTCCTCCACATCGGTCAGCTGAGTGTATATCAGCGCCGAAAGCCCCTTTTGCAGCTGCGGCAGCACCGTGCCCAGCTGCATTTTTTTGTACCGGGCGGTCAGCTCCTCCTGGCTTTTGGCCGTGCCGTAGCCGTAGGTCTTGCGGGGCGGCTCGTGCCCCGGCATGGGCCACGCGATGCCGCCGTATTCGCTCAGGGCTACGGTGCGCTTCTGCGGGCGCACCCGCAGGGGGTAAAAGTAGTTGTGCAGGGAGTATACATCCCCGCCGCCCTGATCGTACCAGCCGCTGGCTTCGTCCACAAGACGGGTGTCGTCCAGCGCGCGGATGGCCTGCACCGCCCCGGCGGCATCGTACTGTCCCCAGCCCTCATTGAAGGGCACCCAGCAGCCCACGCAGGGGTGACAGCGCAGCGCCTGCACCGTATCTTCCAGCTCCCGGCGGTATTCTTCCCGGCTGCTTTCGCTGCCCCGGCTCAGCAGCTCCCACAGGGGTGCTTTGTCCGGCAGACGGCGCATAAGCGGCTGCAAAACATTGGTCAGGTAGGTAACGAACCACAGGTTATACTTGCTGCCGCCGTTGACCATATCCTGCCAGACTACAAGCCCCAGCCTGTCGCAGTGGTAGTACCAGCGCTGCGGCTCGATCTTTGCATGCTTGCGCAGCAGGTTGTAGCCCAGCGCCTTTACCTCGCTCAGCTCCCGCTCCACCGCCGCATCCGAGGGCGGGGTGTACAGTCCCTCCGGCCAGTAGCCCTGATCCAGCAGGCCGTTGAGCAGGATGGGCTTGTCGTTCAGACAAAAGCGCAGCACGCCCCTTGCGTCCGGTGCGCAGCTCCACTTGCGCAGGGCAAAGTAGCTGTGCACGGTGTCGAACTGCTCTTCCTCTCCCTGCGTGGTGCCCACGGTCAGGTCGTACAAAAAGGGCGTGTCCGGGCTCCACGGGAAGAAATACTCGTCCGCAATGTGCAGCGTTACCGTGCCGTCTTGACCGGCCTCGTCGCTGCCCCAGTCCTCGGCAATGGTCACACCCCCGGCGCGCACCACCGCCCACAGGTTCGCCGCGCCGTCGGGCGCAGAGACATGGGCTTTCACGGTCACGGTGCGGGCATCGTAGTCGGGCGTAACGGTGAGGGTCTGGATGTAATTTTCCGGCACGCGCTCCAGCCAGACCGTCTGCCAGATGCCGCTCTGGGCGGGGTAGAACATCCCGCCGGGCTGCAAAGTCTGCTTACCCCGCGCCTGTGTGCCGTGGCCGGTGGGGTCCTGCACCGCCACCCACAGGCTGTTGCGGCCGGTGCCGTTGAGCTGCGCGGTGATATCCAGCGTAAAGGGCCAGTAGCCACCCCGGTGACCCCCCACCAGATGGCCGTTCACCTGCACAGCGCAGGCGTAGTCCACCGCGCCGAAATGCAGCAGCACCCGACCGCCCATCCCGGCGGGCGGCGCAAAGTACCGGTGGTAGTGCAGCCACTGCCCGGGCTGCAATGTGCGCCCCACCCCGGAGGCGCGGCACTCCGGCGCGTAGGGCACTAAAATCTCGCCGTCCCAGCCCGCCGGGCGCTGTGCCGAGGCGGTGATGGCATACTGCCACAGGCCGTTCAGGTTCTCGTAGCTGTCCCGGCGCATGGCCGGGCGGGGATATTCCGTCAGAGGGTGCATACACTCACCAGCCTTTTCTCGTTTGCTCCATTCTAGCACAGCCCGGGGCGTTTGTATACCGTAGAGCGGACGATTTTGAATGGCCGCCGTGTGCGCTTTGGCCATCTTCAGCGGAAAATTATTTTTATATTTGCAATTCTGGAAAATCTGCGGATTTTCCAGAATTGCTTCTTCATGAGAGCAAAAAAACGCCGCCGCACGGCGGCATGGCTGTGCGGCGGCTTTATGAGAAGGTAGGAAATTGCTTAGTTCTCGGCCAGATTCCCGGTATAAAGCTGGTAATACTTGCCCTTTTTGGCGATCAGCTCATCGTGGCTGCCGCGCTCGATGATGCGGCCCTGCTCCAACACCACGATGCAGTCTGCATTGCGGACGGTGGACAGGCGGTGGGCGATGACAAAGCTGGTGCGGCCGTACATCAGGCCGTCCATGCCGCGCTGCACCAGCGCCTCGGTGCGGGTATCAATAGAGGAGGTCGCCTCGTCCAAAATCAGCACCGGAGGATCAGCAACGGCTGCGCGGGCAATGGCCAGCAGCTGGCGCTGTCCCTGCGAGAGGTTGGCACCATCGCCGGTCAGCATGGTGTTGTAGCCCTCCGGCAGGCGCTTGATAAAGCCGTCGGCGTTGGCAAGGCGGGCGGCGGCGATGCACTCTTCGTCGGTGGCCTCCAGCCGGCCGTAGCGGATATTCTCCATCACCGTGCCGGTAAACAGGTGGGTGTCCTGCAGCACGATGCCCAGCGAGCGGCGCAGGTCGGCTTTTTTGATCTTATGGATGTTGATGCCGTCGTAGCGGATCTTGCCCTCCTGAATATCGTAGAAGCGGTTGATCAGGTTGGTGATGGTGGTCTTGCCCGCACCGGTAGAACCGACAAAGGCGATCTTCTGCCCCGGACGGCCGTACAGGTTGATGTCGTGCAGCACCGTCTTTTCCGGCACATAGCCAAAGTCCACGTCCGTAAAGGTGATATCGCCCGCCAGCTTGTGGTAGGTGGTAGTGCCGTCGTGGTGGGGGTGCTTCCACGCCCAGATGCCGGTGCGCTCGTTCGTCTCCACCAGCTGGTCGTTCCGGTCGTACTTGGCGTTTACCAGCGTCACATAGCCCTCATCGGTCTCGCTGGGCTCGTCCATCATCTTGAAGATGCGCTCGGCACCGGCCAGTGCCATGATGACGCTGTTGGCCTGCATGGACACCTGACTGATGGGCATATTGAAGCCCTTGTTCAGGCTGAGGAAGGCCACCACGGTGCCGAGGGTCATGCCACTGACACCGCCCACAGCCATGGCTGCACCCACCAGCGCGCACACGGCGTAGCTGATGTTGCCCAGCTGGGCGTTGACCGGCATCATGATGTTAGAGAAGGCGTTGGCCTGCTTGGCGCTTTCTTTCAGCTGGTCGTTCAGCTGGCGGAAGCCGTCAAGGGTCTGCTGCTCGTGGGTGAACACCTTGACCACCTTCTGGCCCTCCATCATCTCCTCGATGTAGCCGTTCACCTTGCCCAGATCCCGCTGCTGCTGGATGAAATATTTGGAGGAGCTTTTTGCGATCTGCTTGGAGCAGAACAGCATCAGCGCCACCATGAGCATGGTAACGATGGTCAGCTGCCAGCTGAGCATGCACATACTGAAGAACACCGATACGATGGTGATGACGCTGGACACCAGCTGCGGGATGCTCTGGCTGAGCATCTGGCGCAGGGTATCCACATCGTTGGTGTACACGGACATGATATCGCCGTGGGGATGGGTGTCAAAATACCGGATGGGCAGGCTTTCCATGTGGGTGAACAGCTTGGTGCGCAGATTGCGCAGCGTGCCCTGCGTTACGTTGACCATGATGCGGGCGTTGGCCCATGCGGCCAGAATGCCCACAAGGTAGATGCAGCACATCCGCACCAGTGCACCGGCCAGCGGCGCAAAACTGGGGTTCTGCTGGCGGGTCATGGGCACGATGTAATCGTCCATCAAAGTCTGCAAGAACAGGCTGGCCTGCACATTGGCCAGTGCACTGACCACGATGCACACAAGCACAAGGATGCAGTGGGGCAGATAGTTGCGGAACACCTCATCCATGATGCGCTTCAGCAGCTTGCCCGGGTTTTCCACCTTGGGGCGCGGGCCCCGTGCGCCCCGCGGGCCGGGGCCATGTACTTCTTTTACTGCCATTACTGCGCACCTCCCTGCTTGTCAAAATCGCCGCCGCCCTGCGTCTGGCTGTTGTAGACCTCCTGATAGATGGCATTGGTCGCCAGCAGCTCCGCATGGGTGCCCAAACCGTTGATCTGGCCGTTATCCAGCACCAGAATGCGGTCTGCATCCTGCACCGAGGAGATACGCTGTGCAATGATGATCTTGGTCGTGCCGGGGATCTCCTCCCGGAAGGCCTTGCGGATCTTGGCATCGGTCGCGGTATCCACGGCGCTGGTGGAGTCGTCCAAAATCAGCACCTTGGGCTTACGCAGCAGGGCGCGGGCGATGGTCAGGCGCTGCTTCTGGCCGCCGGACACGTTGGAGCCGCCCTGCTCGATCCATGTATTGTACTTATCCGGGAAGCGCTGGATGAATTCATCCGCGCAGGCCAGCTTTGCCATGCGGATGCACTCTTCCTCGGTGGCGTCGGCATCGCCCCAGCGGAGATTATCCAGAATGGTGCCGCTGAACAGCACGTTCTTCTGCAGCACCATGGAGACCTCGCGGCGCAGCACGTCAAGGTTATAATCCCGCACATCCACGCCGCCCACACGCACGGTGCCGCTCTCCGCATCGTACAGGCGGGGGATCAGCTGCACCAGACTGGATTTTGCACTGCCGGTGCCGCCGATGATGCCCAGCGTCTCACCGGGCTGGATGGTAAAGCTGATATCGTTCAGCACCGGCTGACCGCTGCCGTGCTTATACTTGAAGGTAACGTGGTCAAACTGGATGCTGCCGTCTGCCACCTGCTGCACCGGCTGCTTGGCCGGGGGCAGGTCGGTGCACTCGTCCAGCACCTCCACGATACGCTTGGCAGAAGCGGCGGACATGGCGATCATGACAAAGGCCATGCTCAGCATCATCAGCGCCATGAGGATGTTCATGATATAGCCGAACAGCGCGTTCAGCTGGCCGGTGGTAATAGCACCGTGCAGCACATACTTTGCGCCGAACCAGCTCAGCGCGATGTTGCAGCCGTACACCGCCACCAGCATGGCAGGGTTGTTGAAGCTCAGGCGGCTTTCTGCGTTGACGAACTGCTTATACAGGCTCTCGCAGGCGGCGGTGTATTTTTCGTTCTCAAAGCCCTCGCGCACGAAGCTTTTGACCACGCGGATGGCAGAGACATTCTCCTGCACCGAGGCGTTGAGGTTATCGTAGTTCTTGAATACCCGGTCAAAGATGCGGAAGGTGGGGATCATGATGGCAGCCAGCACCGCCACCAGAAAAGCCACCGCCACCACGAACACCAGCGCCAGCGGCCCGCCGATGACCACAGCCATGGTCAGCGCAAACACCAGATGCACCGGGGCGCGCACGCACATCCGCAAAATCATCTGGAAGGCGTTCTGCACGTTGGTCACGTCGGTAGTCATGCGGGTGACAAGACCTGCCGTAGAGAATTTGTCGATGTTGGAAAAAGAATAATGCTGGATATTTTCATACATGGCATCGCGCAGATTTCCGGCAAAGCCGGTGGATGCCTCGGCGGCGTACTTGCCCGCCAGCACGCCCAGCACCAGCGCAATGGCTGCCACCAGAAAGGTAAGCAGGCCGTAGCGGATGATGGCGTTCATATCGCCCTTTTCAATGCCCTGGTCGATGATAAAGGCCATGATGGTGGGCAGCAGCACATCCATAATGGCTTCCAGCGCAGCAAAGAGCGGTGTCTTGATCGAGGCGGCTTTATACTCGCCCAGATGCGACACAAGCTTTTTGATCATCTGAGTTCCCTCCTATTTGAATTTATTTGTTTGGTACGAAACAATTTTATACAAAACAATTTAAATGTCAAGGCGTTTCGAAAAATGTTCATAATTACTAATTTCGCAACGCCTTTTTCGGCGCTTTGACGGAAAAGGTAGTTATTTCAACGCCTCCCGCAGCTTGTTCAGCAGCCGCAGCAGTTCTGCGTTCTCCTCCTCGGTCAGCAACCCGGCTACATAGTCGTCGGTCTGGTGGAAGGAGAGTATGGTTTTTTCATGAAAAAGCACGCCCTCCTCGGTCAGCACCAGCTGCTTGAGCCGGGCATCCTGCGGCACGCTCTGCCGCCGGATATAGCCCTTGCGTTCCATCAGCTGCAAAATGTTCGTAACCGTGGAGCGGGTGATGGAAAACTCCCGCTCGATATCTCGCTGGAACACCGGCTCGTCCCGGTGGCGGTAGAGATACTCGATGATCCACCCGTGCATAGGGGTCGCCTGCTCCACGCCGTTGGCACGGGCAAACTGGTTGATCTTCCGGAAGATCAGGTTATCCACCCGGCGCAGCTGCGCGGGAATGACCTGCGGTCCCTCCCACGGCGGGTCCAGCTTGCAGGGCTCTTCAATAGAGTGCTGTGTACACATAATGTTTTTCCTCTGTTCAAATTGTTCGATGTGAAACTGTTTGATACGATACATATTCTACCCATATCCCCGCCCCTTGTCAAGAGGATGGGTACAAAAAAGGCCGCTGCGGAAAATCTTCCGCAACAGCCTTGGTTTTTATGGATACGGGATACGCTTACAGCTTTTTGCCGGTCAGCAGCTCGTAAGCCTCCAGATACTTGGCAATGGTCTTGTCAATGACGTCCTGCGGCAGGTCGTAGTTGCTGTCGGGGTTGGCCTTCAGCCAGTCGCGCACGAACTGCTTGTCGAAGGAGGGCTGGCTGTGACCCGGCTCGTAGCCCTCCAGCGGCCAGAAGCGGGAGGAGTCCGGGGTCAGCATCTCATCGCCCAGCACCACGTTGCCGTCCTCGTCCAGACCAAACTCGAACTTGGTATCGGCAATGATGATGCCGCGGGACAGTGCATACTCGGCGCACTTCTTGTACAGAGCAATGGTGTAGTCGCGCAGCTTAGTGGCGTACTCCAGACCGTGGCCGGGGAACTGCTTCTCCAGCACGTCGATGCTCTGCTCGTAGGAGATGTTCTCGTCGTGGTCGCCGATCTCTGCCTTGGTGGAGGGGGTGTAGATGGGCTCGGGCAGCTTATCGGACTCCTTTAGACCCTCGGGCAGCTGGATGCCGCACACCTTACCGGTCTTTTGGTAGCTTGCCCAGCCGCTGCCGGTAATGTAGCCGCGCACGATGCACTCGATGGGCAGCATGGTCAGCTTGCGGCACATCATGCTGTTGCCGGTGAACTGAGGCTGACGGAAGAACTCCGGCATATCCTGCACATCCACGCTCAGCATGTGGTTGGGCAGCAGATCGCGGGTGTAATCGAACCAGAACTTGCTCATCTGGGTGAGCACGGTGCCCTTTTTGGTGACCTTGTTTTTCAGGATGACGTCAAACGCAGAAATGCGGTCGGTGGCAACCATGATCAGGCTGTCGCCATTGTCGTAGATCTCGCGGACCTTGCCTTCTTTGATGGGTTTGAACTCTGTCATAATCAAACACTCCATTTTTCCATGTTCTCAGCAGCGCAGCAGCGCGGCGCAGTTCTTACCTTACTATTCTACCATACTGCCGCGCGGTTTAAAAGGAACAGAATAAAAGAAAAACAGGCAAGTTTTGTGTTTTTATCGTGAAAAGTGCGCAAAAAGCAGCAGGGAATTTCGGCGTTTTGACGATAAAAGTCGTACTTTATCCCCAAATGCACCCACCTTTGCAAAATGCAGTCATGGACAAGCGCCGCCGGTTGCGGTATCATAGTATTATGAATATATCTGCGCTCCGCAGGGGCGCAAAAGTAAACAGGGAGGTAAAGAGTATGGGCAAATTTCCCAAGGGCTTTTTGTGGGGCGGCGCTACCGCTGCCAACCAGTGCGAGGGTGCATGGCAGGCAGACGGCAAGGGTCTGGCAACGGTAGATGTGACCCCCTTCGGCCCGGACCGTTTTCCGGTAGCAACGGGCTATATGGAAATGCTGGACTGCGACGCCGCACATTTCTACCCCAGCCACGAGGCTATTGACCTGTATCACCATTATAAAGAGGATATCGCCCTGTTTGCGGAGATGGGCTTCAAGTGCTTCCGGCTGTCCATTGCATGGACGCGCATTCTGCCCAACGGCGATGACGCCCAGCCCAACGAGGCGGGGCTGGCTTTCTATGACAGCATTTTTGACGAGTGCCATAAGTACGGCATCGAGCCGCTGGTCACCATCTGCCACTTTGATACCCCCATTGCCCTGATCAAAAAATACGGTGGCTGGAAGGACCGCCGCATGGTGGACGCCTACGTCCACTACTGCGAGGTGCTGTTCGACCGCTTCAAGGGCAAGGTAAAGTACTGGCTCACCTTCAACGAGATCAACATGCTGCTGCACCTGTCCTTTACCGGTGCAGGGCTGGTGTTCTACCCCGGCGAGAACGTGGAACAGGTCAAGTATCAGGCCGCCCATCACGAGCTGGTAGCCAGCGCAAAGGTGGTAAAGCTGGCGCACGAAAAAATGCCGGACGCTATGGTGGGCTGTATGCTGGCGGCGGGTCAGTTCTACCCCCGCACCTGCGCCCCGGAGGATGTGCGGGCGGCACAGGAGGCCGACCGGGACAACTATTTCTTTACCGACGTACAGGTGCGCGGCGCTTACCCCGTGTGGGCTAAAAAGCGGATGGAGCGCGCCGGGGTGCAGCTGCACACACAGCCCGAGGATGACCGCACGCTGCGGGAGGGCACGGTGGACTTTGTGTCCTTCAGCTACTATTCCAGCCGCTGCATCACGGTGGATAAAGCGCTGATGGCGGCAGAGAATGCGGAAGGCAACGCCGTGTCTGCATCGGTGAAGAACCCCTACCTGAAAGCCAGCGAGTGGGGCTGGGCCATCGACCCGGTGGGTCTGCGGGTAACGCTGAACACCATCTACGACCGGTACGAAAAGCCCATGTTCATCGTAGAGAACGGTCTGGGTGCGGTGGATACCGTAGAGCCGGACGGCGCTATCCACGACAGCTACCGCATCGACTACCTGCGCGCGCACATCGAGGAGATGGAAAAGGCCATCAACGAGGACGGTCTGCCGCTGATGGGCTACACCACATGGGGGCCCATCGACCTTGTAAGCGCTTCTACCGGCGAGATGAAAAAGCGGTACGGCTTTATCTATGTGGACAAGGACAACGATGGCAACGGCACCCTTGCCCGCAGCCGGAAGGACAGCTTTTACTGGTACAAAAAGGTCATTGCCTCGGACGGCGAGGACCTGACCTGAGCAAGCGCCCCGGCACTGTTTGCGGTATGGCAGCGCCGGGGCGTAAACGTGTGAGGACGAACTGATAACGGAGAAAATTTATGACACCACAGATCATTGCACACCGCGGTGCTTCCTATCTTGCACCGGAAAACACCCTGATCGCCTTTAAAAAGGCCATGGAACTGGGCGCAGACGGCGTAGAGATGGACGTACAGCAGACCATTGACGCCGGGCTGGTGATCCACCATGACTATATAATCGATCTGCACACGGATATTTCCGGCAAGATCTATGATATGACCATGGGCGATCTGAAAGAGCTGGATTTCGGCAGTTGGAAGGACGCCATCTATCAGGACGAAAAGATTGCTACCTTACAGGAAGCCATGGAGCTGTGCAAGCAGATGCCGGAATGCACCGTGCATCTGGAACTGAAATCCACCATGGACAACGACCCGGATTTTGTGCCCCGAGTGCTGGAGGTGCTGCGGCAGACCGAGATGGTAGAACAGGTGATCCTGATCTCCTTCAACCACGCACTGCTGCGGCAGGCAAAGCAGTTGATGCCCGAATTGCGGGTGGGTGCGCTGGTATACGGCGAGCTGGAAAGCATGCTGCTGCCGCCGCCCATCATCTGGAAGGATCTGGGGCTGACCAACGGCATAGACGATATGGAAGCCATGGACGCCGCCCTGCCGGAGGGCGCAGCCGACGAGGAAAATTGCAGCTGGATGACCCGCTGGATGAGCGACAAGGTAAGTATGCTGCGGGCAAACTTTCCCGGCGAGAGCCTGAACGAGATCTACAAGAACCTGATGGCGCAGCGGGATCTGCCCACCTACATCCGCAGTCTGGATTTTGTGCCGGAGTGGGTCAGCTGCGAGTACCACACCGCCTACAAAAACGCCGGTTTCATCGACAAACTGCACGAGATGGGCATCAAGGTGTCTTTGTGGACGGTGGACACGGAAGATTCCGTCCGCAGCCTGCTGCGCACCAGCGCCGATGCCTACATCACCAACCGCCCCGACCGCGTGCGGGAGTGGATGGAGAAGGAGCTGGCAGCGACCGCCCCGGCAGAAACCGCCCCGGCAGAGCCTGCCCCCGCTGCTGAAGCAGACGCCGGGACAGCTGCCGCAGAGTAAGTCAGCCGGAATAAGCACAAATAACCCCAACAAAAAAGAGATAGGCTTTCCCGAAAAGGGATCGCCTATCTCTTTTTTCATTTGTTTTTATTCTGCTGCTTCGGTCAGCACAAAGGTCAGCTCTGCGGTGACGGCGCACTTGCCGTCCACCCATGCCGAGGCCTTGCCTACGCCCACAGCGCCGTGCTGCTGCACCAGTTCACAGTGCAGGGTAAGCACGTCCCCGGGGGTGACCTGCTTGCGGAAGCGGGCACTCTTGATGCCGCCGAACAGCGCCAGCTTGCCCTTGTTTTCCGGCAGACTCAGCGCCGCCACAGCGCCGGTCTGTGCCAGTGCTTCCAGCAGCAGTACGCCGGGCATGACCGGCTGTGCCGGGAAGTGGCCGTTGAAAAATTCCTCGTTGCGGGTGACGCACTTGCGGCCGATGGCCCACTGCCCCGGCTCGTAGTCCAGAACGCGGTCCACGAGGGCAAAGGGGTAGCGGTGGGGCAAGATCTCCGCGATCTGCACACTGCTCAGAGTGTTGGCGTTTTCACGCACGGTACGGGGCTCTGCCATGGGTCAGCCCTCCCATCTGCGCAGGGCGATGCAGGCGTTGTGGCCGCCAAAGCCAAGGCTGTTGCTCAGTGCATACTGCATCTCCTGCTGCCGCCCGGTGTTGGGCACATAATCCAGATCACACTCCGGGTCGGGCTGGGCGTAGTGGATGGTGGGCGGGGCAAACTGATCCCGCAGTGCCAGCGCGGTGAACACGGCCTCGATGCCGCCCGCACCGCCCAGCAGATGGCCGGTCATGCTCTTGGTGCTGACCACGGTCATCTCCTTTGCGTGTGCGCCGAACACTGCGTGAATAGCGGCAGTCTCGCAGGCATCGTTCATGTGGGTGCCGGTGCCGTGGGCGTTGATGTGGTCCACCTGCTCCGGTGCAAGTCCGGCATCCGCCAAGGTCAGCTTCATGCAGTCGATGGCACCTGCGCCGCCGGGAGCCGGGGCGGTAAAGTGGTAGGCATCGCAGTTGGCACCGTAGCCCACCACCTCGGCGTAGATGTGTGCGCCGCGCGCTCTTGCGTGCTCCAGCTCTTCCAGCACCAGCACACCGCTGCCCTCACCCATGACAAAACCGCCGCGGCGGGCGTCAAAGGGCAGGCTGGCAGCGTCCGGGTCGGTGGCGGTGGAAAGCGCCTTCATGCTGGTAAAGCCGCCGATGCCCAAGGGGCTGATGCAGCTTTCCGCACCGCCGCAAACCATTACCGACTCGTAGCCGTCCCGGATGCGGTGGAAGGCGTCGCCCACGGCGTTGGTGCCGCCGGCGCAGGCCGTGACCGGGCAGGTGCACATGCCCTTCAGACCGAAGCGGATGGCCACCTGCGCCGCTGCCATGTTGGCAATGGCCATGGGCACAAAGTAGGGACTTACCTTCTCCATGCCCTTTTCCTCGCCGCGGGCGTGCTGCTCCTCGATCGTGGGCAGACCGCCGATGCCGCTGGACAGGATGACGCCGATGTCCTTGCCCTCGGCCTCGGTATCAAGGCCGCTGTCTGCAATGGCTTCGGCGGCAGCGCCCAGCGCCAGCAGGGTGAAGCGTGCCATCTTGCGGACTTCCTTTTTGTCTACCACAGTCTCGGGGTCAAAATCCTTTACCTCACCGGCCAGCTTGCACTTGAAGTCGGTGGTGTCGAACTGGGTGATGGGGCCGATGCCGCATTTACCGGCACGGGCTGCTGCCCAGCTGTCGGCCACATTGTTGCCCAGCGGGTTCACCGTACCAAGGCCGGTGATCACAACTCTGCGTTTTTCCATAAGGGTTCTCCTTTACATTGCCATGCCGCCGTCCACACAGAGCACCTGCCCGGTGAGATAGCTGCTTTGTTCTGCGGCAAAAAACGCCACTGCCTGTGCCACATCCTCCGGCTGGCCTGCGCGGCCTGCTGGGATGCCCTGCGTCATGCCGGTGCGCACCGCCTCCGGCAGCACGGCAGTCATGTCGGTTTCGATAAAGCCCGGCGCTACTGCGTTCACAGTCACATTCCGCGCTGCCAGCTCCCGGGCAAGGCTCTTGGTCAGGCCGATGAGCCCCGCCTTGCTGGCGGCATAGTTTGTCTGCCCGGCGTTGCCGCGCAGCGCCACCACGCTGGAAAGGTTCACGATGCGGCCATAGCGCTGGCGCACCATGCGGCGGGCGGCCTCCTTGCAGCAGAGAAAGGCGCTTTTCAGGTTGGTGTCCAGCACCGCGTCAAAATCCTGCTCGGTCAGGCGCAAGATCAGGTTGTCCCGGGTGATGCCCGCGTTGTTCACCAGCACATCCACCCGGCCAAAGGCCTCGGCGGCGGCATCGAACAGCGCTTTGCAGCCCTCGGCGGTAGATACATCCGCCTGCACGGTCACCGCCTGCACGCCCTCGGCGCGGCAGAGCGCTGCCGTCTGCTCCGCAGGCTCTGCGCCGTGGCAGTAGTTCACCACCACATTGCAGCCCTGCTTTGCCAGTGCCACGCACACTGCGCGGCCAATGCCCCGGCTGCCGCCGGTAACAATGGCGGCGCGGGTCAGCTTTTCTTCGCTCATTCTGCTTCCTTCCATGCGGTCAGCACCGCATCCAGCTGTTCCGGGGTCTCCACTGCGGTGCAGACCACCCCGGGCAGGGTCTTTTTCACAAAACCGCTCAGGGCGCTGCCGGGGCCAACCTCCAGAATGTGGTCCACACCCAGTTCACCCAGACGGCGCAGGGTATCTTCCATGTAGACGCTGCTCTGCACCTGCTTTACCAGCAGCTGCGGGATGCTGTCCGTCTCGGCTTTTTCATGTCCCAGACAGTTGAACAGCACCGGGGTCTCCATGGTGCCGAAAGTTTCGCCCGCAAAGCGCTGTGCCAGCGCATCCCCTGCGGGAGCCATCAGCTTTGTGTGGAAGGGGCCGCTGACCTTCAGCGGGATGCAGCGGCGGGCACCGGCTTCCTTTGCCAGCGCAGCAGCCTGCTCCACAGCGGCTTTCTCACCGCCGATGACCAGCTGCCCCGGGCAGTTGTAGTTGCAGATCTGCACACAGCCTGCCTCTGCCGCCTGCTCGCAGCAGGCAGACAGTTTTTCTCTGTCCAGCCCCAGCACGGCGGTCATGCCGCAGGCAAGGCCTTTTGCAGCCTCGGCCATGGCCTTGCCCCGGAAGGCGGTCAGCTCGATGGCCTGCTTTGCGGTGAACACCCCGGCTGCCTGCAGCGCGGAGTATTCGCCCAGCGAAAGCCCCGCCAGATAGGCGGGCTTTACGCCCTTTTCGGCCAGCACAGCGGTCACGCCGCAGGCAAAGGCCACCATACAGGGCTGGGTGTATTCGGTCTGGTTCAAAACGCCGTCCGGGTCCTCAAAGCAGACGCGGTGCAGATCAAAATCCAGCGCTGCGCTGTCAAAGGCCGCCCGGAAGGCGGGAGATGTTTCGTAAAATTCCTTGCCCATGCCGGGGTGCTGTGCACCCTGACCGGCGTAAAGTACGGCAAGCTTCATAAGTTCTGCCTCCATTCGGTCACAAGTTCGTCCATCAGCTCGCGCACGGTGCGCATCCGGTCCAGCCTGCCCACGTTTTCGCCGCAGAAGAAGAGCCCTTCCTCCACGTTGCCCTTCACCGCCTCGATGAGGGCGTGGGTGATGCAGTAGGGCACGGCGGCGGGGTCGCAGGTCTTGAGGCACCGGGCGCAGTGCTTGGGCGGAAAGCGTTTGCCCTCGGCCAGCGCCTGCACCAGTGGGGTGTTCAGCGCACGGCCGGGCATTCCCACCGGGCTGTGGATGATGCGCACATCCTCCGGCTTTGCCGCCAGCAGCACGTCCTTGTAGGTCTGGGAGGCGTCGCACTCGTAGGTGGGGATAAAGCGGGTAGCAAGCTGCACGCCCGCAGCGCCAAGCTTTGTAAAATGTGCCATGTCGGCACCGGTGTACACGCCGCCCGCCACAAATACCGGGATAGCGTGGCCGTATTGTTCCTCGTAGGGCTTTACCTCAGCCAGCACCCCGGGCAGAATCTCGTCCAAAGTCTGGCAGTGGTCGGCCAGCAAGTCCTCCTCGGCAAAGCCGAGATGCCCGCCCGCCTTGCAGCCCTCGATGACCACAAAATCGGCGGTGCGGTCAAAGCCCTTTGCCCAGCGGCGCAGGATGAGCTTTGCCGCCCGGGCGCTGGATACGATGGGCGCAATGGCCACCTCTTTGGTGCCCACGATGCCCGGCAGCTCCAGCGGCAGACCCGCACCGGAGACCACGGCATCCACCCCCGCCGCTACGGCGGTGCGGATGGCGTCGGCGTAGTCCCGGGTAGCTACCATCGCGTTGATGGCTACCAGACCCATACCTCCGGCAATGGCCTTGGCTTTTTGAATTTCTGCGGTCAGGGCGCGGTGGTTGGCTGCCGCCGGGTCACGGGCAAAATCCGGCTCGCGGTAGCCTGCATCGGCGGTGGAGATGCACCCCATGCCGCCGCAGGCTGCTACCGCACCGGCCAGCCCGCCCAGCGAGACGCCCACGCCCATGCCGCCCTGCAAAATGGGTACTTGCAGGGGCTTGCCGCCAAGGGTCAGCATTCGGCGTTCAGCGCGGCAATGCGCTGCCTCCCGCCCTGCCACAGGTCGGTAAGGATGTCGGCCACGGGGCGCACCTCGTGCAGCATTCCGGCCACCTGACCGGCCATCAGGCTGCCGCTTACCGTGTCGCCCTCAAAGACGGCGCGGCGCAGGCTGCCCAGCGTGTATTTTTCCAGTTCCATCTTGTCCGCGCCCGCCTTTTCCTGACGGACATACTCCCGGCTCATGCGGTTTTTCAGCACACGCACCGGTGCACCCACAGTGCGTCCGGTGACGATGGTGTCACTGTCCCCGGCTTTGAGCAGCGCGGCCTTGTAGTTGGGGTGAATGGGGCACTCCTCGCTTGCCAGCAGGCAGGTGCCCACCTGCACACCGCAGGCACCCAGCGCCAGCGCAGCTGCCAGCTGACGGCCATCTGCAATGCCGCCTGCGGCGATGACCGGCACGCTGACCGCGTCCACCACCTGCGGCACCAGTGCCATGGTGGTCATCTCGCCCACATGGCCGCCGCTCTCGGTGCCCTCGGCAATGACAGCATCGATGCCCAGCGGCTCCAGATGCCGTGCCAGCACGGCAGCAGCCACCACCGGGATCACCTTGATGCCGGCAGCTTTCCACATGGGGACGTACTTTCCCGGGTTACCTGCGCCGGTGGTGACCACGGCGACCTTTTCCTCCACCACGATCTGGGCAAACTCATCTGCCTGCGGGTGCATGAGCATGATGTTCACACCAAAGGGCTTGTCGGTCAGCTCCCGGCAGCGGCGGATGTTCTGGCGCAGGGTATCGGCATTCATGCCGCCCGCACCGATAATGCCCAGCGCACCGGCGTTGGAACAGGCGGCGGCAAACTCGCCGGTGGCAATGTTGGCCATGCCGCCCTGAATGATGGGGTATTTCGTCCCCAGGATCTCATTTAAAAGTTTCATGGTCTTTATCCTTTATATTCCACGATCATGCCGCCCCATGTCAGGCCGCCGCCGAAGCCGATGCAGGCAAGGGTCTGGCCGGGGTGCAGCTGGCCGCTTTCAGCCAGCTCGTTCAGCGCCACCGGGATGCTGGCAGCACTGGTGTTGCCGTGGCGATCCATGTTTTTGTAGAACTTTGCACCGTCGGCGTGCAGCGCCTTGACACAGTGGTCGATGATGCGGCTGTTGGCCTGATGGCAGACCACCCAGTCCAGCCCGTCCAGCGTAAGGCCGGTCTCGTCCAGCACGGTGTGCAGGCACTTGGGCAGGGCATCCACCGCAAAGCGGAACACCGCCCTGCCGTCCATACTGATGGGTGCCGAGCCTGCGCGGCTAGGGCCGCCGGCATGGATGGCGGCATCGCCCCGGGCACCCAGCGTGATGGCAAAGGGCACGGAGGTGTCGGTCAGTTCAAACACCGCCGCACCGGCTCCGTCGCCAAACAGCACACAGGTGGAGCGGTCGGCGGGGTCCATCAGGCGGGAGAGCGCCTCCGTGCCGATGACCAGCGCGTACCGCCCGCCCAGCGTAGCCAGCAGGCCCCGTGCCACCGCCGTGCCGTACAAAAAGCCGGAGCAGGCGGCGTTCACATCCAGTGCGGGGCGGTTTTCCGGCAATGCCAGCGCCGCCTGTACCTGACAGGCCACACTTGGGGTGGCGTCCGGTGCAGAAAGGGTGGCGCAGACGCAGCAGGCAATGTCTGCCGGGGCAAGACCGCTGCGCTGCAGCGCCTGCTTTGCGGCGGCAATAGCCAGTGTGGCGGCGTTTTCGCCCTCGGTGCAGTAGTGCCGTGTGCGGATGCCGGTGCGGGTGGTGATCCACTCGTCGCTGGTATCCACAGTGCGGCTCAGCTCTTCGTTGGTGACCGTGCGGCCGGGCAAAGCCCCGCCGGTGGCGATCAGACGCAAACCCTTCATGCTTTCCTCATTTCTCCGATCTGACGGAATTTCTGGTAGCGCTGCTCGGCCAGCTGACGGCCGTTCATGCGGGCAAGGCTGCGCAGCTGACGCTGCAGTGCCTCGTCCAGATTGCCGAACAGTACCCCGTGGGCGCGCTGTGCGCCGCCCACCGGCTCCGGGATGATTTCCTCCACGATGCCGTCCTTGTACAGATCCTGCGCGGTCAGCTTCATGATCTCGCAGGCTTCGCCGCTGCGGGAGGAATCCTTCCACAGGATGCTGGCAAAGCCCTCGGGGCTCAGCACCGAGTAGACGGCGTTTTCCAGCATCAGGATGCGGTTTGCCACACCCAGCGCCAGTGCGCCGCCGGAAGAGCCCTCGCCGGTGACCACTGCGATCACCGGCACGGTCAGGCCGCTCATCTCCATCAGGTTGCGGGCAATGGCTTCGCCCTGTCCGCGCTCCTCGGCGTCCTTGCCGGGGTATGCGCCCGGAGTGTCGATGAAGGTGATGATGGGACGGTCAAATTTTTCGGCCTGCTTCATCAGGCGCAGGGCCTTGCGGTAGCCCTCCGGCCCGGGCATACCAAAGTTGCAGCGCAGGTTTTCCTCCAGCGTGCTGCCCTTGCGGTGGCCGATGACTGTGACCGGCTGGCCATGGAACAGTGCCACACCGCCCAGAATGGCGGCATCTTCCTTGCACTGGCGGTCGCCGCACTGCTCAAAGAAGTCGGTGAAGAGTGCATCCACGATCTCGTCGATGTGGGGGCGCTCCGGGTGGCGTGCCAGAAAGACCCTGTCCTCTGCGGTCAGCGCCCCGCAGCCGGACAGCAAAGCGTCCTCCTGTGCGGAAAGCTCTGCCAGCTCGGCAGCGTGGTTGGTGATGTCGGTCATGTTCTCGTCCGCCGGGTCGCCGCGCAGAGCGGCAATCTTTTCATCCAGCGGTGCGAGCTGTTGTAAAATGTCCTTGATCATTAGGCGCTCCCTCCTCAGGCGTGCAGACGCAGCAGCTGCGCCAGTGTTTCGCGCATTTCGGTACGGGGCACTACCTTGTCCACAAAGCCGTGCTTGTACTGGAACTCGCTGCGCTGGAAGCCTGCGGGCAGCTTTTCGCCGATGGTCTGTTCAATGACCCGGGGGCCCGCAAAACCGATCAGCGCCCCGGGCTCGGCCAGCATGATGTCGCCAAGGCTGGCAAAGCTGGCAGTCACGCCGCCGGTGGTGGGGTGGGTCAGCACGCTGATGTACAGCCCGCCCCGGGCGGAGAACCGCTCGATGGCGGCAGAGGTCTTGGCCATCTGCATCAGGCTGAAGATGCCCTCCTGCATCCGGGCGCCGCCGCTGGCCGAAAAGATGATCAGCGGCAGGTGCTTTGCGGCGGCGTGCTCCACGGCGCGGGTGATCTTTTCGCCCACGGTGGTGCTCATGCTGCCCATAAAGAATCGGCTGTCCAGCACCGCAGCCACCACCGGGGTGCCCTCGATGCGCCCCGTGGCGGTGATCACAGCTTCCTTCAGGCCGGTCTTGCCGGTCTGCGCTTCCAGCTTTTCCGGGTAGCCGGGAAACTGCAGCACATCCTGCGGGGCAAGGTCAGCGTCCAGTTCCCGGAAGCTGCCCTTGTCAAGGACGAGGCTCAGGCGGTAGTACCCGCCGATGGGCAGGTGCACCCCGCAGTTGGGGCAGACGTACTGCGCCTTGTTCCAGATCTGGCGGGTGGCGCGGCGTCCGCACTTTTTGCATTCCACGAACTGCGGGTCGTTCCACACGGCACCCGCATCCCGCCGGGCCTTCAGCTGGAAGGTGCGCTCCCGCATGCTGCCCGGCAGCAGGTCTTTGATACTGTTCATCGCGTTTCGCCTCGGTCAGCCTCAGACATGGGCATTGATGTAGTTGAAGATATCGCCCACGGTCTTGAGGTTTGCCAGCTCCTCATCGGGGATGGACACGCCGCAGGCCTCTTCCAGTGCCATGTTCAGCTCCACAGCGTCCAGGCTGTCGGCCTCCAGATCCTCGGTCAGGCTGGCCTCCATGGTCACCTTGTCCTCATCGCAGCTCAGGGTATCGACAACGATCTTCTTCATTTCCTCGAAAGTCATGGTAGTATTCTCCTTTATGTTCACTGTTTGTATTTGATTATTTACCTAAAATTTGTGAGGTATCGAACACGACCATTATAGCCAAACCGTCGGATAAGTCAATGGTTTTAGTTAAAGATTTTTATCTTTTACATTTTTGTCACAGTTTGCTTCCTTTTTATATAGCCCCCTGCACAGAGCGCAAAAAGGCCGCTGCACAGTACTTTGTGCAGCGGCCTTTCCCGCAATAATAATATTTCTTATTCCAGTCCGATCTGCTGGGCGTATTCTTCCAGCAGTTCCCGCTCAAGGAAGGGGGTCTTGACGCCCTCGCGGTCGCGGTAGGTCTCGTGACCCTTGCCGATGACGGCGATCAGATCGCCCTCCTGTGCGTGATCCACTGCGTAGTGCAAAGCGTCCAGACGGTCGGGGATCTCCACGAACTTTGCGTCCGGGTTGCCCTTGTTCATGCCCTCGCGGATATCCGCAATAATATCTTCTACCTTTTCAAAGCGGTTGTTGTCCTCGGTGAGGATGGAGAAATCGGCCATCTTGGCGCAGATCTCGCCCATGCCGTAGCGGCGCAGCTTGGAGCGGTTGCCGCCGCAGCCGAACACCACCACCAGACGGTGGGGCTTGTAAGCGCGCAGGGTGGTGAGCAGGCTCTCGGTGGATACCTCGTTGTGGGCATAGTCCAGCAGGATGGTGAACTTTTTGCTGATGGGCACCAGTTCCACACGGCCCTTTACCACGCACTTGCCCAGACCGTCGTGGATGGCGGCATCCGGCAGGCCCAGCACCTTGCCCACGGCCAGCGCAGCCAGCGCGTTGTACACGCTGAACTCGCCGGGCATATTCACCTTGACGTCCATCTCGTCCTTGCCGGTAACGTGGAAGGCAACGCCCAGAAAATCGTGGGTGCGCAGCAGCTCGTAGCCGGTCTCGCGGTAGTCGGCCTTTTCATTGCGGCCATAGGTCACCAGCTTGCAGGTATGGCCTTCCAGCAGGGCGGCGGTGTTCTCGTCGTCGATGTTCACCACGCCCACGTCGCAGCGCTTGAACAGCTGTCCCTTCCAGCTGCGGTACTCCTCAAAGGTCTTGTGCTCACCGGGGCCGATGTGATCCGGCGAAAGGTTGGTGAACACACCCACATCGTAGTGCACGCCCGCCACACGGTCCATCATCAGGCCCTGACTGGACACTTCCATCAGCGCGGTGTCGCAGCCGGCATCCAGAAACTCTCGGAAGGTCTTTTGCAGCTCGTAGCTTTCCGGGGTGGTGTTGGCGGTGTCCTTGTGGCGTCCCATATAGTAGATGCCGTTAGTGCCGATCATGCCCACCTTGCGGCCTGCGGCCTCCAGCACGCTTTTGATCATGTGGGTGGTGGTGGTCTTGCCCTTGGTGCCGGTGACGCCGATCATGGTCATCTGCCGGGCAGGGTTGCCGAAGAGGTTGGCGCTCATCAGCGCCATGGCATAGCGGCTGCTCTCCACCTTGACCACGGTCACACCGGGCATGGCAGAAAGGTCGATATCGTGCTGGATGACCAGCGCGCTGACCCCCTTGGCAGCGCAGTCAGCGGCAAACGTGTGGCTGTCCCGCTGGGTGCCCACGATGCACACGAACAAAAGCCCCGGGGCAGCCTTGCGGCTGTCGTAGATGATATCTGCGATCTCAGTATCCAGACTGCCCTGCACAAGGGTAAAGGGCACGCCTTCCATCAGTTGTTCCAGCTTCATACAGTCTCCTCCAAAAAGCTTCTTTACATGGGGTTTTCTTCTACGTTGGCCGTCATGCGGTCAGGGTGGGTCAGGGGCAGCTGCTCGGTGTCCGTTTCAGCCGCCGGTTTGGTGGTATCCGTGGGCGTAGCGCCCTCAGTGCTTTCCGTGCTGTCGGCGGTATCCTCGGCCGGGGCGGGTTCCTCGGCCTTGGGCGGCACCACATAGCCGGAGGGCAGGGTGGGCTCGCCCTGTGCAAAATAGATCTTGCGGGTGCTGCTGGCACTGGTATGGCTGAAGTCCAGCCGTCCGGTGTCGGTGGGGCCGCAGCCCTTGCCATCGGCGTTGGTCAGCACATAGCGGGCGCGGTCCAGCTTATAATCCAGATCGTTCAGCGTACCCAACAGCACGCTGATACGGTCCTGATACAAAAATGCGAGCTGCTCGGTGTCTGCCACTTCCAGCCGTGTCACATCCTGCAACAGGCCGTATTCCTCCAGCTTGCTGCGCAGTGTGCGCAGCGCTTCCATGCGGGCGGTCTCGGTGCTCACCGCGCTTTCGCTTTCGGCGGCTTCGGAGCCGGAAGCACTTGCCGCGTCTGCGTCCTCCACGAACCAGAAGCCCTGTCCCGGGGTGGTATCCTGCAGCTTGCCGCCGTACAGGGTGCAAAGCCCCTCGGGCTGGGTGCTTTCCTCAGACAGGATCTTCCATTTGTCCGAGATCACAAGCCACTTACTGCCGTTTTGCACCGCGTAGGCGGGCACAGCCTCGGTCACCTGCACCACCACGGTGTTGGGGTAGTCCCGGATCACCTTGATGGAGCCCAGCAGCGGGAAGTTCTGCTCCAGTACAGCGGCCTTTTCGCCGGGCTCAAAGCTGAAGATGTTCTCCTCCAGCTGCACACCCATCCGCTGCAAAATGCTGTCTGCGGAATAGCCTGCGATCTCGGTCACCTGCTTGCCGTCCGGGGTCTGCACCTGAATGGAGTTGATGCGGAACAGCATGGTCATGGTCAGGTAGATACCCGCACCAATGACGCACAGCAGCATGGCAAAGGCGGTCAGGCGGCGCAGCATCCGGCGACGGCGCAGGGTAGCACGGGTCACCTTGCGCTTTTTGCGCTGTTCCCGCCGGGCAGGGCTTTGCTGCGGGGCGCTCTGCGCCGGGCGCAGGCGCTGGCCGCTGCCTGCCGGATGCTGCCGGTTCGGGTGATTCTGCGCGTTCTGGTTTTTCCGGCTGCTCTGCCCGCTGCGGGCATTGTTTGCCGGGCGGCGCTGCTTGCCGCCGGACTTCGCGTTTTTCGGGCGGCTGCCGGTGGGGTACTGGGTGGTATTGCTCCCCTGCCCCTGCGCCAGGCGGCGGGTCTGGGACTGGGTGGGGAACTGGATGCTGTTATCTGCCCGGGAGGAGCGCACGCTGCCGTTGGCGCTGCGGGAGGGCGGGCGGCTGAGCGGCTCGCCGTTGTAGCCGTAACGGCTGCTGCCGGTGCTCCGGGGCGTATGATCCTGCGAAGGCGCAGAGGTGCGCGCCACATCCCGGTTCAGGTCATAGGGTCTGGTGTTCCGGGGTCTGCCGTTGCGGTCACGGTTCTGCTGCATCATTCGCACCTTCTTTCCTGTTTATTCCACATCTGCATCACGGGGTCTTTACCAGCTTGAGCAGGGCCGCAGTAATGCGGTCCAGACTGTCGTCCACCGACAGGCTGCGGGCGTTTTTGCCCATCTCGGCCAGCTTGCCGGGCTGTGCCAGCATGGCAGAAACCGTCTGCACCAGCTTTTCGCCGGTCAGGTCTTTTTCTTCGATCACCACAGCCGCCCCGGCCTTTTGCAGCTCCATGGCGTTGTAGTACTGGTGGTTCTCGGCCACGTTGGGGCTGGGGATCAGCACAGCAGCGCGTCCCACAGCTTCCAGCTCGGCCAGCGTCAGCGCACCGGCGCGGCTGATAACGAGGTCTGCCGCTGCCAGCAGCTCCGGCATATTGTTGATGTATTCCTTTACTACAAGGCTGTCGCCGGGGGCAAAATCCTTCTGCTTTTGCAGCTGCTCAAACAGCTGCACCCCGTACTGTCCGGTGGCGTGCAGGTGCAGCACCGGTTTGTGCTCGTGCTGCTCCCATGCGCACAGGTCTGCCACCACCTCGTTGACCCGGCGTGCGCCCAAGCTGCCGCCGAAGGACAGGATGACGGTGCGGTCGCCCGCACCCAGCTGTGCGCGGATGGCTTCGCGGTTCGCGGCCTGTACAAACACCTCCGGCCGCACGGGGTTGCCCACCACAAGGGTCTTGTCCGGTGCGCCCAGCTTTTCCACAGCGGCGGGCACGGCGGCAAACACGATATCCACATCCGGGGCCAGCAGCTTGTTGGTCACACCGGGGAAGGCGTTCTGCTCGTGCAGGGCGGTGTGGATGCCCATTTTGGCGGCGCAGCGCACCACCGGGCCGGACACATAGCCGCCGCAGCCGATGACGAGATCCGGCTTTACTTCCTTCATCATGGCCTTGGCCTTGGGGCCGGAAAGCGCCAGATTCCACAGGGTGATGATGTTGCGCTTGATGTTGTGCAGGCTGAGCTTTCGCTGGAAACCGGTGATCTCAATGTGGTGGAAGGGGTAGCCCGCCTGTGTGACCAAACGGTACTCCATGCCCTCCTTACGGCCAGCAAAGTGGATCTCGGCGGTAGGGTCGGCCTTTTTCAGAGCACCGGCAATGGCCAGTGCGGGGTTGATATGTCCGGCGGTGCCGCCGGCTGCGATGAGAACGCGCATGGTGATTCCTCCTTATAAACGCCCGGTCTGCGGCCGGGCGGGCTTGCGGTTTGTTTTACTGTTCTGTACGGGCTGCGCGGGCAGAAGCCAGATCAATGGTCTTGCGGGCAAGCTCTGCTTCCCGCTCGGCGCGGGCGGCTTCCCGCTGGGCACGCATCTGCTCCCGCTGCTGCGCTGCCCGCTCGCCGTTGCGGCCTATGTTCACCATCACGCCCATTTCTGCCAGCAACAGGATCAGACTGGTGCCGCCGGAGGAGAAGAAGGGCAGGCTGATGCCGGTGTTGGGCAGGGTGTTGGTGACCACGGCGATGTTGCAGAACACCTGCCACGCGATCTGCGCCATAATGCCGATGCCCACCATGGTGCAGTACAGGTTCTCCGCCTTATAGGCGATGAGCAGCCCCTGCACGATGAACAGCACGAACAGCACGATGATGAGCACTGCGCCAATGAAGCCCAGTTCCTCGCACACCACACTGAAAATAAAGTCGTTGGTGCTTTCCGGCAGCCAGAGCTGCTTTTCCACGCTGTTGCCCAGCCCCAGCCCCTTCAGTCCGCCGGAGCCGATAGCGTAAAGGCTCTGCACGGTCTGGTCGGTCATCTGGCTCAGATCCTGCGTCCAGCCGTCCAGACGCTTTTGCAGGTAGGGGATGGAGTCCACATGGGAGAGCAGGGTCTCCAGCAGGGCGCCTGCCGTGATGGCGCCCGCCCATGTCAGCACACCGCCGCTGCCGGACAGCAACAGGATGGTGCCCACCACCGCCACTGTCAGCACGATGCCGGACATGTGCGGCTCCAGCGCCAGCAGGATGACCACCGGTATAAGGGGCAGCACCGGCACCACCAGCTGCTTCCACACCCGCACTCGCAGCCACTCCTGTGGGGTAAGCAGGATGCGGCGCTCCGGGTCCAGCCGCTCCACCTGCGGTGCCTTGGCCGCAAGGTGAGAGCTGAACAGGATCATCTCAAACTTTGCCACCTCGGAGGATTGCAGCGTAAGTCCGCCGAAGCGGATCCAGCGGCGGCAGCCGTTCAGAGGTGCCATGGTCAGGGTGACGGCCAGCATGGCCAGCACGATGATGTAGCCCGGCACCACCATCTTGCGCAGAAAACGGTGGTCCATATAGCTCATCAGGAACATACAGCCCAGCCCCAGCATCATGCACAGCGCCTGCTGCTTGATGTAGTGGAAGCTGTCGCCCATGCGCAGGTAACCGGTGGTGTAGCTGGCGCTGAACAGCATCACCAGTCCAAAGATCATAATAACAGCCAGCGTAGCCAGCCAGTCGATCAGCAGCCGGGACCACGGGCCCGGGTCTCGCTGGAACACCGGCACCGGCGCTTTGTGTTTTTTGCGGATAGTCGCCATCTGCGCTCCCTTCCCTCTCTGTGCCCGGTCAGCACCAGCGCAGCAGCGCCAGCGCCAGCACATAGCCGACAGCGCTCAGCGCAAAGCTGCACAGGAACACCGTCTCCGGGCTCATTTTATGCTTTTTTACCCAGCAGCGCAAAGGCTTGCCGGTGCGCTTTGCACACAGCAGCTGCGCCGCCAAAAGACCGCCCGCCGCCCAGAAGGGCAGCGCCAGCGGCACGGTCAGGCTGGTCATATCCAGACTGAGCGGGATGCAGCCGATGGCACCCGCTGCCAGCAGACTGCCGCAGCAGCCCACCCCCAGCCTTGCCGGAGGGAACGCCCACAGCCCCAGTGCCACCAGTGCCCCGGCAAGCGCGGCGGGCAGCACCGCCAGCCCGGGAACCCCCAGACCGGCCTCTGCCATCATCAGCGCCAGCATGGCCACAAAGGCCGCACCGCACACAGTGCCCTCATCCCGCTCGGCGATACGGGCACACTCAGCCAGCGCCACCATGAGCACCGCCCACAAAAAGGGCACGGCGCTGCCCAGCAGCACATACCCCGCCCCGGGCACGCCCAGCCCCCGGGGCAGACAGCCCGCTGCCCGCAGCAGCAAAAGAACGAACGCCGCAGCCAGTGCTTCCAGCAAAAGCCTCACGTCCCGCCGCAGCCCCAGCGCCGCCGGGCTGCGCATCCGGGCAAGATCTTCTGCAAGACCCACTGCCCCAAAGGCAAGGCTCCCAGCCAGTGCCGTGAGCAGCCGTGTCATCAGCCGGCCCTCGCTGCCCAGCAGCTCCGGCTGGCCTACGCAGGCGGCAAGCCAGCCCACGCCCACCGCAGCCACCGTGCCCGCCGCCGCACACAGCCCGCCCCACAGCGGGGCGCGCAGGGGTGCAGGCCGGGGCTGCTCAGACTGTACCGGCTGCTGTTGTTGTTCGCGGCGTTCCAGCACCCGCCGCAGCGGCATAAACAGGCTACACAGGGCTGCCGTAAGGGCAAAACCCAGCACCACCGCCGCTGCCAAGGCGAACCGCTCCATAACTCAGACACTCCATTTCGCCAAATAGTTATACTTCCGCTTCTTTATGCTCTTCGTAGAAGATATCCAGCACTTTTTCCAGTGCCATGCCGTGGCTGGCCTTTACCAGAACGGCATCGCCGGGCTGCACCCGGTCCAGCAGAGCATCGGCGGCCTCGCGGTAATTTTCTGCATGCAGGGTCTTTACCCCCTTGGCAGCAGCCACCACAGCGGTGCGCTTGGCCTGCTCGCCGTAGGTGATCAGGCAGTACAGCCCGCTCTCGGCGGCAAGGCGCCCCAGCTCCTCGTGTGCTTCGCGGCTCATATCGCCCAGCTCCAGCATATCGCCCAGCAGGGCAAAGCGGCGCTTGCAGGGGAAATCTTTAAACATCGCCAGCGCAGCCTTCATGCTGTCCGGGTTTGCGTTGTAGCAGTCCTCGATGACGGTCACGCCCTCGCTGTCCACTACCTTCTGGCGGCGGCCGGTCTGTTCAAAGTTGGAAAGACCCCGGATGACCCTCTTGGCGTCACACCCCAGACGGGTGGCGGCGCAGTAGGCAGCCAGAGCGTTCGCCACATTGTGGCGACCCATGGCAGGGATATTCACCACAAAGGTGCCGTGCTCCTGATCCTCCAGCACAAAACTCATGCCGTCGGTCTCCTGCCGGATGGACAGGGCGCAAACATCGGCATTCTCATCGCTCAGGCTGAACCACACCGGGCGCACATGGGCGGGGAGCACTGCCTTGCGTAGGAAGGGGTCGTCGTAGTTCAGCACCAGCGGCGCACCCTCCGGCAGACCGTTGCAGATCTCCAGCTTTGCCTTGCAGATATTCTCCTGACTGCCCAGATTGCCGATATGAGACACGCCGATGCAGGTGATGATGCCCACATCCGGCCGTGCTGCCCGCACCAGACGGTCGATCTCGCCCGCGTGGCTCATGCCCATCTCGATGACCGCATACTCAGTGCTGCTTTCCAGCCGCATCAGGGTGCGGGGCATTCCCAGCTCGTTGTTCTGGTTGCCCTCAGTCTTGATGGTCTCGCCAAAGCTGCTCAGGGCGGCGTAGGTCATCTGCTTGGTGGTGGTCTTGCCCACGCTGCCGGTCACGCCCACCATCTTGGGGTGGTACTGGCTGCGGTAGTTTGCGCCCATCACCATCATGGCGTGGTAGCTGTCCGGGCAAAGGATGGCCTTTCCTTCCGGCACACCGGGCACGGGATGGTTGACCACCACATACTCCGCGCCCTGCTCCAGCGCACGGGCGGCGAAATCATGGCCGTCGAACCGCTCGCCGGGGAAGGCCACAAAAATGCAGCCGGGTTTTACCTCGCGGCTATCGGTGGTGACCAGTGCCACCTCCGGGTCACTGGTCAGTTTTCCGGCAGGCACCAGCCCTGCCAGAAGCTTGCTTGCATGGATCTTTTCCATTGTTCTATCCCCTCTCGTTCTATCTATTATAGGGAACCGCCGCACCGTATTTTGTACAGCGGCCTTTTCGGCGTTTGACGATTAGAAATGGCCTCCGCGCTGCTCTGGCCATTCTCAGCGGAAATCATCTTATAAATTGGGCGATTCCGGGCAGACTACGGTCTGCCCGGAATCGCATTTTCACGAATGGAGCCGCAGCGGAAAACGCGCTATAAAATCGTTTTTACCCACAGGTCAGGGTGATGATGGTGCCGCGCTGCACGCTGGAGCCGGGCTCGTCGCTTTGCGCCTGCACCGTGCCGCTGCCTTCCACCACGCAGTTCAGCCCGGCGGCGCTCAGCATCTGGCGGGCAAAGTCCGGGCTCTTGCCGGTCACATCCGGCACCTCGGTGCGGCTGCCCTCGTAGGTATCGGTATACAGGTAGATGGTGGTGCCGTAGGGCACCTTTGCACCCGCGTGGGGGTACTGGTAGGTGACCGGGGCAGCAGACTGGCTGCTCTGACTCTCCTGCAGCTGATGCTTCAGGCCCTGAATGTTCAGGCTCACCTGTGCGTTGCTCCACTCGGTGCCCACAAGGTTCGGCACCGTAACGATGGTGCCGCTGCGATCCTCGCCGTCGGTGGCGATGCCCAGATAGGGGGCTACCTCACTGATGATATTGCCCGCCACAGGGGCTGCAAGGATGGAGGAATAGTCCGTCCGTGCGTTGTTGGGGTCGTCCAGCATGACGTAGACGAGAATTTCCGGGTCGTTGGCGGGCAGCACTGCCACAAAGGAGGCCACTTTTTTATAGTCGCCATCGGCGCGGCGGTGCATATTCAGCTGCTCGGAGGTACCGGACTTGCCGCCGATGCGGTAGCCGGACACATAGGCGTTTTTGCCGCCGCCGGTGCCGTTGCCTACCTCGTACTCCATCATCTGCCGGATGACATCGCTGGCGCTCTGGCTGATGACCTGACGACGCACGTTTGCGCCGATCTCCTGAATAACGTTGCCGTTGGCATCGGTGATCTTATCCACCACATGGGGGGTGACCAGATACCCGCCGTTGACGGTAGCCGCAATGGCGGTGCACATCTGCAGCGGGGTGATGGCCATGGCCTGACCGAAGGAGGAGGAAGCCAGCTGCACCTCGCCCAGCTGGTCGGCGCGGTAGTACTGCATAAAGTTGGTCTCGCTGGGCAGGTCTACACCGGTGCGGGCGGTAAAGCCGAAGGCATCGAAGTAGTTATAGAACTGCTGCGAGCCGACACGCTGCCCCAGCTGGATGTAGTAGATGTTGCAGCTCTTGCGCAGTGCCTCGGCCATGTTGATGGTGCCGTGCGCCTTGCGCCCTGCGCAGTGGTAGGTCTCCTTGGCCACACCGTAAGCGCCGGAGCAGGTAAAGGTGGTGTTCATGGTCGCCACGCCGGAGTCGATGCCCATGGCGGAGGTGATGACCTTGAACACAGAGCCGGGGTAGTACAGCTCGGTGATGGTCTTGTTCTTCCACAGGATATCCCGGTAGTAGCCGGAATAGTCCGCTTCCTCGTCCAAGATTTTATTGCCCTGCTCGTCGGTGATGTAGTTGCCGTCGGCGTCCTTTTTATAGATGCCGTAAAGCTCCGGCTCTGCGTGCACCAGTTCGTTGAGGTAAGCCTCGTTGGCAGTGAAGTTCAGCGGGTCGTTGGGGTCAAAGTCCGGCTTGGAGGCCATGGCAAGGATAGCACCGGTCTTGACGTTCATCACAATGGCGCAGCCGCGGTTTTCCACCGTGTTAGCTGCAATGGCTTCGTTCAGGTACCGTTCCGCGATCTCCTGCACGTTCACATCCAGAGACAGCACCAGATTGGAGCCGTCCTTGGCGGCAAAGGTGGTGGCGTTGGCGTCCGCAATGGCGTTGCCCACCGCGTTGCGCTGGGTGATGGTGCGGCCATCCACACCGGCTAAGGTGGACTGGTAGGATTTTTCCAGTCCGTAGGCGCCGACGCCGTCCGCATCCGTAAAGCCCAGCACCGCTGCGGCAAAGGCACCGTAGGGGTAGTTGCGCTGGAAGCTCTTTTCCGAGGACACCGAGATGCGTCCCTTGCGGGAGGTGTCGGTGGCCTTTTTGTGCGCCTTGTTGAAGCTGGTGACGTATTTTTCAATGGAAAGTTTCACCGCGTTGTTCACCTTGGTGGCAAGGGTGACGTAGGCAGAATCCAGCCGGGAAAGCGCATCGTAAACAGTCTGGTACTGCTGCTGGTACTCTGCCGAGGAGGTGTCCACGCTGTCCATGCTTTCGCCGTCCCCGGAGAGCAGACGCAGGGTCAGCTCCCGGCTCACCTCGGCACACATGGCGGGGTCCAGCGTTTTGGTCACGGTGTCGTCATCATTGGTCTTGCTGGTATAAAGGATGCTGCTGTAACTGGGGTCTGCCCAGATGGTCCACACCACGCTGGTGGAGGCAAGAGTGATGCCGGAGGCATCGTAGATCTCGCCCCGGGTGGCCTTGATGGTGGTATCCAGCAGCTGCTGCTGGGCGGCGTACTGGCGGTACTCGGCTCCATGGACGATCTGGATCTTATACAGGCTGCGGATGACGATGGCGGCCGCCACCACCACCGCAAGGATGCCCAGCCGGCTGCAAAGCCGCCGCACCCGGCTGTCCAGCCGGTCCCGGCCGGAGGCCGGACGCAGACGGTAGCCCCTGCTTTTTTTGTTACGGAAAGGTTCTTGCATTGGTTCTCTCCTGCGGGGCGTGCACTGCATTCCGCACGCCCTGCGCTGTTATTTGTTCAGACTGCAGTGTCCATAAACCGAAAAAAGCGTGCGCTGCCGCACGCTTTTTCCGTTTATCTCACGGTGCCCAGAATGTTCACCGCGCCGGTGTACAAAAAGTCGGTCCATTGCCGCACGGTGGATTCCCGGCGCACCAGTTCACCACTTTCGCCCAGGCGGATGTAGGTGATCTGGCTGGGGTCTACCTTCATCAGACCCAGCCGCCCTGCGGTCTCCTCCACGCTGGCAATGTTGGTCTTGCTGTTCAGGGTGCTGTTGTAGTAGGTATACTGGCTCTGCTCGCTGACCAGCTGCGCCTTAGTGGCTTGGATCTGGTCGTTCAGCTCCACCAGCTGTGCCTCGCTCCACAGCAGGCTGATGGCAAAGCCCACCAGCAGTGCTGCCGCCACCAGATTCATGGCGTTATGTACGGCGGCCTGCAGCGGGTTCAACCGCCGCTTGCCGCCCTTTGCTACCCGCAGGTTTGCTTTGCGCTGCGGCTGCGGTGCCCTGCGGCGGCGCACCGCGTTACGATCATATGCTGGCTGACCCATGATTCCTCTCCTCCTCACGATGCCGGTGCTTCCGGCATCTCAGCATTTTTCCAGTACACGCAGGTGAGCAGAACGGCTGCGCCGGTTCTCCTCCAGTTCCTGCGTGTCAGCTTCAATGGGTTTACGGGTGATAAGCTTTGCCTTTGCCTTGCCTCCGCATACACACACCGGAAACTCCGGCGGGCAGGTACAGGCTGTGGACCAGCGGCGGAACTTGTTCTTGACCAGCCGGTCCTCCAGAGAGTGGAAGGTGATCACGCACAACCGGCCGCCCGGTGCAAGGTGATCAAAAATGGTATCCAAGCCCTCTTCCAGCGCGTCCAGTTCGTGGTTCACTGCAATGCGCAGTGCCTGAAAGGTGCGGCGGGAAGGGTTCTTGTTTTTGCGGCGCTCTGCCGGGGGCATGGCGCTTGCTACAATGTCTGCCAGCTGCAGGGTGGTCAGGATGGGGGCAGCTTCCCGCGATTCCACGATCTTTCCCGCGATCTGCCACGCATAGGGCTCCTCGCCGTAATCCCGCAGGATGCGGGCCAGTTCCTCGCGGCTTTCGGTGTTCACAAGGTCTGCGGCGGTCTCGCCCTGCTGGCTCATGCGCATATCCAACGGTGCATCTGCCCGGTAGGAAAAGCCCCGGGCGGCATCGTCCAGCTGATGGCTGGAAACGCCAAGATCCAGCAGTGCACCGTTGATCTTATCAATACCCAGCTGCTCCAGCGCCTGTCCCGCATAGCGGAAGTTGATCTGCACCACGGTGGCGGGCAGCCCGGCAAGACGGGAGCGCGCGGTCTGCACCGCGTCCGGGTCCTGATCCAGCGAGATGAGCCTGCCGCCCTTGGCGGCGTCCAGCCGCAAAGCGATCTGGCGGGAATGTCCCGCGCCGCCAGCGGTGCCGTCCAGATAGGTGCCCGCCGGGTCGATGGCAAGCCCTGTCAGGCACTCGTTCAGCAAAACGGGGATATGCTCAAACGAGGCCGGGTCAAAGGGCTGTTGTTCTTCAAAGGCCATTGGCACGGCCTCCTTTCTCGGTTTAATTTTTTTGCATCAGAGGTGCAGCTTGCGCAGCCGCTCGGCGCGCTGGTCGTTGGTCACGGCGGCGCGGCGGGCGTTCCAGACCTCGGTGGCCCAGATCTCGGCGTGGTTGCGGTTGCCGATGATGGTCACGTCCTTTTCCAGCCCGGCGTAGGCGCGCAGCTCTGCGGGCAGCAGGATGCGTCCCTGCTTGTCCGGCACTACCTCGCAGGCGGTGCTGAACAGATCGCCGGAAATGGCCCAGCTATCCATCAGCTCGTCGCTTTCCAGCTTGTCCGCCAGCCGCTGGACTTCCTCCATGGGCAGTGCGAACAGGCAGTTGTCCACCCATTCCAGTACCACAAAGCTCTCGCCCATGGCATCCCGGAATTTTGCGGGGAAGTTCAGCCGCCCCTTGGCGTCGATGGTGTAATCATAACGGCCAAAAAACACGCGCTGCTCCCCCTTTCAGGGGCGTTTGCAGGGCGTGTGCCCTACTTTTACCCACTTTGCCCCACCGATACATCTTTATTGTAGCAAATCAGACCCGTGAATGCAAGGGTTTTCGGGCGGCTTTTTGCCGCAAAAATCCACAAAAAAAGTCCCTGTGAGCCGTCATTTTTGCTCGCAGGGACTGCATTTTCCGCAATGTGTGGAATTTGTGTGGAAAGTTGGCTGTTATCAGCCGTTTTTCTTGGCGTTCTGGCGCAGGCTGTTACGGATGTTTTTGACCTGTGCGGCGTTTTCCACCATGGTATCCTCGGTGGTGCGCAGCATATTCTCGCAGTAGTCGGTCACGGTCTGGCGCAGGGTGCGCGCCTCGGTCTGGGCTGCGGAGGTGATCTCAGAAGCGCGCTGCTGGGCGGCCTTGACGATCTCGGCGTCGCTGACCAGAATGCGGGCACGCTCCTCGGCCTTTTTCACAATGGCCTGTGCCTGTGCGTTGGCGCTGTCCACGATCTGCGCCCGGTCGTTCACGATCTGCTGCGCCTGTCGCAGCTCGCCGGGCAAAGCCGCCCGCACCTCGTCCAGATAATCCCGGATCTGCTCCACGTTCACGATGCGCTTGCCGCCGGAAAGGGGCACATTTGCGCTCTCCTCCAGTGCATCCTCAATGGTATCCAAAAGCTCGTTCACGTTCATAAGGCTTCTCCCTCCTGCTCAGCGGCGGGCTGCATGGGCTTTGTGTACTTCCACAGCAGCACCTTGCCGTATTTATACTGTTTTTGCAGGGTCAGACTGCCCGCCTGCGCGGGCAGCACGATGTCTGTTTCGCTCTCGCACAGCACGATGCCGCCGGGGGCAACGCACTTTTCCACGGCAGGCAGGATCTTTTCCAGCGTGCCGCCGCGGAAGGGCGGGTCCAGCAGCACCAGATCGAACTGCTCCCGGCAGGCCGACAAGAACCGCGCAGCCTCGCCGATATTCACCCGGCTGCGGTCGAACACGCCGCAGGCCTTGCAGTTGCGCATCACGATGCTTACGGCCTCCCGGTTCTCGTCCAGAAAGACGCACCGGGCCGCACCCCGGCTCAGCGCCTCGATGCCCAGCTGGCCGCTGCCGGCATACAGATCCAGCACCCGGGCCCCGGGCAGGTCGAACTGTACGATGCTGAACATCGCCTCTTTGACCTGCGAGAGGGTGGGACGGGTCACATCGGTGCCGGGCAGTGCTTCCAGCCTGCGGCCCCGGGCTTCTCCTGCGATCACGCGCATGATGTTACCTCCTTGCCGTAGCTGCCGCCCCCGCGGCAGCCGGTTTGAACTCTTTCGTATCCTTTATTATCTCCCAACTGCATAGCATTGTCAAGAGCCCGCATTGCGCTGCGGACGGCTTTGTGCTACAATCATGGCAGCAATATTGCGCATTTTACGGCACATTTCAGCAAAGGAGAGTATACAGCATGAAAGTTCTGCTCATCAACGGCAGCCCCCACGAGAAGGGCTGCACCTACACCGCCCTTTCCCTTATTGCCGGGGAGCTGAAGGCACAGGGCATTGAAACCGAGATCCTGCACGTCGGCGGTCAGCCCGTGGGCGGCTGCATCGGCTGCGGCGGCTGCCGCAGCGGCAACGGGTGCGTGTTCGGCGGCGTGGTCAACGAGGCCATCGAGAAGGCCAAGACCGCCGACGCCTTTGTGTTCGGCAGCCCGGTGCACTACGCCTCCGCTGCGGGCAACATGGCCAGCTTTATGGACCGTCTGGCCTACGCGGGCGGCAAGTATCTGGCCTACAAGCCCGCCGCCGTCTGCTGCTCTGCCCGCCGCGCCGGCACCACCTCCACCCTTGACCAGCTGGTCAAATACCCCCAGTTCTTCCACATGCCGCTGGTCAACGGCTCCTACTGGGCCATGGTACACGGCTCCAACCCCGAGCAGGTGCTGCAGGACGCCGAAGGCTGCGCCGTGATGCAGGAGCTGGGCCGCAACATGGCATGGCTGCTGCGCTGCATCGAGGCCGGTAAGGCTGCCGGTATCGACCATCCGCAGAACCCGCCCCGCCCCATGACCAGCTTTATCCGCTAAAAAACGCACAAAAGACCGGAACTGCTCTGCCCCTAAAAGGCAAGGCCGTTCCGGTCTTTTTATTGGGTCTGCTTTTCTGTTACGCGCAGCTTATGCCGCCACGTTCAGATTTGCGTTGGGTGCCTTGAAGTCCACCGTGCGCGTCACAGGCTGGCCGCTGGCGTCCGTCCACTGTACACGCAGGGTGTAGCCGCCGCGCTTTACCTTGACGGTAAAGTGGCCGTTTGCGTCCGTGGTAGTCTGCGCTGCCACATTGCCGTTCTTTAGCACCTGTACAGTGGCATTTGCCACCGGCTGGTCTGCCATCTTTACAGTGCCTTCCACCTTGACCGGCATCATCAGTACCACACCGGCTACCGCCGCCACGGCTGCCACGCCGCCGATCAGGATAATGGCCGCGCCGCCGCCGTCATCGCCGGAAGAGGGCTCGTCCTCGCCGGGCTGGTCAGGATCGACCGGTGCATCATCCTGTGCGCAGGCGACCACATAGGTCATCTCCTCTGCGTCTGCTGCCGTAATAAACGGCACAGTCAGCTCGCCATCGGCATCTGCCGTGATCTGATTGATGTAGATCAGGTTGTCCGCATTCAGCGGGTCGCTCGCCGAGCGGCTGACCAGCACCACGTACTCCTTGCCCGCCTTGGCATCGGTAAAGGTAGCTTGGAACTTGCTGCCCGAGGTGGAAGCAGTACCGGTGGTGATGGAGTTCTCGGAGGCGGTGGAGGTGGGAAGGATGTCGCCATCCGTGCAGTGGATGGTAACAGAGGTACGCAGGAAATTGTTTCCGCCGTCACTCCATTGGATATCCTGGATCTCGATTTCATACCACTGCGCTTTTGTTCCCTTGTAGTTGATCTCTTTCAGATTTTTACAGCCTGCAAACGCATCCCGCTTGATCTGTTTCAGGTTCGACGGAAGTTCCACCGTTTCCAGATTGACACAGCCCTCAAAGGTTCTCATATCCAGCACGCTTATATTCGCAGGTATGCATACACTTTTCAGGTTGTTGCAGTACGCAAACGCATCCATGCCGATCTCCTTCACCCCTGCGGATATTTTCACCTCTTCCAGATTGTTGCAGTTATAAAATGCGCCGCCATCAATGTGTTTCACACTGTCCGGCATTGTTACTTTCAGCAGTTTTCTACAATCTTTAAAGGCGTCGCCCCCGATCCAGCTAATACTGCCTTGCACGCGCAGTTCTGTTGCCTGATACCACTCTTTTGGCTTCTCCGTTATAAGTCCATCGTAATCTTCAAAATAGCCTTCCATCGTACCAGTTCCATTGATGGTCAGCAATCCCGTATCCAACAGGGTCCACGTTGCATCATCGCCGCATTTACCGGTTGCTACAACGCTTCCTCCTTCAGCAGGCAGTTCCGGTTTTTCTTCGGTTTCGCTTCCATAATGGAGCTTTGCTTTCAGAAGCTGCTCATTTCCGGTTTCCACGATAACATCCTTCCATGCAGTTTCCGTACCTGCATAGTAGACATTTTTCAGGCTGCGGCAGAGAGAAAACGCACTCGATTCAACATTTTTCAAGGCAACCGGCAGATATACAGTACGCAGCACATCGCAGCCTGAAAATGCGTCCAGCGGAATGTGACTGACCTCCTTCGGGATGCGGATCTCTTGCAAGCTGTTGCAACTATAGAAAGCACTTGTTCCCATCGTGCGGAGTGTAGACGGAAGCGTTGCCGTTTTCAAGTTGTCGCATCCTAAGAACACCTTCTCAGGAAGCGTTGTCACGCCTTCCGGTATGCAGATCGACTGCAATTTAGAGCAGGCTTTGAATGCTTCCGCACCAATCGAATCCATAGTTTGCGGCATCTGAACCGTTGTAAGGTTTTCGCAATATGCAAATGCGCCTCTGTTAATCGCTTTTACCGATTCCGGCACTGTAATCGATTGCAGTGCTGTACAGGAATTAAATGCATTCTTCCCGATGGTTTTCGCTCTTTCTGGAAGTTCAATACTTTGCAGCGCTTCGCAGTTAGCAAATGCCGCTTCTGGGATTTCAGTCAGATAATCGGACAATTTTATGTTCTGCAGCGATTTGCACAGCATAAATGCGCCGTATCCCATTTTAGATGCGCTTTGTCCCATTTGCACCGATCTCAGCGATTTGCATCCCAAAAACGCTCTTTCTCTGATCGTCCGCAGATTCTTTGGAAGATCAAGCGCAGTCAGACTCGTGCAGTTCTCAAAAGCATCATTCTCCAGCGTTTCTAAGTATTCAGGAAATTCGATCTCCTTCAGGCTTGTGCACCCGCTGAACGCACCCTCTCCGATCACACTCATACCGTTGCTTGGCAGCTTGACCTTCCACAGCTGCTTGCAATAGGAAAAAGCGTTCTCTGCAACACTGGTTATTCCGTAGCTTATGCTGACCTGTTTGATTTTATCTCTATACTTGCTCCACTGATCCGGCATGATCCAAGACATTTCACCGCTGCCGCTGATGGTCATCTGACCCGACTTTGTCAGCGTCCACTTTTGGTTTTCATATGCACCAGCCGCCTCAATATCGCTTTCCTTTCCACAGTGCAGGGTTGCCTGCAGCAAAGGCTCGTTACCTGAATAGATGTCTATTGCATTCCACATATACTGCGCACCCGTATAATAGACATCCTTCAGGTTTTCGCAGCCGTAAAATGCGCCGGAGCCGATTTCTGTGACGGTTTCGGGGATCTCGATCGTCTGGATAGAAGAGCAGTCTTTAAACATCTCCTGCGGAATTTTATCCAGTTTTGCAGGCAGTACAATTTGCTCCAGCGCTGTACAGCCTTGGAATACCTTCTCGCCAAGTGTGACATTTTCACCTTCAAACCGAACCTTTTTCAGGCTGGTGCATTTAGTAAAGGCGCCCTTTCCAATCTCCTTCAGCCCCGCAGGCAGGACCTGGATCTCATATTGCTCATAATCGGTCAGGATATCTTTTACATCCGACATATCGCCCAGTTTCTTACACCCCTCGAAAGCATAGCTCCCGATAGATTCCAGCGAATCGGGCAGCACGACTCTTTTGAGGTTAGCGCAGTTCCTGAATGCGCTATTTCCGATCCGGGTCACAGTATTCGAGATATCCACGCCCTTGGCCTTGCTGCCAGAAAACGCATTGGAGCCAATGCCGGTAACACCTGTGCCAATCTTGATAAATTGATAGTCCAAATCTGACCACGGCTTCGGCTGCAAGGTAGAATACTTATACATCTCACCGGTACCGGTGATCTCCAGCGTACCATTCTCGATCTTCCATTTCAGGTTATCGCCGCAGACTCCATTGGGGACCACCTTTTTCAGCACAACTTTGACGCGCCTATCTTTTATCGTAAACTCGTCTGTTTTATACTGGTCCAGCCCCCCATCTGCTCGTTCATAATCCGCACTCAGCAGATGCTGCCCGGCAGGCAGGTACACTTCAATTTTCCCTGTACCATCCGTCTTTCCCAGTTCCACATATTTTACAGATCCATTCGCCTGCTTTACTTCCTCAATGACCAGCATCTCACCTGCCGGTGCATTTTCAATGGTAGCAGTAACGCGGTATTTGATATGCGGACAGGTGCCCCAGCCGTGCTCGCCGAAATCCGGTGCTGCATAAATTTTGCCCAGATTCCATTTTACCGGATCGATCGAGACCCCTGGTTCATAAGCCAGCAGTTTCAAACTGATACCGAATGTAATTTTGAACGTAAGATCCGCCTCATAGCACATCGTACATTCGTGGATCTGATCCTTTCCTGTACCCAGATCGCCTGTACGAGCCTTACCGTTCAAAGCCAGCGATCCCTCTGCCTGTAGTTTCAGTGCCACAAAATCGATCTGATTTGCTGCCGTTATCGCTACATTCGGGCACAAATCGATCCCGACACTTATCACTCCGCTTAAATAAAAATCAACATCCGACACAGGCGCCGTACTGGTATCCTGTATCTTATTTACAGGATCATACCTGAATCCAGTGGTGCTGCTATAAGTTGCAGTGATACCTGCTTTTCCCTCTGCTTTAAACTTCACCGTAGGTGAAATGCCCACTGCAATGACTCCATATAGCACAGCGCGCAAATTTCCAAGCGGTTTGCTTTTCCAGCTTACCGTTCCGGTCACATGGATATCGACCGTCTGCTCACAAGGCATCTCATACGAGAAGTATTCTTTTCCTTCTATAACGGAAAATGATACGGTCGTCTTTAATTTGATGCCAAGACTTGCTGTTCCATCGATTTTTGAGCTCCATCCGCTGTCAATGATGTCAGAAGCATCCGTATCAGGCATCAGATCGTGCATCGAGATTATGAACTTCTGCTCAAATTCTTTCGTTACGTTGCCTTCGTCCCATCCATTGGTGGCCTCTGTATCTTCATACATTCCCAGATATTGTGCATTCTCTTCCAGCGTACTGCCTTCTTCGTAGACAAAGTCGCCTAACCCCGCCGTGCCTCCAATCTTTGCCACTTCAAACAGATCTGCGGGGCGGATGTCGGCATCGCTGTAAATCGTGACCATATTTTCAGACACTGTCAGATCCTGTACCCGTGCGATCAGCAGTTCCCCATCGCCGTATTCATAAACGATGGTCTGCCCTGTCTGAAGCGAAGTGAATTCTTCTGTCGGATTCGTGACCGAATAAACAAATCGTTCCGGATCCACTACCGTTACAATGTTTTCATCTGTTTCAAATTTCGTATCGCGCAGAAATCCCACATCGGAACGTACCACCATAAAGTTCGTATCTTCATTTTCATCCAGATTGATGGTTCGTTCGGGATCAAAATCATTAATAGTCGCTTTATCCAGATCGATCTGGCTTTTGGTATTGTCCGTATTCACATACGTTTTGCTCAACGGCGCATGGTCTGCCTTGCGCAGCAAGTACGCCTTGATCGTGTAGGTTTCCGGGATAGTGCCTGTAAGCACCACATCCTTTTCTCCGTTGCCTCCGTCACCGGATACTTCCACAGTTCCGCTGGCAACCATTTCTTCCTCGGTGCTATCTGTATAAACAGCCACTACAAGATCTGCCGTTTCATCCAACACAAATTTGACCGTTGCAGTATTGCCGTTCAGTTTTGCATCCGTAACACGGCTTGTATAACTACCAGATCCATCATCTTGTGCGTTTACACTGTTTACCAGAATTTGACTAAGGCTGCTGCCGGTCGATTCCAGCGTCACATCAGAGGTATCCACCTCCGCCTGACCGGTCTGCTGCTCCTGCTCCGTTTGGGCATAGGCTGCCTGCAAAAACGGGTCGGACACAATGGCTTTTGCCGTTTCCTCGTCCAGCTGGGGCGAGGAGGTCTCGTCGGTTTCTTCCACTGCAACAATGGATGCCGCATCGCTGTCCGCAGCCGCAAAAGCCGCCATGGGCGCAATGTTCAGCGCCATTGCCAGTGTCAGAAACACCGCAAGGATTCGTTTCATTGTTCATAATTCCTTTCTATTTTATTTGCACCGGAAGCATACCCCTATACTTCCGTTTTTTATTGTACCGCTTTTTGCGGCATTTTCAGCCATTTTTCCATTTTTCCGTTCATTCTTTTGGGTTTTTGGATGGTTGCACAATTTCGTCCCACATCCATTGGGCAACCTGCCACCGGCAGCTTTCGCACACTACAAAATTTCTGCTGAACCGGCACAAAAGGGGCGCGAATGCTTTTTTCGTTCATAACTTTGTGATACCATACCTCTATAAGCTTATCACTCAGACGGAGATCCTGCTATGGAACACTACGATTGGAACGAGGGCTGGCTGTTCGCCCCCACCTTTGACCCGGCGCTGGTGCGCCCGGAGTGCCCGGAGCTTTCCCTTACCCCGGTGCGGCTGCCCCACACGGTCAAGCCGCTGCCTTATAACTATTGCAGCGAGAACGACTACCAGCGCCTGTGCGGCTACCGGCGGGAGTTTTTTGTGCCCAAAGAGTGGCTGGGCCGCACCGTGCTGCTTACCTTCGGGGCGGTAGCGCACGACGCCACTGTGTTCTGCAACGGGCGGCGGGTGTTCCACCATGGCTGCGGCTACACCGCCTTTACGGTAGACCTGACCGGTGCGCTGCAACTGGGGCAGAAAAACGTGGTGGCTGTGCGCTGCGACAGCCGGGAGGATCTGAACATCCCGCCCTTCGGCGGGCAGCTGGACGCGCTGACCTACGGCGGCATCTACCGCGCCGTCAGTCTGGATATCAAGGAGCCCGCCTATCTGCGGGACGTGTTCATCGAGGCAAAGGCCGAGGGCGATTTCCGCATCTACACCGCCACCGTGGGCGAGACGGTCGGCTGCACCCTGCAGGCCGAGATCCGCAGCCCCGCCGGGAGCCGGGCGGTGTACAGCGGCGAGCTTTCGCTGCCCATCACCGGCACGCTGAACAACGTGCACCCGTGGAGCCTGGAGCACCCCACCCTGTACGCCCTGACCGTGCGGCTCATCCGCCCCGGCACCGGCGGTCTGCCCGACCGGGTGCTGGACGAAAAGACCGTGCGGTTCGGCTTCCGCACCGTGCAGTTCGTGGCGGGTGGGCTGTACCTGAACGGACAGCGGGTGGAGCTGCGCGGTCTTGACCGGCACCAGAGCTACCCCTATCAGGGCTACGCCATGCCGGACAGCATCCAGCGGCTGGACGCTCAGCTGCTGAAAAAGGAGCTGGGCTGCAACGCCGTGCGCACCTGCTATGCGCCCCCCAGCCCGGCGTTTCTGGACGCCTGCGACGAACTGGGTCTGCTGGTGTTCCCCGAAATGCCCGGCTGGCAGCACATCGGTGACGAAGTGTGGCAGGCGCAGGCGCTGCAAAACTGCCGGGAGATGGTGTGCCAGTACCGCAACCATCCCAGCATCTTTTTGTGGGGTGCCCGCATCTGCGGCAGCCCCGACAACGAAGCTTTTTACAAGCGCACCAACGAAGCCATCCACCGGCTGGACCCCACCCGTCCCACGGCGGGCAGCCGCAGCACCCGCAAAAGCCAGCTGCTGGAGGACGTTTACGCCTACAACGATTATTCCTACGCCGGGCGCGGCGCGGGCTGCGAGAACCGCGCCGCCGTGACCCCCGACACCCGCAAGGGCTACCTCATCAGCGAATTCGGCGGGCAGAACTTCCCCGCCAAGCCCTTTGACGATGAACCGCACCGTCTGGTGCAGGCGCTGCACCACGCCGCCGTGCTGAACGACAGCATTGCCCAGCCGGGCGTGGCGGGCAGCTTTGGCTGGTGCATGACCGACTACAACACTCACCGGGAGTTCGGCAGCGGCGACCGCATCTGCTACCACGGCGTGATGGACCTGTTCCGCAACCCGAAACTCTCCGCCGCCGTTTACGCCAGCCAGAAAACGCCCCGCGCACCTTCCGACATCGTGCTGGAGGTCTCCTCTGCCATGACGCTGGGCGACCTGCCCGGCGGCGCGGCCGCCGCCTGCTGGGTGTTCACCAACGCCGAGAGCGTGCGGCTCTACCGCGGCAATGATTTCGTGGCAGAGTTCACCCCTGACCGGCGCGGCCGGTTTGCGGCGCTGCCCCACCCGCCCATCGAGATCAACGATTTCGTCGGCTCTCTGCTGGAAAAGTACGAGGGCA